>Ga0207428_10003399_pt1 | contig 15470 bp, 18 predicted proteins | sample RhiMethybrSRZTD1_FD_187600 | JGI IMG/M metagenome (GOLD analysis project Ga0207428, IMG submission 187600) | Populus rhizosphere microbial communities from Tennessee, USA - Rhizosphere MetaG P. TD hybrid SRZTD1 (SPAdes) (version 3) | ecosystem: Host-associated > Plants > Roots > Rhizosphere >...
ATCCATGATCAAACCGAGCTGCAGGAGGACGCTTAGCTCTGGCGATATATTTGCGGGTTACTCTGCTAACCGGGACAGCCAATGACCAATTCCGGAGTGCGCTGGGTCGCGAAGTTAACCGCGGACTCTGCCGCTGATATCGAGGCCCTGTTGGGCTTACCGCTGGGGCTTGACGTTTGGGAGCGCCACGACGACGGTCTGGTGGTGGCGGCGAGCGAGGCGCAGTTGCTGGAGCTGGAGCGTAGGCGATTGGTGCGGGTCGATCGCCTGGCGACGCAGGCTGAGTTCGAGGCCCGCGCCCGCGGCGGCGCAGATTCAGGCGGGGAGGGAGGCCCAGCATGACCGTCATTGCGAGGGTGACATCACAGGATCCGCAGTTGATGCTGGCGCCGTTGCTGAGTGCCCCGCTTGGGCTCGACGTCTGGGAGGTCAAACCCGATCATATGGTGATTCAGGCCAGCGAGGCACAGATTGAACGGTTAGAACAGATGGGCTACGGGGTGGAGCAGCTCCACCTGACAGACAGGTATCTGTCGACATTCGCAACGGCCGAGGCGACCGCTGCCTATCACTCAGCGGAGCAGCTGGAGCAGGATCTGCGGGCTTTGGCAGAACAGCATTCTGATATCGCCGAACTTCGCGAGATCGGGCGCAGCCTGGAGAACCGGCCGATCTGGGCGCTCCGGCTCGGTAATCGTCACGGCACCGATCGCAAAGTGTTGTTGCTGGGTTGTCACCATGCCCGAGAGTGGATCTCGGTAGAGGTGCCCTATCTGCTGGCCGAGCATCTTCTGGATGAGGCCGACGCCGACCCGGTACAGCAGTGGCTGCAGCGAGGCGAGATCTGGGTGGCACCCATGGTCAACCCGGATGGACACGAATTCAGCCGCACCGACAACCGGCTCTGGCGCAAGAACCGCCGCCCAAACGCCGACGGAAGCTTCGGCGTGGACCCCAACCGTAATTACGGCTACATGTGGGGAATCTTGAACGTCAACACATCCAGTCACGTGCCGCAAGACGAGACCTACGTGGGTCCGCGGGCGTTCTCTGAGCCGGAGGTGCGTGCGGCTCGTAACCTGGTAGCCGTCGAGTTGTTTTCAGGCGTGCTTACCTATCACAGCTATTCCCAGTTGATCCTTTATCCGTGGGGATACACATCGAATCCAATGGTCGACCCGATCGACCGTGGGGGTATGCAGCAGCTTGCTGAAAAAATGAAAGGACTCATCCACAGCGTCCATGGCCGGACCTATACTCCCGAGCAAGCCTCAACGCTGTATCCGACTGCCGGCGATACCACCGACTGGACATACGGCGAGTATGGAATATGGTCATTGACCATCGAATTGCGTCCCAGCAGTCAGGCCGAAGGTGGGTTCATCCTTCCTCCGAGCCAAATCCGGCCCACATTCGAAGAAAATCTCCCTGCCGCATTCGAGTTCATTGCGCAGACCCTCGACCCCGACACCGTCGAAACCAGATTGCAACCCTGAATCACGCCCTCCGCAACTCTTCAGCGAGCGATCCCCTTCTGCAGTGCCTGATCAATAACACTGAGACGGCGTTGGTCCTCACCGCGGCGTGCGCTTAGGCCTCGGGTGTTGTGTAGGCTGACAGGTGTTTCGTGTTCGATTAGTCGAACACGAAGTCAAGATCGAGACGGTGCCACAACGTGTGGCACGGGCCGCGCTCCAACTGGATGAAATGGGAGTGAACGGGAGCTCATTTCACGCTCAAACTGGCCAATTCAGGCTTGACGAGCGTGGGTTGGGCCTGGTTCAAATCCCCCCTCGCGCACATCATCAAGACAGCATCTTGCACTTCGCATCAGTCCTTAGACATCGCATCGGTTGCATCTGATGCGAAGACGACGTTATTGATGCGAAGTGGGGTGAATCTCAGAGGACTATCACGTCATGGCTAGACGTTGGCTGGGCATCCGGGTCGACTTGATTGGAGGTCGCGGGCAAATGCTTGACCCGCGACCCGGGCGAATCTTCGCTGTACCGACGAATTGCACCTTCGATGAGTTCGGCCGAGCGATCGACCTTGCATTTGCGCGCTGGGATCTCTCTCACCTACGGCAGTTCGTGTTGGAGGACGGCACGCTTGTCGTGGATGAGGAGACCGCCGACGAACTGCGCGCCTCGGCATTCGCTGGCGGCGCGATCCCTCGCACCAGTCTGTTGAGCGCGAGGGTCGGCCAGCTTCTGAAGGTCGGCTCACGTTTCCGATACATCTTCGATCTAGGCGACGACTGGACCCACACCTGTACGGTTGAGAGCCAGGTAGATGCCGTCGAGGTCCTCGGCGACATCCCAGACGTACCAACGGCGTACTTCGGCTGGGGAACCATCCCCGATCAGTACGGCCGGCGTTGGGACGCTGACGACGGCGTATCTGAGCCGCCCGCCGACCCGCAGGAAGATGACCAACCTGGCTGGTTCGCACGTGACCCAATGCCTCTTATTGATCAAAGAAAATTCCGGGTCGCCGTGGCCAGCGGTAAGGCAGCCGAGGTTATCGATGCCGTCAGCGCGGTCGAGATCGAGACTGCGCTGCAGCAGATAGGAACTGGGCTGCTGAAGACATATCGAGCGGGGATACCTGCCGAACAGACGTTACTGGCGCCGGTCTTGATCTCTGTGCAGCAGCGCTTGCAGCGGCGCGGCTGGGAAGGCGATGACGTTCTGGCATCGGAGATGCTTGCCGAACTGCATGGCGACGAGCCGGACGGCAGACCGCTGCCAATTGATCTTGATGAGCTGAGCTACGCGATGGCGGACCATGGTGAGTATCCGGGCGGATATCTCAACACTGAGACAGGTGAGGTCGTCCCTGCCGTGACGACCGACGCCTACATGGTCGGCGAGGAGTACGCGGTCGATCTGGAGGAGGGCGACTGGGTGCACGTCCTTGACGACAGCCGGGATGGTTGGCAAGACATGGCCGACTTCGCCGCGGCGGTAGACGATCTGCGGACTCGCGAAATGCTTGAAGACGCGGTGCACGGTCACGGCGCGTTCTCCCGTTTCCGTCGTGCGATTGATCGGGCCGAGCTTAGTGAGCAGTGGCACTGCTTCGTTGACGATCGTCGCTGGGGTCGTGCTCGGCAAGAGCTGGCTGACCTGAGCCTGCGTCCCGCTTAGGACTCGCGTACCCGCTCTCAACTTCGCATCAGTAACTGTCACTCCGCACCAGTTGCACCTGATGCCACGTGCACGTAAGTGGTGCCAAGTGAGGCCTTGGTGTTTAGGCGGTCCAGCCCAGCCACGCGGCACCGGCATTCATGCCGCCAAACCAAAAGGCTGCGGCAACGAACGGTAGAGGTATTACCCACAGTGGCTTGCGTCTGATCCACAAGCACGCGAGTCCAAAGAGCACAAGCCAAACTGCGATGAAGACAGCCACCGCCCAACCGGGTGCCATCAACCCCGCCGCAAAGTAGAAAGGCGCAAGGACCACCAGTGCGGCGATAGCCAAGCCGGCAATGACGTATTTGGCGACCGTACGCGGATCTCGCGGCATTGCGGCATCGTCCCATGCCCGCCTGATGTGCGGTGTGTAAGGCTGAATAGGAGCCTCACGAGAGGAGATTGCGACGAGCACACGCACCTTTCTCGTGACTGGAGCGACGAGCGGTCTCGGTGAGGCAATCGTGACCCAGCTCGCCGAGGGCGGAGCACGAGTTCTGGTAGGGGCGCGTAACGCCGAGCGAGGTGAGGCTGCCGCCGAGCGGATCCGCAGCCGCGTGCCCGATGCCGACCTGGTTTTAGCGCCCGCGGATCTCTCATTGATGACCCAGGCGAGATCTCTCGCGTACGACGTCATGGAGACTGCGCCCCGCCTTGACGGCCTAATACTTAATGCTGCGGAAGCGCGGCGCGGCATAGTCCTGACGGAAGAGGGCATCGAGACCAATTTCGCTACCAATCACCTAGCCGGTTTTCTGCTCACGCACCTGCTGCTGCCGCTGCTCCATAGCTCGGCACCGGCCCGAGTAGTGGTTATCTCGTCGTCAGTGCATGCGCAGGTCAAAATGGTCGATTTGAACAGTGTGATCACTGGCGCTCCGCTGACGCCGGACAGCTACCGGACCAGCAAGCTGCTGAACATCTTGTTCGTCCACGAGTTGGCCAGACGTCTACAGGGCAAAGGGATTACGGCCAATGCAGCCGACCCCGGCTTCGTACGCACGAATCTCGGCCGCCATGCGACGGGCGGTCGGCACGTGCTTCTTACCCTCACTCGACCCATGCAGGTCAGCCCGGAGCGGGCGGCTGCCACACCGGTTTATCTAGCGACCTCAGGTGATGTTGCGGAAGCGAACGGCGGCTACTACGCGGGTGGCCAACCCGCCGAGGTGAGTGAACTGGCCAAGAATCCGAAGCTGGCACGTCGACTCTGGGCAGTAAGCGCGCAAGCTTTGGTGAATCGCAGATTGGCGACACTTAACGAGATGATCGCTTTCGGCTGAGGCTTCCCAGCCCGTGACCAATTAGCTAACGATCAAATTGTCGCCAGAGACCTTGATCGTCTTCGGAGGCAGCGGCTTCGGCGCCGGTGGATTCACCACGGAACCGTCGGTGATCGAATACTTACTGCCATGACACGGGCAGTCGATCGTGTTCGTGACGGCATTCACGATGCAGCCCTGATGCGTACAGACTGCACTAAACGCCTTGAACTGACCCTTCTTGGGCTGGGTGATCACCGTCTGGGCGTCCGGAAAGATCTTGCCGCTACCGACGGGAATCTCCGCAGCCTTGACCGTCACGCCTTGGCCGGAACCGCCTGATCCCTGTCCGGAGCCCGACGGAGACGGTTCGCTGGCCGGGGCACTTCCATAAGTCGTACAGGAGCTGAGGCCCGCCAGGGCGGTGGCGGCCAGTCCGGTGTTCATGATCACCGTACGCCGGGAGATCGTCAGCGAGTCGGTCGGTTGGTCAGTCGGTTTCATGATTTCTCCACAGGGATTGAGAAATTGCTGATGATCATACGAAGAAGAAGTACCCCACTGCCGTGATCCAGAGTGCCGTCAGGCCGGTGAGCACCAGACCACCGGCAAGCGGCAACGCCCATCCCGGGGAGTCATCACGGGTCAAGATCAACATTTTGAAGACGAACGCGCCGTAGAAGAAGCATCCGAAGATCGAATGCGCGATCACTCGGCCGTCATAGGCCTGGAAACCTAACGCGTACAGACAATGCACAGCCACCGGAACCGAGATCAAAACGGCCAGCCGCCCTGACCAGCGATGCACCGGATTGACCCACGCCCCGCGGAGCGGAATGCGCCCATAGATCCCCATTGCAGTCACGGTTTGCACGATGGCCAAGATGATCACAATCGTGGCGAGAAAGGCCTTCGCGGCCGGACCGGTGGAAAATCCTGAGATGTTGACCGCGTAGCCGGTCGGTGTATGCAGCCGGCCATAAACCCCCAGTCCGATGGAGACCGCCGTACCGATGACGAACGCGATCACAACGGGGACGATCTTGGTACCGCTCGGTTGCGCTGGTGCCGCTTCTGGAGCCGGGACTGGGACGCTGGCCATGGAATCTCCTCCTCAGAGATCTTCGTCGCCGTTGACCGGCGCGGCGTCGAGATTCTCGCCGTCAACCGTGACCTGCGGAGCCTCAGGATTGAGCTCCGGCGCCGGTGCAGACTTCGCGCCGGTTGTCTGGATGCCGACCTCCGATCCGTCCTCGAGAACGATCCATCCGATCGTGGTCTTGGAGCACCGTGCGCGATACAGCCCGGCCGGCTTCTTCGCCTCATTGATCTCGAACCGCACCCGCTCGTTCTTGACCCGCAGCGAGCCCTTCAGGTGATCGCCGTCGAGACTTGCCCGCAGAATCGCGCCCTTCTTGCTCTTCAGTGAGAGGTCACCGCCGGTCACCGACCCCCGATACCAGGCCTCCACGCTGCGACCATCGCAGAAATAAGCAGCCGACTGCGTACCTAGCACCGCGACAGCAATCGCGCCCGCACCGTCCTCGGCCCGACCGGCGTAGACGATCTTTTCTGAGAATCTGCTGTCCTCAGCGCTCTTGGTGGCCGTTGGCGACGGCGATACGGCTGCGGTTTCGACCGACGATGGTGACGTGCTGTTGGTCGCGGTCGCTGCTGGGGTTGGTGGACTCGCAGGCTCAGCGGAGCTATTGCCTGGCGGACTGGCCAGCATGTTGACGGTGAACATGATGGCAAAGGCGAGGGCGACGGCAGCCAGTGTGAATAGAGGGCTGCGGTGTTTCACGGCACGTCCTCCGCCAGTCGGCTAGGCATGCTGGGGATGAGTGCCCCTCCAATCATCTGATACGCCAACGCCGAACATTCTCGTCCGAGGTCACAGTGCGCCACAATGGCCGACACGAATTCGAAACCGTCGAACCGGGCGGATTGCCCATCTAATCACCAATGTCCCAGAGAGGGAGAAGCCTGTGTCCGAGCTGCGGTACGCGAATCGTCCATTTCGAGTCGGAGTGCAACTGCAGCCGCAGCACGCCGACTACGTGGCCTTGCGACGCGCGGTTGATGCGGCGGAGGACGCCGGAGTCGATGTGATCTTGACCTGGGACCACTTCTTTCCACTCGCGGGTGATCGAGGAGGCAAGCACTTCGAGTGCTGGACCATGTTGGCCGCCTGGGCGGAGCAAACCGAGCGCGCCGAGCTCAGCGCACTGGTTACCTGCAACTCCTATCGCAATCCCGACTTGCTTGCCGATATGGCGCGCACTATAGACCACATCAGCGGTGGCCGGCTGATCCTCGGGATCGGGGCGGGGTGGTTCGAAAAGGACTACGACGAATACGGCTACGAGTTCGGCACACCCGGTGGCCGGATCACAGCTCTCGGCGAAGCGTTACCGCGGATCCGGTCCCGCTGGAGCAGACTTAATCCGCCGCCGATGAGACCAATTCCGATCTTGGTCGGTGGCGGTGGAGAGCGGAAGACGCTCCGACTGGTCGCCGAGCATGCCGATATCTGGCATGGGTTCGGCAATGTCGAGACTCTGGCCCGAAAGAACCGCGTACTGGACGAATGGTGTGCCAAGGTCGGTCGAGATCCCGGGGAGATTGAACGATCCACGTCCGCCCACAGCGGTCCCGAAGAGCTGGGGAAGCAGCTGGTCGCGATAGGGGAGCGGCTGATCACGGTGGGCACCGATGGAACATCCGGTTTCGATCTTGCTCTCGTCCGCGACTGGTTGCAGTTCCGCGACGAGCACAACGCCGACTTGTCAGAACGTAGTTGACCCATAGGTCAACCAGAGTCTGACAAGTCGGCGAGTGGCTAGGTTGGGTTGGTGATCATCGGATTCATCGAGGCCCTTGCCGCCGGTCCGGTTGTACTGGATGGCGGCTTGGCAACGCAGCTGGAGGCCCAGGGTCACAATCTCGACTCCGAGCTCTGGTCGGCGAGGCTGCTTGTTGACAAGCCGGAAGCGATCGTTCAGTCTCACTTGACCTACTTCGATGTAGGCGCTCAGGTTGCCACCACTGCGTCCTACCAGGCCTCTATCGATGGATTTGCCCGAGCCGGCATCCCACATGCGGAGGCGCAGCAACTGATCAAGCGGAGCGTACGCCTCGCTCAGCAGGCGCGTGCCAGTTGCGAAGATGATCATGATCGCTGGATTGCTGGCTCGGTCGGACCGTATGGAGCTGCTCTCGCCGACGGCTCGGAGTATCGCGGCGACTACGACCTATCGGTGAAGCAGTTGCGAGCCTGGCATCGCCCACGCATCGAGTTACTGGTCGAAGCCGGCGTCGACGTCCTCGCACTGGAGACCATTCCGTGCCTTACCGAAGTGGAGGCGCTGCTTGCGGAGATCGATGGCAGCGGACAAGCGTGCTGGCTATCGCTCACCTGTGCCGGAGACCGTACGCGGGCCGGCGAGCCGGCGAACGAGGCTTTTGCACTCGCCCGAGACGTCGATGAGATCGTCGCAGTCGGTGTCAACTGCATCGACCCAGCCGACGCGTACGACTTGGTGCGCAGCGCAAGCCTTGCCACAGGCAAACCGACCGTGATCTATCCCAATAGCGGTGAGCGCTGGGACGCCGCAACCAAGAGCTGGGTAGGTCCGGCAACGTTCACTGCTGGCGAAGTCCAGAACTGGATCGCGGGCGGGGCGCGTCTCGTCGGAGGCTGCTGCCGCGTCGGCCCGACGGAGATCAAGACGATTCGTGATCTTGTGGTCTAGCAGAAGTATCAATTGTGGAGGACGGCGGCTCCGCTGAATCGGCCATGTCTAAGGTCAGCCAGTGCCTGTGGTGCATCACTCATGGGGTAGGAGACGGTCGTCGCTCGTACGCCGAGCCGCTCGGCCAAGCGGAGGAACGTTTCTCCATCCGCACGCGTGTTCGCTGTCACCGATCGCAGTTTGCGCTCCTGAAAGAGCGAGTCGTCATAGTTCAGCACTGGGATATCAGACAGCCAGATGCCAGCAACGGCGAGCGTTCCACCACGGTCGAGTGCTCCCAGCGCGGCCGGCACCAGTTCGCCGGCAGGAGCAAACAAGATCGCCCCATCCAGTGGCTCCGGCGGCACGTCGCGGGCGTCGCCCACCGAGTCGGCGCCCAGCTCTGCCGCCAACTTTCGGTTGGCTTCGCCCCGAGTGAGGACGTGGACGCGCAAGCCCTGCGCTAGCGCAACCTGGGCGGTGAGATGAGCGCTGCCGCCAAAGCCATAGATGCCGAGCACTCCGCCTGGCGGTACCGCGGCACAAACCAGCGCCCGGTAGCCGATGATGCCTGCGCAGAGCAACGGAGCCAGATGCTCATCGTCAATGCCCACCGGGACGGCGTACGCGAACGCCTCGTCAACTAGACAGAAGTCGGCGTAGCCGCCATCAGTGTCCCATCCGGTGAAGGTTGGCGCGGTGCAGAGGTTTTCTGCACCCCGGCGGCAGAACCGGCAGCTGCCATCGGTGCCGCCGAGCCAGGCGACGCCGACGCGGTCGCCGACAGCAAACCGATTCGCGGCGTCGCCAAGAGCGTCAACAACGCCGACCACCTCATGGCCGGGCGTGACGTCAGGACGCTTGGGAAGCAGATCGCCCTCAGCCAGGTGGAGGTCAGTGCGGCAGACCCCGCAGCAGATAATCCGGACACGAATCTGCCTGCCTAGGGGCGTCGGCACAGTGAGTTCTCGCCGTTGCAGCGGTTCGCTATCGATCGGTCCCGGCTGATGCACGACCCAGGCATTCATCTCGCCATTCTGACGACTCAGCGTCGGTGAGTGAACCACCACAAGCAACCAGGAGCCCAAAGCGAGCAACTGCGGTCCCGGCAGCGGTCTTTCGTAGTTAATTGTTTAAGCGAAACTCCATATGGGTAACGCACGCTACACAGCTTGCTGCGGCAGGATTGAGTTATGAACATCGTCCAGCTCTTGATCACCACAGTCGCCGCTATCGGCGTCATTGTGATCGTATTGCTGGCTGTCATTCCGTCCCTACTCAACTATCCGGCTGGCCGCGACAAGGATGAAGCGGATCGCTCGGCGCCAACCCCATTCAAGCCCGACGACCGCCATGGCGACGACTCGATTGATCTTGCGGCCTAAGCCGTCCTGAGCCTGTCGAAAGCGCTTCGACAAGCTCCGGGCATACTCCGGGCCTGAACTCTCCTCAGCGCTTGGGCAAGTGCAGCCGCTCATCCTTCACGAGCTTGATCAGTTCGCCGCTGCCGATGTCCAGTGTCTTACCCCGATGTGTGTTGTGGGCAATTACGGTGATCACTTCATCGCCCCGCGGGCAATATTGAACTTCGATCCCCCTTTCGGGCACCGTCGAGTCGGTCAACAGGTAGCGGTTGCCATCCATCAGGTGAAGTGCCACGCATTGCTGGTGCGTCGTGGCACCGCAGCGTACGGCGAACTTCCGGCTGGTCGCGATCTGCACGTACACCTCCGTTGCGCCCCTGTCGAGCCGGAACATCTCGAAGGCGAGCGCGCCCCCTTGGCCGGCCCAGAAGCTAGGCGTGTCGTACCGCCGGTCGTAGCCGTAGCCAAATCCGCTGAAGTACTTCCCCTGCGGGTCCAGTTGTGACGTCGCCACCTCCGCCATCTCCGATCGCCATTTCAGCAAGATCTTGGACCGGCAGACCGCGCTCGATGGATCGTGACCATCAAGACGGTCATAACCTCGCCCGCAGATTGTGCTGACGGTTGTAGGCGTCGGCTGTGGTGGTGCTGCCTGTGGCGCCGGTGGTCCTGTTGGAATGAGCAGCACTGCTGCGACGAGGACCAGCACCATCCCAGCGAGCGCGGCAGACCCTCGCCGGAGCCAGCGTCGGTGGATGAGCTGGCGACCATGTGCCAGGTCAGCGGTGCTGCCGAGTGATTCGCGAAATTCGTACGGGATCGCGGCTGTGAGTTCCTGGGTGAGCGTTTCGTCACTCGTACGCTCTGGCCGTCCGGTGGACAGGATGGCCCTGGCGCGCCGAACCAGACCGAGTAGGTCGGCGACCGGCAGCTCGAGGATGTCGGCGATCTCGACATCGGATAGTCCCGCATAGCGGTCCAGGACAACGGCAGCTCGTTGGTCATAACTGAGCAGCCGGAGATCGGCGATGATTGGCTCGGCTGCGGGCACAGGTAACGGCCCATCGATCAGCTCGACCCGCTCCCGATACTCCCAGGGCAAGTTGACCGGCGTACGTGCGGTATGCACTACGGCCCGGATCACTTCGAGCTGATGGCTCGACCTCCGCGGCCAGTGCGCGTAAAGCTGCGCGAGGACCAGTTCGACTACCTGCTCGGCCTGTACTGGATCACCCGTGAGGAGATAGGCCGTGGCCTGCATAAGCGGACGTTCCCGCTGGACCACAGCGGCGTACTCCTCATCGCGGATCGCCGGCATGCTTCACCTCTTGTTGATGGTAATTCGCAACCGACGGCGTAAGCGATGCCCATTTAGTAGATGATCTTGCCCACGGGGCGTAAGAATCGGTTTGTGGCAACGTTTCATCGCTATGTGGCGATCGGCGATTCAAGTACCGAAGGCCTTGAAGACCCCGACGGGAACGGTGGCTATCGAGGCTGGGCCGACCGGTTGGCGCAACACATCGCCGATGCTCAGGATGAGCCGTTGGAGTATGCCAACCTGGCCATTCGAGGTATGCGCATGAAAGAGATCCGGACCGGTCAGCTTGATGACGCACTGGACATGAAGCCTGATCTGCTCACCGTGTTCGGCGGCATCAACGACGCTATTGCCGGTCCGTGCGACTTTGACTCCATGCGCGCCGATTACGTGATCATCTTCGGCCAAGCGCGACGTCAGGGAACCACCGTGCTCACTTTCACCATGCCGGATCCCACAGCCATCAACCCGCTCGGCAGATACTGGCGAGATCGGGCCGCCAAGCTGAACAGCATCATCCGAACTGAGGCGGAGCACTACGGGGTGTTGGTGATGGACTTCGAACAGTATCCGGTGGCCACCGATCCGCGGCTGTGGTTTCAAGATCATTTGCACGGCAATGAGCTCGGTCACCAGACGGTCGCAGCCGCCCTAGCTTGGCGGCTCGGCATAGACGGTTTCGACGAGACATGGGCTGAGCTGCCGGACGGGGAGTGGGCATGGCCAAGGGGCCGCGAGAAGCTGCAGGGCGACCTCGATTGGGCACGCCACTATGTGGCGCCATGGCTTAGCAAGGGCATTCGTGGCATCCGGCAGGGCCGGGGCGTCCAACGCAAGCGGCCCGTTCCCACTGTGCTGCCTAAGTCACAGATAGGAGCTGACTAGCCTTAACCTTTTCAAATTTCCGACCAGTGTCGGGTTTTGGACGCCGCATCGGCCGGTTAGAGGTCAAATTTCCGACCATCCCTCCGTGCGGAGTTTTTGACATCGCACTGACCGCTCGGAGGCCGAATCTCCGACCAGTGCGGACTTTTCGACTTGGGCCGCAGCCGTCCTAGGCGAACAGCGCCTGACCCACGTGCTCGCCCTGGGCGATCGCCCGTCGGAATCGCGAAAAGCGCCGAGCCGGTGTGCTGCAGATATTCGCTCAGCCCGTCGCCGAGTCCGAGCTTCATCTGGATCGGGATGAAGTGGGTACGCGGGTGCCGGACGTAGGCCAAGAAGAACAGCCCCGCGTCCATGCGACCTAGGCCGTCACTTCCATCCACGAAGTTGTAGCCCCGCCGGAGCATCTTGGCACCACCGTTATTGCTCGAGTGCACCAGACGTATGTGCGCGTCGGCCGCGACCAGCGGTTCCCCATCGCTGCCGTTGAGGTGGAAGTCAGGCTGGCTGAACTCCCCGCCACCCGACAGTGGCGCGCCTTCTGCCTTCGTCCGGCCAATGACACGTTCTTGCTCACTCAGCGGCTGCCGGTCCCAGATCTCGATATTCATGTTGATCCGGCGAACTACGAGGTACGAGCCGCCAGCCAGCCAGCGCCCCTTGCTGTCTGCATCGGTGGGCACCCAGACGTGCTGATCAACGGCAGCCGGTTCCTCAGCCTTGATGTTCATGGTGCCGTCCTTAAAGCCCATCAGGTTCCGCGGCATTGCCTGGCTGGTCGATGTCGATGACGTCCGGCCAAAGCCCAGCTGTGACCATCGAAGAGCAGCCCGGCCGAATGCAATGCGAGCGAGATTGCGTACGGCGTGCACGGCGACCTGCGGGTCGTCAGCACAGGCCTGGATGCAGAGATCGCCATCGGAGCGTTGAGGATCGAGCTTCTCGGCAGGGAAGTGGGGCAGTCGCTGCAGCGAATCGGGCTGCCGGCCAGCAAGCCCAAAACGAGTTTTGCCGTCCTTCCGGAAGAGCGTCGGACCAAATCCAAAGGTGATGGTAAGACCAGCGGGCGGCAGGCCAATAGCCTCGCCGGTGTCGTCCGGCGGTGCTCCGTAAGGACCCGAGGTCGGGCCAACTTCTCCAGCACCAAGGCCCTGTGTCATTCGCGCAGCGGCGACGGTCCAGTCCTTGAGTAGCTGCACCAACTCCTCGCGAGAGTCCGTGATCACGTCAAGGGCGGCGAAGTGCAACCGATCTTGGACCGGGGTCAGGATGCCGGCCTGATGTTCGCCGTAGAAGGGATAAGTCCGGGCGCCCGGGACCTGCGGTGAGAGAGCCTCCTCCTTTGCCAGCGCAAAGCCACCGGCAGCTCCTACGGCTACTCCGACGAGACCGGCGCCCGCTGCACCCAGCAGACCCCGCCGGGAAACCGCCACCCGCTCTTTCGGAGGCTCTTCAGGAGGAGTAGGGGCTTCAGTTTCGCCGGACTGGCTTCGAACGTACTGAGTCGTGTCATCTCAGGTTTCTGACTCAGACTACCGCGGCGGCCAGCTTCGACAGTGGCTCCGACAGCGCGTTCACCGCATCGGACAGCTGCTTGACGTCCGCCTGGCTGAGCTTGTCGTAGGTCTTGAATCCATCGCCCACACGCTGAGCGTCAAGCAGTGCCTGCACCGTCGCAAACTTCCCAGCGATCTGGGCCTCGAGGTTCGGATCCCTCTGCTGCAGCAGCGGACGGAGACCCTCAAAGGCCACCAACGCACCCTCGATATTGGCCTGGAAGTCCCACAGATCAGTACGCGACCAGTACTCCTCCTCGCCGGTGATCTTGCCGGTCGCAACTTCGTCAAGCAAGCCACGAGAGCCATTGGCGATCTCATCGGCGCTGAAGTCGAGCATGGGAACCCTTTCGTGAAGGACGACGGTGTTCTTCACGAGATCGTTCGAGTACGCCACGCGCTCGGCTTTGCTGAGCGGCTCGTAATTCTTGGCGCGGGCCGGCCAGAGATCTTTCTCGAGCCGGTGCCAGCCAGTCCACTTCTGGCCGGGCTCCAGATCGGCCTCGCGGAGGTCGAGCTTAGGATCAAGATCACCAAATGACTCAGCGAGAGTCTCGATGCGCTCCGAATGCGTTCGAGCGACGGGATAGAGGGCGCGTGCCTCGTCGTCCTTACCGGCTTTGTACGCAGCCACGAACTTCGCAGTCATCGCCACCAGCTGCTCGGACTGATCCTCCACGTATTGCGGTAGTTGTCGTTTGCCCGGTCGACCAGCTGGATGTCGTAGCCGCCAGCTCCCTGCTCGCCAGAATCGGAGACGGAGAACGGGGCGCGAATTCCGTCGCCGGCCATTCCCGGCTTACAAGCAGTGATGTAGTTTCCGGGCTCGGCCTTGAGCACAAGTTCACGGGTAATTCCGGGTCCGATGTTCTCTACTTCGCCGACCACCCGCTTGCCGTCATCGCCGTACAGATAGAACTCGGTCACCTTCGAACCGCTGTTGGTTACCGCGAACGTGATGTTGCCTGAGGGAGCGGTCGTCGCGGAGAGTTTGCACTCGGAGTCTGTCGCCTGCACGGTCAGGGCGCGGGGATTTCCACCGGCATTGGCGTCGGTATTGCCGGCTGGCGTGTTCTCGGTGCATCCCGCCAGCAGCGGCAGGGTCAGGACGGTGCCTGTTGAGAGGAGGATGACGGTGCGTACGGGCAGGCTCAAAAGGCGAGCCCGACGGCTCAATCGAGTCGTGATCATTTCCTTCCGGACACTCCAACCGGCTGCGCAGCTGGACGGGAGGGAGCGGCATGGGCCCGTTGGCGCTTCTGGTACAGGAAGATCGTCATCGTTGGGATGAAGTACAGAAGCCAGGCAGCCGCTTCCAGAACGGTGGTTGCAGGTGAGAAGTTGAATACGCCCTTGAGCAGCGTTCCGTACCAAGAGGTCGGAGGAATCGCGCCGGACACGTCAAACGCCAAGTTGTTCAGCCCGGGTAGGAATCGAGCTTCCTGCAAGTCATGCACCCCGTACGCCAGCACGCCGGCCGCGATGATGATCAAGAACGCGCCGGTCCAGGTGAAGAAGCGAGACAAGTTGATCTTCAGGGCACCGCGGTAGATCAGGTAGCCCAGCACGACTGCGACGAGTAGTCCAAGGGCAGCACCGAGCAGTGGCCCGGCCGTACTGCCGGTGCCCTGGGCTGCGGTCTGAGTTGCTGCCCAGAGGAATAGTGCAGTTTCCAAGCCTTCGCGGCCGACAGCCAGCAAGGCGACGATGACCAACGACCAGCGGCTTGCGTCGGCAGCCTTGTCGATCTGAGACCGCAGCTCCCCGGACAGCGACCGCGCTGCCTTCGCCATCCAGAAGATCATCCAGGTGACGAAGACGACGGCCACGATAGACAGCAAGCCGCCGATGAGTTCCTGGGCCTCGAACGTCAGACCCTTGGGACCGAAGGTGAGAGCCGCACCGAAGCCGAGCGAGATGGCGACCGCGATAGCAACGCCAAGCCAGATCTGTGGCAACAGATGGCGCCGACCAGACTTCACGAGATAGGCGATGAGGATGCTGACGATTAAGGCCGCCTCCAGGCCCTCACGTAAGCCAATCAGGAAGTTGGCTAGCATCGCTCCTCGATTCCCCTGGCAGTTTCCTTGTGCCTCTGCCCGTCGACAAACGTGGGCGCAACATGCTAGGTGAGGCTCACCTAACTTAAGC
>Ga0207428_10003403_pt1 | contig 15455 bp, 13 predicted proteins | sample RhiMethybrSRZTD1_FD_187600 | JGI IMG/M metagenome (GOLD analysis project Ga0207428, IMG submission 187600) | Populus rhizosphere microbial communities from Tennessee, USA - Rhizosphere MetaG P. TD hybrid SRZTD1 (SPAdes) (version 3) | ecosystem: Host-associated > Plants > Roots > Rhizosphere >...
ACCGGGGACCTCGGCTTGCAGCTCTGCCGGAGAACCGACCACGTCGAAACCAGGTCGCCCCCGTATGTCAGTTCCGCAATTGTAGCCGTCGCTGGCCCGCGTCCTGGTGGGCGAGGACGTCAGCGGTGCGCAGTTCGAAGAAGAACGTGGACCCCTTCTCCTCGTTCGGCTCGACCCAGATGCGGCCGCCCATGCGGTCGATCAGCTCCCGGCAGATGTAGAGCCCGAGGCCGGTGCCGCCGACGCCGCGGGTCATCTGCGGGTCGGCGCGGTAGAACTTCTCGAAGATTCGCTCCTGCTCGTCGGCCGCGACGCCGAGGCCCTCGTCGCGGACGTGGAAGCGCACGAAGTCGTCGTGGGTGTCAGCGCCCACCTCGACCTTGCCACCGTCAGGCGAATACTTGATCGCGTTCTCGACGAGGTTGACGAGCACCTGGCGAACCTTGTCGAGGTCAGCTGCGACCTGGGGTAGCTCGCCGTTCGTATTGATCGTGAGGGTGACCGACGGCGGCGCGTGCATTCGCGTCGCGTCGACCACGCGCTCGACGAGGTCGCGGCCGTCGAAGGGCTCTTCCTCGAGATCGAGGCGGCCGGCGTCGAGCTGATTCGCGAGCAGGATCTCGTTGACGATCCGGCCAAGGCGCTCGGACTCGTCGGCGATCAGCGAAACGAAGCGCTCGCGCCCGGTCTCGTCCAGCGCGAAGTCGTGGCGCAACAGCGTCTGCGCCGCGCCGTAGACGGCGGCCAGCGGGGTGCGCAGCTCGTGCGAGGCAGTGGCGATGAAGTCGGCCTTGATCTCTTCGAGCTGGCGCGCGTCGGTGAGGTCGCGGAACGCGTAGACGGTGCCGCCGAAGAAGCGGACCCCCGAGATCGCGATCCAGCGCTCGCCGCGCGAGGTCCCGATCGGGATCAGCACCTCGTCGTAGCCCGGGCTCGGAGCGGCCGAGACCGGCACGGTGTCGACGGCGTCCTTCCACCCGGGAATCGACTCGGCGGCCGTCTTGCCGAGCACGTCGTCCGGGTCGATGAACGTGATCGCCTTCGCGGCCGGGTTCCAGAGTCGCACGACGCCGTTGCGGTCGAGCAGGAGCACGCCGTCCGCGACGTACTCGAGCACCCGAGCCGCGTCGGACCGCTCCTCGACCTCGCGATAGAGGCGGCCGCGGTCTAGGGCAAGCGCGAGCCGCGCGGCCAGGTCCTCCGCGAGCGCGACGTCGTCGGCGGAGTAGGCCGGACCGCGCTCCGTCCTCACAATCGTGAGGACGCCGAGCGGCTGCTTGCGCGCCCGGAGCGGGACGCAAATCACCGACCGAACCTCGAGGCCGAGGAACTCCGCCCGCTCGCCGCTCGAGGTGTCGCCGAGCGGCGGCACCACTCGGGTGCGGCCGGTCTCGAAGACCGCGCGCACCTCCGCCTCCGGGTCGTCGCTCGGGCCGCGCGCACCGTTCGGTTGCGTCACCTCCGCGCGCGCCGGGGCAACACGCTGCAGCTGGTTGCCCGCGTCCACGACGTCGATCACGCACCAGTCCGCGAAATCGGCCACGATCAGCTCGGAGACGCGACCGAGGGCGCCGTCCACCTCCACCGAGGCGGCGAGGTCGTTCCCCGCACGCCGGAGGAGGTCGAGCCGGCCCTGGCGCTCGGCGCTTTCGGCGGTGGCGTCGCGCTCCGCGGCCTGCACCTCTTCGCGGCGATCCTCGGAGCGCTTCAGCTCGCGGATGTCGCGGAGGAAGGTCTGGAGGTAGAGCGGTTCGCCCCTGTGGTCGAGCACGGTCGCCGTGTCTTCGCGGACCCACGTCGCGCGACCGTCCCGGGCGAGCAGCCGGTAGTCGATCGAGATCGGGGCGCCGCCAACCGCGCGTTCAAGCTCGGGCAGGACACGGTCGCGATCGTCGGGATGCAGCAGCTTCTCATGGAGACCTGGCTGTTCCCGCCACTCGGAGGCGGAATAGCCCGTCAGCTCGGCGATCGCCGGCCCGACGTATGTCGTCTCGTTCGGCTCTCCCGTCTCCCTGAGCCAGGCCACCACGGGCATCCCCTCGAGCAGCGAGCGGTGCCTCGCCTCGGCCTTCGCGATCGCCTCCCGGCGGACGCGCTCCCGGGCACGGGCCCGGCGGACGAGGAACACGGTCAGGCCGAGAGCGCCTGCCCAGCTCACGGCGGCGACGAGAATCCGCGCCCATTGCGCATCGAGCAGGACGAGGAGTGCAGCGGCTGCCCCTCCGAGGATCAGGGCTGCGACTGCGACAAGCCCGAAACGGGCGCGGTACTTCTCTAGGGACAACACGAGGGCGGCTCCATCAGCGTATCTCCCGTATCGGCGGGCTACAAGATTGCCATGCCGAACCCTATGGTTGTTCGGGTGATTCCGCCCGCATGAACGTCGACCCGGTTCGCTCGCAGCGGCTGGAGCTCGTGTGGCTCTCGCCGCAGCTGATCGAGGCGCTACTCGACGGGCGGGGCGAGGAGGCAGCGCGGATCGGCGGCTTCGCGATCCCGCCTGGGTTTCCCGACGACCACGACCGGCGCTTCCTCGCGCTCCGGCTGCGGCAGACGAAGAACGACCCGAGCCAGGGGCCGTGGTACGTGCGGGCGATCGTGCTCCCAGAGGGTGACCGGCCGATGATCGGGCACATCGGCTTCCACGGTCCGCCGGGGGTGAACTCGCGCCGCGACCCCGACGCGGTGGAGGTCGGCTACACGATCTTCCCCGACCACCGGCGGCGCGGGTACGCGACGGAGGCGGTGCGCGCGTTGATCGCCTCTGCCGAAGCGCAGGGCATCCGCCGCTTCATCGCCTCGGTCGGGCCGGAGAACGAGCCGTCCCTGGCGATCGTGCGCCGGCTCGGGTTCGTCGAGGTCGGCCGCCACTGGGACGACGAGGACGGCGAGGAGCTCGAGTTCCTGCTACTTGCCGGCCGTACCGGCAAAGCCGGCACGGCCTCTTAGCGGCATCGCAAGCGACGTTGAGACGGCCGTACCGGCAAAGCCGGCACGGCCTCTTAGCGGCATCGCAAGCGACGTTGAGACGGCCGTACCGGCAAAGCCGGCACGGCCTCTTAGCGGCATCGCAAGCGACGCCTTAGCGCCGAGTCTTGAGCTCGCGGTCGATGCGGCGCTTCGTCTCGCGCTCGGCGATGTCGCGCCGCTTGTCGCGGCCTTCCTTGCCGCGCGCGAGGGCGAGCTCGACCTTGACCCGGCCGTTCTTGAAGTAGAGGCGCGTTGGGACGAGCGTGAGGCCACGCTCGGCGACCTTCGACCCGAGCTGGTCGATTTGCCGGCGATGCAGAAGCAGCTTGCGGTCGCGGTCCGGCTCGTGCGGCTCGATCGACGCCTGCTCGTACGGCGGAATGTGCAGTCCGACGAGCCAGATCTCGCCGTCGCGCGTGTCCGCGTAGGCGCGCTGCAACACGGCGTTGCCCTGGCGCAGCGACTTGACCTCGCTTCCCTTCAGCGCGAGACCGGCCTCCACGCGCTCGAGGAAGTGGTAGTCGTGCCGCGCGCGGCGGTTCTCGGCGATGAGCTTCTCCCGGGCTGCAGAGGCCATGCGCCCGATTGTAGGTCGGCGCAGATTTGTCACAGCTGCGTCTCACCCGTGCGCGTCTTTCGTCGATACGCTCACCGCGGGTGGCGGGTGGATCTAGCCCCACCCGGGTGGGGACGCGCGCGTGAACCTAAGGACGCGGGTTTGACGGTTCCAGCTCGACCTTTCCTTCGTTGCGGCGGATGTCGGCGACGCGCACTCGGATCTCGTCGCCGAGGCGGTACCGGCGTCCGCCGCGGCGGCCGACCAGCGCGGTCGCCAGCTCGTTCAGCTGGAAATAGTCGCCATGGAGGCGACGTGCCGGGACGTAGCCCTCGAAGACGTCCTCAAAGCGGACGAAGAAGCCCGACGCGATCACACCGGTGATCTCGCCCTCGAACGTCGCCTCCCAGCCCAGCTCGAACAAGCGCTGCTCGAGCAACCACGCGAGGCAGAGCTCGTCTGCGCGGTACTCGAGTTTCGCGGCGTGGCGTTCGCGCTCCGACGCGTGCGCCGCGTGCTCCTCCAGGTCGTCGGGCAAGGGCTCGTCGGAGACGCCGAGCTCGCGCAGCAAGGCCCGGTGCACGACGAGGTCGGGGTAGCGGCGGATCGGCGAGGTGAAGTGGCAGTAGGCGCGGCTCGCAAGCCCGGAGTGACCGAGGTTCCGCGGGTCGTAGCGCGCCTGCTTGAGCGACTGGAGCACGAGCGGCGGGAACGCCTCGCGCCCGCGTCCGGTCTTGCCCGTGTAGTCAGTGACGAGCTCGCTGGCCGCACCGGCGAACTGTGCCGCCTCCGTCGGCCCTAGTACCTCGGGAACGGGTGGCGTCGGAACGCCGAGGTCGGTGAGGCGCGCCAGCAGCAGCGCGACCGACTGCGGCTCGGGACTCTCGTGGACTCGATAGAGCGCCTCGCGCCGACGGCCGGCGAGCAGGCCGGCGACGCATTCGTTCGCGAGAATCATCAACTCCTCGACGAGCATGTGCGCGTGCGGCTCCGACTCGCGCCACGCGCGCTCGATTCCGCCACGGCCGTCGAAGGCGAAGACGACTTCCGGGCTCTGCACCCGAAGCGCACCGCGAGCGAAGCGCCGGTCGCGCAGGCGCTGCGCGAGAGATTCGGCACGCCGCAGCGCCGTCGTGAGCTCCTCGTCCACCCGCTCCCGTCCGGCGAGGATCGACTCCGCGCGCCCGTAGGTCAGCCGCTCGCGGCTGCGGATCACCGAGCGGTAGAAGCTCGGCTCGCCCTCGGGCAGTGGGATCTCGACGGTCACGCAAAGGCGGTCGACGTTCGGCCGGAGCGAGCACAGCTCCTCTGACAGCTCCGGCTGCAGCATCGGCGAGACGAGCCCGGGGACGTAGACCGAGAACGCGCGCTCGGCCGCGCCGCGGTCGAGAGGTGAGCCCGCGGCGACGAACCACGAGACGTCCGCGATGTGAACGAAGGCGCGATCCTCCTCGAGCGTGAGCGCGTCGTCGAAGTCCTTCGCCGTCTCCGGGTCGATCGTGAACGCGAGCCGTTCGCGAAGGTCCACCCTCCCCTCCACGTCGAGCTCCGGCGGCGTGTACGGCTCGAATCCCCGCAGCTCGCCCTCCTCGACGAGTAGCCCTTCGAGCACGACCTCGATCGAGCTCGCCTGCCCCAGCACGCGCTCGACCTTGCCCCGACCGCGCCCTCTGCGAACGACAGCCAGATCGCCGGGCTGCCCCTCTCCCCTGCGCTCCACCAGAACGGGCGTGCCGGGCACGAAGTACGGCTCGCCGACGAGGTGCTTCCCTCGCGACGCGAGCTCTACGACGACTAAGGCGTCGCTCGCGATGCCGACCTCAGGACGTGCGGTCTACGCCCGCGCGTCCGTCGGAAACGACTGGTCGAGGCGTTCGGGCCAGCCGAGGCGTGCGTCGCTCAGACCTGGAGGAAACGGCGGATCGTCAACCCGGAGCCGGCGGCACCGAGCGCGAGACCGGCGCCGAGCACGATCAGCACGTGCACGCCGAAGGGCCAGGCGTGGATGTCGGACGCGCTCGTCAAGTGGATCAACGGCATGAACAGCGTCCGCCCGAGCACGAGCAGTATCACGGCCGCAACCGCCCCGCCCAGGCCGCAGAGCAGCCCCTCGATCATGAACGGCCCGCGCACGAACCAGTTCGTCGCCCCCACGAGCTTCATCACCTCGATCTCGCGACGACGCGCGAAGATCGACAGCCGGATCGTGTTCGCCACGAGCAGCGTCGAGGAGACGAGGAGGACGATGAACGCGATCAGGACCACGATCCACAGGTAGTTCGCGACGGAGAGCACGCGGTGCGAGATGCGGTCGCAGCTCTCTCCCTCCGCCGTCTTGGCCGCCTTCGAGCCCGGCGGGGTCGGACAGATGCGCTCGATCCCGTCAAGGCCCGCGCTGTTGAGCTGCCGCGAGATGGTGTCGATCTGCTCGGCCTGGTTCGGGTAGACCTTGAAGGCGCTCGGGAACGGGTTGTACGGCAGGCTGTTCACCATCTCCGGCCGCTTCTTGCGCTCCTGCGCGAGCGCCTGCTGCTTCGAGACGAAGCGCACCGACTTGACCTGCGGCATGTTGACCAGCGCGTTGTGCACGTTGTTGATCTGGGCCTTGCTCGCCTCGGCGCCGCAACGGAGGTCCGTGCAGAAGTAGACGTTGACGAGCAGCTGCTTCTTGTAGTGGTCGCTGAGCGAGAGCGCCCAGCTGCCGAGGCCGACCACGAGCCCGAGCATGAACATCCCGATCAGGACAGTGGTCGTCGCGGCGAAGGTGGTCGAAAGGTTCGCGCCGAGCGAGCGCACAGCCTCGGCGACGATCGTGCGGAAGCGAGTCATTCCGTCGTGTACCCGCCGCGACGCTCGTCGCGGAGCAACTTGCCGGCTTCGAGCGCGATCACGCGCTTGCGCATCTTGTCGACCATCTCGCGGTCGTGGGTGGCCATCAGGATCGTCGTGCCCGAGCGGTTGATCCGGTAGAGCAGCTGCATGATCCCGACGCTCGTGTCGGGATCCAGGTTGCCGGTCGGCTCGTCGCAGATCAGCAGCGGCGGATGGTTCACGAACGCTCGGGCGATCGAGACGCGCTGCTGCTCGCCACCGGAGAGCTCGTCGGGCAGCGACGACATCTTGTGGGTGAGGCCGACCATGTTCAGCACCTCGGGCACCTTGCGCCGGATCTGCTCCTGGCTCTCTCCCTGCACCTTCAGCGCATAGGCCACGTTCTCGGCGGCGGTGCGGTTCGGCAGGAGCTTGAAGTCCTGGAAGACGCAGCCGACGTTGCGACGCAGCATCGGCACCTTCGAGCGCTTCAGGCGCGCGAGGTCGCGGCCGCCGACCACGATCTTGCCTCGCGTCAGCTCGATCTCCTTCAGCACCAGCCGGATGACCGTCGACTTGCCTGAGCCCGAGGCGCCGACGATGAAGACGAACTCTCCCTTGTCGATGTCGAAGGAGACGTCCTGCAACGCCGCGACGTCCGGCTCGTAGATCTTCGTCACGTTCTCGAACGTGACCATCGCCGAGCTCGAGGGTGCCGGCGGAGCCTGCCGCTGCCCGTTCAGGACGACAGTCCCTACGTCAGTCTGTTGAAAGTCGGTTTCTTGCACGGAAAAAGGAGCGACTCGGCGCCAGAGACGCCGGTGGGCTACGGCGCCGAATCCTAGCTAAACCGGCGGCTGGATCACCTGACCCGGCTAGATCACCCTGCCGGCGGCCTTCGCGAGCAGGTACTCGTGGACGAACTCGTCGAGGGCGCCGTCAAGCACGGCCTGCGTGTTGCCGGTCTCGTGCTCGGTGCGGTGGTCCTTGACCAGTTGGTAGGGATGCAGCACGTAGCTGCGAATCTGGCTGCCGAAGTCGGCCTGCTGCGTTGCTCCGCGCTCTCTGGCCAGCTCCTCCTCGCGCTTCTCCTGCTCCTGCTCGAGCAGACGCGACTTGAGCACGCGCAGCGCGGTCTGCTTGTTGGAGCTCTGTGAGCGTTCGTTCTGGATTTGCACAACGATCCCGGTGGGGACGTGCGTGATCCGAACAGCGGAGTCGGTCTTGTTCACGTGCTGCCCGCCGGCGCCGCTCGCGCGGTAGGTGTCGATGCGGAGGTCGCTCTCGTCCAGCTCGACGTCGACGTCGTCGGGCAGCAGCGGCGCGACGATCACCTGGGCAAAGCTCGTGTGGCGCCGGTGCGCCTGGTCGAACGGGCTCAGGCGGACGAGCCGGTGCACGCCGCGCTCGGCCTTGAGGATCCCGTAGGCGTTCTCGCCCTTCACGCTGAAGGTGGCCGACTTGAGGCCGGCCTCCTCACCTGGGCTGGCCTCGAGCAGCTCGGTCGGGAACCCCCGGTCCTGCGCCCAGCGCAGGTACATGCGCAGCAGGATCTCGGCCCAGTCCTGGGCGTCGGTGCCGCCGGTGCCGGCGTGGATGGTGACGAGCGCGTCGCCCGCGTCGTACTCGCCCGAGAACAACGCGTCCTCCTGGAGCCGGTCGAGCTCCTGGCGCAGCGGCGCGATGCTCGAGGCGATCTCGTCTTCCATGTCCCCGTCCATCGCGAGGAGCTCCCTCGCATCCTCGAATTCCTGGGTGAGGCGGCGGTAGCGCTCGAGCCGGCGGGTCAGGCGCGCGTGCTCGGCGCTGACGTCGGCCGCATGGCGCTGGTCGTCCCAGAACCCGGGTGCGCCCAGCTCCTGCTCGAGCTCGGCGATGCTGCTCTCCAATTGCTCCGGGTCAAAGGTAATCACGGACCCAGGCGAGCTGGGCCCCGATCTCCTCGAGCTGCTGGTCGAGCGGTTGGGTCGGCGTTTGGTCGGCCATCGCGCGTTCGATGGTACCCACCCGGCTCGGGCGGGACGGTTCTCAGCCGGACGCGCGGCGGGCGACGTGCAGGATCGCGAACCAGTGCCGACGGACTCGCGGGTCGTCGCGCTCGCCGACGCGCCGGCGGATCTCGGCGTGCAGGTGATCTCGGTTGGCCGCATCCATGGCGATGTGCCCGGAGAACGTCTCGAGCAGCGCGACGTACTCGTCGGCCGTGTAGAGGCGGTCCCAGACGTAGCGCCGGACCTGGACGTCCTCGAACAGGCCAGTCCGCTCGACCTCCTTGCGATCGTCCGGGGCCAGCTCGGGCGTTGGCGGAGGCCAATCGCCCTCCCAGTGCTGACCGATCTCGTCGTAGACGTCCTGGATCTCGGCGAAGAAGGGGTCGAAGCCCGCGGGAAACGCGTGCAGCGCGCTCCAGAAGGCGAGGTGCCCGCCTGGACGCAGGAGCTCGTGCGCCTTGCGATACCGAACGGCCGGATCGAGCCAGTGCCAACCGGTCGCGGCGAAGACGAGATCGAATGCTCCACGCGCCCCCTCCCACTCCTCGAACGGCGCGACTTGGACCTCGAACGGGAAGCCGGCGAGGTTGCGCCGCGCTTGGCGCGCGAGCGCTTCGCCGAGCTCGACGCACACGACCGTAAAGCCTGCCTCGAGGAGGGGCCGTGACGCTTTCCCGGTGCCACAGCCAATCTCGAGCAAGCGATCAGCGGGCTGGAGCGACGCGAGTGAGATCAGATCCGCGAAGAGCCGAGGTGGATACTCCGGCCTGGCAGCGTCGTAGAGCGCGGCGGTCGAGTCGAAGGTCGAGCGCAGGGCGTGGCGTTCCTCGGTCATCTGCGAATCGTCGTGACTCTCACGCCGCGCTGTCGGGCTTTTGCCCGGCAGCGCTTGCCACGGCTCGCTCCCCGCATTGAAGTCATCATGGCGGCGGCGTAGCCGCCGCCGGACTTCAAGGCGCCACTAAGCGCCGTGGCAGCGCTTGAACTTCTTGCCGCTGCCGCACCAGCACGGGTCGTTGCGGCCGATCTTGTCGCGCTCGTTCGTCACTCGCTGCTGCGTGATCACCGAGCCTCCGCCGGCGTCGAGCGCACCCGCGGTCACGCCGACCCCGTCGCCAGCGAGCATCGCGCCCGCAGCCGCACCGCCGCCGGCCGCCGCGATCGCCTGCGCCCCCGCGAGCGACTCGTGCTCGTAGGCGAACCCGCCCCCGTCGAGGGCCTGGGCGGCCTGGGCCTGCTGGAGCGCGTCGACCTCCTCGACCTCGATCTCGGCCCGGAAGAGCGTGCGAACGACCTCCTCGCGGATCTCCGCGTTCAGCTCTTCGAACATCCGGTGCCCCTCGGCCGTGTACTCGACGAGCGGGTCCTTCTGGGCCATCGCGCGCAGGTGCACGCCCTCGCGCAGGTAGTCCATGTTCTCCAGGTGCTCGCGCCAGCGGGTGTCGACCACCTGCAAGATCACGAACCGCTCCACGTCACGGAGCAGCGGCAGCTGTGTCTCGGGGTTGAGACCGAGGCCCTGCTCCTTCTCCGCGTAGGTGTCGCGCGCGTCCTCCTGGAACTCCTCGACGATCGCCGCACGGTCGACACCGACTTCCTCGCGCAGCTCCGCCGGCGTGATCGGTTCCTCGGTCGCGTAGAGGTCCTCCATCCCCTTGCAGAGCGCGTCGAGGTCCCACTCCTCGTCGAACTCGCCCGTCGTGTACGCCTCGACGGTGCGCTCGATCACCTCGTCGACCCAGAGCCGCACCTCTTCGGACAGATCCTCGCCCTCGAGCACGCGCCGGCGCTGCTCGTAGATCACCGTGCGCTGCTTGTTCAGCACGTCGTCGTACTTGAGGACGTTCTTGCGCATGACGAAGTTCTGCTCCTCGACCTTCTTCTGCGCGTTCTCGATCTGGTTCGAGAGGATCTTGGCCTCCATGGGCTGGTCGTCCGGGACCTTGAAGCGCTCCATGATGTTGTAGATCCGGTCGCCCGCGAACAGCCGCACCAGGTCGTCCTGGCCCGAGAGGTAGAAGCGTGACTCGCCGGGGTCGCCCTGGCGGCCCGAGCGGCCGCGCAGCTGGTTGTCGATGCGGCGCGCCTCGTGGCGCTCGGTGCCGAGCACGTAGAGGCCGCCGAGCTCCTTGATCCCGTCGGCGAGCTTGATGTCGACGCCGCGGCCGGCCATGTTGGTAGCGATCGTGACGGCGCCACGCTGGCCCGCCTCGGCGATGATCCCGGCCTCCTTCTCGTGCTGCTTCGCGTTGAGCACGTTGTGCGGGATTCCCTGGCGGTCGAGGAGCTGCGAAAGGTGCTCCGAGACCTCGACCGAGATCGAGCCGACGAGGACGGGCTGCCCCTTCTCGTGGCGCTCCTTGATGTCCTCGATCGCGGCGTTGTACTTCGCCTCGCCGGTCTTGAAGATCTGGTCGTTCTGGTCGTCGCGCGCGACCGGCACGTTGGTCGGGATCTCGACGACGTGCAGGCCGTAGATCTCGACGAACTCCTTCTCCTCGGTCTTCGCGGTACCGGTCATGCCGGCGAGCTTCTCGTAGAGACGGAAGTAGTTCTGCAGCGTGATCGTGGCGAGCGTCTGGTGCTCCTCCTGGATGCGGACGCCCTCCTTGGCCTCGACCGCCTGGTGCAACCCCTCCGACCAGCGGCGGCCTTCCATGATCCGGCCGGTGAACTCGTCGACGATCTTCACCTCGCCGTCCTGGACGACGTAGTCGACGTCGCGCTGGAAGAGCGCCTGCGCCTTCAGCGCCTGGTTGAGATGATTGGCCAGCTGTCCGTTCCGCGGGTCGTAGAGGTTGTCGAGCCCGAGCGCGCGCTCGACGGCCTCGATCGCACCCTGCATCGGCGAAACGGTCTTGTGCTTTTCGTCGAATTCGAAGTCCGCGCCGGACGCCTCCGCCGCGCCCTTCGGCTCGCCGACCTTCGAGGCGTAGCCGTCGAGGCCGCGCGCGACCCGCGCGAAGTCGTAATAGACCTGCGCCGCCGTCTCGGGCTCGCCGGAGATGATCAGCGGTGTGCGGGCCTCGTCGATCAGGATCGAGTCCACCTCGTCCACGATCGCGAACTCGTGGCCGCGCTGGACGACGCCGTCGAGGGTGACCGCCATGTTGTCGCGCAGGTAGTCGAAGCCGAACTCGGAGTTCGTGCCGTAGATGACGTCGGCCGCGTATGCCTCGCGCCGCTCGTCGAAGGGCATCATGTTCTGGATGAAGGAGGCGCGCATCCCGAGCGCTTCCCAGACAGGCTTCGTCCACTCGGGGTCACGCTTGGCGAGGTAGTCGTTCACCGTGACGAGGTGGACGCTGTTCCCCGTGAGCGCGTTCAGGTAGAGCGGCTGGACGGCGACGAATGTTTTTCCTTCACCCGTCTTCATCTCGGCGATGTCGCCCTCGTGGAGCACGATGCCGCCCATCAGCTGGACGTCGAAGAGGCGCACGCCCATCGAGCGCTTGAACGCTTCGCGCACGGCGGCGAAGGCCTCGAAGACGAGCTCGTCGACCGGCTCTCCGTTCTCGATGCGCTGGCGAAACTCGGCGGTCTTGCCCGACAGCTCCGCGTCGCTCAGCGCCTCGAACTCGGCCTCGAGAGTGCCGATGTACGCCGCCTGCTCTGCCAGGCGCTTGACGCGGCGCCCTTCGCCGAAGCGGAGGACCTTCTCCAGGGATCCGAGCTGCTGCGCCATTCGTCTTAGGGTAGCTGCCTTCCGCCCTTACAGCGGATCGGCCTCGACCTCCCAGAGGTTGCCGTCGAGGCGCCGCGCGCGGATGACGTAGTGCTCGCCCTCCTCGCGCCCGATCCGCTCGAGCTCGGGGATGGAGCCGAACTCGCGGGCGCCGTCGACGGTGAGCGTGCGGCCGCCGTCGGCTTCGACCAAGTCGAGCTCGTCGCCTGCGGCCTCGAGCTCGGCCACGCGCACCCGCCGGGCCGCAACCGTCCAGATGTCGTCGCTCTGACGGACGGCCTCGGCGCGGTAGGGCGCTGCGATCGTCTGCTCGATCGCTTCGGCCAGCGGACCCAGCGTGTCCTCCGGCGCGTCCTCGTCCACGACGAGGTCGCCGTTCGGAAGCGCGACGAAGTGGAGCTCGTCGCCTGTGAGGCCGGGCACCTGGGCCGAGGCGACGGCGTCCCAGCGACGCGGCCGCGGGACGCCGTGGATACCGGTGACGCCCCAGTGCGGGCCGGGGTCGACCAGCGGAGGCTCCTGCTGCTCCAGCCGGGCCTGGCGCGCGAGCTTCTTGTGGATCGGCTCGCGCCGGAAGATCACTGCGGTTCGATGAGCCCGTAGCCGCCGTCGTTGCGGCGGTAGACGACGTTGACGTCGCCGGAGTCCGCGCTTCGGAACACGAAAAAATCGTGCCCGACGAGCTCGAGCTGCAGAACCGCCTCCTCGGCACTCATCGGATTCAGCGCGAACTGCTTGGTCTTGACGATCTGGGGCTCTTCCTCTTCGGACATGACCGGAATGGTGTCAGGTGTGGGGCCGTTTGCGCGAGCGGCGCGGCGCCGTCGGTCCCGGCGACGCGTGCGGTAGCGGTTGATCTGGCGTTCGAGCTTCGCGACCAGCTGGTCGATCGAGGCTCGCATGTCGCCGGACGCCTCGCGCGCCCGCAGGACGGGGCCATTGGTCCAGATCGTCGCCTCCGCGACGTTGTTCGCCGCGATCGACGGATTCTTCTCGACGGCCAGCTCGAGCTCGATGCGCGGGTCTGTCAGCTGGCGTTCGAGCTTGCCGAGCTTCGCCTCCGCGTAGCTCCGAATCGCGTCGCTGACCTCGAGGTTCCTGCCCTTGACCTGGAACTGCATCGGCCCCCTCCTTCGACGCACTGCTCCTTTGTTGGAATCTAGCGGACGACTCGAGCGAACGTAACCACGTCGACCCGGCGCGCGCCGCCCTTGCGGAGCGCGGTCGCGGCGGCTCCGACCGTCGAGCCGCTCGTGTAGACGTCGTCGACGAGCACCAGCCTTGCCGGTGCCCTGCGCGCAGGCGCGAACGCACCGGCGACGTTGCGCCGACGGTCGGCCAGTGACAATCCGCGTTGCCGCGGGAGCGGCCGTGTTCGCCCGAGCACCGGCAGGACCGGGAGCGCCCAGCGCTCGCCGAGCTCGCGCGCCAGGCGCTCGGCCGGATGGTGGCCGCGCTCGAGGCCGCGCGCACGATCAGGCGGGACGAACGCGAGCCCGGCCGCACCCGGAGGCGAGAGCGCGCACGCGAGCTCGTCGGCGGCAACCGCGGCGAGGGTGCGGAGGCCGCGCTCTTTCCAGGCGCGCACGAGCCGGCGAACGCCCTCGTCGTACGCGACGGCGGCACGGGCGGAGGTGAACGCGAGGCGGCGGCCGGAGCACTCGCGACACCGCTCGACAGGCCAGGCGGTCGGAGCGCCGCACCGGTGGCACCAGGGCGGGCACAGCCGCGGGAGGGCGTCGCGGCAGGCCCGACACAGCTGCTCTCCGGCGGCGTCGCAGACGACGCAGCGCACGGGCAGAATCAGGTCTAGGAGCTTCACGTCACACCACACTCACCTCCACGGCGAGCGTAGAGACGAGGGCTTCACGCGTGCGTGACGCCTTTGTGACGGATGTGTGCCGGGCTATCCCGCGCCTGTGAACGCCCGGTCGGCCTCGGCGAGGGTCTCCTTGGAGCCCACGTCGAACCACCGCCCGGGAACGCGCCAGCCGTACACGGCAGTCCGCGGGTATAGCCACTGCACGAGGCGGCCAGGCTGGTCCGGATTGTTCCCTTCCTCGAGGTACTCCCGCACGTAGCGGAGCGCCGACCGAGGGTAGAAGTAGAGCGCGATACCCGCCAGCGTGCTCCGCGGCCGCTCGGGCTTCTCCTCGAGCCGGGTGACGCGGTCGTCGTCGTCGAGCTCGATCACCGAGTAGCGGCGAATCGTGTCGAGGTCCCCGACGTCGTAGACGCCGAGCGCCGGCCCTCCCTTGCCCAGCGCGAACACCGGAAACGGCGCGATGCTCTCGCTGAAGAGGTTGTCCCCGGCGAGGACGATGAGATCCTCGTCGTCGAGCTCCGCCTCGCGGATGGTGAGGTCGAGGTCGCCGATCGCGCCCAGCTTGGAGTCGTCGTCGACCGTGCCGTCGTCGATGATCCGCAGCGGCAGCCCAGAGCGTGCGGCCGCCCACTCGCGGAAGGCCCCCGCGAACTTCGAGTTGGTGACCACGTACACCTCGTCCAGGCCCTCAACCTGCTCGAGCTGCTCCATCAGATGGTCGAGCATGGGCTTCCCGCCGACGGGGAGCAGCGCCTTCGGGCGGTCGAGCGTGAGCGGGTAGAGCCGAGTCGCATACCCCGCCGCGAGGATCAAGGCCTTCACGCAGGCACCGCCGTGCCGAGCGACTCCGCATACGGCGCTCGATGGACGCCGTGCTCGGTCACGATCGCCCGGATCAGCTCGGCCGGCGTGACGTCGAACGCCGGGTTCCAGGCCCCGAAGCGCGAGTTCACCTCACCGGGGTCGCGCTCCTCGATCGGGATCTCCACCCCGCTGTCGAGGGTCAGGTCGACCGACGACGACGTGGCGACGACGTAGAAGGGCACCTCGTGCCGAGCTGCGAGGACGGCGAGCGGGTAGGTGCCGACCTTGTTCGCGGTGTCGCCGTTCGCGGCGATGCGGTCGGCGCCGACGAACACGCAGTCGACCTTGCCCGCGGCCAGCAACGCGCCCGCCGCGGAATCCGCGATCACGGTGTGCGGGATCCCATCGGCCTCGAGCTCCCACGCAGTCAGCCGCGCCCCCTGGAGCAGCGGCCGCGTCTCGTCGACGAACACGCGCTGAAGCAAGCCGCGCGCCCAGGCCTCGCGCAGGGCGCCGAGCGCCGTGCCCACACCGCCGGTCGCGAGTGCGCCGGTGTTGCAATGCGTGAGCGCGCTGGAGCCCGCCCCGACGAGCTCCGCCGCGTGCTCGCTCATCCGCCGGCAGCGCTCGACCTCCTCCGCGTGCAGTTCTCGGGCGCGCGCCGCCGGGTCGCGGGCCGCCCGCACCTCGCGCAGCGCCCATTCCAGGTTGACGGCCGTTGGCCGCGACGCCGCCAGCACGTCGGCCGCCGAGTCCAGGTCTTCTTCGCACGCAACGGCGAGCGCATACCCGTACGCAGCCGCGATCCCGATC
>Ga0207428_10003405_pt1 | contig 15451 bp, 11 predicted proteins | sample RhiMethybrSRZTD1_FD_187600 | JGI IMG/M metagenome (GOLD analysis project Ga0207428, IMG submission 187600) | Populus rhizosphere microbial communities from Tennessee, USA - Rhizosphere MetaG P. TD hybrid SRZTD1 (SPAdes) (version 3) | ecosystem: Host-associated > Plants > Roots > Rhizosphere >...
TAAAACGTCACCGATGCGACCGATCCGTCGTCATCGGCGGCGCTCGCCGTGACGGCGACCGTGGCCGGCGCCGTGAACGAGGCGCCTTCAGTCGGACTCGTGACCGACACGGTCGGCGGCGTGTTGATGCCGGAGTCGACGCCCCACACCTCGAGTTCCATCATCCGGCTCGAACCGTTCAGCGCCGCAGTGATATGGACACGAATCTTGTTGGTGACGAGCGGCACGAACGCCACGCGCCGCCAGACGAGGGTGTTATCGACGACGCCCCCATTTGGCACGACCGCCCAGGCCGATCCCGTCCAGTACTGCACTTCAAAGCCGCGCAGGCCCCACAACGAGAAGGTCATCGTCTCCGTGGGCTCGACGGGGGACGTGTAAGTGTCCTGCATCGAGAAGACGTTGACTTCTTCGACGAGCTTCAAGCCGTGCAGGTCCACTTCGATCCAGTCCGGTCCGGCATTGAGCGTCCCGTCGTTCCACCCGCCGCCGGAGCCCCAGTTCACTCCTTTGCGGTCCCCGTTGATGACCGCCGACGCCGGATAATTCGGGTTCAAGGTCGACGATGCCGATGCCACCCCGCCGTTCGACGCCAGCGCCACATTGATCCGACCCGGCAAGGGGTTCACCGTGATGTGCACGCCGGGCGATATCGTGGTCGCAGTCTCGTTGTCGGTGGCGACCGCGGTGAGGGTGTAGTTGCCCACCGGCGCATCCCACGTGATGCTGTACGGACTCGACGTGTCGGTGCCGATCGGCGCGCCATTGGCGAAGAACGCGACCTGTTGGACCGTCCCGTCACCGTCGGCGGCCGCCGCGGTGATCGTGAAGCTCGCCGGCGACGTGAACGTCGCGCCCTCGGCCGGACTGATGAGGCTCACAATCGGCGGCTGGTTGGGCAGCATGACGACCTGCACCGGTGCGGACGTCGCGGTCGCAAAGTGGTTGTCGGTCGCGACCGCCGTGAGCGTGTAGTCCCCGGCCGCGACGTTGCTCCACACGACGCTGTACGGGCTCGTCGTGGCGGTTCCAATCAGGAAACCATTCGCGTAGAACGACACGTTCTGGACGGTGCCGTCGCTGTCGGACGCGATGGCCTCGACCGTGATGGTGGCCGGCGCGTCGAACGTCGCGCCGCCTGGCGGACTGGTGATCGCCACGCTCGGCGGCGTGTTGGGGGTCACAGACCCCACCGCAGCCGCCGCCCGAGCCAGGTTCAGGCGACCGCCGGAGACGACTCTGCCGGCCCACCTCGATGACTGATCGACGTTGTCGAGCAGAAGCGTTTTGATCGCCGGCACGGACAAGCTCGGATCCAACGACGCCAGGAGCGCGGCCGCGCCCGCCACATGCGGCGTCGCCATGCTCGTGCCCGACAGCTCCTCGTAGCCCCCGCCCGGATACGTGCTCAGGATGTCCTCGCCGGGCGCGGCCAGGTCCACGGACGTCTGGCCGTAGTTACTGAAGAACGAGCGCCGGTCGGTCGGCCCCGACGACGCGACGGCGACGATGCTTGGCGACGAATAACTGGCCGGATCGAACGGCACCGCGTCGTTGTTCTCTCCATCGTTGCCGGCGCCAAAGATGTTGATGATCCCGGCGGCCCCCGCCGCATCGATGGCGCCCTGCAGCACGACCGAGGGCGGATCGGCACCGCGGGCCGCGCCCCAGCTGTTGCTCGACACGCGGATGTTCACGCCGCGATTCTTGAGGGCCGTGATGTAGTTGAAGCATTCGATCGCGCCGGCGTCCGTGCCGTAGCCGGTCTCGTCGAGGAACTTGCACCCGAGCACTTTCGCATTCCAGGTGACGCCGACCACGCCGACGGCGTTGTTGCCAACGGCCGCGACCGTGCCCGACGTGTGCGTGCCGTGACCCTGATCGTCGAACGGGTCGCTGTCATGGTTCACCGTGTCGATGCCAAAGACATCGTCCACGTACCCATTGTTGTCGTCGTCGACGCCGTTGCCGGGAATCTCGCCCGGGTTCCGCCACGCGTTCGCTGCAAGATCCGGATGCGTGTAATCGACGCCCGTGTCGATGACGGCCACGACGACATTGGCGTCGCCGGGCGTGAAGTTGGTCCAGGCGTCTTGTGCCTGAATCTTCTCGAGGCCCCACAGGCTGCCGTCCAGCCAGTACGGATCGCTCGGCGGCGGCGCGTTTTGAATGGTGTGTCGCCGGTAGTTCGGCTGCACGGCCAGCACGCCGGGAATCGCCTGCAGCGCGGCGATGACCTCCTGCATGTTCAAACCCGGCGGAAGCCGCACGTGGTCGATATCCAGCGCCGCGAATCTGCGAATGCGGGCAGCACTGCGTCCCGCGAGAATCGTGTTTCGCTGAAATGCGTTCGTCGACGGGCTGAACTGCACCAGAAGCTCGTCGCTCACGTGCCTGGCGCTCTGCGCGGGTTGCTGCCCCGTGACGCTCGACAACAGCAACACAACCGCGATCAACGCCGAGGCAACCGACCACTTCCTCATGGTGCTGCTCCCAGGTTTTTGTGGAGTTACGCTTTTGTCCGAATTCGCAGGGACTCAGTCGGTAACTTGGGAGCACACCGTGTGCCGCCGCGTGTGCGTTCGTCTTCCGGCCGTTCTTAGTGGACGACGATTCTGTCACTCGCGGATTTGTCTTCGATTCGCCTAAATCGTTAGACTTTTCTCGGCCGGGCATCGGTTCGCCCGGCACGAGCCGTAGACGCTCTAGGTCTAAGTCACCGGGGCGTCGAGAACGCGGGCCCGCCGATCCGGGGCGGGCCCGATCCTCTCCCGTCTCACTGGCAGCCGAGAACCCCCCGGACATTCGTGGCCATGCTCTTCAGCTCGCTGGCTTGCGCGGCGCTCAGTTCTCCCCTTCTTTCCTGGACGTCCACCCGGGTGGCAAACGACGCGAGTTGTCCGCAGGCTGCCGAGTCGTTTCCGGGGTTGTCATCGGCGAGGAGCTTTCGCACCTGTGTCAGCGACGTCCCCAGCAGGGTCTCGACGGCAGGTGAGAGATCGTAGCTTTCGACGGTCTCCGTCAGTTGCTGCGTCAACTGAGCTGGAGGCACCTGTTCCAGCGAGACGTTGACTGGCTCAGCCGATATTGTATTGACCGTCGCCGCGGCGCAGAATGCGTCGCTGCCTGCGCCGAAGTACTCCGGCAAATGTGAGCCGCTGGGATCGGTAAACCTGACCCGCACCACACTAGCTGGAGCATTCTGAAGGTCGACGGAATAGGATCCGTCTGGACCGGTCGTCGCCGTGGCAACCACCGTGGCATTCGTGGCGTGAAGGAAGGTGACCCGTATTCCCGGCAGCGGCGTCCCGGTTTCCGCATCGACGACGGTGCCGCCGACGATAGCGGTGGGTGGTGGTTTGTCGGGATCGAGCTCGATCTCAACCCCCCCGCCGTCACCGTCTTTTTCACTGGGGACCGCGGCATCGAGAGCGGTCGTCGTCGATGCGAGCACGGCCACGACCGTCCCGCCGCAGAATGAATCGGTGCCGTTGCTGCCGAGGTACCGGGGCTTATACGGCGCTTCCGCGGAGAAGCGCACGCGGTAATTGCCGGCCGGAATATTGCCGGTGTCGTAGTGCCCGCTGGGGTCGGTCATCGCGCTCGCCAGTTGTTCTGCGTTCACCGCGTCGAAAAAGCTCACCTGCAGGCCTTCGACAGGGTCCCCAGTGGCGGGGTCGAGAATCGTTCCGGCGACATGCTGGACGGTGGACGCGAACGCCACCAGCGACATCGCGACGGCAACGGTGAAAACGGTCAGTCCTTTTCGCATGGCATTGGCCCTCTGCTAATAACGCGACGTCGAGCGGTCATCTGCATCACCTGACCGGAACGGGAAGCTTGCGGGGACCGTCCGACTGTCCTGGGCGCTCTACCGGATCTGGCCGCGGAGCTCTCCGCCCGGATAGTCACCGGGCCCGGTATTGACCGGCGCGGCGCCGTCGTTCGTGGGGATGTCGACGTACGCGTTTCCGGCTTCGAAGGCGCTGATGAGGTCGGAGAGCGGCCGGCCTGTCAGCGGTCCACCGAGGTTGGCGGCTCTGATCGTGCCTGCGACGAGCACGCCGTCGGTCCGGCCGCCGGCCGGCGGCAGGCCCGGGCTCACCAACAAAACCACTTGCGGGCCCCTCGCCCCGGGCAGGCCGAGATGAATATGTGCCCCGGTGACGTTCTCGATGTTGGCGACCATCACCTGATAGGACAGCTCCGTCCCATCGGGACTGAGCTGGAAGACCGCCTGTCCCTGCGCCAGCGTTGGAATGGGTAGCGGCGCCACGACCTCTCCGCCGCTCAGGTGGGCGCGGTAGTTCGCGGGGACCGGTGGCTGGGCTGTTGATGTTGGCGAAGAGGGGCTGATGGGGCCGCGGGCTGTCACGCCGTCAGGCGAGCAGGCCGAGCCGACGAGCAATGTGAGTGCGTACGCGACATGGCGTTTCATGGAGGCCTCCGTTCGATTCCTTAACGCGACAACCCGCGGCGATCTGCGTCAGGCGACCGGGGCCTGGCTCGATCGGCGCAATCGCTGCGGTTCGTGACTGGAATCTACGGCGGGCTATTCCCTGAACAGCTTCTGCACGAAATGATAGAAGTTGCTGCTCATGACGGCCGTATCGTGGGCGTTGCCGTCGAGCCGCCAGACGTGCGCCACGCTGTGTTCCCGAAGGTAGTTGTGGAGGCCTTGACTGATGCGCATCAGGGGGTCGCGGTTGCCCACCGCCAGCCAGAGAAGGTTGAGCTTCTTGAGCGCGGCCGGCTCGGGAATCAGTTCGGCCGCCGGCTTGGTGTTGGGAGCCGCTGCGACCGCGGCAATCCACGCGAAGCGGTCGATGTGCGACAGGCCGATGTTCAGGGTTTGGCCCGCTCCCATCGACATCCCGCCGATGGCGCGATGAGTGCGATCCGTAAACACTGAATAGCGGGACTCGACGAAGGGGATGATGTCGTTGAGCAAGTCGTTCTCGTAAGCTGTGCCGTAGGCCGCTTGAGTACGGTCCCCCTGTTTCTGGTCGTCTACCGTCGCGGTGGCGTTCCCGCTGGGAAAGATGATGACCATCGGCGGCATTTTTCCGTCCGCCAGCAGGTTGTCGGCGATGATCGGCGCGCGCGCCCGCTGCGTCCATTCGGTGCTGGTGTTCCCCAACCCGTGGTGCATGTAGAGCACGGGGTACTTGCGGTCGACGGAGTAGCCGGGAGGGGTATACACACGCAGGATTCGGCGCGTTCCCAGCGTCTTGGAATCGTACTCGACGACCTTCAGGTCGCCATGCGGGACACTGTCGCGCGCAACGTTGAACCCGTCGGGCGGCACCGGAAAGTCGCCCATGCCCTCCTCGGGCGCCTGAGGTGCGACTGGGGCCAGGCCGGCGGCCCCTCTGCCAGCGGGGGCGGGGGCCGTGACCGCGCCCGCTTGCGGGCTGGCGGCCTGGGCATGAAGGAGAGTCCCCGCGACCAGGAGGCAAGCCGAGGCGACCAGGAACCGACGAACGGATACCGCGCGATTCATGTTGGCGTCTCCTCGCTCAACGCGCCGCGGGCTTGATGTCATACACGAGCAGCGTGTCCTGATTGCGCACGTACAGGCGGCCGTCGCTGATCACCGGATGCGCCCAGCTCAGTTGCCCCTTCTCTGGAATCGCAAAGCGTCCCTTCTCATGGTAGCCCGCCGGCGTCGCCTCGGCGAGCCCGACCATGCTGTTCTCGCCCTGAATGTACAGATGGCCGTCGGCGTAGGTGACGGAGCCCTTGCCGACGCTGCGATCGCGCCACATCACGTTACCGGTCGCGAACTCAAGGCAGGTCAGGATCAAATCGCTGAATCCATACAGGTAGCCATCGACCAGCACCACCCCACCGTGGTGATTTCTCATGTTCGTCGTGTGGTACACCTCGGTGGCGACGACTTCTCCGCCTTTGGCGCTGAGATCCAGCAATCCGCCGCCGGCGCCGTATGCGGAAGTGAAGAACACTTTGTTGTTGAAGAAGACCGGCGTGGCGATGTTGGCCACCCCGTTCGCGGCCTTCGCATACCGGAACATCAGTTTCCCGTCGGAGGCCCGGACGCCGACGCCGGCCTGCGCGGTGAACGTCATGTAGGTGCGCACACCCTGCACGTCCGCGACGGTGATCGAGGAATAGCCGGCGGTATCGCTCAGGTCCTTGGACGTCCAGACCGTCTTGCCCGTCATCTTGTCCAACTTCACGATGCCCGCACCGGGACCACCAGGCGACACCACGAGGTGCGGTCCGTCGACGAGCGGCGACTCGCTGATCATCCATTGCAGTTGCGACCCGCCGAAGTCCTTGAGGATATTCAACTGCCAGACCGCAGAGCCGTCGGTCTTCAAGCACGCCAGGTCGCCGTTCTCGGTGAGCACGTAGAGCCGATCGCCGTCAACCGTCGGCGTGCCTCGCGGTCCCGCCCCCATGTTGGTCCGCATCCGTGTTTCAATCGGCCCGAGCGCCTTCGCCCAGACTTCCTTCCCGTCCGCGCGGTTGAGGGCGATGACCACGCTCTCCGAGCCCCGTGCGCCCTGAAGAAACACGCGATCGCCCGCCACCGACATCGACCCGTAGCCAGTCCCGAGATTGTTCGCGGTCCAGATGACGCGGGGCCCGTCGACGGGCCAATCCTTCAGAAGACCAGTCTCCCGTGAGATGCGCGTCCGATCCGGTCCCTGCCACTGCGGCCAATCGGCCGCATCAAGAGCGGCTACGCCGAGGAAGACCGCGATCGAGAGAGCAAAACCTCTTGTCATTAATGTGACCCTTCTCGGTGCGTGTGTTTCTTCTACGACTGAAGTGTGCAGGTCGTTGACGATGCTCCAGATGTCACCGCCCAAAAGGTGTCCAGAAACGGATGGCGCGTTCCAGCCACCCCTCCGCGCTCGTGCCGATACCCGGACCGAAGCCATGGCCCAGGTTGGCGAATCGATAGAACTCGACCTCCGTACCGGCCCGGCGTAATGCCGCGACTCGTCTCTCCATAACCGATGGACGGGCAATGGCGTCGTGCTCGCCGACAACCACGAACGTCGGGGGCTCGCTGGCCGAATAATCGGAGTGACCTGTGTAGGCCATCACGACCGCGGAGGGTTTCGGAACGTCGTCCCCTCCGAATCTTGCAGCCCCATGCGACCCGATGGCGGCGGCCATTCTGGCGCCGGCGGAGCTGCCCCACAGCGAATAGCCCTGCGTGCGAATGCCGAGGGTCCGGGCGTTGCGGAACAGATACGAGAGAGCCGCCGAGAGATCTCGCGTGGCAACGTCGCCGCCGGATCCGGCGCGGTACTTCAGGACGAAGGCGTTGTATCCCTGCCGGCTGATCGCGACGGCATAAGGAAACCCCTCGTGGACGGAACCGACATAAGAGAACCCGCCGCCAGGCGAGATGACCGCAAAGGGGGCCCCGGGCGTACCGCGAAAAAAGAAGAGGCCGGTGTTCGCCTTCGCTGGCTCTCTCCTGTTTTCGTCGGCTGCGTAAAAATCGTAGAACACGGACCGCCCTCCGTTCACGTCGGCAATCATGTGATTCAACGCGCTGACCACGCTCTCCGGATTGACGTGAGTGTGATACGGCAACAGGGCGCCGATGTGGCGAAGCCGCATCTCGCTCTCATAGACGCGGTCGTCCCAGGGCAGCAGCAGACGTGCAAAGCCTGCGAATGCCGGATGGCTCACGAGTTCCCGGATCGTGTCGTCGGCGGTCAGTGGTCGGCCCTGGCTTCGGCTCACTTGTGCGCTATTTCACGCTTCGAATCTCGCGGATCATGCCATCCGCCTTGGTCAGCACGTACAGTTCGCCGTCGCTATCCTCGGCCAACCGGATGTCCACACGACCGCGGCCCGCGACCGCGCCAAACCCCGGGAGGTTGTCACCTTGCCCTCCGCGCTTTCGGAACGTCTCTTCCGACAACGCTCGAAGCTGTGTGCCCAGTTCGTGAAGCGGCGCCACAGTGAGCGGGTTGCCGTCATCGGCGGCCAAGACTTCTTTCACCTGGGCGTACCAGATCCGGCCGGTGGTGATGTCAGCGAACACCAGCGTTCCCTGTAAGGCGGGAATCCGTTTCCCGCGGTAGACGAAGCCGTTGGCGATGGCGTCACCGCCGGCCTCCCGACTATGCGGATACTGGATGACCGGGTACGTGGGCTTGACCGTGCCACGCGTCACGGTGTCTGAAATCTGCACGGGAATCACGTCGTCCTCTGGCAGCGGTCCCATCCCGTTGGTCGATGACATGCTTTGCGTGCCCTCGCGCAGCGGATAGCCGTAATTCGCGCCCTTCTTGATGATCATCACGGTCTCCCAACTGACGAGACCGATATTGAAGGCGAGCAAGACCGCCTCACGAGGCCGCGCCGGATCCACATACCAGGTCAGGCGGTGCGGATTGCGCAGGCCCAAGGCCCAGATCTCTTTGCGTGCGCCTTCGACCGACACGAACGGGTTGTCGTTGGGAATCCGGTAGCGGCCATTCTCACTGACCGTGCTCGTCGATGCGTGCTCACTCAACATCGGGATGATGCGAAGAATCTTGCCGTGGAGGGTGTCGAGCCGCTGGGCGTGCAACCGCATCGGCCCTGGCCGCTCGCCCGTCCCTGAGTCCCCAACGCCGAGGTACATGACCCGCCAGTCCGGATCGCCCGGCCGAGCCGCCGGATTGAACGTGATTTCGTTGAGCGGATGAAAGAGCCCCGGCAACTTCATCCGCAACACTTCACGGGCCGTACCTTCGAACGTCGTGTTGCCGAGCTGCCGGTCCGTCCATTCCACGATGACCATGTCGCGCGATGACATCACGTTGGGAACCATCGGCGTCGGCAGCGCCGCTGTTGTCGTGTAGCCCGCCAGGTTCAGTCCCGGGACCACGCCGGTCTTCGGCGTGACACGGTCCCCAGGCGTATTGGGATTCTCCATGTGGAGGGTATAGAAGATGCCGTTCCGGGCGTAGTCCGGATCGAACACGAAGTTCATCAGGCCGGCCGCGAAGCCTTGTGCGGACGTGAACTTCGGAAACAATCCCGGGCCGTCGCCCATCCCGTCGAAGTTCAGATATGTCGTCAGTTGCTTCGTCTGCTTGTTGAGGATGTAGAGCGGACCGTTCAAGTCAGCAACGAAGAAGCGTCGGCCGCCCGGTTCGTCACGCAAGATGCTGCCGCGCGCCAGCTGTCCCGAAATGAGATTGGTGGATTTGTCACCAGTAACCGGCAGCTCGAGATAGTCCGCGACTTCGAGCGTCCGTTCCGTGCTCTGGCGGGCCGGTGCCGCCGCCGTGGTCGCCGCCTGAGACGACGAGAGGGAGCGCACGTACGCCACGACATTTCGGATCTCGGCGTCCGAGAGGCGCCCCTCGTAGGGCGCCATCATCCCTAAGGGAATGCCTTTCTTGATCACGGTGACGATCTCGGTATCGGTCGAACCGTGATCCCAGGCGGGATCGGTGAGATCGGACGGCGGCTTCCCGCCCCGCTCTGCGATGATGGAAATCTCAATCCCCGCCTTCACCGCTCCCTGAGCGCGAGCGCCGTGACAGTTCGCGCAATTGGCGTCGTACAGGCGCTTCCCGTCCTCCATGGCTTCGGTTCCTGCGCCGGCGACTGCTTGGCGTCCGACTGAGGACTGATACGGCACGCCAACGCCTCTGGCGCGCTCCACTAGAACGAACGCGGTGTTTCCGACGAGCGTGACGCCGGTCGCGGCGGTCAGCCCTTCACGCAACACCCGCACCTCGGCACGATTGCCAGTGATGGTGAGCTCGGTGAGACGTCCCTGCCCTTCCGCCTGGATCATCGTTCGCGGCCCGACCGTGCGCAGGCCATCGGGACGCGTCAGCGGCATCGAGAGCTCAATCGGCACCAGCGCACCGGCGCTGCCGTCCGCGTTCACCGGGATGCGGAAGAGGAGACCGGCGAAGAAGGTGTTGACGTACACCGCGCCATCGGCGAGAAGCGCAATCCCGTCCACCCCTGCGAGTTTCGGATCGGCTGGCACCCACAGGTCGAGTTCCTTCGCTCCCGGTTTCAGGCGGTGAATCCGGTTGGCGAACGACTCAGTGGCATACACCGTGCCGTCCGAGGCCACGGCCATGTCGTTGCAGACGCCGCCATTGCTCGGAAAGTTGTACGTGCCCTTGGCGGCCCCGCTTTTCAGATCAAAGGAACGCAGCGCGGTTTGTCCAACCGTCGGCGCCCCGCCGCGCCCGCCCGTGGAGTTCTGGCACACCCACAGCGTGCTGGTCTTGTCGTCCGCGAGGACACCGAGCACGTTCGTCAGACCGGCCGCAGACGCCTGAATCCACGGTTCAGCCTGTGTCGCACCGGGCGCGGCCCGGTAGATCGTGCCCTTCGCCGTGCTGCCGAAGAAGATCGATCCATCCTGACTCGAGGTCAGATTCTCGGCTTGCGTACCGGTGTCATTGATCGTCACTTCGGTTCGGCCTTGGGCGCCGACCAGATGGGACAGCAGCGCCAGTGCGAAAACGACGGCAGCTGAGCGACGACGAGGTCGAGGACGGTTATACATGGTTGAATCCCTGGAGAAATCAGCGACTCCTAGCGCCCATAGCTGACACGAATCAGGCGGTTGCCGCGGTCATCGCTGATCAAGATGGACCCGTCCGGCAGTTGCAGCACGTCCACCGGACGCCCGATGGCGGCCGAGGTCGCCCCGCGGCCAGTCGGGGTACTAGCCGGCAGGAACCCCTCGACCAGCGGTTCGTAGCCAGTCACACGGCGCCCCTCAGTCTTGGCCACCATCACGCGATAGCCGCTCGGCGTCGACCGGTTCCACGATCCGTGCTGGGCGATGATCGCGGCGTTTCTGTAGCTGGCGGGAAACATGTTGCCCGTGTAGAAGGTGAACCCGATGGCCGCCACGTGCGCGCCCAGCCTCAGGACGGGCGGCTCGGTCGTCGCACACGCGCGTTGCGCCCCGAACTCCGGATCGGGCACGTCTCCCTGATGGCAGAACGGGAAGCCAAAGTGGAGACCGGGCTTCGAGGCGATATTCAGCTCGTCATCCGGCACGTCGTCGCCCATCCCGTCGCGGCCGTTGTCGGTGAACCACAGCTCGCGTGTCACCGGATGCCAATCGAACCCGACGCTGTTGCGCACACCGTCGGCGAACACTTCCGTGCCGGACCCATCCGGTTTCATCCGCACAATGGTGGACACCAACGGCGGCGAGACGCAGACGTTACACGGCGCTCCCACTGACATGTAGAGCAAGTCGTCCGGGCCGAAGGCAATGAACTTCCACGTGTGGCCGGCCTTCGGGTTCGGCAGGTCGTTGCGAACGGTCACCGGCGCGGGCGGCGCGTCGAGGTGCTTCTCGATGTCGTCGAACCGGAGGAGCCGACTCGCCGTCGCTACGTACAGGGCGCCATTCCGCACCGCCAGGCCGTTGGGTTGATCGAGGCCACTCGCAATCAGGACCACGCGATCCGCCTTGCGATCGCCGTCAGCATCCACTACGGCGTGGACCTTGCCGACGTACTGCGATCCGACGAACACCGTGCCCTGCGATCCCAGGGCCATCGAACGGGCGTTCTCGACCTTGTCGGCGAAGACCTCGGCGCGAAAGCCTGCCGGCAGCGTCAGCGGTGCCAGGGAGCCGGTATTCTGCGCGGTCGGCGTGGTTTGCCGACCCGACAACGGCAAGCTCGTGGCGAACACGCCGAGCGACAGAGCGGAGACGAAGGCGATGCGAACACTGGCCATCGCTGATCAGCGTATGGCGCTCAACCGCGGAGCAATTGCCTATTACTACTGAAAATCTAAAGAACCAGGCTTGTTTCTCAGAGTTTTAGGCAGATGCGCCGGCCCGGTCGGCGGTACCATACGAGCATGCCTGCTCCGGCCAGCCACATACGCCGACTGACGCGCGAGAACGAGAGAGACGTCCAGAGACCTCGTCTGGCCGCGGCCGTCCAACAGCCCGTCAGTACTGAGCTCAGCCTGGCGGCACCAAGTGCGCTGGCGTTGCGACGACTGGCCAGCAAGCTCGTGCGCTACGCCCCGCACGATGGAGTGTTTCCGCTGCGATTGCCAGGCACGTATGCGTTACGCGTCGGGCGGATGACGTCCGAGCCTGTCTATGCGACCCTGCGACCGTCGCTCTGCATCGTGGCACAAGGCGCCAAGATCGTGATGCTTGGCCGCGAGGTCCTCGACTACGACGCGGCGCGGATGCTTGTCCTGGCCGTTGATCTGCCGGTGGCCGGGCAGGTCACCCGAGCGAGCAGCCGTGAGCCGTTTCTGGGATTCAGACTGGACCTCGACGCCGAGCGCGTCGCGGAGCTGGCGGCCCGTGTGTTTCCGAGAGGCATTCCGAAGCCCTCTGAAACCCGCGCCGCTTATGTGGGCATGTCAGACGAGGCGATCATCGACGCGGTGGCTCGGCTGGTCGACCTGATGGCTCAACCGGACGACGCCCAACTCCTCGGCCCCGTGGTCGTTGACGAAATCCTGATCCGGTTGCTGCGTTCGCCGGTCGGCGCTCGTGTGGCACAACTTGGCCAGCGGAGTTCGGGATTTCAACGGATCGCAGACGCGGTGACATGGATTCGGGAACATTTCGCGCAGCCCGTCACCGTGCAGGAAATGGCGGCCGTCGCTCACATGAGCGCGTCATCGTTTCACGACCGCTTCAAGGCGGTCACGGCGATGAGCCCGCTCCAGTATCAGAAGGCGATTCGTCTCCACGAGGCTCGCCGCTTGATGCTGTTCCAGCGTCTGGAAGGCACCGATGCAGCGGCCAAGGTGGGCTATGTGAGCGCCTCGCAGTTCAGCCGGGAATACGCCCGCATGTTCGGCGCGCCGCCGGCGAAGGACATCGCCCGGTTGCGCAATGAAGGGTTGGGGCCGCGCCAGGACTGAAGAAGCCCGCGAAGCCGACTGTGCTGCTAGCGCGATTTGAATGAGTGTGTTCGGGGTCCGGCGACGAAGCCCACAGCGGAGTGCGCGAGCGGTCAGCGAGCGCACCTCGCGAACGGAGCACAACTTGTCCGTCTGATTGACGCGGACGAGTTGTGCGAGAGAGCGTGTAAGGGGTCCGGGGGCAAAGCCCCCGGATCAAGATTGGTTGCGGGGGCCTGCAACCAGCTTGACTTGGCCGGGTGGTGGACAGCGGCGTGAGCAGGCCGTCCTCGACGACACTCACAGAACATCACCGGCGCCCTCGGCCACCAGCCGGGCGACTTCGCTGATCAGCGTCGGGAGTTTGGTCTCGACGATACTCCAGACGAGGCGGTCGTCTACGTCGGCGTAGCCGTGTATCAGAATGTTACGGAACGCGATGATTCGTGAAGCGTCGGTGATCGCCGCGCACGTCTCGGGCTCCAGTTTCCGCAGCTTTGCGAGTGCTTCGCCGACGATCTCGAACTGGCGCTCGACGGCCGCACGCAGCATCGCATCACTGACGTAGCTCTCAAGTGTGCGCCCTGAGGTGAATTCTGCGAGGCGGCGAGCGGCTTGCTGAATATCGAAGAGGTATTTCCTCGCTTCAAGCCGCATAGACGGACTGCTTGCCGCGCTCGACGGACTCGCGGAAGTACGGATTCTTGATCGCGGACGCAACGACCAGATCGACCGGCCGTCCGAAGAGTCGCTCGAGGGCTTCCTTGAAGCCGAAAAAGTTATCGGCGTAGGTGGCACTCGCTGGGTTGGCAAACTCCACGAGAAAGTCGAGGTCGCTTTGGCCGCGTTTGTCCGCTCCACTGGAGGCCGAGCCGAACAAGTCGAGCCGGCGAACGCCGTACTGTCGGCAGAGCTCAGGGAGTGCTGGATCGAGGCGAATCGCGTCGGCAGTCATGAGCTGGTCCCCGTCACAGAATACAACGTCTTCGAATGCCCCGAACCTCGGAGATCCCGACGATCGGCCGATGGTCGGTCGGCGATCTCAACGAACAGTTCCAGGAACGGGTTGCGGCGATCGGCCCGCGGCGGTGCTTCTGTCGGTCTAACGGTGCGGTGTCGGCGCGGCGGCGCCTGCCAGTTTCGACCATCGAGTGCCCGACCAGAACCAGATGACGGATGCCTCCTCAATGAAGGCGTCGTGGATTCCGTCGTGATCGAGAACTGGCAATAGCTGATCCAGGTTGGGATTCTGGTCTCGAAGTCGCCCGGGCTCGCAACGAAGATCCCTCGGACTGCGTCCGAGTCAGGCGCAACGGTGAAGTGTGGTGAAGCTGAGCAGTACAGCGCAGACGCTCGAGCGGCGCGCCGCGGCCTATCGGCTGTCGCCGAAGTAGCCTTTGCGCGCGCGAACCTCCGCCCGCGATCGGGACGGGACTGCAACCCGAAGCTGGCGAGTGGCGAACGAATCCCCAATTGGATGCGCACGTTCGACTCCAGATGACCGAGCTGCTAGCGAAGAGGCAGACCTCGCCGCGACGATTGTCGCGGCAGAACGCGCGCAACGCACCCGACCCCTCCTTCACCCCGAAATGGGCAAGCTCTATCGTGAGTGGGTGATCGACGCTCGCGACGGCCTACGAGACCCGGATCGGCGCACGGACGCGATGACCGCACTCCGCGCCATGGTTGAAGAAATAGTGCTCACGCCGGAACAGGGAAAGCTGGGTATTGTGCTGAAGGGCGACCTGGCCGCGATGCTGGCGGCTGCAAGCCCTCGATCAAATTCCGAGGACTTGCAGCGCCAAATCAAAGTGGTTGCGGGGGGGGGATTTGAACCCCCGACCTTTGGGTTATGAGCCCAACGAGCTACCGGACTGCTCCACCCCGCGACAAGTCAGAACATTGATATTAACACGTTCTATTGCACAATGTTTCTCCCCGGCCTGAAAGGATCCCGTGCGTGTCGCGTCGCTATTCGGTCTGCTGATTCTCGCTCTGCCTGCACCGGCCGCCGCCCAAGGGGCGGCCGCTCCACCGCCACCGCCGCCCAGACAGGAAGGCACGGCCGAGGTCGCGTTCGTCGGCACGTCCGGGAACTCGTCTACCAACACCTTTTCGATCTCCGGCGAACACATCGCGCGGCCGGCGCCCTGGCTCGTGAAAAACCGGGTCGCGTTCATCCGCAACAAGGCGGAGGACGTCAAGACCGCCGAGTCGTTCCTCTACGGGCTCCGCACCGAGCGCTCGATCAGTCCGCGGCTGGCGGCCTTCGGCGAGTACGTCTATTTCCACGACGCGTTTGCGGGCGTCGATCACCGGAACGGCGTCACCGGCGGCCTGATGTTCAAGCTCGTGGACACCGCGGCGCACCACCTCAGTGTCGATGCCGGCCTCGGCTACCTCAACGAACAGCGCCTCGCGGGCGACGATGTGTCGAGCGCGACCTACGGCTTCGGCAGCAACTACAAATGGACCATTTCGCCCACAGCGACGCTCGAAGACGACAGCCGCCTCATCGGCACCTTCGCCAACGCCGACGACTGGCGCTTCGTGAACCTCGTCTCGCTGACGGCGCGGCTGACGCAGTTGTTGTCGCTCA
>Ga0207428_10003407_pt1 | contig 15450 bp, 12 predicted proteins | sample RhiMethybrSRZTD1_FD_187600 | JGI IMG/M metagenome (GOLD analysis project Ga0207428, IMG submission 187600) | Populus rhizosphere microbial communities from Tennessee, USA - Rhizosphere MetaG P. TD hybrid SRZTD1 (SPAdes) (version 3) | ecosystem: Host-associated > Plants > Roots > Rhizosphere >...
CCGCCTGTCCGCGGTGACCCATGTCTGATGAGACGCCTGCTCCATCGTGCGCGAAATGTGGGACGCCAGGAGTGCCGTCATACATTGTGCTGTCGCCGTTCATGCAGTATTGGCGGTGCCCTGATTGCTTCTGCGTTTGGACCACCCTGAAGGCGAGTGCGGTTCACACACGCCCGTTCGAGAATCCAGTCGGCTCCGCTCGAACGCACTGTCCGCAGTGTGGCGCGTCTGACACTACAGACCTCGACGGTCGATTGCACTCCGAGAGAGTCGATTACTTTCGGTGTCGAGTCTGCGACTGCTGGTGGATGGTGCCGAAAGGTCAGGACGGACCAGCCACACGAATCGTCTTCGATAAACCAGGCACCTCGGTGAATCCGCAAAAAAGGGCTGACCGTCATTGACCTCTTGCGCCGGGTCACGTGCGAGCCTGTCTGCGCGCTCGACAACGACCGTGCGCACCCCATTCGATTCAAGGCGGTCAGGAGTGCGGCCGTCGCTGCGGCGTGCCTTCGCGTCACCACCGCTGCTGGCCGTCCGTCTGTCCTCTACTGATCGGCGCACATTCTTCTTCAGCAATAGAGACGACTCGCGTGAATGAGTGAATGACCCAGGCGCCCTCGGTCAGATGGAAGGGCAGCTTGTTTCCCGATGCACTGCAGAAGCAAGTCAGCGTGTGCGTTACTGCGAAAGCACAGAGTTGTTACGCTGAGCTGGCAATGATTCTGCTTTTGCAACCGACGTGGACGAACAGCCGCCGCCGAAGCGGCCTAAACATCCGCCGGCCATTGCCACCGTGCAATGCCCAAAATGTGGATTCAAGGACGCCGTCGTAATCGTTGCCCGTCTTGACGACAAGGGTTGCTTCTGCCCTCAGTGCGAACATGTCTGGGTGGCACGTGTCCAACAATAAGTCACCAGTGAGATGATTTACCCGCATCTGTCGGTCGCTGCTTGCATTGCTCAAACGGCGGGTCAAAGAACAGGACCCGCCCGACGCAGTTCGCGTAACTGAGGCTCGCTTTCCCGCTCGTCAGCTCCGCTCGAAGTCGATGAACCCGCGCTCGACGTCGGTGCGAACGAGCGTGACGTGCACGCGTTGACCGACATCCAGTCCTTCTGCGCCTCGCACAACCTTGCCTTCAGCCGGCGGGTCGAGTGCGCGAACGAACGTGCCCTTGGCAGAGGCGCCGGTGACGATGGCTTCGAAACGCTCGCCGATGCGCGATGACAGCACAAACGCCGCGGCGGATTTCCGCATCTGCCGCTCGACCTTGTCCGCAGCGTCCTCCTGCTTCGTGCAGTGGTTGGCGAGCGCGTCGAGTTCGTCGCTCGCGTAGGGCGACGCCGTGCCGGCAATCGCTGCCTTCAGCAATCGCTGCGTGATGAGATCCGGGTAACGACGATTCGGCGCCGTCGAATGGACGTAATCAGTGACCGCCAACCCAAAGTGTCCGGCTTCGTCATCGTGCGAGCGCGTGAGCACATACTCGCCGCGGCCCAGGAGCTTGATGACGGAGAGAGACAAGTCCGGGAAGCGCACAGGATCGGCGCGCCGCCGACGCGACAGGAATTCAGACAGCGCCTTCGGATTCGGATCGGCCTGAAGCTGATCACCGGCCTCGCGCGCCAGCGCCTGCAGTCGATCCCACCGCTTTGGCGATCGAACCACACGGCGGATCGACGGCAGTCCCTTCGCTTCGAGATAGCGCGCCGTGACGCCGTTGGCGGCAATCATGAGATCTTCGATCAACGCACGCGCGCGATTCTTCGCGACGCGCCGTAACCCGGCGATCCGGCCATCGGCAACGACCGCTCGCGCTTCACTGCTCTCGAAGTCGAGAGCGCCTGCCTCGTGTCGCCGTCCCCGCAGTCGTTGCGCGATTCCGTCCTGTATCCTGATCTGATCGTCGATCCCCTCTGCGCTCGCCATCTCCCTCGGGCTGGGACCGTTGCCATCGAGCCACGCCGACACGCTGTCGTACGCCAGCCTGGCCCGGTTGCGAACCAGGGCACGTGCCACGTCGCCCGCGCTCACCGCACCATCAGCGTCGACCGTAAACGAGATGACCATCGCCACGCGGTCCTCATCGGGATTCAGCGACGTGAGATCCGTTGAGAGCCGCTCGGGCAGCATCGGAAAAATCTGGGCTGGTGTGTAGACCGACGATGCGTTGTGCTGGGCGTGCTGGTCGAGCGGCGTGCCCATGGTGACGAGCACATCGACATCCGCGATAGCCACCAGGATTCTGGTGCCGTCGCGGGCAGCTTCGGCAACCGTCAACTGATCGAGGTCGCGCGAATCGTCGTTGTCGATTGAGCACCAGGGCAAGTGCCGCTGGTCGGGCAGGTGATCGACGGCTGGCGCCCGAAGCCGTTGCGTCTGCGCGATCGCCGACGGCGGGAAATCGGGCTCCAGTCCGCGCTCGCGCATCGCCTCGCGCGCCAGCGCCGCCAAGTCTCGAGATTCCATAGCGGTGACAGTCGAGCCCGACTCAGTGGGACGCGAACAGCGCGGATAGAAACTCACGCGAGCCGTCGGGCCCGCTCAACGTGAGCGTGATCGGACCGTCATCAGGTTCCACGGTCATCGCAAATCGCAACCATCGGCAGCACTGCCGTTCGGCATCGATCGCAGCGGTCAGCAGCTTGAGCGTGTCCGACGACGGTTCAAACGTGAAAGCGTAGCCGTCGGCCGTCTCCTCCTGTTTTGTCGCCCGTGCCGCGAGTCCCACCAGCAACTCCTCGCGGCGCGCGCGCAATGCATCTGGCCCCAACTCACACACAATCGACAGATTCATGACCCCTCGTCTCTCGCTTACGCATCGGAGCTCATTATCGTCGCTTGCGCGAAGCGCGGCACTAACCTGCCGCACCTGTAAGAGTTACAGCACCGCAGGGCCAGGCCCAGCGAGCAGCCCAACCGAGCCATAAACGAAGAATTCGCAATTCAGAACGGGATTCTTTCACTTCCGAGGTGGTCTGAAGCTTGCCCTTCATATGGCGGGGTCTCAGCGGAGACCTGGACCGTTCCGAATCGTTTATGGAGGGATCGCAATGAGACTCATTCGCTTGTTTTCGATGGCCGCGCTGGTGCTCGTGCTTGCCGCGCCAGCTGCGCGCGCGCAAGGACACGCCAACCTGTTCATCGGCTCCAACTTCTCTGGCGACGCGGGACGTTCACTGAGCTCGGCGCTCAATGACGGTAGCCGCTTCACCTGGGGTGGAGACGTCGGCGGGACGATCAAGGGCATTTTCGGCGCCGAGGTAGACCTGGCCTACGCCCGGCACTTTTACGGCAGTGATGCCAGCCTCGGCAACAACTACGTCTTCACGCTGATGCCCACGCTCATTCTCGGTGTGCCGGTCGGAGGCGAGAGTGGACCGGGGTTCCGGCCGTACGGGACCGCAGGATTCGGATTGATCAGACGCGATCTCTCGGTGAACGGGATCGATGCCATCAAGGACAACGATCTTGGCTACAGCGTGGGGTTTGGTGTTGATGGATTCGCCAATACGCACTTCGGCATAAGAGCCGACTATCGGTACTTCCGCAACGTCAGCGCGGATGAATCGACCAACGTCGTCGGTGTCAGCTTCGACCGCGGCAACTTCAGCTTCTCTCGCGGCTCGGTCGGAGCCATCTTCCGGTTCTAATAGCGTCAACCTCCGCCTTCGCGCGACGAGCGGCGGCGGGCAACTCCCAACTTCAACGTGCAACCAACTCCCAATTCATGTCGGAATTGGGAGTTGGGAGTTGGAGATTGGGAGTTGAAGTTCGGAGTGTTACCATCCGCTCCTCGACAATTTCCTAGAGGAGCAACTCCATGCGCACGAGCCGACTTTTCCGTCTCCTCATCGGTCTCGGCCTCAGCGTCGGTCTTTATTTGTTTCTTCCACTGTCTTCATCGCAGGCACAGCAGCCGGCAAACGATGTCGCCATCGACAGCGATGACCTGGGTGGCATCGTCAATGGTCCCAAAGGCCCTGAGGCTGGCGTCTGGGTCATTGCCGAAACGCGTGACCTCCCTGTTCGCTATATAAAGATCGTCGTCACCGACGATCGCGGGCGATTCGTCGTTCCCGATCTGCCGCAGGCGAACTACTCCGTGTGGGCTCGCGGTTACGGCCTGGTCGACAGCACGAAGACGACCAGCAGACCTGGTCAGCGGGTGACGATCACCGCAACGCCCGCACCCAATGAAGCTGCCGCCGCCCACTACTACCCCGCCATCTACTGGTATTCGATGTTGAAGATCCCCTCCGCCGATCAGTTTGGCGGCAAGAGCAGCATTCCCCCACGCCTCACGCAGACGGCCTGGATCAGCGCGATGAAGAACACGGGCTGCATCGGCTGCCACCAACTCGGGCAGCAGGCCACCCGAACGATCCCCGCCGCGCTGCGGACATTCGCCTCCGGCGCGGACGCGTGGCGGCGTCGCGTCCAATCAGGTCAGTCGGGACAGCAGATGTTCGGGCAACTCACGGCGCTCGGCGACACGTCGTTTGCCAACTACGGCGACTGGATCGATCGCGTCGCGAAAGGCGAACTGCCCTTTGCCAAGCCGCCACGGCCGCAAGGCGTCGAACGCAATATCGTCGTCACGTTGCGTGATTGGATGAACGACAAGCAGTACCTGCACGACCTCATCGCAAGCGATCGGCGATTCCCCACGGTGAACGCGTACGGTCCACTGGTGGGATCGCCAGAGTACAGCTCCGATGTTCTGCCGATCCTCGATCCAGTGAAAAACACCGCGACGACGTTCAAGGCGCCGGTCCGTGATGCCAGCATGCCGTTGAGCCTGGGACCGGGCCACGCGGCGGCTCTCGACGCGTTGCAGCCCTCACCATACTGGGGCACCGAGCGCATCTGGGACACGCGCGTCAACAATCACAACTCGATGTTCGGCCGTGATGGACGGGTCTGGCTGGCGGCTTCAGTCCGCGCGCCGGAGAATCCAGCCTTCTGCAAACAGGGATCGGATCTCCCCTCGGCCAAGGCGTTTCCGATGGATCGCGCCATTCGCCACCTGGCCGTCTTCGATTTGAAAACGCAGAAGTACACCTTCGTCGATACCTGCTTCTCCACTCACCATCTGCAATTCGGGTACGACAGCAACGACACTATCTGGACGAGCGGCGGAGGTCCCGTCGTCGGATGGCTGAACTCGAAGATGTTCACGGAAACGGGCGACGCAGCGAAGTCGCAGGGATGGACGGCGCTCATCCTCGACACCAACGGCAACGGCAAGCGCGATGCCTACGTCGAACCGGGCGAACCTGCCGATCCGACGAAGGACACCCGCATCAACGCCCCGTTCTACGCCGTGATGCCAAGCCCTGTCGACGGGTCAGTGTGGGGCGCGGTGCTCGGCGTGCCAGGGGCAGTGGTGCGCCTCGCTCCGGGCGCTCATCCTCCGGAGACGGCACTCGCCGAGATCTACAACGTACCGTTGCCCGGCTTCGGCGCGCGCGGCGCAGATATCGACAGCAAGGGCGTCGTGTGGGTGTCGCTGGGCAGCGGTCACATGGGCAGCTTCGATCGTCGTAAGTGCAAAGCCCCACTGAACGGAGCGAAGGCAACCGGCGATCACTGTCCCGAGGGTTGGTCCTTCCATCAGTACCCGGGGCCCGGCTTCAAAGGCATCGGCGAGAACAGCGCCGAGTCGAGCTATTACTCATGGGTCGATCAGCACAACACGTTCGGCCTGGGCGATGACGTGCCGATGTCGACCGGTAATCTGAACGACGGCATCATCGCGTTCGCCAACGGGCGCATGGTCGTTCTGCGCGTGCCGTATCCGATGGGCTTCTACGCCAAGGGATTCGACGGTCGCATCGACGATCCGAAGGCCGGCTGGAAGGGTCGAGGGTTGTGGGCCGCTAACGGCGACCGTACGCCGTGGCTGATCGAAGGCGGGAAAGGCACCAAGCCGCTCGCGGCGCACTTCCAACTGCGACCGGATCCTCTCGCCAAGTGATGCCTGTCAACTCCCAACTTCCAACCTCCAACTCTCAAAGCAATCAGTTTTGGGAGTTGGGATTTGAATCGGACGTTGACGCGCAGTCACCTAAAGCGCGCTCTCGAAGATTCGCACGAGTTGTTCGGCGTCAATGGGCCGCGGCGACAGCTTCGTCAATCGCTCCTGCGCAAGCGTGCCTTCCACCAACGCGGGAATATCGGACGATGAGTAGCCGACGGCACGTAGTCCGTTCGGGACGTTCAGCCGCTGCATGAACCAGATGACGCGATCGGCCAGGACGCGACCCGCATCTTCGTGGCGACACCGTGACACGTCGGCGCCGAGCGCCGACGCCGCCTCGAGATGGCGCTGGGGGCTGCCCTGACCCGTGAACGCAAACACGGCTGGCGCGTTGAGAATCACGGAGAAGCCATGCGGCACGAGCGCGTGGTCGCTTGGATAACCCGGCGCACGATAGTCCCTGACACCGCCCGCCACCGGGTATGCCATCGCGTGCGGAAGATGTACGCCCGCGTTCCCGAAGCCGATGCCTGCGAAGGATGCCGCAAGCACCATGCTCGCTCTCGCCTCGTCGTCGTCAGGATCCTTCACGGCGCGGACCAGATGAGTCGCTACCATCCGCATCGCTTGCAGCGACCAGACATCGCTGATCGGATTCGCACCCTGATACGGAGGCCTCACTGACGGACGCTCAGGCCGCGGCCGGTCAGTGAACGCAATCGCCGTGTAGGACTCCACCGCATGGCACAGGATGTCGAGACCAGCCGAGGCAGCCACCGCCGCCGGCGCCGTACGGGTGTGGTCGGGATCGAGAAGGCCGAGCGTCGGTTTCAACAACCGGCTCGAGATTCCGGTCTTCACGTGCAACCGTGTGAGGTCGAAAATGGCTACGCCCGTGGTCTCGCTGCCGGTGCCCGCGGTCGTCGGAATGGCAAAGAGCGGTTTGAGCGGACCCGGAACCGGAAGTCCCTGACCGATCGGCTTGTTTACGTAATCGAGGAAGTCGGTTGGCGGATGCGTCGTATAGAGATTGACCGCCTTGGCCGTGTCGATCGACGAGCCGCCGCCGACACCCACGATCGCATCAAACGTGTGCCCGCGCGCGAAATCGATCGCATCAAGCCACGACTGCTCGGTCGGCTCGACGCGGACCCTGTCGTACAGGACCCACTTGACGCTGTTCGCTTCGAGAGAATCAACGACTGCCTTGAGGGGCGGCAGCGTGGCCACGACGGGATCGGTGACAATCAGCACACGCTGCACGCCGCGATCGACGAGATCCATTCCGACCTCTCGGGTCACGCCAGCGCCGTAGCGCACCGCTGCAACGGCCATCTCGAACGCTGTGTCCCGATCGGTTCTGGACATGTCGCGACTGTAGCGCGCACGGCCGCTCGTCGCAAGACACCCAGCTGCCAGGAGTTGACTTGCCCGACGACGGCTCGTCATCATGCAGCACATGACGGCTGCTGAAGTTCGTGACCTGTTCGCCTACAACGAATGGGCGAACGCGCGTGTGCTGAGCGCCGCGGAGAAGCTGCCGGCCGAAGAACTTCTGCGCGACGTGCAGATCAGTCACAAATCGATCCTGGGCACGCTGTTGCACGTGGCTGGCGCCGATTGGATCTGGCTCGAACGTTGGCTCGGCAACTCTCCCGTCGGTCAGAACGTCTGGGAGGGATGGAAACCGGATGATGCGCGAAGCCTGGAGCAGGTACGCGAGAAGTGGCTGCCAGTTATTCGCAAGCGCAACGCGTATCTGGAAAATATTTCGGATGCGGATGTATCCGGCGAACTGACCTATAGACGATTCACCGGCGAGGCGTATTCATTGCCCCTCGTGCAGCAGATGCAGCATGTCGTCAATCACGCGACGCTGCATCGCGGCCAGGTCGTCGGCATGATTCGGCAACTCGGCGTCGCGCCCCCGCCAACCGACCTGCTGTTCTACGTCATGGAGCCCCGCCAGCCTACGAGCTAGCGTGTTCCACGTGATTGAGCGACTTGCGGAGGAGTTGCGGCGCGCGCGCCGCGTGACGGTACTGACCGGTGCCGGCGTGTCGGCGGCGAGCGGCGTGCCCACATTTCGCGGCGCCGGCGGCCTCTGGGGTTCTTTCCGCGCCGAAGATCTGGCGACGCCCGAGGCCTTCGCGCGTGATCCTCGGCTCGTCTGGGAATGGTACGAGTGGCGCCGGGCAAAAATCGCCTCGTGCGAGCCCAACGCCGCGCATGAGGTCCTGGCACGTTGGACGATCGAATCGCCTCATCACACCGTCATCACGCAAAACGTGGACGACCTGCACGTACGTGCGGGAACACAGCGGCTGGTACGACTGCACGGTTCGATCTGGGAGCTCACCTGCTGGAATGACTGCGGCGCGCCTCGATGGCGCGATGAGCGCGTGCCATTGCCGGCACAACCGGCGACCTGCACATCCTGCGGCGGCCTGGCGCGGCCCGCGGTCGTGTGGTTTGGTGAGTCATTGTCGTCCGACGATGTGAATGCCGCCCTGGCGGCTTGCTCGTGCGATGTGTTCATGACAATCGGCACATCGGCTCTCGTCTATCCGGCTGCTGGACTTGTCCAGCACGCAACAGCAAAGGGCGCGTTCACCGCGGAAATCAATCTCGAAGTCACTCCGGCATCTTCGGCGGTCGATCTCGCCATTCAAGGCAATGCCGAATTGATCCTCCCCGAAATCGCCGCACACCTACTCAAACGGGTCTAGCCCGTCAACGACTCGCGCCTGCCATCACCGAGCTGCGCGGAGTCGCAGACACGCAGTTCTCCCGATTCATGGCGATCGTGAACATCATCCAATTCGACACGATGAGCCGTGTCCTCGGATGGCAATCACGCTATCGGTGGATTCTGAGGCCTGGAAATGACCTCTATATGGTCTACACCCACAACTGGGTCGAGGGCCCACTCGTGGACCGATTCGCCACTCTAGACCGCAGAGCCGCCTCTAAAGTGTTGTATACACACAGGTTTTAGGCACATCTTGCGGGGGCCGACTGGGATATGCTGAATGTCGGGTTGGGCGGGCGCAGTCGCCTTCTCCTGGGCGGCACCCTCATACCTTCCCTCGACCGGCTCGGACATTCTGAGCCTGTCGAGGGGCAGCGTCCGACCGATTCCGACGCGGACTCAGCCGGCGGCTTCGCCCCGCTGGCTGAGCCACCGCGCTATCCCAGTGGCCCCATCTCAATGAACCGTCGATCCTGGGTTGGGCATTGCCGCACGCTCCGCGGCAATCACCCGTTCGATCATCACCGTCAGATCACGTTCTGCGATGTCGAACGGTCCGGCGATGACGGCACCCAGTGTCAACTCGAGCGCGATGACGACTCCACCTCCCTCGAAGGGGTTCACGATCCAACTGAAGCCCCGCATCGCCACGCGTCGATTCTCATCGGCCTCCGGGTTCTTCGCCTGCTCTAGCGCTCGAAGCATGCCCACGAGCACCGCGGTCACGTCGTCATCAGTCCATCGTCGCGGTTCACGACGCACCGGACTGATGACATGACTCGTCGCGTGATTATCACCACGAAGCCAGATGTCTAACGGGATCTCCATTCAAGGCGATTGTGCCTTTTGCGCTACGTCCTGTCTAGTAGTCTGGCGAGTTCGCCGGCCTCGGTGGTCGGCGACTCGCACGTGAAGTCGCGACACAGATACGCGGTCGCTCGGCCATCGACCATCTTCATACCCGCGATCCACGGTAGCAGCGCCGCAGTCTTGTCCAGGCTCTGAGGCACGACTGGTACGACGATGGTCGTCGGACGGTAGCGGTGCCGGACCACCTCGTAAAGCGAATTCGTGTCCTGTGCCGCGGGATCGCCGACGATGACAAGCTGTGGCGTGCCGGCGTGGTAGGCGGAGAGCGCGGCGAGCAACATCGGCACGACCCTACCCGACTGGGACACACGGGAGGAAAATATCCCGAGGGTCGGCTCGATCTTCTCGGAGAAACTCTCGACGAGATGTGACAGCGTGAGCAGGTTCATGACGCTCACAGAGCTGGCCGCAGGCTCTGCGCCGTCGTAGTCCTCCTTGAGACGCAGCAGCACTGATTCGTCTTTGCCGGTCGTGCTGAACCAGCCGCCGTCGTTAGCATCCCAGAACAGCTCGTCCTGGCGCGTTTGCAGCGTCATGGCCCATTCCAGCCACGTCGGATCACCATCGGCCTGGAACAACTCGAGCAGGCCGAACACCAGGTAGGCATAATCCTCGGCATAAGCGTCCACGCCCGCGGATCCGTCGCGATAACGCCGCAGAAGCGTTCCCGTCGATGGTTGCCACAACCGATCATGAACGAATCGCGCCGCGCGCTGCGCGTCCTGCAGGTAACCCGCCGCCCCAACGAGAGTGCGGGCCGCTCGAGCAAAGGCGGCGATCATCAGCCCATTCCACGCCGTCAGCACCTTGTCGTCGAGATGCGGCCGGGGACGCGCCGCACGTCGCGTCATCAGCAGCCCCCGGGCCGTCTGAAGAGCGTCGGTCACTCCGTCAAGCGAGCGGCCGGTTATAGACGCCACATCCTCGATCGACCGGGCTGTGTAGAGCAGGTTCTTATGCGTGAATTCGCCCTGGGGATCGGCCGGCGCGTTGCCGTTGGGAAGGATCCCGTAACGGGCCCGGAAGACGGCGGCGTTGTCGCCGAGGATCTGCTCAATCTCATCATCGCGCCAGATGTAGAAGGATCCTTCCGTCTTGTGAGGATGTTTCTCGTGGGCGTGCTCCGGGGGAACGCTGTCGGCGTCCTCAGCCGAGAAGAACCCGCCACCCGGTGCCGTCAGGTCGCGGCGGACGTAGTCGAGCGTATCGATCGCGACCTCGGCGTAGAAGCGATCGCCGGTGACCTGCGCGGCCTCCGCATAGGCGAGAACCAGCTGGGCCTGGTCGTAGAGCATCTTCTCGAAATGCGGGACTCGCCAGTCGGCGTCGACCGAATATCGATGGAACCCACCGCCAAGATGATCTCGCATTCCGCCGAGCGCCATGGCCCGCAGTGTGACCAGTACCATATCGCGAGGAGCCGTCGCTCTTGTACGGGCGTGCTCGCGAAGCAGGAACAACAATTCACTCGGCCTGGGAAACTTCGGTGCCCCGCCAAATCCGCCGCGTCGTGAATCGAACGAGGATGCGAACTCCCCCACGGTGCGATCGAGCACGCTGATGTCTGGAACCGTGCCGGCCCCGTTTGACCGCATGCTCTGAAGACGCCCGATGATCGCGGAGGCCGACTGCTCGACTTTCCCCTGCTCCTCCCGCCAGACGCGGGCAATCTCCTCCAGAATCTCGACGAAGCCAGGTCTTCCCCATCGCGCTTCGGGTGGAAAGTAGGTGCCGCCATAAAAGGGTTCGAGGCGGGGCGTCAGCCAGACACTCATCGGCCATCCGCCTGACCCGGTAGTGGCCTGGACGAATGTCATGTAAACACGGTCGACGTCTGGACGCTCTTCCCTGTCGACCTTGATCGACACGAAGTGGCGCGACAGCACGTCGGCAATCGCAGGGTTCTCGAAGCTTTCGTGCTCCATCACATGACACCAGTGGCACGTCGAGTAACCGATCGACAGAAAGATCGGTTTGTTCTCCCGTCGCGCGCGTTCGAAGGCATCCTGACCCCAGGGATACCAATCGACCGGGTTGTCCTTGTGTTGGAGGAGATAGGGACTTTGCTCAGAGGCGAGTCGATTCGGCACTCTAGCGATTATGACCCGGACGCGAGGCGGGCAATCGGCCGATGCGGGCTTTCATCGATCGAAACCGCGCGCTGTCGTGTCTCCCGCCGAGTCGTCGCGACACCTGGGATAGATTCTCAATACGGTCCTGCGGTGAAGGATGACTGGAGAGGAAGTCGCTCACACTCGCGCGATCTCGACCGGCTTCACGTCCAAGCATCTCGAACAACTCGACCATGCCTTGTCCGGCCCATCCTGAGCCAGTCAGAATGGTCATACCGACCCGATCGGCCTCGCGCTCCTCGTTGCGGTTGAACTTCAGGAAGACTCCACCTGCGAACAGACCAGCGGCCGCCTGCGCGGTTCCCGCTCCGCCTGTGTTTCCAAGCAGGGCACCAAGCAGACCAAGCCCCCACTGCGCGACCATCCCCTGGGTAAGCCTCTCTGCCCCATGTCGCTGGGCGATGTGGGCAATCTCATGGGCGAGGACGGCGGCCATCTGTGATTCATTGCCCGCTTTGCTCAATACGCCGCGATTGACCCAGACGGGGCCACCCGGCAGCGAAAACGCGTTGATCTCGGGCAGGTCGGCCACTGCGAAACTGTAGGGATACTTCGCTCCCGGCGCTTTGCTGACCAACCGCTTGCCGACGTCGCGCACGTAGCTCGCGACGGTCGCATCGTGAAGTTCAGGCACCCGCGCACGCACTTGCTCGTTCGCCGCGCGCCCGATCTCGATTTCCTCCTGCACCGAGACGAGCGTCACGGCCATGAGGCTCATGGCCATGAGGCTCACCGCCAGGACTCTCATTCCCTGGGCGTCGCAGCTGCCGGCATCTGTTCGGTTCGATGTCTTCGCAATCGCGCATACGCGGCCGTGAACTCGACCCCGTACATGAGAATGACGGATGAAATGTAGATCCAGAGCAGGAAGACCACGACTGTCGTGATGGAACCGTGAATCAACATCATGCGTTCGTTCTGACGCACATACCAGGAGAACCCCGAGAGCGCCGCACGCCAGAGGAACCCGGTCAGGATCGCGCCTACCCAGACATCGCGAAAGCGCGTCCGTGCGTTCGGCACGAAGTAAAACACGAGACCTGTACCGATCATGAGAAACACAAGCGCCAGATATCTGAATAGAAAGGTTTGCAGTCCGATGAACCACTGAGCACCGGCCAGCGACTGCCCGATGCGGGACGACTCCGCAACTTGCAGGAAGCTCACAAACAGCAGTGCCACAGCCATCGCCGTCGTGGCCGCGACCAGCAGGAGGAACGATGCGAGCCGATGCTTCCAGAAGCTGCGCTGCTTTTCGACACCCCAGGCCTCATTGACAGCGCTCGTAACGGCGCCAAAGAAACCGAGAGAGGCCCAGACGAGCCCGATGCCTCCCGCCACGCCAATACGCACGCGGTCTGCACGGAAGGCGTCGAGCTGATCCGTCATGAAGTCGATGCGTGTCGGGAAGTAACGAAATACGAATCCCAGGACTTTGGCACGGTCGGCCTCGTCCGCCGTGACGGCGCCCAGGATCGAAATAATGAGGAGAAGAAACGGAAACAGCGATAACAGCGAGTAGTATGCGATCGACGCAGCGTGCGTGAGGTCGTTCCGGCTTACCAGCCCGATGAGCGCTCGCCAGGCTGCTTGTCCCCACAGCCGTAACTCGCGGCGGACCGGTCGCCACACGCGAGTCCACTCTGGAGTCAGCGTTGTGCGGCCGCCCGCCGCGAGCTCCGGTTGTCCCGGATCTCGTGCTTCTTCATCTTGCTGTAGAGGGTGGGCCGGTAAAGACCGAGAATCTGCGCGGCCTCCTGTTTGTTCCAATTCGTGCGTTGGAGCGTCTGCAGGATCGCCATGCGCTCGATCTCGGCCAGCGTGCGATGCGGAGGGATGGTGAATTCACGCGCGCTCGCCGCACTGTCGCGTACCGAATCAGGCAGATCGGCTGGCGTGATCTCCCCCGTCTTGCACACCAGCACCGCCCGTTCGATGGCGTTCTCCAGTTCTCGAACGTTTCCCGCCCAACGGTTCCGAATGAGCAGGTGATACACGGAGGGGGCGAACGAGCGAATCGACTTCTGATAGCGCTGGTTGAACTTCGAGAGGAAGTGATCGCACAAGAGCGGGATATCCTCGGTTCGTTCTCGAAGCGGTGGCACACGAACGGTGATGGTGTTGATGCGGAAGTACAGGTCTTCCCGGATGCGTCCGTCGCGAAGCGCGACTTCGAGATCCACGTTGGTCGCGCAGATCAACCTGAAGTCGACCGTCACCAGGCGATCGCTGCCAATCGGCCGATACTCGCGCTCCTGCAGCACGCGAAGCAGCTTCGTCTGCAGGTATGCCGGCATCTCACCAATCTCATCCAGCAGAAGCGATCCCCCCTCTGCCATCTCGACCAGACCAATCTTGTCTGCGGCCGCGCCGGTAAACGCGCCCTTCTTGTAGCCGAAGAGCTCGCTTTCGATCAGGTCCCTGGGAATCGAGGCGCAGTTGATCTTGATGAACGGACCGCTCCCGCGATGGGAGTTGTAGTGAATGGCGTTGGCGATCAGTTCCTTGCCGGTGCCGTTTTCGCCCTGAATCAGGATATTGGCATCACTCGCGGCAACGCTCTCGACCAACTCGAAAAGATGCGTCATTGCCGCGCTCTGACCGACAACGCTCGCGAAGCTGTACTGACCGCGCAGCTTATCCTTCAGCTGCTGGTGCTCGACGCGCTCATCGATACGGCCAACGGCTTTTCCCAGCAGGTCGATGAGACCGTCTTCCGAGACTGGCCGCTCGAGGAAGAAAAAGGCGCCAGCTCGTCCGGCTTCGACAGCTCGAGTAATTGTCCCTGGGCTACCGACGACGATGACCTCTGGTTCGGGGTCCAATTGCTTCAGGCGTCGCAGCAGTTCGATCCCGTCCACATCCGGGAGGGAGAGATCCGTGAGCACGACGTCAGGACGCCACTGCTTGAAGACCTCTGTCCCATCGAAACCACTTCGCGCCCCACGTACGTCGTAACCTTCTGGTTCGACGACCGTTTGGAGCATTCCTGTCATTGCCCACTGTTCGTCGATAGCGAGCACTCTGCGGCGGCGGCGACTCGAAAAGGGATGAGCAGAACCGAACAAAATACCTCCGGGCGGTAGACTAGCACATGCCGTCTTTATTCAATACACAAGTGGGCAAAGCTGAGTCAAATCAGACAGGTTGCAAAATTTACACTCAGAAAATTGGCTCGTGAGAACCCTCCTATAATCGCCTGCATTCTATGGATCTGTTATCGACTCAGATCAAACTTGATAACGATGAGTTTCGCGGCAATGCGACTCGAATGGCGGGCCTCGTTGCCGTACTGCGTAACGAAATCGCAAAAGCGAGCGCCGGTGGCGGAGAGCGCTACCTGCAGCGACATCGAGAGCAGGGGAAGCTGCCGGCCCGCGAACGCATTCAACGTTTGCTCGATCCGGGCTCTCCGTTCCTCGAACTCTCACCGCTCGCGGCGTGCGGGATGTACGAGAACGAGGCACCGGGCGCGGGACTGATTACGGGTATCGGACGCGTGTCAGGCCGCGAAGTCCTCATCGTCGCCAACGACGCCACGGTGAAAGGCGGGACCTACTACCCGATCACAGTCAAGAAGCATGTAAGAGCGCAGCAGGTGGCGCTCGAGAATCGTCTCCCCTGTGTGTACCTTGTCGACTCCGGCGGAGCCTTCCTTCCGTTGCAGGCGGAGGTCTTTCCCGACCGCGATCATTTCGGGCGCATCTTC
>Ga0207428_10003408_pt1 | contig 15445 bp, 15 predicted proteins | sample RhiMethybrSRZTD1_FD_187600 | JGI IMG/M metagenome (GOLD analysis project Ga0207428, IMG submission 187600) | Populus rhizosphere microbial communities from Tennessee, USA - Rhizosphere MetaG P. TD hybrid SRZTD1 (SPAdes) (version 3) | ecosystem: Host-associated > Plants > Roots > Rhizosphere >...
CCTGCGCCGTTTCGCGCTCGGCCGGGGCGCCCGCGGCGATGCGTTCGGCCTCCGGCCGCGCCCAGCGAAGCACGGCCTCGACTCCGCGGTCATAGACGACGACGTCCGCGTCGGCGAGCAACCGGACACCTCGTGCGGTCATAAGGCCCGGATCGCCCGGACCCGCGCCGATGATGAAGACGCGCCCGATCACGGCCGTCAACTGCGGCTCTTCGGCGCGAAATAGCCCAATTTGGTGCGTGCCGTGCTGCCGCCGCGCGTCACCTGGACGTTGATGCGGCGCCAGGCGCCGTCGCGTTTGGCGTTCTTGGAGGTGTAGCCGATCGTGTACTGGTTGGCCAGTTCGTCGGCGATCTGGCTGTAAATCGCCGGCAGCTGATTGGCGTCGTCCACGGTGTACGACTTGCCGCCGGTCTCCTGCGTGAGCGAGCGGAGCACGTACTCCGATTCGTTCCAGCGCGTCGTCGTCCCGACCTCGCGGTCCTTGAGGTTGATCGCGTACACGATCACTTCCGAACGTTTGGCGCTGTCGAGGACGTCCTCGTAGGTCTTCAAACTGCTGGTGTCCTCGCCGTCCGACAGCAGGACGATCGCCTGGCGCCGGACCTCCTCGATCGACCCGAAGCGCAGCCGTTTGAGCTCGTCGAGGCCGACGTAGAGGGCGTTGTAGAGCGACGTCGATCCGCCGGCGCGCGTCCGGCGGATCGCGCGTTCGAGCGCCGCCTCGTCGTTCGTGAACGTCTGGAGGATCTGCGTCTGGCTGTCGAAGTCGATGATCTGGGCCACGTCCTTCTTGGACAGACGTTTGGCGAAGCCGGTCGCGGCTTCCTGCGCGATCGCGAGCTTCGGCTCCATGCTCGTGCTCGAGTCGATCAGGAGCGAGAGCGCGATCGGCTGCGGATCGCGGGCGAAGTTCGAGATCTCCTGGAGCACGCCATCCTCGAACACTTGAAAGTCGCCGCGATCGAGGCCGGGCACGAGGCGGCCCGTTTGGTCGAACACGGTCACGTTGAGCAGCACGACGTCCGTGCCGCCGCGGAAGACACCCTGCGCGTCCAGTCCCGCTGCCGCGAGGGCCGCGGCGAGGAAGACGATCGGCAGGCGCGGGTGTCTCACCGGCCCCACCACCGCGCGGCCCGCACCCGGGCGTCGCGCCGCTTCACCTCGACCTCGATCTTCGACGGCGGTACGAGCGACTCGGGCCGGCCGTAGGTCACGTTGTAGCGCGCGAGAATCTGGTTGGCGAGCGACGTGAAGCCCGACTCGAGCGATTGCGGCGTCAGCACGACCTTCGTCCCGCCGCCGCTCCACCGGACGACATCGCCGGTGACGATCGCGCGCTCGCGCGATTCGGTGGACGACACGTTCTGGGCGCCGGTCTGGAGTGCGACCACCCAGAACCCGGCGTTCGCGCCTTCGAGCGCCGCCGCGACGTCCTTGTGGATGCGGCTGCTGAATTCAGGTCCGGCTTCGTCCACGAACGCGACGATGAGCGGCCGCGCCGCTTCCTTCTTCTTCAGCTCTTTCGAGGCCTCGAGCAGCGCTTCGATGAGCGTGCTGCCGGCGCCGGTCTGATGGAAGATGCGATCGATCGCGCGCAGGATCGGAATCTCGCTCTGGTTGTAGTCCACGCGCTTCGTCGGCCGGTCGCCGAACGTCATCAGCCCCCACTGCGGCGTGGCTTCGGCCGCCAGCCCCTGCGCCGCGTCGGCCATCTTCCGCACGAAGGCCGTGAGTCCCGGCCGCAGATAACTGATCGCCGGCTGAGTGACCTGGCTGTCGTCGACGAGCAGCAGCAGGTGGGTCGGCAGCGGCGCCGGACCGACGCGCAACACTTCGCGCGCCACGCCGTCCTCACGCACGGTGAAGTCGGCCGGGGTGAGGCCGGTGACCGGCACGTCGTCGTTTCCGGTCACGACGCTCACGGGAATCGAGCGCTCACGCGTCTCTCGCTGCGCCTCGATGGGAAAGGGAATCAGCAACGCGGTCGCCGCAGCGATCGCGAGCGAACTGCGGGCGACGAACAGACCACGGGTCATGATGGCTCCCAGGAACGCGGCGGCGATGGCTCCCATTCCGCAGTATACCGAGTACCATGGGAAAGTGGACGAAGAACGGCCTGACACTCCGGACGCCGGACCCGGTCCGCCTGTGCCCGACCGCAGACGTCCTGCGGCGTTCGCGAAGTTCGAGGCGCTGGGCACGTTCGGCATGCTCGGCACAGTCGGTCTGTCGTTTGTCATTGCCCTGGTGATTGGCACGGCGCTCGGCTGGTGGCTCGACAAGATCACCGGCTGGTCACCGCTCTTTTTCATCGTGTTCTTTCTGCTTGGGCTCGTCGCCGGGATTCGCAACGTCTACATCACGACGAAGAAGTACATGAAATGAACGACCCTCTGTTGAGGCGGGTCGAGCGCCGCGCGATGGCGTTCGCGGTGGCGGCCTCGGCCGTGGCCGCGATCGTTCCCGGCGGCGGCTGGGCGGCGGCGGCCGGCGTGGCCGGGGGCGCCGCGCTCGTCGGCGTCAGCTACTGGGCGATTCGCGCGGGTGTGACCGGCCTCGCCGAGGCGGCGATGACGCAGGCAGATACCGGCCGTCGCGTTCGTCGGGGCCTCATCTCGCTGATGCTCCGGTACGCTTTACTGGCCGGAATGGCGTACGTTATGATTGCGCGTTTGCGACTCCCCCCGATCGCCTTGCTGATCGGTGCGTCAGTGATGGTGGTCGCCGCGGCGCTCGAGCTCGTCGGTGGCGCCCGTCGTACGTAGTTCATGGAAAAACTTCACCAGCCGCTGTTAATCGTCGAGTGGGTCAATACGCTCCTCGCGCCGCTGCTCGGCCTGTTCGGTCTGCATGCCGCGCCGGGACACCCGATCATTCCCGATTACCTGGTCATCAGTGGTCTCATCGTGCTCGGGTTCCTGGTGCTCGGTTTGCTGCTCCGATCGCGGCTGTCGGTGGAGAATCCGAGCAAGTTCCAGCTCGTGCTCGAGGATCTCGTGTCGGCGGTGGCCGGCATGCTCGATGAGTGGCTCGGCGGGCAGGGACGGAAGTACCTGCCGCTCATCGGCGCGCTGGGCGCGTTCATCCTGGTGGGCAACTACATCGGACTGGTACCGGGCTTCATGGCTCCGACGAGCAACATCAACGTCACCGTCGGGTGCGCGATCACGACGTGGGTGTATTACCACCTGCAGGGCATCATCGCGCAGGGGCCGATCAACTACATCAAGCACTTTGCGGGGCCGGCCGGCATTCCGTGGTTCGTGATTCCGCTGATGTTCGTCATCGAGATCATCGGCCATCTGTCGCGCGTGCTGTCGCTCTCGCTGCGGCTCTTCGGCAACATCTTCGGCGAAGAGCTGGTCATCATCATTCTCGGGATGATCGCGCCGCTCTTTGCGCCGCTCCCGATCATGGTCCTCGGGTTGATCACGGCGGGGCTGCAGGCGTTCATCTTCGTGCTCTTGAGCATCATCTACCTGCAGGGCGCCGTCATGAGCGAGCACCACGGCGACGAGGCGCATCACGCGCACGATGCGCACGCGCCGGCGGCAGGGCAGGCGGCCGCGGCCTGAGGGCCGGCCGCGACTTGACAGCTTGTGAAAAGTTTCACATACTATCGACAGCGGTCGGCCCGGGGGGCCGCCCGCCGGGAACACAACAGGAGGCAGATCGTGAGCAGGCGAGCAGGGGCAATTGCGATTGGGATGTGGTTGGTCTTGGCGGCCGTGGCGCCTCTGGCAGCCCAGGGCGAGGCGACAGCCAAGCCGGCAGGGGGCGGCGGCCTCGATATGGTCGTCGCATCGATTCTGACCGCCGGCTTCGCGCTCGGCATCGCCGCCGGCCTCGGCGCCATCGGCCAGGGCAAGGCCATCGGCTCGGCCGCCGAAGCGATCGCGCGCAACCCGAGCGCCTCGGGCGAAATCCGCGGCGTCCTGATTCTCGGTCTCGTGCTGATTGAGTCGCTCGTCATCTACGTGCTGCTCATCTCGCTCATCCTCTTCTTCCTCAAGCCGTTCGCGTAGAGACCAGGACACCCGGCGTCGTCCTCAGGACGACGCCGGGTGTCGTCTTTGGTCCGTGAGACGACTCCCGGTGTCGTGATCACATGACCTCGCGCGTCACGGCCGTCGACGGCCTGCTCGTGCTGATGGTCGTGATCTGGGGCGTCAACTACAGCGTCATCAAGCGCGCCTTCGCCGAGATTCCGCCGCACCCGTTCAACGCGCTGCGGCTGATGATCGCGTCGGCCGTCTTCCTCGCCGCCATCCGCGTCGCGCGCCGCCGCGCCCGCGTCGCCGGCGCGCAACTGTCGTCAGCGCTCTACACCCCGCACCAGCTGACCCGGCGCGACCGCGTCGATCTCGTCTGGCTCGCGCTCATCGGCCACTTCGCCTACCAGTTCTGCTTTGCCAGCGGCGTCGCCCTGACCAGCGTGTCGAACGCCGCGCTCATCATCGGCGCCTCACCGGTCGCCGTCGCCGTCATCTCGACCGCGGTCGGCCGCGACCGCATCAGCCGCCTCCACTGGACCGGCGCCGCCATCTCCATCACCGGCATCTACTTCGTCGTCGGCCGCGGCGCGTCGTTCGGCGGCCCGACCCTGAACGGCGATTTGCTGGTGATCGTCTCCGTCGTCTGCTGGGCCCTGTACACGGTCGGCGCCAGCCGCTTGATCGCGCGGCACTCGCCGCTCTACGTCACCGGGACGACGATGGCGATTGGGACGCTGCCGTATGTGCTAATCGCCCTGCCTCAACTTCTGCGGCTGCGCTGGGCCGAGATCCCCGTCGACATCTGGGTGGCGCTCCTCCTGTCCGCGCTCCTCGCGCTGAACGTCGCCTACTTGATTTGGTACATCGGCGTGCAACGCATCGGTCCGTCGCGGACGTCGGTGTATTCGAATGTGGTGCCGATCGTGGCAATGGCCGTCGCCTCCGTCTGGCTCGGCGAGCCGCTGACGCGCACCAGAATCATCGGGGCTGCCGCCGTGCTCACGGGCGTCGCGTTGACGCGGGTACGGCGCAGGACTTGAGCCTCATTTACAATTAGTGCAGTGAAGCACCACTACTACTCCCAGCATGCGACCGAGCTCAAGGCGGAGCTGGGGCGGGCGGTCAGCCGCGAGGCGCTGCGGCGGCTTCACGCCAAGGCGCCGGCGCGGCATTTCGTCGTGGCGGTGCGGCAGTTCGCTCTGCTCGGGCTCGCGACGTGGGGGCTCGTCCGCTTCGAGTCGCCGTTCCTCTGGATTCCGCTCGCCCTCGTGCAGGGATTCACGGTGTTCAACTTCACCATCCTGCTCCACGAGGTGCTGCATCACCTGGTCTTCGAGAAGCGCCATCCGGCCGCCGAGCGGATCCTCGGGCTGCTGTACGCCATCCCCAGCGGCATCTCCGCGACGCAATTCACGCGCTGGCATCTCGATCACCACGCCGAGCTTGGATCGAGCGAAGACGACCCGAAGCGGCATCACCTGTCACCGAAGATCAACGCCCGCTGGTACAAGCTGCTCTACGCCACGCCGGCGCTGTTCCCGATCTACTTCCGCGCGGCGCGGCGCGAGACCGTGACCTATCCGCCTGACCTGCAACAGACGATCGGCTGGGAACGACGGGTTTCGATCCTGTTCCACCTGAGCGCCATCGCGGCGCTGTGGTGGGCCTTCGGCCCGCTCGCTGCGCTCCGCGCGCACGTCATTCCCGTATTCTTCGTCTTCCCGATCGCCTTCACCTTGAACCGCCTCGGCCAGCACTACGACATCGATCCCGGCGATCCGGCAAAGTGGGGCACGCTCATGCGCGGAAGCTGGTTCTGGAACTTCGCGTTCCTGAACTCGAACTTCCACCTCGAACACCACTACTTCCCTGGAGTGCCGTTCTACCGGTTGCCGGAGCTGCAGCGCGAACTGGTGCCCTTCTATCGCCAGAAAGGCATGCGCTGGCAGAACTACCGCGGGCTTCTTTACGGCTGGCTCGTCCTGAACAAGGCACCGCACACCGACTGGAGCCTGGCTGGGTAAAGCACTTGTAGGCACTCGGCATTCGGCACTGGGCACTCGTGCTTGCCGTTTGAGTTCTGACTTTTGCCTTTGGCGTTCCAGTGCCGAGTGCCTAGTGCCCAGTGCCTGTCCGTAGGCTTTTCAGGAACGCATCGATGCTGTCGCTCCATTTCGCGAGGGTCTTCGCCGGTCCGGTGACCTTGACGAAATAGTTCCCTTCGGAGGTTTCGACGACGGCGGCGCGCAGGTGAAAGCCCGGCTTGTTGAAGCGTTCGGTCGAGCCCGGCGCCACTTCCGCCACGTAGGTTCCAGGCAGGTCGATGACCGTGAGCTTCAGGCCGCTCTGGGTCTGCCGCGTTGCGGTCCTGGCGACCTCTTTGGACGGACGGCCGTCCGGCTGCGTCATCTGCGAGATCCAGCGATCGAGATTGGCCTGCACGCTGCCGCCTTGACCGCCGAAGAAGAACACGCCGACGGTCCCGTCCTCCGCGTCGCCGGCGGTCTTCGGCAGCGTGAACTCGGCGACGCGCATCGACGAAGCCGGTGGCTTCGTCACCCATCCGGCTGGGACGTCGAACTTCAGCGCCGGCGCGACCGCGGCCAGGCCGACTGTTCCGATCAAACTCATGGTCAGGATTCTCATGGCTCTTCTCCTGGTTGCTCCGGGGGCCCCACCCCCTCGCAGCGCCCTCACGGCTCGCTGCGCTCGCCTTCAGGCGATCCACTTCCTCTTTCGTCACCCTGTGCGTTCCGCCTACGCCAGTGCCCTCCACCGGGTGTAGGCCAGCGATCCCACGAGCGCCACCACCGAGACCGAAATGATCGAGATCGCCATCGCGCCAACGTACAACCTGCGGCCGATCAGGTCGAAAATCGTGAAGCTCATCACGATCATCCAGGCGAGCGTCCAGGCGCGCCATCCGCGCGACATGTCGCCGATTCGATCCAGCAGGCAGATGAACGCCGGCGTCGCGATCAGCAGCACATAATCCCAGCCCTGCGGCGAGAGCAACGGGACGAGCAGCATCAACAGGCCGAACTCGAGGTAATTGGGCTCGCTGACCGTCCGGCGGCGGGTCATCACCGCCGCCGCGACCCCGAGCGCGGCGAGTCCCGTGCCGATCGCCAGCCGAGTCGCCAGCGTGCCCGCCCCGAGCCACTTCGACCACATCGTCACGAGCGAGATGTTCTCGGGGATCAGCAGATTGGGCGCCGACGTGTCGGTCACCGTCCGGTACCAGCCGACGATCTCGTGCAGGTTGCCGCTCCAGCCGTAGGCGGCCGCCGGCAGCAGCAGGCCGACGATCGCGACGCCGAGCGCGACCAGCAGTCCGGTGAGACCGGTCGCCACGAGCAGCCAGGGCAGCAGGATGAGGGCGTACGGCTTGACGAAGAAGCCGATGCCGACCAGCGCACCCGCCAGGCCTGGCTGGTCGACCTGCGCCGAGAGCAGTGCTCCGACGAGGACCGTCGCGAGCAGGATGTTCGTCTGCCCGAGATTCAGCTCCCGCACGTAGAACTTGCCCAGGAAGAGAATCGTCAGCCAGATGAGCGCCTGTTCGGAGCGGCGCCGCTCCGGCAGGCCCCGGACCGACCAGCGGATCAGGGCGCTCAGCAGCCCGACCGACAGGGCGAACCAGATCGCCTTGGCCGCTTCCGGATCGAGCCGGGCAAACGGCGCCATCGCGAATGCGAAGGCCGGCAGATACTTGTACTGATAGTGCCCGTCGCTCTCGCGATAGAGCGTCTCGGCGGCCATCGCGCGGCCCGCCGCCTGGCGGTAGACGGCGAAGTCGACCATCTCGTGCTGGATGCGCACCACGTAGACGATCGATGCCAACACCACGATCGTCAGGGGCCAAATCAGGGGACGAAACCGGCTCACCGCGAGATCCACCGTGGGGCGAGCGCGCGCAAGCCGGGCCGGCGGAGCCCGACGCGAAGCTGACTGTGGCCGGATCCGCCTCCCGGCGCGTAGGTAATCGCGTACTGGGCCAGCATCAATTCCGCCATGTGCTTCGTGCTGGCCGTCACCCCGGTGCGCGATCCGACGATCTCCCGCGTGCCGCCGCTCATCAGTCCACCCGAGTCGAGCACGACTTCGCGCACGTTGTTGCTGAAGTTGCCACGGTCCGCCTGGCGGACTTCGACCGTCCACAGCGAGGCGCCCGAGAGCCGCAGGAGCTCGGTGACGACTTCGTGGCGCAGGTTGCTCTGGTCCGGACGGTACGCGGCGAGCAGCGTCAGAATCGCGCGCCGGTCGGTGGGCGCGTCGCGGACCATCATCTTGCACACGTCGCCCAGCGCGTCGAGCATGACCGCGTCGGCCGCGGTCGTCCCGAGCCGGGTCAACGCGCGGTCGAGGTCGGTTCTGCCGCTGCTGAACTTCGTCACCTGGATGGACGTTCCGTCGAAGGTCGTGAGGCCAATGCGGCTGTCCGGATTGTTGGCGCGAATCGCGCCGACGAACTCGGCGAGGGTCTGACGGACATCCAACGCCGTGTACGTCGAGTTCAGACCGAGCCGGTCGGTCATGATCACGAGCGACAGCGGGTCGGTGGCCGGCGCGGCGCTCACGATCTCCTGGAGCGCGCCGTCCAGCTGCACGCCGAAGTCGGCGGCCGTGAGACCGGCGACGGGTTTGCCGTCGCTGTCGATGACGGTGACGTAAATCCGCTCGGTGGCCGTGTCGGCAGTCACGCGTGGCGCCGCGCCCAGCGCGAGGAGCGCGGCGGCGAGGCCGGCAGGCAATACACGGCGGCGCAGGCGGGTCATGGCTCCGCCCGACAGTATAGGGCGATCAGGCGATCCGTTTGGGCCGCATGTTCGCGGCGAGGATGCGCTTGCGCAGGCGCAGGGACTTCGGCGTCACCTCGACCAGCTCGTCGTCGTTGAGGAACTCAATGGTCTGTTCGAGACTCAACTGGCGAGGCGGAATGAGCCGCACGGCTTCGTCCGCCGTGGACGCCCGCATGTTCGTCTGCTTCTTCTCGCGGGTGATGTTGACGTCGAGGTCATTCGGCCGCGAGTTCTCGCCGACGATCATGCCTTCGTACACGGCCGTTGCGGGCTCGATGAACATCTCGCCGCGCTCCTGGAGGTTCGCGATCGCATAGGCGGTCGCAGCGCCCGACCGATCCGACACGAGCGCGCCGGTCGGCCGCGACGGAATCGGACCGTGCCACGCTTCCCAACCGGCGAAGTTGTGGTGCATGATCCCCGTTCCGCGCGTCTCGGTCAGGAACCTGGATCGGAACCCGATGAGCCCGCGCGCAGGAATCCGGAACTCGAGCCGGATGCGTCCGCTCCCGTGGTTCACCATCTTCGTCATCGCTCCACGCCGGATGCCGATCTCCGCGATGACCATGCCCTGGAACTCTTCAGCGACGTCGATGACGAGCTCCTCCACCGGTTCCGAGAGCACGCCCTTGATGTCCTTGGTCACGATCTCGGGCCGGGAGACCTGGAGCTCATAACCTTCGCGGCGCATCATCTCGATCAGGATCGAGAGTTGCAGCTCGCCGCGCCCGATCACCTTCATCTGCTCGGGCGTCTCGGTCGGCTCGACCCGGATTGACACGTTGCCGACCAACTCGCGGTCGAGCCGGTCCTTGATCTGCCGAGATGTCACGAACCTGCCATCGCGGCCGGAGAATGGCGACGTGTTGACCCCGAAAATCATCGACACGGTCGGCTCGTCGATGACCGTCGGCGGGATCGCGACGGGATTCTCGGCGTCGGCAATGGTCTCGCCAATCATGATGTTCTCGATCCCCGCCAGGCAGATGATGTCGCCGGCGCCGGCCTCGGTCACATCCACCCGCTTGAGCCCCTCGAACATGTAAAGCTTCGTGACCGTCGTTCGCTGGATCGCGCCGTCGAGCTTGCAGACGGCGATGGGGTCCCCGACCTTGACGTGGCCGTTGAAGATGCGCCCGATGGCCAGCCGCCCGAGGTAGTCGCTCGAGTCCAGATTGGCGACGAGGGCCTGGAGCGGCGCTGCCGACGATCCGCGCGGCGCGGGCATCCGCTCGACGACGGCGTCGAGGAGCGGCCGGAGATCGGTGCCCGGCACGGCCAGATCCGTCGTCGCCGTGCCGCGTCGCGCGTCCGTGTACATCACAGGGAAGTCGAGCTGGTCTTCGGTCGCATCGAGGTCGATGAACAGATCGTAGACCTCGTTCAACACGTCGCTGGATCGGGCATCGGAGCGATCGATCTTGTTGATCACCACCAGCGGCAGCAGCCGCCGCTCGAGCGCCTTCCGCAGGACGAACCGGGTCTGCGGCAGCGGACCCTCGGACGCGTCGACGAGCAGCATGACGCTATCGACCATCGACAACGTGCGCTCGACCTCGCCGCCGAAGTCCGCGTGTCCCGGCGTATCGACAATGTTGATGACATGGCCGGCGTAGGGGATGGCCGTGTTTTTCGCCAGGATCGTGATCCCGCGCTCGCGCTCGAGCTCGTTCGAGTCCATCGCGCGTTCGGCGACGCGTTCGTTGGCGCGGAAGATGCCGCTCTGGTGGAGCAGGGCATCGACCAGCGTCGTCTTGCCGTGGTCGACGTGGGCGATGATCGCCACATTTCGCCGGGTGGCGTTGGCGATCTCCGGTGGGGCGGACAGCGTTCTGGACATCTCCCCAGTATACCTGCTGCGCCGGAATCGACCGAAGTACCATTGATAATCGATCGAGACAGGGTCGCGGGAATATTCCTGCTTTTCAAACAGTAAATCGATCCGTACTTCGATCGATGGCTCGATCGTACTTCGATCGATTCACCTGGTCTATCATCGTCTTCGGTCCCGAAGGAGCCCAATGTCTCAGTCGTACGAAGACCGCCGCTCAGCCCTGGCGAAGCTGGTCGTCAGCGGAGTCGGCCTGATTACCGCCGCCCTGGCGGGTCTGGTCGGGCTGGTCGCGGCGCCGCGCATGCAACCGACCGCGCGCCGCTGGCGTCGCGCCATCTCCACCCTCGATCTGCCGCCCGATCAGCCCGCGGCGGCAGTCCTCGCCGACCGGCAGGCCGACGGCTGGTACGAGACGCGGAAGCAATCGATCGTGTTCATCGATCGCGAGGGTAACGGCTATCGCGCGCTCTCGGCCACGTGTGCTCACCTCGGGTGTCGCGTGAAGTGGGACGAGGCCGCCAGGCAGTTCAAGTGTCCGTGTCATGGCGGCGCGTACGACCGGGAGGGACGCGTGCTGGCGGGGCCGCCGCCGGCGCCCCTTCAGCGCTACGCCGTGCGCGTCAATCCGCAGACGTCCGAGATCGAGGTCGAGCTTTGAGACGGCTCTTCCGGTCGCTCGCCGCCTGGCTCGAGGACCGTACCGGGTATCGCACCATCCGGCGCCACCTCCTCGAGGAGCCCCTCCCGGCCGGCACCGGCTGGTGGTTCACGCTTGGCAGCGTGCTGCTCTTTGGCCTGGGAATTCAGGTCGTGACCGGCATCGCGCTGGCGCTCTACTACGCGCCGACGCCGGATCACGCGTGGGACAGCGTCCGCTACATCACCACCACCGTCCGCGGCGGGGCGATGCTTCGCGGCCTGCACCACTGGGGCGCGTCGATCGTCGTCGTCGCCGCCGTGCTGCACATGATTCGCGTCGTCTTCTTCGGCAGTTACCGGAAGCCGCGCGAGCTCAACTGGATCATCGGGCTGTTGCTGCTGCTGGTCATCCTGGGGTTCGGCCTGACGGGCTACCTCCTGCCGTGGGATCAGCGCGCGTATTGGGCCACGGTCGTGACGATCAACATCGCGCGGTTGACGCCCGTGCTCGGCGACTGGGTGGCGGCCCTGCTCCAGGGCGGGACCGACGTCGGGGCGCTGACGCTCACACGATGGTACGCCGTGCACGTGATGGTCCTGCCGGTCGTGCTGGGCGGGCTCGTCGTGGTGCACCTCTACCTGATGCGGCGGCACGGCATCTCCGGACCGGTCACTCCGCGAGTCGGATCGTCGCAGATGTTCTTTCCCTACCAGGCGGCCCGCGATCTCACCGTCGCCGCCGGCGTCGGCATCCTGCTCGCGACGCTCGCCTTCCGCGGCGCGCCGGCCCTCGAGCCGCCGGCCGATCCGACGTCGAGCGACTACATTCCGCGGCCGGAGTGGTACTTCCTGGGGCTGTTCCAGCTTTTGAAGTACTTTCCAGGCCGGCTGGAGGTCATCGGCGCGCTGGTCGTGCCCGGCCTCGTCGTGACGTTCCTGTTCCTGTTGCCCTGGGTCGACCGCGGCCGCACGCGCGAGCCGCGCCAGCGGCGCTTCGTGCTCGGCCTGTTTACCGCGGGACTCGCGGCGGTCGCGACACTCACCACGCTCGGCGCGCTCGACAACCCGTCGGCGGGCGCGGCGCAATGGAACATTCAGGAGATCGCCGGCGCGTCGCTTATCCAGTCGAGCGAACGGTGCACGCGATGCCATGGACCTGAGAAGGTGGCGCGACCGATCGAGCCCGGCCGGATCGGGCAGCCGCCCTCCTGGCTCGACGCGCACGTGGCCGATCCCGAGGTGATCGCCCCGGGTCTCCGCCCGCCGCCCGAGACCAACGAGCACGAGACGAACGCGATCCGCGCGGGGCTTGCACGGCTGCGGACTGGATCGCCGCCGTCTCTCGACCCGGCGACGACGCGCGTGTACGTTCTCTTCGCCCAGCACTGCTTGAGCTGTCACACGATTGACGGCGTCGGCGGCAAGGACGGCCCCAATCTGTCGAAGGCGGGCGAGAAACTCGATCCCGGCATGATCGAGCGGCGCATCGTCGATCCGACCGAAGTCCAGCTCGACGCGGAGATGCCGGCGTTCGGCGACAAGATCCCGGCCGAGGACATTCGCGCGCTGGCGCAGTGGCTGGGTAAGAGAAAGTAAGGGGACCCGTCCGCTGAACATTCGCGCGCTTGACATCGTCCAAACCTCCGACGATTATCCCTAAGTAACTTATGGGAACAAGCGGACGCACGTCCTCACGTGAGCTGATGCCGGGCACGCTCGACATGCTCATCCTCAAGGCCCTCAGCCGTGAACCGATGCATGGCTATTCGATCGTCCAATACATTCAGCGCGCCTCGGACGACGTGCTCGGAGTCGAGGAGGGGGCCCTGTATCCCGCCCTGCACAAGCTCGAGGTGCGCGGCTGGCTGAAGGCCGAGTGGGGCACGTCGGAGAACAACCGCCGGGCGAAGTACTACCGCCTGAGCGCAATCGGCCGCCGCGAGCTCGAACGGGAAACGGCGTACTGGAACCGCGTCGCCGGTGCGGTGAGCAGGGTCATGCTGGGTGCCTGATGCGGCTGCTCGACGGCCTCCTCGGCGTCTGGCACCGGCTCGTTGCGCTCGTCCGTCGCCGCCGGCTGGTCCGCGACATCGACGACGAAGTCGCGTTCCATCTCGCGATGCGCGAAGCGGAACACGCGCAGGCGGGCCGCGTGGATCCCGGGCTGGCGGCGCGCCGGCAGTTCGGCAATGTGAACGTCGTGAGAGAGCAGGTGCGGGACATGTGGACGTTTCCCTCGTTTGAAAGCATCTGGCGTGACGTGCGCTATGCGCTTCGCACGCTGTGGAGAGCGCCGGCTTTTACCATCGTCGCCGTGCTCGCTCTTGGCGTCGGGATTGGCGCCAACACCGCGATTTACAGCCTTGTGGACGCCGTTCTGGTGCGCGGCCTGCCGTACCCGGACGCCGATCGGCTGGTGGTGTTGATCGGCAACGTCCGCCGGGCCACCGGCGTCGAGAGGCGAGGCGGTTCCTATCCGGACTTCGTCGACTGGCGGACGCGCTCCAAGTCCTTCGAGGCCCTGGCGGCCAACACCCAGTTCACGATGACGCTGACCACGGCCGGCGATCCGGAACGGATTGGCGTCGAGGCGGTCTCGTCGCCGTACTTCTCGCTGCTTGGCATCACGCCTGCCTGGGGCCGGACGTTCCGCCCCGACGAGGATCAGGTCGCCGGCCGTGATGCGGTCGTCGTGCTCGGCGACGGCTTCTGGCGCCGGCGCTTCGGCGGCGATCGCGCGATCGTCGGACAGACGATTCAGCTCAACGCCAGACCGTTTCAGGTGATCGGCATCGCGCCGCCGGGCTTCCGCGGCGTGAGCGATCTCGGCGAAGCGTGGATTCCGTTCGTGAGCGCCGTCGGAGGCCTGACGGCGCGCGGCAATCGCGGGTTTTTCACCCTCGCGCGGTTGAAGCCCGACGTCAGCCAGGCGCAGGCGCAGTCCGAGATGGAGGCGATCTCCAAGCAGCTCGAAGCCGAGCATCCCGACACCAACGAGGGACGCGCCGTCGAGGTGGACACACTGCACGCGCAGGTGTTCGGACAGATTCAACCGGCGCTGCAAGTGCTGATGGCGGCCGTCGTGTTCGTCCTGCTCATCGCCTGCACCAACGTGGCCAGCCTGCTGATCAGCCGGTCGGAATCGCGCCAGCGCGAGATCGCGGTTCGTACGGCCTTGGGTGCCGGCCAGGGCCGGTTGTGGCGCCAACTGCTCACCGAAAGCTGCGTGCTCGCGCTGATCGGCGCCGCGGCCGGGCTGGCGTTGACGCAAGTCGCGGTGCGTACGCTCGTGGCCGCGAGCCCCGTGACACTGCCGACCTTCGTGCATCCGGGCATCAACTGGTCCGTCCTGCTGTTCACGATGGCCGCCGCGCTCGGCTGCGGCCTCCTGCTCGGGTTAGCGCCCATCGTACACGTGCGGATCGGCCGCCTGGCTGATGCGCTGAAAGACTCGTCGAGGGGATCGAGCAGCGCCCGGTCGCAACGCCTGCGGAGCGCGCTGGTGGTCGTGCAGCTCGCGCTCGCGGTCGTCCTCCTCGTCGGCGCGGGCCTGATGATTCGATCGGCGTACAAGCTCACCGCGATCGATCCGGGGTTCGATCCCGCGTCGTTGCTGACGCTCTCGGTCAACATCCCGCGGATCCCGGCGCCGCCGGTGGTCCCGGCGCCATCGGCTCCGGCGACCACGTCGAGCAGCGCACAGGCCCCGGCCGCGCCGCCGCCTCCGCCGCCGCTCGTGGTGCCGGCCCAAGCGCTGCTCGACCGGCTGCGCGCCGTCCCGGGCGTTGCGGCAGCAAGCATCGTGTCCGATATCCCGCTCGGCGGCGGCAGCTCGGCCGTGTTCTATTCGGCCGAGGGGGATTCCACGGCCGGGGCGCAGACGGCGCCGCGGGCCTACGTCCACGCCGTGACGCCTGAGTTCTTTTCGACGATGCGCGTGCCGATCCAATCCGGGCGCTCGTTCTCCGACGCGGAGATGCAGCCCAATTCGAACGTCGTCGTGGTCAGCGAGAACGTCGTGCGGCGCTTCTGGGCCGGACAGGATTCGATCGGCAAGCGGATCAAACTTGGAAATGCCGGTTCCACGGCGCCGTGGCTGACGATCGTCGGTGTGGTGCCCGAGCTGAAGTACCGCGGCCTCCCGCGCAATCCGACCTCCGATCCCGATATGT
>Ga0207428_10003410_pt1 | contig 15444 bp, 18 predicted proteins | sample RhiMethybrSRZTD1_FD_187600 | JGI IMG/M metagenome (GOLD analysis project Ga0207428, IMG submission 187600) | Populus rhizosphere microbial communities from Tennessee, USA - Rhizosphere MetaG P. TD hybrid SRZTD1 (SPAdes) (version 3) | ecosystem: Host-associated > Plants > Roots > Rhizosphere >...
AAAATCCTAAAAATATTATGATGAATTTTCCTTTATGTGAATTCGGAGAATGTAGAATTAAGTCCTCAATAGCTTTCTTCGAATTCTTCACTATTATCTTGTTCGTCTTCTACTTGATCAAAATCAAAGTCAAGGTTCTCTCTTTCTTCTGGACTTTTATATGGCAGGTCAGTCTCTCCGGGGGATCCACATATAGGACATTTAAACTCAATTGTCTGTCCTTCTAGGTCCACTGGAAATTCCTTTGAGAATACCTCGTCACATTTCGAACATACTAAGGTAGCCTGAATATTCTCGGTACTGAACTTGTTTGATTCCAGCCTAAATAAGGTACTAGCCATTTTCCTTTCTTTACAAACGACAATATTTTTTATAAAGATTACATGGATTTAGTTTGTAATTGAACAAATAAAATGATTAACCAAAGCCTGTAGAAACGATATCAAAAGATTATTTCCACGATTACAATTCCTTTCTTGCACTTTCATAAGGTATATCAATTTTTTAATGTCAACTTTATTTTGTATGTTTGCCATTATAATATAATGTCAGCAGACCAAAAAGATAAAAGATTAATAGAGTTTTTGGAGAATGGAAAGGACTGGGAAAGGAAGCAGACGAATATTCCGGGAGTTTTTCTTATAAGATTACCCCAGTTTAGGAGCCGGCCTGCCTGCATTGGGGTTGAGCTAGATGCGTTAAATCGGGGTGGGGGAGGTAATAGGAGAAGAGGCATTATCCTTAGAACTAGTGAGGAACTTCAGCAATTACTGGACATAGTTACCAATAAGAAACTTAGTGAATTAACGTCATCAATTGAAAAAGTAAACCCCATCCCACAAGCGAATATGGGAGTCCACCTAGACAATGAAATATTTGAAGTATAAGGTTGTTAATTTGTTATGGAAAAATCTCTTAATGGTATCTACTAGTTTTTTCATTATTGGTCTTTTTTTATATCTCGTCGGTATGAGCAATAAAATTAGTCTTTGACTCTGGCCTTCTGGCTCCAAAATTCGATTGGAATTACACGTTCAGTGTTCCAGGTGAATATGATTATTATTGCACAATACATCCATATATGGATGGTTCGGTAAGAATCGAAATCATGAATCAAAACTAGTCAGTCGTTGGATCATGACATTAAACTAAAAGCCATTGTAACATTTTCTAAAGGTAAATTTTTCAGTGCCGAAATTAAGTCGAGATATAGAGCAGGATATAGCTTACGATTAACAAATTCTTTATATGTGCTTACTAATACTAGTATCAAATCTCATGAACGTCGGGATTCGAACCCTGCATGTATTAGGGTTCTACTAACTTGGTATTTAGCTCTTTCTTCCGCTGTCTGTCATAGGTACATTCGAAGATGCAGACAAGTCTATTCTAGAAATTCTTTTTGGGTTAAATCGGAGTTTACTCCTGCTGCTGCCCGGACGCCCTCAGCAGCGGCGATAATTATTTGAGCGGGATTAACTACTGAGGCATCTCCTGCTGCATATATTGCTTTGATGTTAGTTCTACCAAAGGAGTCTACAGCAATCCCTCCTAGTGAATTATATTTGCATCCCAATTGTTTACCGAAATCAGACGCTTGTATCATTTGAGGCATAACAAATCCACCTCTTCTTGAGGCACTTTCTCCATTTTCAAAAACTACTTTTTCCATCTGCCCATTTTTTCCAACAAATTTTTTAATTTTATATTCTATTATTCTTATTCCCTTGTTGTTAAGGAATCTTTTTTGCCCAGAATTTTCAAACAGGTCCCCATTTGTGCACACAATCAAATCCTTAGACCAATTATAGATAGTCTGAATGAAATGAAAACCCTGAGCCTGTTCCCCTATAATAATAACCAGAGGTTTATTACGCAATTCCCAACCGTCGCAATAAGGGCAATGGAATAAACTCTTACCATAATAATCATGAATATTATCTATACTTGGTAAAACATCCTTTAATCCTGTAGAGATAATTATAGTCTTGGATTCATACCTTTCTTTCTTGGATGTTACCAATTCAAATTTTGACTTTTTTTTGCTTACTGAAGTTACTTCTCTATTCGCACTTATAACAGAAGGATACCTAGCTATTTCCTTGTGAGCTATTTCCCTAAATTTTTTAGGTTTTATCCCATCTCTAGTAATAAATCCGTGTGATTCCTGTGTAATAGCATTCCTAGCATTATCGTTATCAAATAACATAACATTTCGTCTTGCTCTTCCTAAGATTAGAGCGGCATTTAATCCCGCAGGACCCCCACCGATAATAGCGCAATCAAATAGCTTTTTCATTCGATTCTCTTTGGATTTTAGACTTAATTTACTTTCTCAAAATCCCTTAAAAATAAAAAACAAGTCTGTCGGTCTTCGGCCGTCGGGATTCGAACCTTGCATGTACTAGGGTTCTACTACTTGGTATTTAGCTTTTTTCTTTATGGGTAAAATTTAGAGATGATTTCAGCGTAAATTTTTTTTGCGATATGTGATCTATTGATTGCTTGATTTGCTCAAAGTCTGACACAAGAAATTACATGGAGTCTGTTCAAAAAATATATCTTCAGCTTTTAAATCATGAACCTTGATAGCATGATCTGCCCCTTTGCTCAATATTTCCTCTTCGGTTTCACCCTCTATAACGAAATCGCAATCCAATCCTGTTTCACGGCAAATGAGCCTTAACAATACAGTGGCTAGAATATATGCCACATAAAGTATTAAGTTTTCTCATTCAAAAGTTTGAGAACTCCAAAATCTGAGGGGCAATTTGACGTTTTAAGGTTTATTTAAGATGCCTGGATAGATTATGTGCTTTGAAGCTATTATCGCTAAACGTAGGTCTTCCACGTCAAGTGAACTTCCAGAATGAACTTGTAACTACTGGAATCTTTAAGGAACCAGTAATGGGTCGTGTGAGATTAAGGAAACTGAATCTCGACGGAGACAAACAGGCTGACTTAACAGTACATGGCGGTGCCGACAAAGCCATATATGCCTATCCACAAGAACATTATAATTACTGGAAAAAGGAACTTCCTGAAATGTCATTGCCTTGGGGTATGTTTGGTGAAAATTTTACTACACAAGGAATGTTTGAAGAAACGGTTAACGTTGGAGATCAATTCCAGGTTGGAACAGCAAGAGTCGTGGCAACTCAGCCTAGAATGCCATGTTATAAACTTGGAGTAAAATTTGGAAGAATGGATATTATTAGAAAATTTTTAGCAAGTGGTCTTACCGGTATCTACTTCAAGGTAATGAAAGAAGGAGATCTAGAACAAGGTGATGAAATAAAACTTATCAAAAAAGATGAAAATAATGTTACCATAAAAGACATTGTTAGGTTATACACTGTAAATAAGGATGATCTTCAAACAGTGGAACGTGCTGTCAAGGTTAAAGATTTACCAAATGGTTGGAAGTTTCATTTCATCGAACAGTTAAAGCTGGCAAGAAAAAAATGATCGTCAACATAACTTGGTATTCACGCAAAAGATGAGATCCATGAAAAGCAAATTAATAGATAGTTATGGTAGAGGCGCAAAAAAGCTAAGAATCTCTGTCACAGACAAGTGTAATATGAGATGCGGATATTGCATGCCAAAAGACAACACAAAGTGGTTTGATACTACTGAAGTACTCTCTTTTGAGGAGATTATTAGACTTTCATCTATTTTTGCTAATTTAGGGGTTGAAAAAATAAGAATAACAGGAGGCGAGCCACTGGTTAGACCTTCAATAGAAGACTTAATTAGGTCAATTGCAAAGATTGACGGCATTAAAAGCATCGGCCTAACAACTAATGGTTTACTATTTTTAGAGAAAGCAAAAGCATTAAAATCTAGTGGCCTTGACAGCGTGAATATCAGTCTAGATTCATTTAAAGAGAATAGATTTAAGATGATGACGGGGGTTAATGGATTAGACAAAGTCCTAAGTTCTATCCAAAAAGCAAAAGATGTTGGACTTGATGTAAAGATAAATACAGTTGTCGTCAGAGGTTGGAATGATGATGAAGTTGTTGAATTTGCCAATTTTGCAAGACGCACAGGGATCACTGTTCGATTTATAGAATTCATGCCATTAGATGGAACAGGGATATGGAGAAGCGATCTTGTTTTCAGTAAAAGGGAAATGATCGAAAAAATAGAAACCGATATTGGAAAAGTCCTTCCTTCCTCAGAACAAGAGATGTCGACACCTGCTAAACTATATTCTTTTTCAGATGGAATGGGAACTGTAGGATTTATTCCCTCTGTAACAGAGCCTTTTTGCAGTCAGTGCGATAGGATAAGATTGACTTCTGATGGAAGATTTCTTACATGTTTATTTGAAAACCCAGGCTACGATATCAAGAGTTTTCTGCGCAAAGGAGCATCAGATGAGGAGCTTAGTCATTGCTTAATTCAGTGTGTGACCATGAAACAGGAGGGGATAGCAAGTCTGATAAGAATTAATGGTCTTAAACCAAAACTAAACCTCATGCATACAATTGGTGGATAAGCTCAAATTGAAATCGGATATTCAAGATAACGATAAAATAAAAGTTAAATTATTTGCAATTTTGAGAGAGAGAGTGGGTGAAAGCGAAATAACTATAACTGTACCTACTGGCATCACAGTAAACTACTTGAATAGTGAAATATTAAAGAAGTATCCGCAGCTCAAATCGCTTAATAACAAATTTGTAACTTCTGTAAATTGGAAGGTTACTGCTGGAGATACCATTATTTCTTCCAAGGATGAAATTGCTCTTTTGCCACCAGTCAGCGGGGGTTAAATCTTTGATTAGAATTACAAACAACCGACTAAGCTTGCAAGAGATAATGCTTGAACTGGAGGACAATTCTGCAGGTGCATTATCCGTCTTTATAGGTAACGTACGTAATCGAGGAAGGTCTGGTAACGTTTCAGAGATTTATTATGAGAGTTACAGTAAGATGGCAGAACAAAAAATGAGAGAAATTGAAAATGAAGCACAAACAAAATGGGAAATAAAAAAATTGGTAGTATTTCATAGGATCGGCAATATTAAAGTCGGTGAGGCCAGTATTATAATTGGTGTCTCTTCAGAACATAGGAATGAAGCTTTTGAGGCATGCAAATATGTCATAAATAATGTGAAAACTCGGGTACCCATTTGGAAAAAGGAAATATCTAATGAAAGTCAGAAATGGGCTGAAGGAATTTTACTTGAGTAGAGAAAAAATGAATGATAAAAACAGCAGGGGTATGTTTAATGTTGGTGCAAAGCCAGATTCCTACAGAACCGCACGGGCAAAGGCGGTATTAAGCATAGATGCCAAAACTGCGGTATTGATTAGACAAAGAAAGTCTCCTAAAGGGGATATTGTGGAGGCAGCGAAGATAGCAGCTACTTCGGGGGCTAAAAAAACATCAGACCTCATACCATACTGTCATCCAATACCTATAGACCACATTAAGGTTCAAGTATCTGTAAGATCCCAGGCAATTGAAGTCGACGTAGAAGTCAAAAGTATTTGGAAAACAGGGGTAGAAATGGAAGCCCTAAGTGGAGCTTGTATTGGTGCACTGACCATATATGATATGCTAAAGCCCATAGACGATACACTATTTATTTCGTCTGTGAAGCTTGTTGAAAAGTCAGGGGGAATAGCGCAATTTAGAATAAAGGACGGAAATAAGATCAGGGCAGGAGTGATCGTAGTGAGCGATTCAGTCGCAGCTGGAAAGCGGGTAGATAAATCAGGAAAATTTATCGTTAAAACGCTAAAAGATAGAAGTATTGATGTAGTAAAATATCAGGTAGTGCCTGACGATAGTTCTGTTATTGAGGAACTGTTAATAAAATATTCAGATGATCTCCATTTAAACTTGATATTGACGACCGGAGGAACAGGACTTGGCCCTAGAGACATAACACCCGAATCTACAAGAAAGGTTATAGAAAGAGAAATAGAGGGAATTGCCGAGGGGAGCAGGGCATATGGGCAGAGAAGAACACCCTTGTCGATGCTTTCAAGAGGAATTGCCGGAGTAAGAGGTAAAAGTCTAATTATAAATATTCCAGGGAGATTAAACGCAGTATCAGAGTCATTAGAATTCTTATTTCCGGGGCTGGAGCATGCGTTCAAGATGATGGAGGGACACGGACATTAATGAGCAATTACTGATAATACTTCTTCCCCTTTTCTTTGCAGTAAGTTTTTTTTATTCTAGTGTTGGATTTGCAGGCGGGAGCAGTTATATTGCCATTCTAGTACTTGTTGGGGTAAATCTATTCACCATCCCTCCTGTGTCTTTGGCTCTCAACATAGTTGTAGCTTCAATAGCGCTCTTCAATTATTTGAGGGCAGGTCACCTATCACTTCGTATTTCTATTCCGTTACTCATCTCAGTTCCATTTGCTTTTATTGGCGGTTCCACTATACTACCAGAAAAAACACTCATACTAATATTTGTAATTGCTCTATTTTCAGCTTCGGCCATGTTATTATTAAGTGGCACCCAAATAAAAATAAGACAAGAGAAAATTCGAAAATTAAACCTAAGTCTTTCTAGGCTTTCATTAATTACATTACCATTAGGTGCTGTTTTAGGGACTGTTTCGGGTCTTGTTGGAATTGGTGGGGGGATCTGGTTATCGCCAATCTTGATATTAACGGGCCTAGCAAATCCAAAGACAGCTGCCGCGTCAGCAAGTTTATTTATACTCACAAATTCTATTAGCGGGCTTTTTGCTCACTCAATTACCCAGGAGGTTGATTTTGCATTAATTTTACCATTGGCCTTTGTCGTCCTTTTAGGAGGATTTCTGGGATCCAGGTTGGGGGCCTTTAAACTGAGTCACGAAAAATTGATATTTATCATAGGAATCATAGTGGCAGTTGCAGGAATTAATCTGGCAACTAGGCTGTTTAAATAATTTATTTCTAAAAGGGAAAAAATGTTTTTTCTGACTGGTTAGGAAAATCTAATGGGTTACCTGATGAAAAAGACAGACCAGGAAATGTGTTTATTTTTACCTTTTGTCCCTTTTTTAGCAGAGTCGAGCGTTCGGGTACAAAAATAAAGCCATTGCTCCCAGTTAGTACCGTTATGTCCGTTGTTTCCCCTGTTATGGGGCTTGCATAAAATTCGCCTGATGCAGATCGCGACATCTTTACGTATACTATTTTGGTGAATTCTTGAAATTTTTTTCGGGCGTTCCACTCTTTAGTAAGTTTTGCTGAAATAAACGGTTTAGTATAAGGATGCAGACCCAACATAAATCTAATGAGTGGCTGAGCAAATACAATAAAGGCGTTTACAGCTCCTTGTATTGGTCCGGGAAGAATAATAACTGGTCTGTTACGAAGGGTGGCAAGTCCCGTTACCCTTCCTCTATCGAGCTTTATTCCGTGCACCAAAATTCCTGGTTTTCCAATGTCATTTATCGATTCAGCAACAAGGTCACGCACTCCAACAGAAGACCCTCCCGTTGTTAAGATGATATCACTTTTAGATAGGGCGGCTCTAATTTTATTTTTTATCTTGTGAATATTATCAAACGTAATTCCAAGATCTAAAGGTATACCTCCTGATATCTCGATTAAATTAGATATGACAGTACTATTAGTATTGAGTATTTTTCCCCGCTTTGCGTCATTGATGTCATTTGTAAGCTCGCTACCAGTAGGAATAATTGCAACTCTTGGTTTTTTGAAAATTTTCAGTTTTCGAATTCCAAGTGTTGAGGCTAATGCTAAATCCTGTGTTCTAAGAACATGTCCAGCGTTTAGTAACAAATCCTTACGTGCGATCTCGCCACCCTTAAATGATATAAACGATCCTTTAGCCAAATCTTTTTGAATAATAATTATATTGTTTTTGGAATCAAACTGCGTGTATTCTAGAGGAATAACTGTATCTCCCAAACGCGGCAAAACTTCTCCAGTTGATACCCTAATAGCTTGTCCTGCGAGCAGGACTTGGTTTTCGCTCTTACTATTTTTTCTCCCTGGCACTAGCTTAAGTTTTATTGGTCCACGATGAGATAACATACTAATATCATAATATTTTACGACAAATCCATCCATATGAGAACGGTTACTGGATGGAATATCAATAGGTGAAATTATATCAGTCCATAACACACGTCCTACTGCGTTCTTAGTATCAGTTGTTTCTGCCGTTGGCCTGATGGTTATTGCATTTGTTAGCTTGGAATAGGCTGTCCTCACCGATGTATAGTTTGAAGGTGTCCAGTGCATTCCTATTGTGTGATTCTTTTAGTATTTAAGAGAGTACTGTAAAGACAACGGTCGATTCAATCCATCCATATACAGTACGTTCAACGGCCGCGATTTTCTCTGTCAGCATTCAATAGCAGTCTCACTGTTGATAATAAAATAGCTCTGATGAGAAAGGAAGAGTATCTCCTGATGCACGGAATATCAACAAAAACATTTCTTCTACGCTTCAATTTTTCGTTACGCATTTAGATACTCTTTATATAATATGATATGATCATTATTACTACTTTTGGCAATGTCAAACAAAATAAGTATTAGCGTATTGGTATTAGCCATTGGTATTTCTGTTCTGTTAGGAGTAACATCAAAAGTCATCTTCAGTCAAGACTTGTCAGTAAAAGATACTCAATCCGTGTCGGCTGTCAACAATCAGACAATGATGATGCCCGGTGGCAATATGACTTTTGGATCATCGCTAGATAATGCTAAAATGCATTTAATGGAGGCAATCATGGATCTAAATGAAGGAGACATCAAGGGTGCCATTATGCAACTAAATATGACCGATCAAGGAATTAAGATGCATGAAAAAGAGATGTTAGACATGATGAACAGTATGAAACCAAATGTATCGACTACTGTATTGAAGACTCAAAATGAATCATCATAATTGTGTGTAGTCGAGATTGGATAGATAGAGAAATAAATTAAACAGGTGCTTCTAACTTCAGAAATTCCATTAATCAGATATTGTTCAGAATAGAGTCGAAAAAACCTTAAATCGTTAAAATTCGATCAAAATGCGTGGCAAGAAATTCACGCAGATTCCTTGTTCCGTTTGCTGCAGGCCTGGCCGCAGGAGCATTGGCTGTTGCTGTGTCAATAATATTAAAAGACACAATTGGCGGATTGTTTCTCCCAGAAATTGCCTCTCAGGCATTGTTTTCAGTAACACCTGGAGAATTTGAATCACAAGCAGTTGAAAATTTCGGACCCCTCGCTAAATATTCGGCTTTTATTGGTTCAATTATTGCCAACATAGTAGTATTTGGAATTATAGGAATTTTTCTGGACAAGCTATTTGCTAGATTTAGGAGAAGGGGATATCTGCCGGAAGCTTTACTATCCTCTATTTTGTCGTATATTATTTTTGGACTTATTGCGATAATACTTGTTACCCTAATTCAATCACGAAGTGGAGTACAAGTCGTGTCACTATCACTCATAGTGCTATCCACTATTCCAAGCCATCTTATTTTTGGATTTGTGTTTTCATCATTCTTTCTTGGTAGAGTGAAGAAAAAATCAAAGGAGGCACCAGAGCCTACGCCTAGTACTGATAAATCAACTGGTCCAATGGATGTAAAATACAGTAGAAGAGCATTTCTCCGACTATTAGCTGGCTCGGCAATAGCATTGCCGATAATTTATTTTGGGGTTGACAGGCTTCTTTCCAGACAAAACGAGGAACAAGAACTAGAATCAACTACTCCGCTGTTACCGCAGACCGGACCCAAACCTAAGGGCTTTGAGGATCCAAACCTTGTACCACTTCTTGCCTCAGAAGTTACTCCAACATATTTGTTTTACAGGATTGATATCAATCCAATAGTTCCAGAAGTCGATTCAAAGTCGTGGAATCTTACAATAAAGGGGCTAGTCGAAAAACCTTTGACTATTAATTATGACCAGATTAAGGCTATGCCCTCAGTTGAGGAATATGTAACATTAGAATGCATAAGTAACAAGATTGGAGGGGAACTGATAAGCACCGCTCTTTGGAAGGGGGTACGTTTAAGCTATCTGCTTAATGAAGCTGCAATTAAGCCAAATGTAAAATATGTCGTATTTAGATGCGCCGACGGTTATGATGTGGGAATTCCTATAGAGAGATCCCAAATGGAAGGTACTATACTTGCCTATGATATGAATAAAAGTCCCCTTACCTCAAAGCATGGGTTCCCAGTTAGGGCAATAGTACCAGGTCTATACGGCATGATGAATCCAAAGTGGATAACAGAAATTGAATTAGTAGATAAGGTTTATGAAGGATATTGGCAGCGACTAGGATGGGCTAATAACGCTGAGGACAAAACTGGTTCATCCATATTAATTCCGGGGCAGGCGCCGGCAAGGCAAAGATTCAGAAAGTTAGACGAAACTGCAGCTCCCTCAGATGGGAGTAAAGTTCCAATTGCAGGGATAGCGTTTGCCGGGGACAGAGGAATAGCAAAGATTGAAGTTAGCACTGATGGAGGGACAACCTGGAAAACAGCCCGAGTAAAGGATCCTCTCTCGAAGTATACTTGGGTACTTTGGACAGCCGGATATGCACCTCCAAATAAAGAAAATTATTCCATTGTAGTTAGAGCTACTGAAAAAACAGGAAAGGTTCAAACTACAGAAATGAGTCCTCCTTTTCCCAACGGTGCTGCTGGATATCACACAATAACCGTATAAGATGGCATGATTAATTTTAAAATGTCAATTAAAATCTTTTATTCTCCATCGTTTAATTAATTTGCTCGAGTCTTCGGACGTCGGGATGAGCAATAAAATTAGTTCTGTTACTGGATTCCGATACATATTATAGAAGACATAGCCTTAAAGTTTTCTCCTACTAATGAGTAAAATTAAGTTCGTCGGGATTCATATTGTTAACAATACGAATCTTTACACTGTAGAATCTTGTGAAGCACCCAGAAATATGTCATTTGACAGTATTTGTGATAATGACCTAAAACATAACTGTCGCATCACATGGACGTTAAGTTGTCAGGCTTTCCTTGTCTCATAGTGAAGTAATACTTCCCCACTGTCAAACGCTATTGATTTAACCAAATTGAATTCTTGAATCTCATTCAAGTCTTTAAATATAGTCATGCCGTTTCCAATTGCAACAGGATTAATGAATAAAAGAAATTCATCAATTAGTCCTAATTTAATTAAGGATGAATCAAATGAAGCACCACCATAAACAACCATGTCTTTGCCTTCTTGGCGCTTTAACTTCATGATTTCGTCTGTAATATCACCTGTTGCTATGTCAGTGTTTATCCACTTTGATTTCTTCAATGTTTTGGTGAAAACAACTTTTGGGATTTCTATCATTTTTTTGCCAAGCGCATACCAAGGGTCATTAGGTTTGTTTATCACGTCCGACCAGTAAGAAATAAAGCCATCAGCCATTTTTCGTCCTAAGAGAATGGTACCAAAGGATTCCGTTAGTTCGTTTACGTATTTGTTGATTTTGTCATCCTGCAACCCAACCATCCAGTCCATTTCACCATTAGGGCCTGCAATGCAGCCGTCTATGGACATTTGCACCTGTAGTTTTAATTTTCTTAATCCACTTTTGTTACTTGCCATCTTTTAGTTTAACAGAGTACCGCTTATTAACCAACCCTCAATCCAGTAAGTTGAAAAGTCTCTACAGTATTGTTTGCCAACGTGACTGCGAGAAAGCACTCCCCCCGTTAACCAAGTATTCACCAGAAGAACGGAAGCGACCGATGTACTATAGGTCTGGAAACAGCACCATTATGCCCGGCGGTTTTCGTTGGTCTGGATCCAGAGGGACGGATTGTGCTTTTCAGATGGGTCTCTTTTAGAATATCTTAATTTCTTAAGACTGATTGAAAACTGTTGGAGCTTAAGTCGAATCAAGAATACTTGAACCGAACCCGTCTTCCTCCTCAGCCATACTATCAAGGCCTATCGGGTCGATGGCAATACCGGATGGGTCCGAAAACTTTCCATCAGTTAAGCCTTCAAACCCTCCCCACTCAGTAATCTTGGTTCGACTGCTTGAGTATCTGTAAATAAAAAATTTGGGATCGCCCCGAAGGGATTTAATTTGTTTACAACGTGAATCTCATTTTCAAATGATGGTAGTTGAGGGGACCTGAAACATCAGCCTATTTTTTCAAGGGCTCGGCGTTAACTTAATCGCTAATGTTCCTCTTATCAGGTCATCACCGTCATAAATGTTCACATCACCAATGAATTTTTTAGCCATTACTTAGTCCCTCGACACTATATTATAAAACTTTTCATCTAACTATATCACCGTTAGCTGGTATCTGACTAAACTTCGCCTAGACAATACTTGACGCAGGTTACCTTGGCAGAATTTTTGATAACAGTTGAGGTTTCTTTTTGAATCAATGAATAATTCCAAAAATATTATAACTTAATTTGCAAAGTATACCAGTAACAATATTTGTTTGGAAATTTTCTTCCTTCCTCTTCAATTACTTTGTGTAAATACCATTGGTAACAGTAGCATTGGCCTGAGTACTGTTTTGTAATCCTGCGTTACCTGGGTGGATATCCGGTTCCCAGAAAAATACTTGTATGCGATCGTTGGATGTATCACTTACAAAGACTTTTTCATCAAAGAACACAACCCCTGACGCGAATACAGTGACATCTAGTGGAAACTTGAATTGCCCTTCCGCAGAGCCCAATGTACCCCAATTTGTAGCAAAAGTGCCATCCTGTCTAAATTTTTGGATGCGATGATTCTGTTGATCAGCAACATATACATTACCTGAAGAGTCAACAGCAACTCCATAAGAAGCATTGAATTGTCCATTTCCAGAGCCAAAAGTACCCCATTTAGTAATAAAGCAAACACCAAGATTAACTTGTGTTGTACCTGTGGGACAAGGGGTGGTTAATTTAAACTTTTGAATTCGAGAGTTACTTTGATCAGTAACATAAACATTATCTGCATTGTCGACGGCAACACTAACAGGACCATTAAATTGCCCATCTCCAGATCCTTCGGATCCCCACCTCGTAATGAAAGTACCAGTGGTTGTGAACTTCTGTATTCTGTCATTGCCACTAGGAGCGTCGGACACATATACGTTTCCTAAACGATCTACAGCAACACCGGCTATATTCTGGAATTGCCCATTTCCGGAGCCGTCTGTACCCCATTCTCTTATGAAATTGCCGGCACTTCCAAACTTTTGAACCCTGTGATTTGCAAAGTCTGTAACATATACGTTACCTGAATTATCTGCCGCAATGTCAACTGGAGCATTGAATTGTCCTTCGCCTGAGCCATGCGCTCCCCAAGCTCTAATAAAAGTACCAGATTTTGAAAATTTTTGAATCCTATCATTTGAAGAATCAGCAACATAGACATTTCCCAAATTATCCACAGAAATGCCTTGTGGACCATCGAATTCTCCGTCTCCTGAGCCGAGTTTACCCCACATATGATCAAATACATAACGCGCGCTTGCAGTCTGTACGGCGGATATAATTATAATACTGCTAACTATCAGTACGATTGCAAAAAAAATCGGAGTGAATCTCAAAAAACTAAAGATGGAATTCCTGTACAACATTTCATTAATAAACTATGGTTCTACTACTTGGTATTTAGCTTTTTGTTTCCCTTAACACTTTCAAAAGTCCTTTAAGCGACCAGATATCATGTTTTTTAATATCAAGTTGTGCTCAATTCATAAGGAAATGGTTCGATCATGTAGAGTATGAATTATCAAAGCTGAAAGTGCTTCTATTATTACATCTTTCTTTTGTTACTCTATCTCAATACTAAATTCGACATCTGATGTAGGCATCCACTTATAATTCCCTTTTAAAGTTATAGAGTGGACATTAACTGTATGAGGATAATCCAGACTCCACCCCTTGCCTTTACAGAATGCAGTTTTCAAATTATCAAATTCTTCCTGGGTCAATAATATTTTCTTCGCTCTGTAATTCTACGGGCGGTTCATACTTTTCTTCATACACCTGTATCTTCATATTTACTCATTATTTAGTTTCTTCTCTTTAAAGGCCTCTTCTCTAAGTTCGTTGAGGCTTTTCCTAGAATCTATCGAAATCTTGCGTAATTCAAAGAGACTGGTGTATCGTACATCCAGTTTTTTAATCTCGGCTACTTTATTGATCCCTTTTAAAAGTTCATCCCAGAATCTGCTTGAATTGTGGTTGACTTTTTCGATTGCTCCAATTAATTTAAAGTCGATATCTGCTACCAAGCGTTCAATTGCTATTTTAGTGTTAACATCCTTTACATCGCAAAGATAGAGACCCAGTCTATCACGCTGCGTCTCGAGCCTCAATAATTGTTTCTCTACTATATCATCAAGACTCATATTATCAGGATTGTAGTCATTCAGCGATTTTTGATACAAGAACTTCAGATCATTGTTGATAGTGTTCCTATCTACGTTCATTATCTCGGCTATTCTTGTCGCTGGCATCCCATGTTCGAAATGAAGTTTGTAAACTTCGGTCCTTCTCTTTCTTCTCTGTGACTTTGTGAAGGGAGCAAATTTATGTCTCGAATTCTGCCTATGTTTGACTAGGTTCAGGTTTAACTGGTCGGGAGCTGGATTCGGACTAGGGATTTTTGGACTTTCTCGTATTTGAGTTTGATTTGCAATCTCGTTACCATTGATGTTTCCGCTACTCATTTTCATATTGTCATTTTTGTTTAATTTCATATTTTCGTCAAATTTCCTGAACCCATCTTAGTCTGTGATCTGGGAAAGAATAATCTATAAACAGATAATTTTCGACTATTTTCATCGCCTAATTTTCTCACATACATCGTATTAGGTACGGTTTTTAACCGTTAGACACTCTATATAAACGTTAAGTTTATTAGTCCAGTTTAGGACTGCTAGAGTATTGCCTCAGAAAGGACAAAAGACAATTACGATAAGTGGAAAGACTCTAAAAAAGTTAGAGCAAAAGTATCAGTTAGAGGTAACCAAGCAACCGAATCTATCTTTTGCATCATTCATCGCCGAATCAGCTATAATAGAGCTGGAACGCCGACGAATACTTAAGGAAGCTCAGTTAATTTCATTAGTTGGATTTGGTGAAAATAGCGTAATTTTAAAAGACGTAAAAAAGGAGAACAGATTAATCGAAGTTCAAATAAGAGACAGGAGACTGAAATGCATTACAGATGACAAATTTGATTGTATACATGTGGGATTTGCTTTGGCTCTCCCTGAGGTCAGAGAGGCTCTTGATAAATAAAGCATTTTTCGATTAAGCACCCTAATTATCGTTTATTACTGTTCTTCTTATCACTTCAGCATCTGAGTCTGTTTTGTCAGTTCAAAAAAGCAACTCAGATAGGGCCGTCAGTGCTTTACTCATTTGTTTTTCAAACCTAGAATCCTAATTAAGAACTAATTTTATTGCGGGCCCGTCGGGATTCGAACC
>Ga0207428_10003412_pt1 | contig 15437 bp, 13 predicted proteins | sample RhiMethybrSRZTD1_FD_187600 | JGI IMG/M metagenome (GOLD analysis project Ga0207428, IMG submission 187600) | Populus rhizosphere microbial communities from Tennessee, USA - Rhizosphere MetaG P. TD hybrid SRZTD1 (SPAdes) (version 3) | ecosystem: Host-associated > Plants > Roots > Rhizosphere >...
ACGGGCCTCGACGACGCGGCAGGCCAGGCCGCACGCCGTCGCGAGCGCGCGGACGTGCCCGGCGTCGGCGTCCGCCGCGGGCCGCAGCCCGTGGTGCACGTGGACCACCGCGATGCGCCCGGCGAGCTCGGGCGCCGCGCGCGCCGCGGCGAGCAGCGCGACCGAGTCGCTGCCGCCCGAGACGGCCAGCAGCAGCCGCTCGTCCGCGGGCAGCGCGGCGCGCGCGCAGGCGCGCAGCGTGGTGACGGGATCGCTCATGGCCGCCGCCCGGGGCCCGGTTCAATGCGGACGGCCGGTCCGCTAGACTGCGCGACCCACTTCGTCCTTCGGGCACCTCGGAAAGGATCGGGCATGGCCATCCGGATCGGGATCAACGGCTTCGGGCGCATCGGACGCGCCGTCTTCCGCATCATGCACGCGCGGCGCGAGTTCGAGGTCGTCGCGATCAACGACCTCGCGGCGCCCGAGTCGCTCGCGCACCTGCTCAAGTACGACACGGTCATGGGCCGCTTCGGCCAGGACGTCAAGGCCCGCGAGGGGGCGCTCGAGGTCGGCGGGAGGTCCATCCAGGTCACCGCCGAGAAGAGCCCGACGAACCTGCCGTGGAAGGACCTGCGGGCCGACGTGGTCATCGAGTCGACCGGCATCTTCCGCAAGCGCGAGGAGATCGCCCAGCACCTGACGGCCGGGGCCAAGCGCGTGGTCCTCACGGTGCCGCCGAAGGACGAGATCGACGCGATGATCGTGCTCGGCGTCAACGACCAGGCGCTCAAGAAGGAGCACAAGATCATCAGCAACGCCTCCTGCACGACGAACTGCATGGCGCCGGTCGCCAAGGTGCTGCTGCAGTCCTTCGGCCTCGAGCGCGGCCTGATGACGACGGTGCACGCCTACACGAACGACCAGCGCGTGGCCGACATGATCCACAAGGACCTGCGCCGCGCGCGAGCCGCCGCGCAGAACATCATCCCGACCTCGACCGGCGCCGCGAAGGCGGTGGGCAAGGTCATCCCCGAGCTCAAGGGCAAGCTCGACGGCACGGCCCTGCGCGTGCCGGTGGTGAACGGCTCGATCGTCGACCTGACCGCCGTGCTCGAGAAGGACGCCACGGTCGAGTCGGTGAACGCGGCCTTCAAGTCGGCCGCGGCGGGCCCGCTCAAGGGCATCCTCGAGTACTGCGAGGACCCGATCGTCAGCAGCGACGTCATCGGCAACCCGCACTCGTCGATCTTCGACGCCGGCTCGACCATGGTCCTCGGCACCCGCATGGTCAAGGTCTTCTCGTGGTACGACAACGAGTGGGGCTACTCGTGCCGCGTCGCCGACCTGGCGCAGAAGGCCGCCGCGCTGGGATGAAGTTCCGCACCGTCGACCAGCTCGAGGTCCAGGGCCGCCGCGTGCTCGTGCGGCTCGACCTCAACGTGCCGCTCGAGAAGGGGCGCATCGGCGACGACCTGCGCATCCGCGCCTCGCTGCCGACGGTGAAGTCGATCGTCGAGCGCGGGGGCACCGCGATCTGCATGAGCCACCTCGGGCGGCCCAAGGGCGTGGACGAGTCGCTGCGCCTGGCGCCGGTGGCCCAGCGGATGGGCGAGCTGCTCGGCCGGCCGGTCACGATGCTGCCGGGCGCGGCCGACCCGGCCGTGCAGCCGGCGGTGGCCGCGCTGAAGCCGGGGTCCGTCGCGCTGCTCGAGAACCTGCGCTTCGATCCGCGCGAGCAGAAGGGCGACCCGGCCTTCGTCGCGGCGCTCGCCGCGCTGGGCGAGCTCTACGTCGACGACGCCTTCGGCACCGCGCACCGCCCCGACGCCTCGGTGGCGGGCGTGCCGCTCGCGCTCGGCAGGGAGCGCTGCGCGGCGGGCTTCCTGCTCTCGAAGGAGCTGGCGGCCTTCGCGAAGGTGCTCGACAACCCGGAGCGGCCGCTGCTCGCGATCCTGGGCGGCGCCAAGCTCAGCGACAAGCTGGCCGTCGTGCGCAACCTGCTCGCGCGCGTGAACGGCGTGGTCGTGGGCGGTGCGATGTCCTACACCTTCCTGCGCGCGCAGGGCGTGCCGGTGGGCGCCTCGCGCGTCGAGGACGCGATGCTCGACGAGTGCCGCGGCGTGCTCGACGAGGCCCAGACGCGCGGCGTCGAGCTGCTGCTGCCCTCCGACCACGTCTGCGCGACGAGCTTCGAGTCGGATGCCGCGAAGGTCTTCGACGACTCGATCCCCGACGGCTGGCTGGGGCTCGACATCGGCCCGAAGACCTGCGCGCGCTACGCGCAGGTCATCGCCCAGGCGCGCACCGTCGTCTGGAACGGCCCGATGGGCGTGTTCGAGCGGCCGGCCTACGCGGCGGGGACGAAGGCCGTGGCGCGGGCCGTCGCGGCCTGCCCCGGCTACACGGTCGTGGGCGGCGGCGACAGCGCCGCGGCCCTGGCGGCCTTCGGCCTCGAGAGCGAGGTCGACCACCTGTCGACGGGAGGCGGCGCCTCGCTCGAGCTGCTCGAGGGCCAGGCGCTGCCCGGCGTCGAGGCCCTGCGTCTCTGACGCGCGATCGCGTGCTGCCCCCGGTCCGCATCTCGCCCTCGCTGCTCTCGGCCGACTTCGTGCGGCTGGCGGACGACGTGCGCGCGGTCGAGGCCGCGGGCGCCGACTGGCTGCACGTCGACGTCATGGACGGGCATTTCGTGCCCAACCTCACGGTGGGCATCCCGGTCGTCGCCGCGCTCAAGACGGTGGCCACGAAGCCCCTCGACGTGCACATCATGATCACGGACCCGATCGAGTACGCCGAGCGCTACGTGCGCGCCGGCGCCGCGACGCTGACCTGCCACCTCGAGACCCAGCCCGACGCGCTGGCCCTCATCCGCAGCGCCGGCGCGCTCGCCGGCCTGGCCATCAACCCCGAGACCGACATCGCGCCGGTGCGCGACTGGCTCGACCAGGTCGACATGATCCTGGTCATGAGCGTGCACCCGGGCTTCGGCGGGCAGAAGTTCATGCCCGAGGTGCTGCCCAAGATCGAGAAGCTGCGCGCGTGGGGCTGGGAGGGCGACATCCAGATCGACGGCGGCATCTCGCCCGCCACGGTGGGGGACGCGGCGGCGGCGGGCGCGAACGTCTTCGTGGCCGGCTCGGCGATCTTCGGCAGCGCCGACTGGGCCGGCACGATCGCCGCGCTGCGCGAGACGGCCACGGCGCGCCTCGGGGGAGGACGCTAGATGGCCCTGATGCGCTGGCGCAGCCACAAGAAGCGGAGCATCCCCGAGGAGCTGTGGGTGCGCTGCCCCGGCTGCCGCGAGATGCTCTTCGCCAAGGACCTCGACGACCGGCTCAAGGTCTGCCCCAAGTGCGAGCACCACCTGCCGCTGACCAGCCACGAGCGCGTGGCCTTCACGCTCGACGCGGGGAGCTGGCAGGAGTTCGACGGCGCCATGGAGACCGTCGACGTGCTCGGCTTCGTCGACAAGCAGCCCTACCCGCAGAAGCTGCAGGACTCGAGCCACAACACGGGCGTCAAGGAGGCCATGCGCTACGGCCTCGGCGCGATCGAGGGCCGCCCGGTCGTCTTCGGCACGCTCGAGTTCCGCTTCCTCGGCGGCAGCATGGGCGTCGTCGTGGGCGAGAAGGTCACGCGCGCGATCGAGCTGGCCCGCGCGCGGCGCGTGCCGCTCGTGCTCGTCTCGGCCTCGGGCGGCGCGCGCATGCACGAGGGCATCCTCTCGCTCATGCAGATGGCCAAGACCTGCGCAGCGCTGGCCGGCCTGCGCGACGCGGGCGGGTTCTACGTCTCGGTCTGCGCGCACCCGACGACGGGCGGCGTGACCGCGAGCTTTGCCATGGCCGCCGACGTGATCGTCGCCGAGCCCGGCGCGCTCATCGGCTTCGCGGGCCCGCGCGTGATCGAGGGCACGATCAAGAAGAAGCTGCCGCCCGGTTTCCAGACGGCGGAGTTCCTGCTCGACAAGGGACAGATCGACATGATCGTCCCGCGGCTGCAGCTGCGCGCCACGCTCGCGCGGGTCCTCGCCTACGCGCCCGCGCCCGCGGAGGCGCCCGGCAGGCTTGCGAACGCGGGACGGCCCACCTAGACTTCCGGCCCGGTCGTCGCACTCCCGCCGGCCGACGGGTCCCCGATAGCTCAGTTGGTTAGAGCATCTGACTGTTAATCAGAGGGTCGGTGGTTCGAGTCCACCTCGGGGAGCCATCCTCCCGGGCCCCGCACGACGACCATGGTCCGCCTGACGCGCATCTACACGAAGACGGGCGACGACGGCACGACCGGCCTGGGCGACGGCAGCCGCGTGAGCAAGGCCTCGCCGCGCATCGAGGCCTACGGCACGGTCGACGAGCTCAACGCGACGGTCGGCGTGTGCCTGCAGCAGCCCGGCGCCACGGCCTTCCGCGAGCGGCTGCTGGCGATCCAGAACGACCTCTTCGACCTCGGCGCCGACCTGTGCGTGCCGCTCGCGCCGGCGCGAGCCAGGCCGCCCGGCCAGCCGGGGCCGCTGCGCATCGGCGCCGCGCGCGGCGCGCGCCTCGAGGGCTGGATCGACGTGCTCAACGCGCAGCTCCAGCCGCTGCAGAGCTTCGTGCTCCCCGGCGGCGGGCCGCTGGCCTGCGCGCTGCACGTCGCGCGCACCGTCTGTCGGCGCGCCGAGCGGCGCGTGGTCGAGCTCGCCGCGCGCGAGGAGGTCAACCCGCAGTGCGTCCTCTACCTCAACCGGCTCTCCGACCTGCTCTTCGTCATGGCGCGCGTGGCGGCCGGGGGCGACGAGACCCTCTGGCGGCCGACGCGCGACGACGCGCCCGGCGCGGGCGCATGACGTGGCGCGCGACCTCCACTTCGAGCTGATCCGCCAGGACCCGACCGGCGCGCGACGCGCGCGCTTCCGCACGACGCACGGGCCGGTCGAGCTGCCGGCGTTCATGCCCGTGGGCACGCAGGGCACGGTCAAGGCCGTGCTCCCGCGCGACCTGGCCGACACGGGCGCGCAGGTCGTGCTCGCGAACACCTACCACCTCAGCCTCGGCGAGCGCACCGAGCTCGTCGAGCGCGCCGGCGGCCTGCACGCCTTCATGGCCTGGGACCGCTCGATCCTCACCGACTCCGGCGGCTTCCAGGTCTTCAGCCTGCCCGGGCGCCAGGTCGACGACGCGGGCGTGACCTTCGCGGCCGGCAAGGGGCAGCCGCGCATGCGCCTCGACCCCGAGGGCTCGCTCGAGATCCAGAGGCGACTCGGCGCCGACATCGTGATGGCCTTCGACGAGTGCTGCGCGCACGACCTCCCGCGGCGCGAGATCGAGGTCAGCGTCGAGCGCACGGCGCGCTGGGCGCGCCGCTGCCGGCAGGCGCAGCTCGCGCCGCATCAGTTCCAGTTCGGCATCGTGCAGGGCGGCCTGCATCGCGACCTGCGCCGCCGCAGCGCGGCGCAGATCCGCGAGCTCGACTTCGACGGCTATGCGATCGGCGGCGTGAGCGTGGGCGAGGGGCACGCGCTCATGGTCGAGGTCGTCGAGTGGACCGCCGGCGAGCTGCCCGAGGACCGGCCGCGCTACCTCATGGGGGTGGGGCTGCCCGAGGACCTGCTCGAGGCCGTCGAACGCGGCATGGACATGTTCGACTGCGTGATCCCCACGCGCTTCGCGCGCGGCGGGACGCTGTTCACGCGCCGCGGCAAGCTGCGCATCGGCGACAAGCGCTACCGTCACGACGACTCGCCGATCGACCCGCGCTGCGCCTGCTACGCCTGCGAGCACTACAGCCGGATGGTCCTGCGCCACCTCCACTACGCCCACGAGCCGGTCTTCGAGACCCTCGCGAGCATCCACAACCTGCGCTTCTACCAGGACCTGCTGGCCGACTGCCGGCACGAGATCGAGCGCGGGCGCTTCGGGCCCTGGAAGGCGGCCTGGCTCAAGCGCTACCGGGCGGCCGGGGGCGGGGACGGGCCCGGCGACCCGGCCTCGGATCCGGCCCCGGAGGCGGGCGGCCGGGCCGATTGACCCTCGGATATCACGGCACTATGATGCCGTGATGCCAGTCAAGGACCTCTCGCTCGTGGCGCTCCTGCGGGTGCTGGCCGACCCCACCCGGCTGCGCCTGCTGGCCCTGCTCAACCACGCCGAGCTGGCGGTGGGCGAGATCGCCCGGTCGCTGGCGCTGAGCCAGAGCCGGGTCAGCAACCACCTCAAGATCCTGCGCGAGCACGACCTCGTCGCCGAGCGGCGGGCGGGGTCCTTCAGCTACTGCCGGCTCGAGCTGCCGGCGGGCTGCGCGGCCGAGCTGTGGCACGCGCTCGAGCCCGCGCTGGCCAACCTGCGCGAGCGCGAGGCCGACGAGCGGCGCCTGGCCGCGGTGCTCGCGGACCGCACCGACAGCCGCGCCTTCTTCGACCGCATCGCCGGCGACTGGGACCTCATCGGCAGCGACTTCACGCGCGGCACCGGCCTGCTCGAGGCCGTGGGCTGCCTCGTCCCGCCGACGCTCACGGTGGCCGACGTCGGCTGCGGCACGGGTTACCTGGCGCGCGAGCTGGGCCGGCGCGTGGCGCGCGTGATCTGCATCGACAGCTCGACGCCCATGCTCGACCGCGCGCGCGAGAACCTGGCCGGCCTGCCGGCGCGGGTCGAGTACCGCGAGGGCACGCTCGAGAAGCTGCCGCTCGCCGACGCCGAGGTCGACGCGGCCTGCGCCCACATGGTCCTGCACCACCTGGCCGAGCCCGCCGCCGGCCTGCGCGAGATGGTGCGCGCGCTGCGGCCGGGCGGCCAGGCGATCTGCGTCGACCTGCTGCCGCACCGCGAGACCTGGATGCACACGGAGATGGCCGACGCGCGCCTCGGGCTCGACCCGGCGCCGCTCGCCGCGGCCTTCCGCACCGCCGGCCTGACCGGCGTGCAGCACGAGATGCTCGACGACGCCTATGTCGTCGAGCACCCGGCCGGCCGGCGCATCCAGCTGCCGCTCTTCCTCATCCGCGGGCACAAGCCCGCGGCCTGACGCCCCGCGATTCCCCGCTTTGCTTCCCACCACGACACCGGAGGACATGCCCGTGACGACGCGTACTGCCCAGGCCCAGCCGGCCACGACCCAGGGTGACTTCAAGGTCAAGGACCTCGCCCTCGCCGATTGGGGCCGCAAGGAGATCATGCTCGCTGAGAAGGAGATGCCCGGCCTCATGGCGCTGCGCGCACAGCACCGCCAGCAGCAGCCGCTCCAGGGCGCGCGCATCGCCGGCTGCCTCCACATGACGATCCAGACCGCCGTGCTCATCGAGACGCTCATCGAGCTCGGCGCGCAGGTGCGCTGGTCGTCCTGCAACATCTTCTCCACGCAGGACCACGCCGCCGCCGCGATCGCGAAGGCCGGCATCCCGGTCTTCGCGTGGAAGGGCGAGTCGGAGGCCGAGTACAACTGGTGCGTCGAGCGCACGATCGAGTGGCCGGACGGCAAGGGCCCGAACATGATCCTCGACGACGGCGGCGACCTGACCGCCATGCTGCACCAGCCGCGCTACGCGCAGCTGCTGGCGGACGTGCGCGGCATCAGCGAGGAGACGACCACGGGCGTCCACGCGCTCATGAAGATGCTCGAGAAGGGCGCGCTCAAGGTGCCGGCCTTCAACGTCAACGACTCGGTCACCAAGAGCAAGTTCGACAACCTCTACGGCTGCCGCGAGAGCCTGGCCGACGGCATCAAGCGCGCGACGGACATCATGGTCGCGGGCAAGGTCGTCGTCGTGGCCGGCTACGGCGACGTGGGCAAGGGCTGCGCCAAGAGCATGCGCGGCTTCGGCGCCCGCGTGCTCGTCACCGAGATCGACCCGATCTGCGCGCTGCAGGCGGCGATGGAGGGCTTCGAGGTCACGACGATGGACGAGGCCGTCCGCGAGGCCGACATCTACGTCACGGCCACCGGCTGCTGCGACATCATCACGATCGAGCACCTGCGCCGCATGAAGGACGAGGCCATCGTCTGCAACATCGGGCACTTCGACGTCGAGATCGACGTGGCCGCGCTCAACCGCGAGCCCGGGATCAAGAAGCTCGAGATCAAGCCGCAGGTCGACCGCTACACCTTCCCGGACGGGCACAGCATCCTGCTGCTCGCCGAGGGCCGGCTGGTCAACCTGGGCTGCGCGACGGGCCACCCGTCCTTCGTGATGAGCAACTCCTTCAGCAACCAGGTCCTGGCGCAGATCGAGCTGTTCACCAACGCCAAGGCCTACAAGGTCGGCGTCTACACGCTGCCCAAGCACCTCGACGAGGAGGTCGCCCGGCTGCACCTCCCCAAGCTGGGCGTCAGGCTCACGCAGCTCACGACGCGCCAGCAGTCGTACCTGGGCGTCAGCGTGAACGGCCCGTTCAAGCCCGAGCACTACCGCTACTAGCGAGGCCGCGGCGAGAGCTGCTGCCGCGCGGCGTCGCGATAGCCCGCCCAGGGATCGCGACGCCGCGCGGCGGCCAGCCGCGGGCCGGCCTCCGCCAGGCGGAAGCGGTCGGCGGTGAGGCCCGGGCGCAGCTCGTCCCAGCGCAGCGGAATGGCCAGCGGCGCGCCGGGCCGCGCTCGCGCGGCGTAGGGACAGACGGCCGTGGCGCCGCGGCCGTTGCGCAGGTAGTCGACGAAGATGCGCCCGGTGCGCCGCGCCTTGCTCGCCTGGGCGACGTAGCGGCGCGGGTCGTCGGCCTCCATCGCGCGCGCGACGCCCTGCGCGAAGTCCTTGACCTCCTCGAAGGTCCGCGTGCGCCGCAGCGGCGCGACGACGTGCAGCCCCTTGCCGCCCGAGGTCATGACGAAGGTCTCGAGGCCGGCGTCCTTCAGGCGGGCCCGCGTGTCGCGCGCCGCCTCGATGACGCGCGCGAAGGGCAGCTCGCCCGAGGGGTCGAGGTCGAGCACGAGGCGGTCGGGACGCTCGAGATCGTCGGCGTGGCAACCCCACAGGTGCAGCTCGACGACGCCGTTCTGCACCAGGCCGACGAGCCCCTCGACCGACGCGATCGTGAGCGCGTCCTCGCCGTCCGGCTTGACGACGACGACCTTCACGCCGGGCGGCGGACGGCGGCCGGCCGGCATGTGCTTCTGGAAGAAGCACTGCCCGCCGATCCCGTCGGGGCAGCGGATGAGCGCGAGCGGGCGCCCGCCGCCGTGCTCGAGGAGCAGCTCGGCGGCCTGCTCGTAGTAGTGCGCGAGGTCGAGCTTGGTCAGCCCGGCGTCGGGCCAGACGACGCGGTCGGGGTGCGTGATGCGCACGCCCGCCACGACCGGGTCGTCACCGCTCGACCGCGGCGACGCCGGACGGGCCGGTGCACGCGCGGCCGGCGCGGTCGCGGGCGTCGGCCGCTCGCGCACGACGTCGGTCGCAGGCTTGTCCTCGCGCAGGCCGTGGAACGAGGGGTGGCGTAGGCGGCCCGCCGAGGTCCACTCGGTGTAGGAGACCTCGCCGACGAGCCGCGGCTCGACCCACACCGCCTGGCGCAGCTCGCCCGTGCGCGGGGCGCCGTCAGGCGGCTCGGCGCGCGGCAGGCGGTCGAGTCGCTCGCGCAGCGTGCGCCGCTCCTCGTCCCCGAAGCCGGTGCCGACGCGGCCCGCGTAGCGCAGCCGCCCGTCCGCGTCGTGCACGGCGAGGGCCAGCGAGCCGAAGCGTCCCGGCATCGTGCGTGAGGGCGTGTAGCCGGCGATCACGAACTCCTGCCGCTTCCCGCAGCGGATCTTGAGCCAGTCGCGCCCGCGGGCCGAGCGGTAGGGCGCGTCGGCGCGCTTGGCCACCGTGCCCTCGAGCCCGCGGCGGCAGGCCTGCTCGTAGAAGGCCTCGCCGCGCCCCGCCACGTGGTCCGTGAACCGCACCCGCGGGCGCTTCGCGCGCGCGAGCAGCGCCTGCAGCCGCCGCTTGCGCTCGAGCAGGGGCAGCGGGCGCAGGTCCTCGCCATCGAGATGCAGCAGGTCGAAGACCTGGTAGAGGGTCCTGCGCTCGTCATGGGCGACGGCCGCGTGGAAGGCCTCGAAGTTACTGACCCCCTGCGCGTCGAGCACGACGACCTCGCCATCGAGCAGCGCCGTCGCGCAGGGCAGGCGCTCCAGCTCCGCGATCAGCGTCGGCAGGCGCTGCGTCCACTCCTTGCGGTTGCGGGTCCAGAGCGTCGCTGCGCCGTCCTCGACGCGCGCGAGCATGCGGAAGCCGTCGAACTTGATCTCGTGCAGCCAGTCGTCGCCGGCGGGCGGGGCCTCGACGAGCGTGCACAGCTCGGGCGGCACGAAGTCGGGGAGCGCCGAGCCGCCGCGAGGCTTGCCGGCTGCGCGTCGCGAGCGCGACGGCGGCCGCCGCTTCGGGGCGGGCTTCGCGCGGCCGTCCGCCCGCGCACCGTTCGCGCCCGCGTCGGCGCGGGAGGCCTTCGCGAGCTGGCGCGGCGTGCCGCCCTCCTCCCGCGCGATCGACGCCAGCCGTCGCCCGCTCGCCACGCTCTCGGGCCGCTCGCGCACGATGTCGAGGCGCCGGCTGGCGTACTCGTCGTCGCCCTTGATGAGCAGCCACTGGCTGCGCTCGCCCGAGTCCGGGTCGCGGCCGCGCCCGTGCATGCGCACGAGCGACCAGCGTCCCCGCAACTTCTCGCCGTGCAGGCTGAAGGCCAGGTGTCCCTTGCGGTAGCCGGCGCGCGGGTCGCCCTCGGGCTCCCAGGTGCCGTGGTCCCACAGGAGCACGGCGCCGCCGCCGTACTCGCCCTCGGGGATGACGCCCTCGAAGCGCGCGTAGTCGAGCGGGTGGTCCTCGACCTCGACCGCCAGCCGCTTGTCGGCCGGATCGAGGCTCGGCCCCTTGGGGACGGCCCAGGACTTCAGCGTGCCGTCGAGCTCGAGGCGGAAGTCGTAGTGCAGCCGCGAGGCGTCGTGCTTCTGGATCGTGTACAGCGCGCCGCGCCCGCGGGAGCGCGCGCGGCGGGCGGCGGCGCCGCTCGGCTCGGGCGTGCGCGCGAAGTCGCGCTTGCGGACGTAGGGCTTCAGCCGCGAAGGGGCGCGGGCTCGAGCACGGGCCATGGCTCAGCGCGTCGGCGTCATGCCGACCTCCGCCGCGGCGCGTGGTGCCGCGGGGCCGGAGGCCGGGCGCGCGCGGCCGCCGGTCGCGACCCTCGCGCCGTGCGCGGCGAGCGGCGCTCGGAGCGCCCGCCCGAGCGGCCGCCGGCGCGCTCGACGCTGCGCTTGAGCAGCGGCATGAGGTCGAGCACGTCGGCCCGCTCGGCCCCGGCCGGCGCCGCCGCCTCGACGCTCTCGACCGGCTCGAGCTGCCCCGAGCGCGCCTTGCGCTCGATCATCGCGAGCACGTCCTCGCGGTAGTCGTCCTTGTACTTCTCGGGCCGCCAGGGGCCGGACATGTCGTCGACGAGCCGCTCGGCCATGGCCAGCTCCTGCTTGGTGGCACGCTCCTCGCCGTCCTCCGACAGGCCCGCGTCCTGCGGCGAGCGCAGCTCGTGAGCGTAGCGCAGCAGGCTGACGAGCAGCGCGCCGTCGCGCGTGGTCAGGGCCGCGAGGTGCTGGCGCGTGCGGAGCACGACGCGCGCGATGCCGACGCGTCCGGTGCGCTGCAGCGTCTCGTGGAGCAGCGCATAGGCCTTGTGGCCGCGCTTGCGGCTGGGCCGCAGGTAGTAGGGCTTGCCGAAGTAGGCCGGGTGCACGTCGGCCGCGTCGACGAAGTCGAGGATCTCGATCGTCTGCGTGGCCTCGGGGTTGGCGGCCTTGAGCTCCTGCTCGGCGAGCAGCACGTACTCGCCGTCGGAGTACTCGTAGCCCTTGACCACCTCCGACCAGGGCACGTCCTCGCCCGTGACCTTGTTGACGCGCTTGTTGCCGACCGGCGCGCGGTCGCGGCGGTCGAAGAGCTTGAAGGACAGCTCGTGGCTGACCTCGGCGGTCACGAGCTCGACCGGGATCTCGACCAGCCCGAAGGAGATGAAGCCTTTCCAGATCGCGTCGCGGGCCATGGGGGCGCCTCCGCTCGTCGGCTTGCAAACCGGGGACCAAGCGCGTCCGCGTCCGGCTCGAGGGGGCGGACCGCCCCCTCGATGTGGGATCATGTCCGCCCTTGTCCGCCCGAGGTCGCGCCGTGGCCACCACCGAACAGATCCTTTCCGCCCTGCGAAACGTGCAGGACCCCGACCTCCACAAGGACATCGTCTCCCTGGGCTTCGTGAAGGATCTGCAGATCGACGGCGGGCGTGTCGCGTTGCGCCTCGAGCTGACGACCCCGGCCTGCCCGGTGAAGGACCAGCTCAAGGCCGAGTGCGAGCGCCTCGTCGGAGCGCTGCCGGGCGTCGAGACCGTCTCCGTCTCGCTGAGCGCCGAGGTCCGCAGCCCGCGGCCCGCCGGCGCGGTGATGCCCGGCGTGAAGAACGTCGTGGCCGTCGCGAGCGGCAAGGGCGGCGTGGGCAAGTCGACGGCGGCCGCGAACATCGCGCTCGCGCTGTCGCGCGACGGCGCCGCGGTCGGGCTCCTCGACGCGGACATCTACGGCCCCTCGATGCCGACGATGTTCGGCACCTCGGCCAAGCCCCAGCCGGCGGGGGGCAACCGCTTCCATCCGGTCTACGTGCAGGGCATCAAGCTCATGTCGATCGGCTTCTTCGTCGACCCCGACAAGCCGGTCGTGTGGCGCGGACCGATGGTGCACGGCGCGCTCACGCAGTTCCTCGAGCAGTGCGAGTGGGGCGCGCTCGACTACGTGATCGTCGACATGCCGCCCGGCACGGGCGACGCGCAGCTCACGCTCACGCAGAAGGGCTCGCTGGCGGGCGCGGTCATCGTGACGACGCCGCAGCAGGTCTCGCTCATCGACGCCCGCAAGGGCCTGAAGATGTTCGAGGAGGTCAAGGTGCCCGTGCTCGGCATCGTCGAGAACATGGCCTACTTCGTGTGCGACGGCTGCGGCAAGGAGCACGACATCTTCCGCCGCGGCGGAGGGAAGCGCACGGCCGAGGAGCTCGGCGTGCCCTTCCTCGGCGAGGTGCCGATCGAGACGGCCGTGCCGATCTCGGGCGACGAGGGGCAGCCGATCGTCGCGCGCGCGCCGGAGAGCGCCGCCGCGCTGGCCTTCACGCGCGTGGCGCGCGAGATCGCGCGGCAGCTCGCCATGCGCAACCACGAGGCGGCCCCGGCCGACGAGCTGCGCCTGGCGTGGAAGTCCTGATGCGGCTGCCGCCCGGTGCGCGCCCGGTCAAGCTCTCGCAGGAGGGCCCGGACACGCTCTTCGTGCGCTGGAGCCACGGCCACGAGAGCCGCTACCCGGTGCGCGCGCTGCGCCTGGCCTGCCGCTGCGCGCAATGCGTGGACGAGTGGACCGGCGAGCCGCGGCTGGCGCCCGACAGCGTGCCGGCCGACGTCCGGCCGCGGAGCATCGAGCCGGTCGGGCTCTACGGGCTCCAGGTCGACTGGAGCGACGGGCACAACACCGGCATCTTCACCTTCGAGACCCTGGCCGAGCTCTGCGAGTGCAGCGAGTGCCGGGCGGGAGCACGCACATGACCACGCCCTCGACCGCCAAGACCCCGGCCCCCGCGCGCGCGGCGGGAGCCGCCGACGCGCTGTCGGCCGCCGACCCCGAGATCGCGGCCGCGATCGCCGCCGAGGCGCGCCGCCAGGAGCAGGACCTCGAGCTCATCGCCTCGGAGAACTACTGCTCGCGCGCGGTGCGCGAGGCGACGGGCTCGATCCTCACGAACAAGTACGCCGAGGGCTACCCGGGCCGCCGCTACTACGGCGGCTGCGAGCACGTCGACACCGTCGAGACGCTCGCTCGCGAGCGCGCCAAGGCGCTCTTCGGCTGCGAGGCGGCCAACGTCCAGCCGCACAGCGGCAGCCAGGCCAACATGGCCGTGCTCATGGCGCTGCTCCAGCCGGGCGACGCCTACCTCTCGATGGACCTCGCGCACGGCGGCCACCTCACGCACGGGCACCCCTTGAGCTTCTCGGGCCAGCTCTACCGGCCGATCCCCTACGGCGTCGACAAGCAGACCGAGCGCATCGACATGGACGCCGTCGGCCGGCTCGCGCGCGAGCACCAGCCCAAGCTGATCCTGGTGGGGGCCAGCGCCTACGCGCGGCACTTCGACTTCGCCGGCTTCGCCGCGATCGCCCAGGAGGTCGGCGCGATCCTGATGGTGGACATGGCGCACGTCGCGGGCCTGGTCGCGGCGGGCGTGCACCCCTCGCCCGTGCCGCACGCCGACGTCGTCACGCTGACCACCCACAAGAGCCTGCGCGGCCCGCGCGGCGGCATGATCCTGGCGCGCGAGAAGCACCTCAAGGCGATCAACTCCAAGGTCTTCCCCGGCATCCAGGGCGGGCCGCTCATGCACGTCATCGCGGCCAAGGCCGTGGCCCTGCACGAGGCCGCCCAGCCTTCGTTCCGCGAGTACCAGCAGCGCGTCGTGGCCAGCGCCGCCACGCTCGCCTCGCGCCTGTCCGCGCGCGGCTGGCGCGTGGTCTCGGGCGGCACCGACAACCACCTGCTCCTGCTCGACGTGGTCAGCAAGGGCGTGACCGGCAAGCAGGCCGAGGCCGCCCTCGGCCGCGCGCGGATCACGGTCAACAAGAACATGATCCCCTTCGACTCGCGCCCGCCGCTCGACCCGTCCGGCATCCGCCTGGGTACGCCGGCCGTCTGCACCCGCGGCTTCGGCCCCGCCGAGCTCACGAAGGTGGGCGACCTGATCGCCGACGTGCTCGAGGCCCCCGACGACGCCTCGGTCACCGAGCGCGTTCGCGCCGCGGTGGGGGAACTGGCCCAAGCCTTTCCGCTTTCACGCCTGAGCTGACAGGAGTCCGCCACTCGGCTGACTCGGGGCCGCGGAGCGGCGCGGCCGGGGGTCGGCGCAGGCCCTCCACGTCGCGGCTCCACGCGTCCGTTCTGCTGCGATCGGCTGCGCAGGCCGCGGGCTTCGTCCTCGGGACGAAAACGTCCTCAGCGGCCTCGCGAGGCCGCCTGCGGGCGTTTTCGCCCTGCGTCCTCGCCGGCGGCCTGCTCGCTCGATCTCGCGACGAACGGCCGCGTGTCGCCGCTCATGAGCCCGGTGCTCCGTGGACTCCCCAACTCTCCTGAACGTCCGGACCGGGCGAATGAGAGGGCCGGAGCCGACCCCGAGCCAGCCGCGGAGCGGCCCGCGATCAGCTGGGGTTGGCGGACGTCTTCTGCTGCTCGAGCTTCACCGCGCTCATCCAGCCGATCGAGCGCAGCACCTCGAGGACCTCGGTCCACGTGGGGAAGGTCTTGGTGCGCCGCTTGAAGCTGTCCATGGCGCGCAGGAACTGCAGCCGCTCGAGCTCGAGGAGCTCGGGGTCGGGCTCCGGCTCCTTCGGGCTGCGGCGCTTGGCCGAGCGCGACGAGGTGCGGGTCTCGGCCACGGCCGAGTCGGCCTTGGGGCGGCGTGCGGACGAAGCAGGCTTGCGGGGGCTCACCATGGGCGGTT
>Ga0207428_10003415_pt1 | contig 15429 bp, 9 predicted proteins | sample RhiMethybrSRZTD1_FD_187600 | JGI IMG/M metagenome (GOLD analysis project Ga0207428, IMG submission 187600) | Populus rhizosphere microbial communities from Tennessee, USA - Rhizosphere MetaG P. TD hybrid SRZTD1 (SPAdes) (version 3) | ecosystem: Host-associated > Plants > Roots > Rhizosphere >...
AAGCCGATACCGTTGAAGCCGGAGCGGTCGTTATCGATCGTCACTCCGCCGCCTATGCTCGCTGACTCGGCCTGATAGGTGTCCGAGCCGCCGCCCGTTGCGCCGACATATCGAATATTCGGTGTCGGCGGCGCGCTCATGCCATCGCCGAGGTAGTAGTCCACCAGGTGCGACTGCAAATAGCCTTTCACAGTCATGCACGCGCGATATAAAGGATTGTGCGGCAGCGTGTAGAGCCGGACGTTCGTCGGCGTGGTGGTGGTATAGATCATCAACGCCGTATCGGTGTTGTTCGCGTAGACGACCTCTTCACGCCAGTCGCCCATAATGTCGCCGTAGAACTGCGCCGCGTCGCGCCACGAGTCTTCGGCGCCGTCGTTGCTGGCGGTCAGAAGGCGCGTGACGCTGCCGGCTGTGTAATTCCATTTCTCCACGAACTCGCGGTTCAGATTTTCGCTCAGCACGTCGCCGTCCCACCAGATGCGGAAGTTGGGCCACGGGCGCTGCGGATCCGGTGAGATCACCGCGCCGGTATCGATCCGGTGGATGCCGTGAAACGACCAGTATTCGTAACCACGGTAGCGCGGGTCGATCTCCGCCGCGATGCCCCGCGCGGTGTCCTCGACCGCGCCGAAATGGTTGCGGAGGATCGCGCCGGTGCTGGCGTCGTACACGTAGTAGAGCAGGCCGCTGGGATTGTTTTGCTGGATGCCGAAGCCTTCGAGTCCGGGGTGATTCGGATCTAAATCGCTGATGTGAAAGCGGTCGCCATGGATCACTCCGGGAACAACATAGCGGAAGGTCCCGTTGGAGTTGAGAACGTAGCCGCCGTCGCAGATCTCATCGGTTCCGTTGCGATCGACGTCCGCGATCCGGATCTGGTGAAAATCCGGGGCATTCGCGCTGCCGCGCTGCCACGACCATTGCTGGATCAGGTTGGAGCCGTTGAAGCGCCAGGTCGAAACGTTAAGATTGAATCCGCCGCTGCCGACGCGGTTCTTGCCTTTGAAGACTATCGACGGATTTACGCCGTCGAGGTAGGCGACGCCCATGTGGCCCGAGAGCGTGCCATCCGCGAGATAGGGATTCGGAATTGTGGCGCGGTAGCGTTCGGCGCCGGTGAGTCCGTTGAGCACGGAGATGAACTGCGTGGTGTTGTCGCCATGCGTGAGGGTCTGGCCATTCCCGAAGACGACGCCGTTGGCCGACTTGATGATTACTTCGGCGCGTCCGTCGCTGTCGAGATCGTAAACGGTGACCCCGTCATTGTGGCCGACGCTGATCGCCGAGGCGCCGGGCTCGATGTTGTCCTGGTTCTCGCTGTTCGGGCCGAAATTCACGCGCCACAAAAACGCGCCGTCGCGGCGGTACGCCTCGATGAACTGCCGCGTTCCGAGGCGATCGCAAATGAAGTCATACTCGCCGTCGCCGTCGAGATCGCCGACCCAGACGAAATGCACAGTAGTTCCGGGATTCGACTGCAAGGGAATCGTCATGAACTGCCGCACCGTAGCATTGGCCGGCAGCGTGAACGAACCGCTCGGAGCCTCTTCGACGCCGTTGATCACCGGACGCACGAAATATGTGTTCGACTGTGAAAGATTCGCGGTCGAATCGGTGAAGTTCGTGCCGCCGGTAAGCGTCGAACCATTGAGCCTCACAGCGGCGCCGCCATTTGCGGAGCGGTAAACATTGAAGCCGATGCTGGCTGGATCCAGTCCGAGCAACCGCCAACTGATGAAGGCTTGCGAACTGCTTGATCGCACTGCTACGACGCCGCGGCCCAGATTTTCCATATTCCGTGGCATGGCCTGGGCCGCAGTTTTCCCCATCCAGTTCTGAAAATTCTCGGACAGCCAATCGAAACCAATGCATAACAGGCCTACTGCAAGAAGACCCGATAGGGCGAGCTTTCGCATGATGTCCTCCTTGGAAAATTGTTTGGAGTTCCGCCTTCAGGCAATCGGCGCGGTCTATCGACCCTGACCGCATGACGGCGGAACTCCAAACTTCTTCATTTCATATTTTTCCGTGCGCGGCATGGGCAGCGAATAACGCAATCCCTACGAACTGAAGCTATATTCATCCCGGCTTGCGTTTCTTTGTCTTTAGCATCGGCTCGGACACTAATCTCGGTTTTGATGTAAAGTCTGCCCGAGGCCTTCCTTAACGAGAGTCTCTTCTCTACTCTTATAGGCGATTTCCGGGGCGGAACCTTTTAAGCGGGACGATTTTTTTTGTATCGAGGGGCGTCGAAGTCCTATGATATTTGTTCGCAGGTGTTTTTTCCCACTTAACACACGGAGTGTCCTATGGCGACTGCGACCACACAGGAAATTACCGAACTGCTTAAAGCCTGGGGCAGTGGCGACAAGGCGGCGCTCGATGAACTGACCACACAATGCTACCAGGAGCTACGCCGGTTAGCGCATTACCACATGAGGCGCGAGCGTCCAGGGCATTCGCTGCAAACTTCGGCGCTCGTCAACGAGGCTTTTCTTCGATTGATTGATTGGGAGAATGTCAACTGGCAAAACCGCGCTCAATTCTTTGCGATGGCGGCGCGCATCATGCGGAATATCCTGGTCGATTTCGCCAAGCGCCGCCATCGCGCCAAACACGGCGCCCACGCGCTGAGAGTGTCACTCTCCGCGGCGGCCCGCGTCCCGCATGAGCGCAGCGCCGACCTAATCGCGCTCGACGAGGCGCTCGACGCGTTGGCCGTCCACAGCGAGCGAAGGAGCAGGGTCGTCGAGTTAAAGTTCTTTGGGGGGCTGACCATCGAGGAGATCGCCGAGGCGCTTAAGGTCTCACCCGAGACGGTCAGCCGTGATTGGAATTTGGCTCGCGCCTGGCTCTACCGCGAATTGAGTAAATAAGGAAAGAGATGACGCCTGAGCGTTTTGAGCAAATAGCCGAGCTCTATGGCGCGGCTTTAGAACTTGCGCCTGAAGAGCGCGCTTCATTAATTGACAGCGCCTGCGGCGCGGATGAAGAACTGCGTCACGAGGTCGAGTCATTGCTCGAGGCCCACGAACAGGCGGGCGACTTCATCGCTACACCCGCGCTGGGGATGGCCGCCGAACTGCTTGGAGACGTGGAGTCCCAGACGCTGGCGGCGGGGCATATCATCGGTCACTACCGAGTGCTGTCGCTGCTGGGAGCAGGCGGGATGGGGAAAGTCTATTTGGCCGAAGATACCATGCTCGGGCGCAAGGTGGCGCTCAAGCTACTGCCGAAAGAGTTTACTGACGACCCGGAGCGAGTTCAGCGATTCGAATTGGAGGCGCGCGCGGCCTCAGCGCTCAACCACCCCAACATTCTCACTATCCACGAGTTCGGGCGTGCGGGTGGCGTTTACTTCATCGTCACTGAGTTCATCGAAGGCGAGACACTGCGCGCCCACATGGCAGGGGGTAGGATGCGGCTCGCCGAAGCGCTGGACGCGGCTGCGCAGGTCGCGAGCGCGCTGGACGTGGCGCACGCCGAGGGTGTCGTCCACCGCGACATCAAGCCGGAGAACGTCATGGTCCGGCGGGACCGTATCGTTAAAGTGCTCGACTTTGGCCTGACCAAACTGATCGAGAAGGTCGAACCGGCCGCGCCGAGGCGGCCGGTCGGTTCTGGCGCGTGGTCGGAAATGAGGAGCGGCGCCGAGCCGGGACTGGTGCTGGGGACGGCGACATACATGTCGCCGGAGCAGACGCGGAATTCCTCCAGTGTGGATCACCGCACCGACCTTTGGAGCCTTGGCGTGATGTTGTATGAGATGGTTGCCGGGCGCCCGCCTTTCGAGGGCAAAGACGTCCACCGGCGCATCAACTCCATCCGGCAGAGCGAGCCGTCGCCACTCGCGGCCTACGCCGAAGGGACGCCTGAACGTTTTGAGGAGATCGTGCGGAAGGCGCTGGCTAAAGACCCAGACGAGCGATATCAGGCGGCGCGAGACCTACTGATCGACCTGCGGAACCTGAAGCGGAATCTCGAGGTCAGCGAGGAGATAGCATTATCCTCGTTCCCCGAGTGGCCCTTCACGACTGGGGCGGTCAATGGTAACAGCGAGCGGCTGGCGCCGGCTGGCGCTGGGCTGGCGCCACAGATTTCGAGCAGCAAGGTGATTCTAAGCGAGATCATACGCCACAAGCGGGGACTCATGGTTGCGCTGGCCGCCATCACTCTGCTGACGGCTGGGGCTGCCTTCTGGGCTTACAGATGGCTCAGTCGAGACCGACACTTCGACAGGGCATCGGTCCCCGTGCCGAAGATAATCCTCTTCACAAGTTTTCCCGGCTCCGAGATGGAGCCGTCCTTCTCGCCTGACAGCAGACAGATCGCCTTCACGTGGAATGGTCCCGGCGCCAACAACTATGACGTCTACGTCAAACGGCTCGACACCGGCGCCCAGCTCAGGCTGACCAGCCATCCCGGCGCCGATCGCTATCCCTGCTGGTCTCCGGACGGGCGTCACATCGCCTTCATCCGCTTTATGGAAAACGAGGACTCGATAGCGCTCGTCCCAACCACCGGCGGCCCGGAGCGCGTCCTTCACTCAGGCGCTCCACCCGGTTCCCGTTTGCCAGGCCATTCCCTCGCATGGTCGTCCGACGGGAAATCCCTAGCCTTCTCAGATAGAGACTCGCCGCTGGCTCCCTCCAGCGTTTACCTTCTCTCGATCGAGAGCCTCGAAAGACGTAAACTGACTTCGCCGCCCGCGGGGAGCTACGGCGATAGATCCCCCGCTATCTCCCCGGACGGCGCCACGCTGGTCTTCATCCGCCGGAACAACAACGACACAGACAACATCTATCTCGTACGCGTCTCCGGCGGCGAACCCACACGTCTGACTTCGGATAATTCGGTGATTAACGGTCTGGCCTGGACTCCTGACGGCCGCGGGATCATTTACTCTTCTAACCGCGGGGGCTCCCGACGCTTGTGGAAGGTCCCCGCCGAAGGCGGCATGCCGGAACGCGTCTCGGCAGGTGAAGAGAGCCCCGACACCGTTACGATCTCACGTCAGGGGAGGCTCCTCGCTTACGCCGCCACCCTCTCGGACAGGAATATCTGGCGTGTCGAGTCCCAGGGCGTGAAGAACCCGGGCGGCAGTCAGCCGTTGAAGTTGATCTCATCCACGCGGCCGGATGACAGCCCCCAGTATTCCTCGGATGGGAAGAAGATCGTCTTTGTATCCTCGCGCACCGGGACCGCAGAGCTGTGGACGTGTGACGCGGACGGCTCCACCCCCGTCCGGCTGACTTCCTTCGGCGGCTCGCGCCTGGGCAGCCCGCGCTGGTCCCCAGACGGGCGGCAGATCGCCTTCGACTCTCCCGCAGAGGGGAGCCATGACATCTATGTGGTGGGTTTGGATGGAGGCAGGCCGCGCCGCCTGACGGTTGAGCCTTCGGCAGATGTGCGACCCAGTTGGTCGAGAGACGGGCGCTTCATTTACTTTGGCTCGGAGCGCAGCGGGGAGTGGCAGATCTGGAAGGCGCCGGCCGAAGGCGGGCAGGCAATACAGGTGACGAGGCAGGGCGGGCGCGAGGCCTTCGAGTCCCCCGACGGGAAGTTCGTTTACTACGCGAAGTGGAACGTGCCGGGGCTATGGCGGGCGCCGGCGGAAGGCGGCGAGGAAGTTAAGGTCCTGGATCATGTCAGGCATGGCGCCTGGGCCGTCTGGGAGCAGGGAGTCTACTTCGTCAACCCGGAGGCGCGTCCATACCAGTCCGTAGAGTTCTACAGCTTCGCCACGGGCCGGACGACTCGAGTCGCCACGATCGAGAAGGAGCCTCTTTGGAACGGCCCGAACCTCACCACCACGTCCGACGGCCGATGGATACTCTACGTGCAAGTGGACCAGACGGAGAGCGACATCATACTGGTTGAGAACTTCTCGTGAGGCCCACGCGCTGACGCCGTTAACAGTACTCAATCCGGCGCTTAACAGTAGTTAAAGCGTGATGCGCTCAGCCTCCGCGCAGGTTGCGGAACGTGATCGAGCGGATCCTGCTCAGTAATATGGAACTGCGGAACGTACAAATCGCGCCTGAGCAGGTGAAAGAGGTCCTCACCCTCTGGCATCAAGTGCGAAACGGCGCGCTGAGTCGCGTCGAGTTCCAAGTTCGGATGGAGCCGATTCAGCAGCAGGTAAAAGAGTTGCTGCAGGCAGGTTCATGCTCGACGCATCCGAAGACACGCCATACCTGCCAGAACAATTTGAAGCTGTGGGAATCTCTCTGGACATTTGTGCGCGTCGAGGGTGTTGAACCGACCAACAATAATGCTGAGAGACCGCTGCGGCGCGCAGTGATCTGGCGCAGGAAATCATTCGGGACGCAGAGCGAAAGTGGGAGTCGGTTCGTTGAGCGCATCTTGACCGTCGTGACGACTTTGCGACAGCGGGGACGTGATGTGCTGGGATATCTAACTACCGTTTGCGCCGTGGCGTCCGTGAGTGCCAGCTCGCTCTGTTTGTTACCAGATTCCTCTTAGTCAATCAGACAATCTGAGCATCAACAGGGGGAAAAGTTAACCTTGGTTCTTCTCCGAGGCCTGTTGAGTTCGTAACATTCACTTTCAGTCTGGAGAGTCGATGAAGATGGCTCGCTGTCTATTCTCATTAGCCCGGCCAATAATGGTCGTTCTTATTACTACCGCAGTTGTTGCGCTAGCTGTCGTAACCACCCAAATCCAGAGTGGAGGAGGAAGAAGTTCTCCCTCGGACTCAAGGCGAAACGGGCAATCACAGCGGAGTGAGGCGCAGCGGATCCAGCGCGACGCGGTCAGACGGCTGACAAAACTCATTGATGAAGCTAAACAGATTGATGACGCGGTGGATGACGTTGCCGGTGTTGGCGGAAGTGACAGTCTTGTGCAAGCAATCCCTACACAGCCTATAAACAATGGGAGGGTTGAAGCTCATGAACAGCCCTGTTCGATTCATTTTGGGAATCGCCTTCTTCGCTCTGCTGCTGGTCTATAGTGCGGCCAGCTTCTACTTCTGGCTTTACCCGCCCGGAAGCGATGCGGGGTGGTACGTGTCAGACTACGCGTCAGACGGGTTTGGCGAGTTTCAGGTCAGCCAGATCGACCCACAAGGCCCTGCCCAAGAGTTGCGCCCGGGCGACAAAATTATCGCCATCAACGGCGTGAATGCGGCGGAGCACGCGGGCGTACTGAATGACGAGTATCGCCTGGCGCCCGGTTCGCCTTATTCGATGACCGTCGAGCGCAACGGCCAGGAAATGACTTTCGCCTGGCAAACCATTCCACGTCGGCGCGGCTCTTTTCCGTGGAATAAGTTGCCTCCGCTTTTATTTTGGCTCTCCGGGCTGATCGTGTTGTCGCTCAAAGCGGAGGATCGACAGGCGTGGCTGTTGGCTTTGATGCTCGGCAGCTTTTCGACGGTACTGAACTACCATTGGCAGGAAGAGATAGCGACCAAGTGGCTTGCGCTGCCGGTCGCTTTAGCGCTAATCGGCGGGCTTTTCTCAGCCCCGCTGCTGTTTCATTTGTTTCTCTACTTTCCTCAACCTTCACCCTGGTTGCGGCGCTGGCCGAAGTTGACGCGGTGGCTCTATGCTCCGCTCTGCTTATTTGTACTGCCGACTTTTGGCGTCGAGCGGTTGCCTCTTGAATGGGCTACCTCAATCGTCAGTTGGCCGCCGGCCCGTTGGTTGTGGGAGCACGGGTTGCTGCTGGCCGCCAATCTTTCGCTGATGGGCTATCTTTTGGCGGCGCTCGTCTGTTTGTGGCTGAGTTATCGTACGGCGGATACGACGGGGCGGCGGCGTTTGCGCGTCGTGATGTGGGGCAGCCTGATCGGCTTCAGCAGTCTTTTTCTAGTGCTCGTGATGCAGGCGACAAATGCGCGGGAGAAGTGGCAAACCATCGGGAACTGGTTGTGGTTTTCGATGCTCTTTACGCTGCCACTCGTCCCGCTCAGCTTCGCTTATGCCATCGTCCGCCATCGCGTCATTCCGATCAGCCTGATCATTCGCCGTGGTGTGCGTTATCTGCTGGTCTCGCGCGGTTCGATTTTGCTGGCGCTGCTGTTCGTCGGCCTCATCGTGGCGGCGCTGTTGGCGCTGCTGTTCAAGTATCTGCGCCCATCGGCCTTGACCATCGGCCTGGTTTCGGCTGCCGAAGGCATCGCCGCGTGGCAGTTGGCGCGCTGGTTTCACCGGCGCTATCTCGCGCCGGTGATTGACCGTCATTTCTTCCGGCAGGCTTACGATGCGCAGCAAATCGTCGCCGAGTTGTCAGAATCGCTGCGCACGACGACCGAGATTCCGCACATGCTCGGATCGGTGGCGAACAAGCTGCAAGCGGCGCTGCAAACCGAAAACGTGGTGATCTTTTTGCGCGATGGACAGACGGGCGACTACCGCAGCTCTTATGCTTGCGAATACAGCCGGGCGGAGGGCCACGCGGTCAATTGTCCGCGCGCAAACCTCCTGCCGCACTACGCCGCGACGCTGGCGCAGCTTGCGCAAACGGGCGAAGCGCTCGAACTCGACGGCGGCGCCCCGGCGTTCGATTTAGCGGCGACCAACGGCCATTCGCGGCTGACAAACGAAGAACGTCAAACGCTGCTCGAACTGAAATCCACGCTGCTGTTGCCGCTCAAAACCAAAGACGCCATGCCGGGCGTCGTCGCGCTCGGCTCGCGCCTGGGCGATCTTCCATTTTCCGGCGAAGACAAACGGTTGTTGCAATCGGTCGGCGCCTCGGCTTCGCTCGCGCTCGAAAACGCGCAACTGGTCGAACGCATGATCGCCGAAGCGCGCCGCCGCCAGGAGATCGAGGCCGAAAACGAACAGCGCGCGCGGGAGTTGGAAGAAGCGCGCCAGTTGCAGCTTTCGATGCTGCCGAAGGGGGTGCCGCAATTGCCTCACGTCGAGATCGCGGCGTTGATGAAGACCGCGACGGAGGTCGGCGGCGATTACTATGATTTTCACGTCGGTGCGGACGGCACGCTGACGATTGCCATCGGCGACGCGACCGGGCACGGCTTGAAAGCGGGCACGGTGGTAGCGGCGACGAAGGGACTGTTCAAGCATCTGGCCGGACAAGCCGATCTGGTGGCCACGCTCGCTCAAACCTCGCGCGCGTTGAAGCAGATGAATCTGCGCTCGTTGTTTATGGCGCTGACGCTGGTCAAATTGAATGGCGATCACTTGCAATGTAGCGTAGCGGGGATGCCGCCGATTCTGATTTATCGCGCGGCGACGCAGACCATCGAAGAGGTTCCTTTGCGCGGCGCGCCGCTGGGCGGTTTGTCGAGTTACGACTATCGCCAGGTCGAACTGACGCTAGCCGTAAACGACACGGTGCTGCTACTGAGCGATGGTTTGCCGGAGCGGTTCAATGCGGCGGGTGAAATGTTCGGCTACGAACGGATGCAGGAATTGTTGCTTGCGCACGCCTCGGCAGCGCCGCAAATCATCCTGGAACGGTTGCTGCAGGCAAGCGATGAATGGGCGGCAGGCAAGCTGGCCGACGACGACATGACCTTCGTCGCTCTGCGGCGCACGGCCACCGGCAGTTCGTGAGCGCAGCGTGCATCTGGATGCAGCTGCAAGAAGGCGATTTGGACGCCCGGCGCCGCCTGTTGACCCGCTCAGTTTGTTCGGCTCCGATATGAGCGCGTTCGAGTCTTTGGCACGTACTGATTATTTCCGATCCCTGCAGTTGGCGAAGTCTTTTAATGACAGAGCTCTGACGATTGTTGCTCAGCTCGCTGTTGTGTGTACTGCGTTATCAACTCCCTGATGCAATGAGATGAATGCATATCTGAACGGTTACCTTCAGCGCGCCCATTTTACGAGACGGCCACGGTTGAAGAGTGGGTGCGAGAATTTACAAGTGGGCTGAGAGCCACAGTCAAAACACGCCCGGGCTTACGCCGTTCGTCCAGGTCACGTTGTCCGAACATTCGGAGATACCTTCAACAGAACGGGTTGAGCGTTACCGACGAGACGGTGAATTTCATTGCTGGTTGCATGCGGCAGAGCGAAGCCTACTTTATAGTATTCGAAAATGCCCCTTTAGATATTTCTCCCTTACTTCTTTACTGTGAGCTTTCGGCGAGCGGGTCTTGACAGGCTTATGTTAAAAATCAAGACCACTCGCCGAAAGCTTACGATTAAATCATCTACAAAAGACTATTTATGAAAGTGGACACGAAAATGTCCACAAAAAAAGTCTGTACTGTGTGTAATTTATGTCGAACTCACGTTAAGCAATCAAAAGTGAATTGAGTCACTGATATTTTGCATCGCCGCTCGGATTTGGCCCGGAGAAAACGCGGTAAATCCAAAGACCAACCCGGAGGCGCAAGGTCGTAGCGAGTAGGCTGACAGGGGCGGCGCATAGATTTCAGCGGCAGCCAGTTGTTCGGAGAAGGCTGTATCGTAGATACCGGGCGGTAACCAACCCATCGCATCCATCCCGGCTTCGATCGGCGGGAAGTTTAGGAATCCCAGAAGGCGCTTATTTGCTTCGTGAAGAAAGCTATCTCGGCGCTCTCGATAGAGACTCCGCATTCGTCGCAGGTGCGCGGCGAAGTAACCTTCTTCGAGGAATATTGCCGCAGTTGCCTGCTCGATCCCTGGAGAAGAACCATATTCGATCTCCTTCCCCCTGCGGATGATCTCCGCTGGAGTAGATGGCGCGACGATATACCCAAGGCGCAATGAGGTGAAGAGGACTTTACTGAATGATCCGACATAGATCACGCAATCGCCGTGATCCAACCCTTGAAGACTCGGCACGGGCCGACCGACGTAACGAAACTCTGAATCGTAATCATCCTCGATGATCCAAGCGCCATTACCACGGGCAAATTCTAAGAGCGCCAGGCGACGAGTCAGCGTCATGGTTGCGCCAAGAGGAAACTGACGTGAAGGGGTCGTGTAAATAAGCCTCGGCGCCCGTCGCAAACGTGGGATCGTCAACCCTTCCGCGTCGATCGGAACTGGGACTAAGCCGGCGCCTGCTCGAAGAAACGCAGCTCTGGCGCCGGGATAACCGGGGTCCTCGATCCAAACTGTATCGCCGCGCTCGACTAATGACTTGGCTATGAGCGACAGAGCTTCTTGCGCGCCGGCCGTGATGATTATCTGCTGCCAATCGCACTGCACACCACGCGCGTCCCGCAAATACGTTGCTAATATCTTGCGAAGGCGAGGGAGGCCGGCCACGTCGCCTTCGCACATGAGTTCTTTTGCCTGTAGGCGAAGAGCGGACGAACGCGCCCGGTTCCAGGTTCTCAGTGGAAAGTGATCGACTGCTGGTTGGCAGGGTCGGAAAGGACGGACTTTCGACGTCGGGTACTCCGGCGCAATACGGACTTTTGAAAGAGACGCGATCCGTTTTGATATACGTGATCTACCATCAGAAGCGACGTCAGAAATCACATCTTTGATGATCGGCGGTTTGCTGACCGCCGGAAGGTCCGCAACATACATCCCTGATCCTACACGACCTTCCAGATAGCCTTCCGCAACCAACCGCTCAAATGCGTAAACAATGGTATTCCGCGACAGGTCAAGCTGCTCGACCAGATCTCGTGTGGATGGCAGTCGAGCGCCCGCGCTCAATTCCCCAGACATTATCGCCCGCCGGATTTGCCCGTAGAGTTGAAGTTGCAAAGACTCCCGACGTCTGCGGTCAATCCGGATCATATTGAGGGTGACGACCGGCATAATTGCACCCATTATAGTGACATTAATTGGCTCTTGTATAGCTCCAATTCCTCGGGCAGGATAGGGCCATGAACAAAGCAAATTTCTCTTTTGTCCTGGAAACGCCGGCCGCGAGTTCCGAAATCGCGCACGAGCATTTTTTGTCAAAACTGGCGGTGGAGACCGATGCCTGGGATCTGAAAACAGACATGGAGCGCGGGCGCGATGATTTCATCGTCGTAGATACTCGCAGCCGGGAAGACTACGAAACCCAGCGCATCGCGGGCGCCATCAGCCTGCCCTATCGCGCCATGAACCCGGAAACGACCGCGCATCTGCCGAAGGATAAGATTATGGTTACGTATTGCTGGGGGCCGGGCTGCAACGCTTCCACCAAAGGCGCCCTCAAGCTCGCCGCACTCGGATTCCGCGTCAAGGAACTGATTGGCGGTCTCGAATACTGGATTAAAGAAGGCGGACCTGTCGACGGAAAACTCGAATCGTGAAGGTAATTGGAGCGCGGAGATTCCAACCCCAATGAAGGATCGATAAACAAGTCGATGGAGAAAGGCAATCAGGCAAAACTCGATCGGTTGAAATCTTGATCCTCGGCGAGGCTCAGAATCCGCCACGCGAACCGAAAGCGGTAAGGAACCCTCAATGGTGAACAATGTCGCGCTTGTTACTTATTCGGGATGTCCCGAACTCACTGATGATGACCGCCTGCTGATTCCGGCGCTTCGGCGATTAGGCGTGGACGCAACACCCGTCGCGTGGGACGAGACCGTCGAGTGGGGCCGGTTCAATCGAGTAATTCTGCGGTCGTGCTGGGACTATCATCTCCGATCCATTGAGTTCCTTGAATGGATCACGGACCTGGAAAGGCTCGGAGTGTCGCTGCACAATTCAGCGAGCCTTGTGCGCTGGAACGCGGACAAGAGGTACCTGCGGGAGCTTCAGGATGCCGGCGCTCGCATACCACCAACCGTGTGGATTGATGACGAAGAAGAAGTCGATGTGCAATCCATTTTGAAAGCGAGCGGTTGGGACAGCGCAGTCGTCAAGCCGACAGTGTCCGCCAGCGCCCATCGCCTCAAGCGTGTATTCAAAAGCGAGCCGGCGGTCCGGTTTAATGGCCCGGCGATGGCGCAGCTTTTCATACCTGAGGTATTGTCACTTGGTGAGTGGTCGCTGGTGTTCATCTGCGGAGAGTACAGTCATTCCGTAGTGAAGGCGCCTGCCCCTGGCGATTTCCGTGTGCAGTGGCAGTTTGGTGGCACGGCTAAGGCTGGGGCGCCAAGCCGACACGTTATAGACACCGCAAAGAAAACTGTCGATGCGCTACCCAAGCAGCCGCTCTACGCTCGTGTGGATGGAATTGAGGACGAACTCGGCTTCATTTTAATGGAGGTCGAGTTGATCGAGCCGGTCCTTTTTCTAGGACTCGGAAGCGCCTCGGATCGATTTGCTGAGAAAATTGTGAGTTCTGGCGACGATCGATATGCGAGCAAAACATGAAGCCCATGACGCGCCGAGGATTCTGGAGCTCGAGCAGCGCAACCGCCAGAGGTTGGCCGACGGCACAGTGAAGGTGAATGAGATCATCAAAGTGGCCGCGGCCCGCTTGATGATTTAGGTGATCGATCTCGAAATAGGAGCGCTGATCTGAGTTGCGGGGAGAAACTTGAGATGTGAATTCAGTGAAAGATATGACGAAGTTCGGCAAACGATATGACGATTTACAGCGGCGATTGCCATTCTGACCCTGGCGAATTATTTCCGGCGGAGAAGACTGCCTTCTCCAACTGCTTCAACCTGTTCGCCATCATCGATCACCTGATCCAGCGAGTGCTCCAAAGCGTCTCCAAGCCGCTGCTGTTGCCACTCCAGCTCGCGGGCAATCTCTTCATGCTTTTGTACGAGCATGCGGCCGCGCCGCAACGAATCGATCGCGCGCCGCTTCGCCGCCTTCATCAGCCATGCCCCGGGATTGTCAGGGATGCCTTCCTCGGGCCAAACTTCGAGGGCAGTCACGAGCGCATCCTGCGCCAGTTCCTCGGCAATGCCGATATCGTGGGTAACGCGAGCAATCGCGGCGATGAGGCGTGTGGACTCAATCTTCCACACGGCCTCAATCGTCTTATGGACATCGCTCATACGTATGAGGTTACCGGGTCAGTTGCTCGAACCCTTCCGCCGCCTTCTGGACGTCTTCGGGAAAGTCAGACATCTCGTGAATCTGGCGGACTTCGATCCTCTCGTTGTTGGACATGGGCGCCCGCTTTGCCCATTCGATGGCCTCTTCGCGTGAGCGCACCTGGATGATCCAGTAGCCGCCGATGACTTCTTTCGTGAGCTTTCGGCGCGCCGGTACAGCCTATGTGCGCCTGCGTGATACTGTTGGCTAATTCCAAATCCAGTAATTTCAACGGCTTCCAATTGGGGATCCAGGCAGGAGTTTGTCTTTTCGGCGCGACGAGGAGACACATTGGCGCTGGGTTGGAGAGTTGGCAAGTCGCTGCGCTCGCACGCACGGCGGAACACACCAAGCTTATTTTCAAACGTCAAAATGTTCTTTCCGAGTATGTGATATTGATGCCCTTCTGCGAGCCCTTGCGTAAAAAGACTCGTGCGCGATTGTCGTAGGCGATGTTTAGGGAACTTTCTCCTTTCCATTCAACTTCGACGGAAGGTCCGCCCCCTGGCCCCGAAGACGATTTCCCATGATCAGTGTCAGCGACAAACACATTACCACCCTCGTTCGGTAAATCGCTGTTCGCAGGCATAATCGAGATTTGGGTGCTGAAACCTATCGTGGCCCCGCATTCACGCTCGAAAACAACTGCCTTGAGTTGTTTGGAAGGCGAATAATGAATGCGAAGAATTTCATTCACGCAGTCACCAGTAAGGTTCATACAGCCCGTGCTATGAATGCTCACGAGCAGGAGGCAACCCAAAATGAATGTTCCTGTCTTCCGCTTCTTATTCATCATAAAATCGCCGATGCTAAACGGGCCAAAACTTAGCGGCGCTGATTCTACGCAACTCGCTGCTTGGAGGCGAGAACGAGCGGGCCATTTTTGCCTTTGTCATGCTCGTATGCTGCAAGCATACGCATGACTACCAAATGAACTGCCCGCAGTATAGAGTCCGCCGAATAGATGTGCGATGTAAAATCCAACTCCGTTTCTGAGAGGCCTTCATGTCACTAAAACCTTTTTCCGCCTGTGTCGTTCCTGAGCGAACAGCGAGTGTCGCGCGCAGGGCTTTCCCTGCAGGTAACCTATGTATTCGCATCTTCGATGAACTGGGAACGATTTTCCAGGATCAAGACTTTGCCGATCTCTATTCACAACATGGGCAACCGGGGCAGCCGCCGTTTCGTTTGGCCCTGGTGACGGTTTTGCAGTTTATTGAAGGATTATCGGATCGTGGCGCGGCCGATGCCGTTCGCGGGCGCATCGATTGGAAGTATTTGTTATGTCTTGAACTGGATGATCCGGGTTTTGACCATTCAGTATTATGCGAATTTCGCGCTCGGCTACTTGAAGGCGGAGCGGAGCGAATCCTGTTCGACAAAATATTATCGGCGCTGCGTGATAAGAAGCTGGTGAAGTCTCGTACGCGACAGCGAACGGATTCGACTCACGTGTTAGCGGCGGTTCGCGATCTCAATCGGTTGGAACGTGTCGGAGAAACACTGCATGCGAGGCTCAATGTCCTGGCCGTCGCCGCGCCAGCATGG
>Ga0207428_10003416_pt1 | contig 15429 bp, 20 predicted proteins | sample RhiMethybrSRZTD1_FD_187600 | JGI IMG/M metagenome (GOLD analysis project Ga0207428, IMG submission 187600) | Populus rhizosphere microbial communities from Tennessee, USA - Rhizosphere MetaG P. TD hybrid SRZTD1 (SPAdes) (version 3) | ecosystem: Host-associated > Plants > Roots > Rhizosphere >...
GCGGCTTCCACCAGCGATACAACGGCCCGCGAAGCATCTGCTGGTACACCCGTGGACCGTCAGGCATTGCGCTGACCCGCCGGGGTGGGGAGTACGCCGGTGGTGGCGGGTACGGGGCCGGATATCCGTATGGCTGGCCAGGGCCAGGGCCAGCCTGGCCGTAGCTCACTGGGCCGAGCGGATGTGCTGCCTGCGGCGGCGGGTAGCCTGCTAAATCGGGGTCAGGCTGGTACGCCTTGGGCGGCAGCGGGTCGAACCCGCGGGTGAAACCGTCACCGGAGGGATTGCTGGTCATCGCAATCCAGTGTGCCTTGCGGGCGGGATCGGGCATGCACCCGCGACCGGCGTCCCTCATTTAGCTAGTTTGTCAACCTTTGTGTCAGATTGCTCCATCGGAACCTCAACGGTTTCCTCACGAGTGTGCTCCGCGGTGTCCTCGCGAGTTGCGTCAGACCCCAGTTCTTTGGGCGCCGGCTGGTCATCTGAGCTAGCGATGGCGACCTCGCGGCGGGTGCTGATGGTGACCATGACGATGATGATGACTACCGCAATGCCTGCGATGACGTAGCGGACGGCGGTCGGTGTGGTGCTGAGCGGCGACATGGCGACTACTGCCGGCGCGATGAGCAACGACACCAGATTCATCACCTTGATCAGCGGGTTGATCGCGGGCCCTGCAGTGTCCTTGAACGGGTCGCCGACGGTGTCACCGATGACTGTGGCAGCGTGCGCGGGCGAACCCTTGCCACCGTAGTGGCCGTCCTCGACCAGCTTCTTGGCGTTGTCCCAGGCGCCGCCGGAGTTGGCCAGGAAGACCGCCATCAACGTGCCCGCGGCAATCGCACCAGCGAGATAGCCGGCCAGCGCCGGTGCGCCGAGGCCGAAACCGACTGCGATCGGGGCGCAGATTGCCAGCAGCCCTGGGGTTGCAAGCTCACGCAATGAGTCCTTGGTGCAAATATCGACAACTCGGGCGTATTCCGGCTTGCCGGAACCGTCCATGATTCCCGGGATCTCCCGGAACTGGCGGCGTACCTCGAAAACCACGGCGCCGGCAGCACGCCCGACGGCGCTGATCGCCAGACCGGAGAACAAGAAGACGACAGCGGCGCCAAGCAGCAGACCAACCAGAGTCTGCGGCGCGAAGACCACAGCCTGCTCGATGAACTTGCTGTAGCTCTCAGCGAGAACGGTGTGAACGGCATCGGTATAGGAGCCGAAGAGAGCCGTGGCGGCCAGCACGGCGGTAGCAATCGCAATCCCCTTGGTGATGGCCTTGGTGGTGTTGCCTACCGCGTCCAACTCGGTCAGCGCCCGCGAGCCCGCGCCGTGGACCTCGCCGGACATCTCGGCGATGCCCTGTGCGTTATCAGAGACTGGGCCGAAGGTATCCATCGCCACGATGACACCGACGGTGGTGAGCAGCCCGCAGCCGGCGAGTGCGATGGCGAACAGGCCGACAACACCCGAGCCGCCGAGCAGGAACGCGCCGTAAACAGCAGCTGCAATGACGATGGCGGTGTAGACCGCCGACTCCAGCCCGACCGAGATGCCGGCGAGCACCACGGTCGCTGGGCCGGTCAACGAGGTCTTGCCGACATTGTTGACGGGACGATCCTCGGTGCCGGTGTAATACCCGGTCAGGCTGAGGATGAGAACCGCAAGCACGATCCCGATCACAACCGCCCCGATGGCGACGATCCGGGGATCGCCGATGACGCCCGGCACGACACCGGGCACGTTGAGTGCGGCGAAGGACGACGGCAGGTAGGCGAAGGCAGCGATCGCTACGAGTACCGCAGAGATGGCGGCAGAAATATAGAAGGAGCGGTTGATGGTCTTCAGGCCGTTCTCGCCTGCGCGCGGGCGCGTCAGGAAGACGCCGATGATGGCCGTGATAACGCCAATGGCAGGCACGATGAGCGGGAAGACTAGGCCTGACTCACCGAACGCCGCTCGGCCAAGGATCAAAGAGGCAACCAGGGTGACGGCATAGGACTCGAACAAATCGGCGGCCATGCCGGCACAGTCCCCGACATTGTCTCCGACATTGTCGGCGATCGTGGCGGCGTTGCGTGGGTCGTCCTCAGGAATGTTCTGCTCGACCTTGCCCACCAGGTCGGCACCCACATCGGCCGCCTTGGTGAAGATGCCGCCGCCGACACGCATGAACATCGCGAGCATGGCTGCGCCGAAGCCGAAACCCTCGAGAATGGTCGGAGCGTCGCCCTGGAAAATGAAGACCACCAGCGATGCACCGAGCAAGCCCAGACCGACGGTGGCCATGCCGACGTGTGCTCCGGTACGGAAGGCGATCTTCATCGCGGGATCGCGGCCGTCGGTCTGAGCGGCGGAGGCGACGCGCACGTTGGCGCGAACGGCCAGCCACATCCCAAGAAAGCCGATCAGTGCAGAAAAGACCGCTCCGGCCAGGAATGCGACGGAGCGGCAGATACGCAATGTCAGGCTGCTGAAGTCAGCGCTGGCGTGCACGGGTAGCAGCAGCAACAGAAAGAAGGCAGCTACCGCGAACACGCTCAGGGTGCGGAACTGCCGAGTCAGATAGGCACTGGCCCCCTCCTGCACAGCCCGAGCGATGGACTGCATTTTGGGGGTGCCGTCATTGGCCGCGAGCACCTCGCGGCGGAAGATCATCGCCATCACAAGGGCGATCAGGGCGATGACCCCGACCACGGCGACAAAGGTCAGATTGACTCCAGACAAGCTGATAGAAGTCACTTCCATTGGCACTGGAAGTAGGGACATGCATCGTCCTCCTGAGACTTTCGGCACTCGCGGCTACTGCCCTTAGCCGCTCGCGAAGTCTAAACCACAAGTGGCACTGGTTTTTTGTCGAGGCGTGCACGCAAGCACATCGCAATCGACCCGGTGACCAGGCCGGATCCTGAGATCGACCTGCTGGGCCCCGCGAGTGACGATTGGGAAGACACCTCGTCGCGTCGGTGCCTCAGAGGGTACCTCAGGTGAATAATGGCGGCATGATCGCAGTCGCATTGATACTTCTTGTTTTGGTGGCTGTGCTCGTTGTCGCGATCGTGGTCAGCAATCCTCAGACTTACGAACTGTCCATCTTCGGCGCCGTCATCCCCGCGAATAGCGCCGGGATCTTTATCACCGGCGCTATCGCCATGGCGGTCACCATCTTGGCGCTGCTGATGCTCCGCATGGGTATCCGGCGAGCCCGAGCGCGGCGCAAGCAGCTGAAGGCACTCGAAGCCTCCGATCAAACTGCTCCGACTGAGGCAGCGCGCCCTGTAGAGACCTCAACGATCACGAGAGACACCAAGAGTTCGACCACTTCGGTAACAGGCGATGGGACCGAGTCGGAGGTCGCCAAAGAGAAGTCAGCCCTTGATCTTCAGAGTGAGTCCTCGACAACGACGGCCGAGCGGAAAGCAATGCTTGATGAGGCGGATGAGCTGACCCGCGAGGAGCCTCCGAAGTAAGTCGAGTCGTACTGAAGGACCGACTCAGCGCACCGGGCCGGCATGCGCCTCCGCCGTCACGGTTTTCGGCAGTTGCGGAATCCGTGTGCGCGTCGCGAGTGACAGTCGTACGGTCACCACGAAGTCGATCGCATCCCCCACCGCGTCGCAGTGCTTCACCTGAGCGCCGTGCTGCTGGGCGGTCAGGGCGGCTTGGGCACACGCGTCGCGACCTTGCTGGAATGCCGCCGCTGCGCTCAATGCGCTGAGATCAGCCGCGGCGCGAGCCCGGTGATAACTGACGGCGTACCCAGCGATGACGAGGGCGGCGCCGCTCAGCGCAATCACAACCCCCACGATCCCCACCATGAGGACCGATGCGCTGCCGGCCTCGCCGCGGGCGAGTCCGCGTGTGCCCACGGTCCTCATCCCACCGTCGGCTCTGGCACCACCTGCGCGTGCGCCTCAAGCGGAACAGCGGGCAGCCAACGGCCAAGCGGACGAGCCTTGACTCTCACAGCCACCGTTAGGAGACTCGACCCTTCGTCGATGGTGATCGTCGAGCCCGATGGCGCTCCAGCCTTCGCCTTGGTGACCGCGGCGGCGTCACCGCGGGCCGCCTGCCTGGCAACGGCTGCCGCCGCATCGACACAGCGGAGCTGGGTCACCAGCAAGTAGATTCCCCAGCACATCATCGTCAGCACCGCGAACGCTGCGAGGGTTGTGACGGCCAGCTCGGCCGTCACCATGCCCCGTCCGTTTCGCGCCCTGGCCATCCGCAACATCACGACTCGCACCCGCATTGGCTCGGTGCCACCTCACCGCAAGAAGCCGGAGAACGAGTTGATCACCATCAAAATGAACTTGAGCAGCGCGTCGTGGATCGGTCCACTAGTCACGATGCCCAGCAGCACACCAGCGATCGCGACAGCGGCAATAATGCCTACGGCCCACTCCGCACTGACCATGCCGTGCTGATTGCGGCGGGGCTCGTTGCGGTGGAGCTCGTTGCGGTGGGGCTCGTTGCAGTGGGGCTCGTTGCGGTGGGGCTCGTTGCAGTGGGGCTCGTTGCGGTGGGGCTCGTTGCGGTGGGCCACGGAGATGTCCTTGATCATGATTCCCTCCTGGGGTCTCACACACCGTTCGGTCGGTGCGGCATCTGTTCAGATGCGTCTGAAGTCTCTGGACGAATCGCCGGATCGTGCAGCCCAGCGGCAATCTGTTGACAGCGCATCAAGCGCGGCTCGAACTGTGGATATGTCGGTCGAGGACCGCGCTCAGGCGAACGCGGTGAAGACGGCCGACACGACTGCGGGCACGATTCCGAGCAGCATGAACGAGGGAATGAAGCACATCATCATCGGCAGCACGCTTCGTACCCCTACGGCGCGAGCTCGTACCTGTAGGGCACCGCGTCGTGCTTCGCGGGCCGCGGCGGCGTGGTGTTGCAGACCCTCCACCGTTGAGGTTCCCGACTCCACCGAGCGGGACAGGTCAGCAGCCACAAGTCCCAACTGCGGATGATCATGGAGAGTCCGCCAGGCTTCAGCATCAGCGACACCTAGGTCCATTAACGACAGCACCTGACCAAGATCATCAGCAACGGGACCATCGAAGGACTGCACCACGGCGGCGCATGCCGTGCGGACCGGTAGGCCCGCGGCGAGGCAAGCGGCGAGCAGCTCCAGCGCCTGCGGCACTTCCGTGATCAATTGTTGTCGTCGACGGCGCGCCGAGCGAGGCTCAAGCCAGCCAAGAGCGAGTACTACAGCCGCGCCGAAAACCGGTAGTACCGCCAACCAGATCAACCAGATCACGCCGTGCCCGCTATTCATCCGCACTCCTGCCACACCGAGGCCGAGGGCGCAGGCCACGCTCACCAGCGTTCGGCGGATGAGCGGAGGCGCATCCGGACGGCCACGGAAGAGTCGCACTACCGGCGCGGCCGCGACGGCCAGCCTCGATGTCCGGGGAGCCATACGTCGAAGCTGACCGGCGGGATGGCGCAACGCCAGTAGTACGGCTAATCCAGCGAACCCGGCGCTCAGCAGACCAGTTGCCGATAGTTGGCCAACGCGGGTCAGGGTGATCGTCATGAATAGCACGAGCTAGACCTCCGCGGAGGCCTGTCGAGCCAGAGCCTCGATCCACAACACGCCGGCGCAGGCCAGCGCAACCCCCGCCAGCAGGCATGCCCAACCGGCCGGCCCGGCGAGCAACCAGCCCGCCGGATTGCCACCCAGCAGATAGCCGATGCCTATGCCGCATCCGGGTAGCGCAGCCATCACTTTCCCGGTCGCGCGGGCCGCAGCGAGCTCGCTGTTCACCACCCGCGAGAGCGCTTGATCAGCCGCGAGACTGACCGCCACTTGATCGAGCGTCGACGACATCGGCGCACCGGTCTCAGTCGAGACCCGCCAGGCGCGAGCCAGCTCTCGAAGGCCAGAGTGTCCCGGGCGACGCGCCTGCAGCCACCATGCCTGCACCACATCTCCGCCGAGAGTTCGGGTCTGATGGCCCTCACGAAGCACGTCGCAGTCCGCGGCAGCAATGGCGAGCGCAGCGGACGGGACTTGCCCGACCCGGAGGTAGGACGCCAGCACCGCGCAAGCATGGGCGACTTCGGTCCGTGCGCGGAAAGCGGATCTTCTTCGGTGATATTGCATCACCAGGCGGACACCTGTCACCCCAATCAGGAGAGCGGCACAGGTGAGTACGGCGCCTCGCGCCCGCGCGACGTAGCCCGCCGCAATGATCAAGGCCAGCAAGATGATCACGATCGCGAGATAGATCCATGATCGTCGCCGCTGTCTTTGCCGCTCAGCCTGCGCCACGGCATCTATCGACAGCGCCGCGGCTGCTGGCTCCAGCCGCATCCGGACAGTCCGCGCCGCTGCCCCCGGGACAGCCAGCCACGCGGCCAGCAGGGCACAACCGAGGCACGTCGTGATCATCAGCAACGTTCCAGCATCCGTTCCAGCTGTCTGCCGCCTGGACCGAGCACGGTCCGGCCGCCTGGATGGAATTCGAGGGCACGCTCGGTTTGAACGAGTCCGCTGGTGGGATCGCGGACGAAGATCGAGATCTCGGCGACCCGGCGCAACCCGGCGGGACCACGAGCCACGTGTATCACCGCATCCAGAGCCGAGGCGAGCTGTGCGTGCAGCGCGGCTTGCGGCAGACCGCCGAGTGAGGCCAGGGCTTCCAGACGTGCTGGTACATCGGCGGTGGAATTTGCATGTACCGTGCCACAGCCACCTTCGTGGCCCGTATTCATGGCAGTCAGCAGGTCACAAATCTCTGCCCCGCGTACCTCACCCACCACCAGCCGGTCCGGACGCATGCGTAGTGATTGGCGTACCAGGTCGGTGAGGCTGATCGCTCCGGCGAGCTCTGTGTTCGCGGGTCGACCCTCGATCCGTACGACATGCGGATGGTTTGGCGCCAGCTCCCGAGAGTCCTCAACGATCACGATCCGCTCGTGCGGCGGCACCAAAGCAAGGAGCGCCGCGAGGAGGGTGGTCTTTCCGGAGCCTGTTCCGCCGCTGATCAGAAACGCCAGCCTCGCCTCGATCATGCGCACCAGCAGCTGCGCCGCGCCCGGAGACAAGGAGCCCGAAGCCACGCAATCTTCGAGCGAGAAGCTTCGCTGCGCCGGTACGCGGAGCGAAATGCACGTCCCTGGCGACGCCAAGCAGCCGAGCACTGCGTGCACCCGGCTCCCATCGGCAAGCCGGGCGTCGACGAAAGGCACCGCATCGTCAAGGCGCCGACCGACGGTCGCGGCCAGTCGTTGGGCGAGTCGCCGCACCTCGCTCTCGCTGGGGAATCGGAGGTCGGTGAGCTCGAGTCCGGCGCCGCGGTCGACGAAAACCTGATCCGGACCATTGACCAGGACGTCGGTGACTCCTGGCCGCCTAAGCAGCGGCTCCAACGGACCGGCACCCACGCTGTGCCGTCGCAACGACTCCACCACAGCAAGCACTGCCGAGTCGCTTACGGCAAGACCCTTAGCTTGCATGGCAGCAGCGACGTCCCCGGGTGTGTAGTCACGGCCGAGAACCGCGAGGTGATCGCGTACGAGATTGAGAGCTCTGTCGTCAAGATCCGAATCGCCGGAAATGAATGAGGTCGCCGCGGCGGTCATGAGCTTGTCAGCACCTTCCCGGGAGCCGAGTGCGCCTGCCCGAGGTTGGCCAGCAGCTGGTGGCAAAGCCGAGCGAGTGGACCGCGCGCAGACCGCCCCGGCGGATCACCTCGCTCTCCGGCCACGACCAAGGCTGGGTCATCGGACAACGAACCGAGCAGCGGCCAGCCAACGCCGCTCGCCACAAGGCTCGGCTCCAGCAGGCGGGACCGGCCCTGCCTGACTACTAGCCCAGGATGATCGCATTCGCTCTCAAGCTGCCGAGCGACTTCCCTTCCGGCAGCAACACCACGGACATCGTCTCGTACCACGAGCACCGTTAGCTCGGCTCGTCGCAGCACCTCACCCGCAGCGCTACCGAAACTTCTCGACAAGTCGACCACCGTGATCTGATGACTTCGCATCGCCGACAGCAGCACTGCTGCCAATTGCTCGGCACGAAGTTCCCAGCCTGCAGGCGCCTCGCCGCGAGCCATGGACAAAAGATCAACATCGTCCACTGACGGCAACTGCCCGGTCAGATTGCCGAGGTGTCCGCGCGCGGTCGCCAGCCGGGGCCACCGCCAACCCGGTGCACGTTCTGCACCCATCAGCAGGTCGAGCCCACCGGAGCGCGGATCTGCATCGATCAGCATTGTGCGCTGTGTGCGAGCGGCGACAAACGCGAGTCCCCCAGCAAGAGTTGTGGCGCCGACCCCGCCAGAACCACCCACCACGCAGACGAGGCTGCCGGTCGAGCGGCTTGTCCTGCTGGCATCTGCCAGTGCGTCGGACAGCCAGCTGGCACTGGCGGGCAGCGGTGCAACCACCGCGCCGAGCTGCAATGACCAATTGATCGCTGGGAGGGGCTCCGCCTCGCCAGGGGACCTCTCGTCGCTAACGAGATAGACCTCAGCGCGACGGGGCAAATTCATCGCCGCGATCTGTGCCGCCTGATCGATGCCGAGCAGCACCATAGGGGCGGACGACCAGTGATGCCGCAACAGGCCCACGTCGGCCAGAACCAGCGGCTCAACTCCAACTACTGCAGTAATGGAGAGCACTTGATCGAGCAGCTCGGAGTCGGCGATTGCCACCACGATGGTGGGCTGGCCGAGCGTGCGCGAGTCCATGTTTGCAGTCTGTGGACACCATGCCCGGATGCGCCGCCTAGTGCGAAATCTGTGGATGACGCTTCGAGCAACTCCCCGGCTGTGGACATTGGGCGGTACGCAGTGTCGCTCGGATCAAGCCCATGCGTGACGCGTTCGAACCGAATTTGATCTTGATACGGAACAACCGGTTGGCCTGTCAGAGCGGGTTCCGCGCATCGCAGATGCACAGCTATCTCCTAACTAGAAGGCCTTTCCATCGCGTCTCAATGGGGGTAGAAAGGACTGCAAGGGAACCCGAGTCGCCGAGATGGAGTGCACTTCTAGGAGCCTTCCTGGTGACGGTCAGCGATGACTATCACCTGCAGTCCTGACCGACGAGTCGGCAGACCTCGCACGGCATTCAAGTACCCACGCGGCGATCACCCATCCCCGACGGGAAGTTGCGATCCAGGCTTGCCTGGACCAACACGTTGAAAAGATGCACGCTTGGTCACTTGGTAGTGACGTGCAAGGCACGGCGCCCGCCTCGGTGGGCGCCGTGTCATGCTTGAGGACTTTTAGTGCAGGTTCCCGGCAGAGCCACCAGGCCTGTGGCCATCTCAGCGTCGAGCCGTCGGCGAGAGTTCAGCTCCACGAGCTACAGCCGCCGCGCAGCGCAGCAGCCAACGCTTGACTCCGGCAACGCTGCCGTCCGCGTACGCGTCAAGCGCAGCCGCGTACGTAGCACCGCGTTCCGCATGACCGGCTTCGACGACAATCACCCCGTACGGATCCACACCGGCGGCAATCAGCACCAGATGTTCAGCCACCCGGGCAATCAGGCCGCTGGCGTCGGCGAAGGGCGCCACTACGGCGATCTCGGCGTGTGCGACAGCACCCACCACGATCGCCGGCGCTGACGTAGAGCGGGTCAACAAGTCGCCGAGGCTGTTCATTCGCGCGGCGACTCCATTGTCTGGGCCGATCTTGCCAAGATCGCTGTCAGGCACCACGCCGCGAGCCACTAGAGCGTGGGCTCGCGCCAACGCCTGGGCAGGGGCGACCCTGATGAGTGCAGCAAGCGGGCCCAGCTCTGCGGCCAGCCTAAGGGCGCCGACCTGCCATTGGTCTGGCCTCTCGGTCAGCGCCGCATTGGCCGTAGCCGCGGCCAGCAGGGCTTGGCTCAACTGCTCGTCGCTGATCTTCCGAAGCCCGCGATCCCGCAACACGGCATCGACCGCATCGGTCGCCGCTGCCACCGCCGACGCCACGCCCTCGAATCGCGCAAGATCAGCTAGTGGGTCGAGCACCACTAAAGTTTCCACCATGGCGACGGCGCGGGCTCCCTATCCGGAAGCGGCAGCCGCTTGGATGGTCGGTCTCGAGCCGATGCGGGTTCTCGACATCGGAGCGGGCCGCGGCGGATTTGCCGCGATGGTGCGCGATACCGGTCACGAGGTGTTCTGCATCGACCGCACAGTCGATCTCGTCGCGGACCTGCCGGCTCGCCTAGGCACCCGGCTGCACGTCGTCGGCCAGGTTGAGTCGTTGCCGTTCCTGTCCTGCCACTTCGATGTGGTGACTGCGGCGCAAACGTTGCATCGATTTGCGCCAGGACTCGCGCTGAGCGAGATCGCCCGAGTCCTGAAGCCCGGCGGCCACCTTGCGGTCGCGTACAACACCCGCGACGACACGGTCCCGTGGGTGCGGCGTCTCATCACCCTGATGCGTGAGGCCGATCCGGAATCGATGCTCGGTGACTATGGGGAGGACAGTGTGGGAAAAGTTGTCGAGAGCCCCTACTTCGGTCTCTTCGAACGTCGAAACTTCCGCAACTGGATGCCGATCACCCGTGCCGGGCTCATTGCCATGGTCGAGCGGCGCCCGGCAGTCGTCCAGCTGCACCCCGTGGCACGGGACCGGCTGCTGCGGGAGGTCGGCGAGCTCTACGACACATCCGCACGAGCACCCGATCCCTTGATGATGCCGTTCCAGACATCTTGCTGGCGGGTCGAAGTCGATCATTCCAAGCTGGTGATCACTGATGACTTCGACGATGTGTTACGCATCAAGCTCTGATCGAGATCATCTCCTTCCTGCCGCTTCCTTCCGCGCGAGCAAACGGCGAATGCGCGCCCTGAATAAACGCAGGTGCACGTTCGCTCCCGCCGAGTGGCGCCTGTCACTCCGTTTCTCGAAGTGACTTTAGGCGGCCCGTCAGGAGAGGTGAATTCCACGACGGGCTCGACGGGATGGAGCCCGCCGTGACAATATCTTCCCCCATTGTGCTGGCCACTGGTCGCGTCACGAGGGCCGACATGCTCAGAGTCGAGCTACATCGACCGATCGACTCGCCCAGCTTCGTGCTCGTGGTCTGGCCAACAGGACCGAGCGTTACCAATGCCAACCCCAAAGCGCTGGCCAACATCGCCGCAGCTCTCGTCCGCCTCATGGCCGAGGCGCAAGCACAACTCGCCACAATCCGAACGGAAAGATGATCATGAAGGTACGAGACTTCGATGGCGCGCGGCGCGATGGCTTGCACCTGATGCGGGTCCGGCCAGCTCTTGCCTATTACATGCAGCAGTTCAATCCTCACAAAGAGTTCTTGTACGGGCCTCTTGAGCAAGATGAGCTTGATCAACTGAACCCGATGCGTGAGCGGCGGCGCGAGCAAGGATGAGATCTTGCTGACGCTGGACGAGTGGGCCGATCTCGCTCTGGACGAGTATGCGAAACCGATGAAGCAGGGCGCCATCGAATACCTGGCAATCGAGCTTGTTGGGAGCGTGAAGTGTCTGGTGACCCGGAAGCGCCGACCGTATATTCCTCACTTTGATCTTGGACGACTGCGAGAGCGTCACCATGGGATGGCCGAACTCGAAGCTAAGCGACTCAAAGCCGCGAGCGCGAGCGAGTGATCAACGCGATGCAAGGCTATTGGTTGATCACGATGGCCGACAATGGCTTGGCCCGCTCCACCAAGTTCGAGACATTGGCCGAGCTTGATCAAGCATTTCATGATCTTAACGAGGAGTACAGCCAGTGGCTTGAGCCCTGACCGAGGACCAGGAGTCCGGATGCAACGAGGGGGTCGCCGGGGCCCCTGAATCCTCACTTGCGGTCGAGTTGGAGTGGAGGATCGTGGACGCGATAGCGTTCGCGAAGTCTCCCGGCGGACCGGGGCCAACGCCGCCCTGGTGAGACGAGAGGCGGAGAGCCACCGGGTGGTGCGAGGACCTTCGCAGAGACATGATGTTGCCGTGGTCGTGGCTTCGAGCGCGTTACAGCGTCTCGTGGCCGACCCGGATCGGTGAAGCTGCTGCTGTGATCACTGCGTGGGTTCTGCTGGGTGTAGCTGCGGTCCTGGTTGTCGGAAACGCGATATTCGTGGCCGCGGAAACAGCGCTGGTCACCGTGGACCGCAACCTGGTCGAGTCGCGTGCTCGTGAGGGCAGCGTGCGGTTTGGCCGGGTACGGGGCACCCTGCAGCGGCTGTCGACGTATCTGTCGGGTGCTCAGTTGGGTATCACGGTGACGAGTTTGGCGATTGGCTTTGTGGCGGAGCCGTCGATCGCCACGTTGCTGCGGGGACCGTTCGAAGCGCTTGGGCTTGATGCCGATGTCGCAGAGGTTGCAGCGGTGGCTTTGGCGCTGCTGTTGGCCACCGCGGTGCAGATGGTGTTCGGCGAGTTGGTGCCGAAGAACATCGCCTTGTCCCGACCTGTCGGGAGTGTGGTGTGGGTGGTTGTCCCCCTTTTGGTGTTTACGATGCTGACGCGTCCGCTGATTGCGGTGCTGAACGGCTCGGCGAACCAGCTGCTGCGCCTGGTCGGGGTGGAGCCGGTGGAGGAGCTGCGCTCGGCTCGCACCCCGGACGAGTTGGCATCGGTGGTGCGGCGGGCCGGCGTGCAGGGGGCGTTGGGTTCAGAGACCGCGGTGCTGATGGAACGTTCGCTGATCTTTGGCGCAAAGACCGCCGCGGATGTCATGACTCCCCGCACCCGCGTACGGACTGTGTCCGTGTCCGCGCCGGTGGCGACGGTGATCGAGGCGACCCGCGATACCGGCCACTCCCGCTTCCCGGTGATCGGCGACAGCGTCGACGACATCCGCGGCGTCGTCCATGTCAAGCAAGCTGTTGCCGTCCCCGAGCTGGATCGCACCACGACACGCATCCGTGAGGTGCTGACAGCGCCGGTGCTGGTGCCGCCCTCCATTGCTTTGGATCCGCTGCTGGACCGGCTGCAGCAACGTGGTCTGCAACTGGCGGTCGTGGTCGATGAGTATGACGGCACGGCTGGGATCGTCACCTTCGAAGACCTGGTGGAGGAGCTCGTCGGCGACGTTGTCGATGAACACGACTCGGCCGCACCCGGCATGTGGCGCCAGCCTGACGGGTCTTGGCTGGTGTCCGGGCTGCTACGGCCTGATGAGATCCAAGCCGCTACAGGTCTCGAGCTGCCGGCCGGACGTGCCGCGTACGAGACGGTGGCCGGGCTCATTTTGCAGCTGCTCCGCCGGATTCCCGAGGTTGACGACCAAGTCGAGCTACCCGGCGCAACACTCACCGTGGACCGGCTCGACGGCCGCCGTATCGATCGGGTGCACGTCACCCTCCACCCAGACAACCTTGATGGCAGGGTCGCCGACAATTCCACTGTCCACCGAACCGGCGGTGGGGAGGACGTCTCGTGACTGCGGCGCTGCTGTTGCTCGGGATCGGGCTCATCGCGGCAAATGGATTCTTTGTCGGTGCAGAATTCGCGGTCCTCGCGAGCCGCCGCGCCAGGCTGGAGCCGTTGCTGCGCAGCTCCCGCCGGGCTCGGACCGCACTGCGGGCAATCGAACAGCTGCCCTTGATGATCTCGGCCTGCCAGTTCGGCATCACCCTCGCCTCGCTCGGGCTGGGCGCGCTCGCTGAACCCGTCGTCGCCTCGCTGCTGACCGGTCCCCTGGCAGCGCTTCATGTCCCGCATGAGCTCGTCCACCCGCTGGCGCTCGTGATCGCGCTCACGTTGGTGTCCTGCCTGCACATGCTGCTCGGCGAAATGGTGCCGAAGAACCTCGCTTTGACCGGGCCGGAACGCGCCGCGATGATGCTCACCCCGCCGCTGCTGTTGTTCGTGCAGATATTCCGCCCAGTCATCATCGGCCTGACCGCTGTGGCCACCGGTGTGTTGAGACTGCTGCGCATTCGACCGGCGAGCGAAATCGGCGATGTCACCGACCGCGACTCCGTCGCCGCGCTGATCGGTGAGTCCAGCGAAGAAGGACTCCTCGAATCGAACCAACAAGAGCTGCTCACCGGTGCTCTCGCCTTCGAGGAAACCATGGCCCACGTCGTCAAACTGCCGCTGGAGGACCTCGTCACCGTCAAACCGGATGTCACCCCCACTCAGGTCGAGCAGCTCGTGGCCGCCACCGGATACTCCCGCTTCCCGGTCCGAGCAGACGACCACCCGACAACCGGAACTGATCTCATTGGCTACATTCACCTCGCCGACGTCCTAGCCGCCGACGCCGCGCATCGCGACCAGCCCGTAGACCGCCGCTGGATCCGGCCGCTGCAGGACATCCCGGCCACCGCCACCTTGCAAACCGCTCTCGCCATACTGCGTCGCAGCCGCTCACACCTTGCCCGGCTCATCGACGACAGGGGCCAAACCAAGGGCTTGATCGCGCTCGAAGACATCCTCGAACAACTCGTCGGAGAAGTTGCGGACGCCACCCGGCGACTAGGCACCACTTGAACAGCGACGCCGCCGGATTGTGCCCCCCTCAAGTCACTCCAGCTCGACGTCGGCGTTGCACTCCGTGCTCCGCGTCTTGACCACCCCATTGCGAATGTTGATCTTGTACCGTGGTTACATCGGAGTCGTTGCTCTGGGTACTGCACGGCCCGAAGCCAACAAAGGCAACCATGCCGGATCGGCGAACCGCCCCAGCAGAGCCAGGTCTCGCCTGATAATCGCCATGATCATCATGTGATCAGGCGGCATCCAGCAGCAGAAAAATGATCTTGCCCGGCAGTCGCCGTGCGTCGAAGTGGATCGCCGCCAACGATGGTCTGGAGAGCGGAAGCGGCGCGAGGATGGCCAACAAGGGCCACTGCTCGCGGTGTCCAAATTCGAGCTCAGAAAGGCTTTCCGCAGACCGGGGTCCGCACGATCTGGCTGGTGACGGATAACCACGTGCCGACCGCGATCGATCGCCGGAAGGCGGAGCGGGATAACATCCGCATCGTCGATCACCGCGAGATCTTTTGCGGCCATGAGCAGTTGCTGCCCACCTTCAACTCCTATGCCATTGAAACCGTGCTGTGGCGCATCGAGGGTCTGGCCGATCGTTTCTTGTATTTCAACGACGACATATCCGGCCTGGTACATCCGACTGAGGGTCGACGGGTAGCCACGTGCTGCGCCTTGTCCGCCATCACTTTTTGGTCAATCTATCTGTGTTGCCATCACGGCGGCAGCCGGCGCCGCCCATCACCGCCACCACGTCCACAGCGTCCTCAAGCGCCTGGCGGGTCATGAGCTACGCCTCGTCGAAGTCGCGACTCAGCAGGATCTGAAGCTCCGCACCACAATCTCGCAAGGCGCCGGCGAGGTGCGGCAACAGCTCCAGGGCGCGACCCTTTCCAACAGAAGGTTTGACCACCACCTTGATGCGGCGGATCATCCCGGAGGCTCGAGCCTGTCGTCGCTTTCTGACAGTTCACGCAGTGCGTTGTCGTCGCCCACGCTGCGCCGAATGAGCA
>Ga0207428_10003418_pt1 | contig 15428 bp, 14 predicted proteins | sample RhiMethybrSRZTD1_FD_187600 | JGI IMG/M metagenome (GOLD analysis project Ga0207428, IMG submission 187600) | Populus rhizosphere microbial communities from Tennessee, USA - Rhizosphere MetaG P. TD hybrid SRZTD1 (SPAdes) (version 3) | ecosystem: Host-associated > Plants > Roots > Rhizosphere >...
GGCCGGCTTCTTCAGGACCTGGCTTTTCACGCCGTCCAAGCCGGCCGGGCTGGATACAGTTGCCCGCAGGTCGGCGTCCCCTGCCGCGGGCATGCCGGAGACCGCACGGTTCCTGGAGCAGCGGCTCCAGGCCGGAGTCAGGCCCCGATAGCGCCGAGGAAACGGATCCGCTGGCCGGGCCGCGCCTGGCCGAGGAGATCCAGGTCAGACCGCCGCACGACGGCGATCACGGGGTAGCCGCCCGTCACCGGGTGGTCCGCCAGGAACACGGTGGGAAGGCCCGACGGCGGCACTTGCAGCGCGCCGAGCACGGCACCTTCGCTGGGCAGTTCGTCCGTCCGGTTCTGGCGGAGCGGCCTGCCCAGCAGCCGCGCCCCGATCCGGTTGGATTCCGGCGACATGGTCCAGAACTGGCCGGTGAGCCGGCGGAGGGACGCGTCGTCGAACCAGTCGGCCCGGGGGCCACGGTCCACCCGCAGGGTGATGGGACTGTCAGGGTCCGGCGCGCGGCGAAAAACACGGCGGAAGACATCGGGCGCCGGGAGCTGCGCCATGGGAGGAACCGCGGCGCCCGGACTGCCCGCACTGCCGTTGTCGCGTGCCAGCGCGACGCTGTCCCCCGCTTTCAGGGGCGGCGGCCCCTCGCCGGAGAGCAGGTCGGCGCTGCACGACCCCAGAAGCGACGGGGCCGCGATGCCGCCGGATACCGCAAGGTAGTAGCGGATTCCGAACGCCGGCGGCGCGAATGCCATGACCGCTCCCGGCGGTACCCGGACGGCCTGGTTAACGTCGATGTCAGCGCCGTTGACGGTGACCCTGCCCTCGGCCCCCGTCACGGCCACGCTGGTTCCGGTGACGAACCGCAGGCGGAGTCCGCCCAGCAGCACCTCGAGCCCCGGCGCCCCGGGTGCGTTGCCCAGCAGCGCATTGGCCAGCATTAGTGATTTTCTGTCCAGCGCCCCGGAGGGGCTCAGCCCCAGCTCGGCCGACCCCCGCCGGCCCAGGTCCTCGATGAGCGTCAGGGGCCCGGGGTCCATCACCACGATGCCCATCAGGCCTCCCTGAACCGCACGGTGTCGCCCGGCCGGATCAGCGCAGGTTCCGGCCGGGCCGAGTCCCAAAGCACCGCCGTCGTGGTTCCGATCAGTTGCCAGCCGCCGGGGGACGACCGGGGATACACGCCGCTGAACTCGCCGGCGAGCCCGACGGCACCGGCCGGCACTGCGGTCCGCGGCGTGCTGCGGCGGGGCACGGTCAGCTGCTCGCCGTCCGTGACGAGGTAGACAAAGCCTGGCGCGAATCCCGCGAACGCCGCCGTCCAGTGCGCGCCGGTGTGGCGGCTCACGACGTCGGCCTCGGTGGTCCGGAGAATCCGCGCGACCTCGGCCAGGTCCGGGCCGCCGTACGCCACGGGGATGTCCACGGTCCGCCCGGACTCGGCGGCGCTGTGGTCCGGCTCCGCGGCGGACAGCCAGGCCAGGACGTCCGACGGCGGCAGCACGTCGGGGTCGAAGGTCACCAGTACGGTCCGTGCGGCCGGGACGACGTCCACGACACCCTGCGGACGGCCCGCACTTCCGGCGCCGAGGAGACCGCGGTAGAACGCGATGACGGCCGCCAGGTCCGGCAGCTCCACGAGGAAGGCGCTGTCGCCATAAGGCACCACGGCCGGCAGCTCAGGCGAAGGGCTCAAGCTCCACACCAGCTTCTTGAAGGCCTGCCCTGACGGCGGCCGCCATTCCCACGGCCCCGGGCGTATCGCCGTGGATGCACAGCGAATCAGGGTCCACCCGCACCACCGAACCGTCCACGGCCACCACCTCGCCCTTCAGCGCGAGGCGGACGGCCCGCTCCACGATGGGGCCGACGTCGTGCAGCACGGCCCCCTCCCGCGAGCGCGGCACCAGGGTGCCGTCCGGCAGGTAGGCGCGGTCCACAAAAGCCTCGCGGAACACGGGGTGGCCCGCTTCCTGGGCGTGTTTCAGCAGTTCCGAGCCCGGCAGGCCCAGGACCGGAAGGCCCGGATCGTACGCGTGGATGGCGGCCACAATTGCCGAGGCCTGTTCGGCGTCGTGGAACGCCCGGTTGTACAGGGCGCCGTGCGGCTTGACGTAATCCACGGAGGCGCCCACGGCATGTGCCACGCCGTCGAGCGCGCCCAGCTGGTACAGGACATCGCCGAACAGCTCGTCAAAGGACATGTCCAGGGAGCGCCGTCCGAACCCTGCGAGGTCCCGGTAGCCGACGTGCGCCCCGACCGTGACATCGAGTTCGAAGGCGGCACGGCAGCTGTCCAGCATGGTGACCGGGTCCCCGGCATGGAAACCGCAGGCCACGTTGGCGCTGGTGACGAGCTGGAACATCGCGGCGTCATCGCCCATGGTCCACGAGCCGAAAGACTCGCCCAGATCAGCGTTCAGGTCCACCGTTGCCGCCTTCCGGCGCCCGGGTCCCCGGCGCGCCTGCTGTTGATTCTGCTGGCGTCTCCGCCATTGCCTTAAGTTCACCGGGAATGGTGTCCGGCAGCGGGCCGAACGCCTCCTTGGCGTTGGCCACGACCGCACGGCCCATCATGAGGTTGCCGGCACCGCCCACAACGGCGCCGATGCCGAACGGCAGCGCCCGCCCAAACAGTGCCGTGCCCTGCCGCTTCAGCAGGCTCCGCAGGAAGACCTTCTGGACGTGCTCGCGAATGGAGCCGAACCCCGATGACGGCATCTTGCGGGCCAGGACATTTCCCCAGGCCTGGGTGGCGCCCTTCCCCTTTCCCAGGGCCTGGCCGCTCAGCGACCCGAGCAGCGCGGTCCCTTCCTCACCCAGCATCACGGCCATGACCATGGTGCTGGCTTTGTCCGGATCCGTCATCCGGATGCCGTGCAGCTCGGCCAGCGACGTCGCGTAGAGCGCCGTCGCTTCGAGGAAGGCCACGGTGGCTGCGGCCGAGAGGCCGAGCGAGGCGATGGTTCCGACCCCCGGCACGACGGCGGTGGCGCCGACCAGGGCGCCGCCGCCGGTGACCGCGGCGAGGTAGTCGCGTTCCATTCTCGCCGCCAACTGGGCGGCGGAAGCGTGCGGCAAGCGCCGCTGGAGGCGGCGGATGTACGACAGTACGAGCGGCCGCTGGATATCTACCGCGCGCAGCAGCAGATTGTGGACCCCTGGTTTGGGATTGCCGTGGGCATCGAACACCGCATTGTGTGCTGTTTCCTGCGCGATTCTCACCGCCGGATTGCGTCGCCTGGCCATGTCACCTCTACCTCGATACAGCTTCTCGGTTCGGCCAACAGCAGGTTGCTGTCGTCCAGCCTTAACACTAGGCCACGCCCCTGACGCTGTGCCCGGGAGCAGGCCGCGGGAGTCAGCGGCCTATATCACCCAGGACTCGGCCACGGCCATGTATGCGGAGGAGGACGGCCCGCGCGGCCCCGGGTACACGGTGGGAGCCCCCGGCCATTCCACCCCGAATTCGGTCAGCCGGCCGCTGCTGCACGGCAGGTAGACATTGCTCAGCGCGGCGCTGGCGGGCCCTAGCTGGAAGTCAGGCGCGGAAAATTGCCGCCGGTCCAGCACACCGGAGATCTCGATCGACGCGCGGCGCCCTGTAGCGCTGAATCCGCGTTCAAGGTCGACTTTGACGTCGAACGCGTCGTCGGTGTGGCTGATGGCACTCAGCGGAAAGCGCGCGGCTTCCGGGAAGAAGCGGGTCAGTTCGGAGGCGAGGGTGGTGGCGAAGTACTCGCTGGAGCCGTAGCTGCGCCAGCCCTGGAGCGTTGCCACGAGCAGTGCCGTCCCTGTCCCCCATTTGGACCAGTCGGCCATCCAGAACGAGGCGAAGCAGCTGGCGGGCTCGCCGGGCACGTGGGTGCCTTTCCGGTCCACGGGGTGCAGGGCAAGGCCGCAGTTGGCACCGATAAGCGCCACGCTGCGCCGCCGCGGTCCGGCGGGTATGTTCCCCATGCCAAGAGCCTATCCCGGCCTGCACGTTCCCCCGGGCACGGGCTCGGCTTAAGATTGCCCTGTGCCACTCCCCCGAGCCCTGCGTCCGTTTGCCCATCGCGAATACCGGGTGCTGATCGGTGCGCTTGCCGTGTCCATCTTTGGTTCGGGCATGTGGGCCGTGGCCATGGTCTACCAGGTCATCCACATCGGCGGCGGGCCGCTTGAACTGTCCCTCGTGGCCACGGCGGGAAGCATCGGGCTGGTGGCGTTCGTCCTGGCCGGCGGCATCGCGGCGGACCGGGTTCCGCAGCGCCTGCTGATCATCGCCGTGGAGGGCACGAATCTCGCCGTGATCGCCGGCATCAGCGGGCTGGCGATGGCGGGCTGGCTGCAGCTTTGGCATCTGGCGGCTGGCGCATTCGTGCTGGGCGTGGGCGCGGCATTCTTCTTCCCCGCGTACTCTGCGATCCTGCCCAGGATCCTGCCCGCGGAGGATCTGCTGGCGGCCAACGGCATGGAGGGGAGCATGCGGCCCATCCTGCAGCAGGCGGCCGGCCCTGCCGTGGCAGGCATCGTCGTGGCCGCGCTGTCGCCGTCCCACGCCGTGACCGGCGTGGCCGTGTGCCACCTGCTGGCCTTCATCATCCTGAATTTCCTTGGCCAGCACGCGCTGGACGCCCCGGCCAACGGTGCCGATCATGGATCACCAGCCGCGCCCGCAGACGGCCACACCGTGACACCGCATGCCAGGAAGTCGTTCTTCCACGACCTCCGGGAGGGGGTCGGCTACACGCTCCGCACGCCGTGGCTGCTCTGGACGCTGCTGTGGGCCTGCATCTCCGTGCTGTTCCTGATCGGGCCAATCGAGGTGCTCCTGCCTTTCGTGGTCCGGGACCAGCTGGGCGGGGACTCCAGCATGTTCGGCTTCCTGCTCGCCGTGATGGGAGTAGGCAGTGCCGCGGCCTCGCTCGTCACGGCGTCGTTCAGGCTCCCGCGGCGGTACCTCACCGTGATGCTGGTGTCCTGGGGCGCCGGCAGCCTGCCGCTGGCCGCCGTGGGGATCATGGACAGCTTCTGGATGCTGGCACTGGCGCTTTTCGTATTCGGCGCCACGGGCAGCGTGGGCATGGTCATCTGGGGAACGCTGCTGCAGCGGCGGGTGCCGGCGCATCTGCTGGGACGCGTCTCAAGCCTTGACTTCTTTGTGTCGCTGGCCCTGATGCCCGTGTCGATGGCCCTCGCCGGCCCCGCGGCGGCAGTGCTCCCCATCTGGCTCATCTTCCTGGTGGCCGGAGGGGTATGCCCCGTCATGGCGGTCCTGGCGATGGCCGTGGCCAGGATGCCGGCGGACGAAATCGCGCATCCGCTGGACCGCAGTCCCAGCCTCTCCGCGGACGCCGAGGCCAGCCGGTAGCGGCTGGCCTCACCCAGGCAGGCCGGACAAACTGATGGCCGGTTACCTCAACGGGTAACCGGCCATCAGCGTCGCTACATGTATTGCTAGGCGCGGGCGCGCACCACGGGGAGGCTCGCCGTCGGCGGCCCGCTCGGGAAGACCGACGGCTCAGGCACCTCAACGGGGTCCAGGGCCACGCGGACGGGATCGGCGCCCACGGACCAAACTTCGCCCCGAACGTCGACGTCCAGCAGTTCGCCGTCGAGGACGCTCAGCGTGATGGCGGCCGGATCCAGCTCCACGAGGAGCAGCCGCCCCTGGAGCTTCAGGTGGAAGGACAGGCTGTCCCATTCCTCGGGAAGCCGCGGGTCGAAGTAGGGCACGGCGCCCTGGTCCCGGAGCCCGGCGAAGCCGCATACCAGCGAGCTCCACACGCCGCCGGTCGACGCGATGTGCACGCCGTCGATCGTGTTTCCGTGGGAGTCGTCCAGGTCGATGAACACGGCGTTCGTGAAGTGTTCCAGGGCCGCCTTGCGGTATCCCACTTCGGCGGCCATGATCCCCTGGACGCACGCGGAAAGCGTTGAGTCGCCGGTGGTGATGGGATCGTAGAAATCGAAGGCGCGGCGCTTCTCCTCGGCGGTGAATTCCTGCCACTGCAGGAACATGGCCAGCACCGTGTCGGCCTGCTTGAGCACCTGGTGCCGGTAGATCACCAGCGGGTGGAAGTTCAGCAGCAGCGGGTACTTCGAGCGCGGCGTCGTCCAGTCCCACGGCTCCAGGGTCATGAAGTCGTTGTCCTGCGAGTACACCTGGAAGCGCTCATCGAACGGGAGCTGGATCCGGGCCGCAGCGGCTTCCCAAAGCTGCCGCTCGGCGTCGTCGATTTCCGGGTGGTCCAGCGCCGCCGCAGCCCGCAGGTTAAACCGGGCCATGACGTTGGTGTAGAGGTTGTCGTTCACGACGGCCGTGTACTCGTCCGGGCCGGTCACGCCGTGGATGTGGAAGAGTCCGTCCTTGCCGAAGAAGCCCAGGGAGACCCACATGCGCGCGGTCTCGATGAGCAGGTCCGCGCCCATGCCGCCGCGGAACTCGGAGTCGCCGCTCGCCCAGACATAGCGGTTGGCGGCAAAGGCGATGGCGGCGGCAATGTGGAACTGGGCAGTGCCGGCGGCGTAGTAGGCGCTGGCCTCCAGCCCGTTGATGGTCCGCCAGGGAAACAGTGCGCCGTCCACGCTGAGCTCCTTGGCCCGAATCTTGGCGTCCGGCAGCATCTCGTGGCGGAACTCCAGCACCTGGCGGGCGCCGTCGGGGTTGGTGTATGTCAGGTACGGCAGGAGATAGACCTCCTGGTCCCAGAAGTAGTGCCCCTCGTAGCCCGAGCCGCTCACACCCTTGGCCGGGATGCCTGCGACTCCGGCGCGGGCCGTGGCCTGCGCCAGCTGGAAGAGGTTCCAGCGGATGGCCTGCTGCAGCTCCGGCTGGCCGCCCACCTGGATGTCGGCGGTGGACCAGTAGTCGCGGTAATGGGCCTCGCTTTCGGCAAAGACCTCGCGCACGGGCTTCAGGCCGGCCTCGGCCGCCTCGGCAGGGTCCAGCCCGGCCTGGGCGTCGGCCGCTCCCGGCACGGCCGCGAGCGCACCCCGGGCCACGGCGTAGCTGACGCTCTTCTCGAGCCGGAACGGCTCATCCGCGCCGACGGCCAGCACATAGCGGACGCTGCTGTCGTCCTGGTCCACGAGGGTATCGAAGGGCTGGTGCCCGGCGGACGTCCAGTGGTCCACGGCCACACCTACGCGTTGCTTGGATTCCGCAGCCTCCCAGGACAGCCGGAGCGAGCCGTCGCCGCCGTCGAGCTTGAGGGGAAGCAGGACGCGGCCGGCGTGCCGGCCTGCGCGGCGGGGATCATGCGCCGAGTGGTCATCCACCGGCTGGTCCTGCCGGTTGATCACGGACGATGTGACGTCTGCGGAGACAGCGCGGTCCGCGGACAGCTCCAGGGAAATGCCGAGGCTGCCGCGGGATTCGAACCCTACGGCGCGGCGTTCCACCGTGGTGACCGTGGCGCCTGAACGGCACTGCCACACGATGCGGCACTCGTAGACTCCGGTGGCGAAGTCCGTGGACCGGCGGTAGTCCAGCACGGTCGATTCAGCGAGGCTGAGCGTTTCGCCGTCGACGATCACCGTGAAGTTGTTGGCGTCCGGGATGTAGAGGATCCGCTGGCCGGTGCGGGCGAAGCCGAAGGCATTTTCCGCGTGCTTGATGTCCCAGATCTCGTGGAATCCGTTGATGAAGCTGCCCGGGAGCTCAGCGTCTGCCGCCGCCCAGTGGGAGCCTCTGATGCCGAGATGGCCGTTGCCCAGGGCAAAGAGCGTTTCGAGCGTGCCGGTGTGGCCGGGAGCGTGGCTGGTCTCCACGAGCTTCCAGGGGTCGTTGGGGAAGCGGGCGCGGTCAGCGGTAATGAGTGCCATGAGTGGCGTTCCTTAGGCGGTCGGAGGTGCGGCCAGGGTTGGGGACCTGGCGGGCGGTTCTGCGCGGCTTGGCCGGGACAGAGGGGTTAGAGGAGTTCGTTCAGGTCGTTGACCACGAGGGTGGCGCCGGCGTTCAGCAGCGTCTGGCGTCCTGCGCCCCGGTCCACGCCGATCACGGAATGGAAGCTGCCGGCCTTTCCGGCCTGCACGCCGGACACGGCGTCCTCCACCACGACGCACTCTTCGCTGGGCAGGTCCAGGAGGCGTGCGGCATAGTCGTAAGTCGCCGGGCTGGGCTTGCCGGGCAGGCCCGCGGCAGCTGCAACGACGCCGTCCACCACCACCGGGAAGTGGTCCGCCAGTCCCGCTGCCAGCAGGACTGCCGGGGCGTTACGGGAGGAGGAGACGACGGCGACCTTGAGCCCCAGCGCCTGCGCGGCTTCCAGGAAACGCACCGAGCCTTCGTACGGTGCCACGCCGCCGGCTTCGACGATGTCGTTGAAGACCTTGTTCTTGCGGTTGCCGAGGCCATGGACTGTGTCGTTGGCCGGGTCGTCATCCGCGGGGCCTTCGGGCAGCACAATGCTGCGCGAAGCAAGGAAGTCCCGCACGCCGTCGAACCGGGGCTTGCCGTCGATGTGGTCGAAGTAGTCGCTTTCGCGGTAGCCGTCCGCTCCGGGCCGGGTCTCAAGGTACCCGTCAAAGAGCTCCTGCCAGGCACGCTCGTGGACAATCGCCGTGGGGGTAAGCACGCCGTCAAGGTCAAAAAGGATGGCGGAAGCGCCGGTCCAGCCGCGGCTGCTGCTACTGGCGGTGCTGTTCGAAAGCTCAGTCATGCGGTACTCGGTGTCCTTTCAGACGGCGTGCAGGGGACGTGCGTGGATACTGCAGGGTTTGTGGTGCGGAGCGAACCGTCCGGCGACGGCCTGAGGGCGGGGTCTGGCGTCGATGCCCGGGGTATCAGTTGCTTAGCGCTTAGACTCAGCGTTTTCGTCGGGTGCTCTTGCGTTCAATCAGCTTGGTATCCAGCACATGGCTGGCGGGGGCGGTCAGCGGCCCCGGACGTTGGAGTCCCTCAATCAACAGGTTGGCTGCAAAGGCGCCCTGATCGGCTACCGGCTGGGCTATTGTGCTCAGGCCCAGGAACCAGCTCATCTGATGATCGTCTATTCCTATGATGGACACGTTTTTCGGCGCTGACAAACCGAGGTCCCGCAAAGCCATCAGCGCGCCGAAGGCCGTTTCGTCGCAACCGGCAAAAATCGCGGAGGGCATCCGGCGGTTTTCGATGAGCTCGGTCATGGCCCGGCGGCCGCCTTCTATGCTCGAGCCGGCGTCCATCACCAGGTCCGGGTCCACGGTCAGGTCATGCTCGGTAAGCGCCCGACGGAAACCCTGAAGGCGGTCCGTGGCCGTGACCACCGACCGCGCTCCCGGTTCGCGTCCGGACAGGATGGCCAGGTCCCAGTGGCCGAGCCCCAGCAGGTGGTTTGTGGCCTTCCAGGCCGCGTCCTCGTTGTCGATGCCCACGTTGTCCCAGGGGACGTTGTGCATGCCCACGCTCGCAACGGCGAGCCCGGACGAGGCCAGGGCATCGATTTCGTCATCGCTCAAGGCGATGTTGAGCAGCAGGACGCCGTCCACGCGCTGGGACAGGGCATCCAGGTCACCGAACACACCTCGGTGCACGCTGGGGGTGTTCCGCAGGCTGATGAGCACGGTGTCGAAGCCGCTGTCCGCGAAGACTTCCTCGGCCGCCTCCACGGCCTGGGCGAAGAACCATGCAGTGGCAGTCGGCGCGATGATGGCCACGGAGCCTGTGGTTCCGCCGGCAAGCCGCGATGCGGCTGAGGATGCCTTGTAGCCGAGCTTCGTGGCAGCATCCGCCACCTTCAGCTGGGCCGATTCAGAGACATTGGGGAGCCCGCGCAGCGCACGGGAAACGGTACAGATGGACAGTCCCGACAGTGCGGCAACGTCCTGAATGGTCACGCGCGGTGCTTTAGCCATGCAACACGGGCTCAGCCCTTTCTTCTCCTGAAGTCCTGGCCCCGGGAACCATGGCCGAAGAAGAGTGTAAGCGCTTACAAATTTAGCGCGCAACTGGTTTTTCTCCTGAATGCGGATTCTTACGGGATTCCCGGATCAGGGCGCGGTAATCCGCACCTCAGCGCAGCACGTAGTGGCGCAGGAATGCGCCCACATCCACCATCTCCGCCGGGGACATGGCGTGGCCCATGCCGGGATACGTCCGCGCGGTGAGCCGGGTATGGGTCTCGAGCCACTCCGCGGTGTAGGCGGTGGCGTCCTCGTTGATGATCAGGTCGGCTTTGTCCCTGCCCCAGAAAAAAGGCGGCGGGACGTCAAAGGATTCGCTGAGCGCCAGCAGATCGTTGTCCAGGACAAAGCCGGAAAGCCCGACGACGGCGGGAAAGTCCCGCGGCCGCAGCCGCAGCAGCGTGCTCGCCATCGCCATGCCCTGCGAATACCCCAGCAGGCTCACGCTGCTGTGCGCGCCCCTGACCGAGTCGATCCATGAAAAGACCGCGTTGGCGGCCGCGATGACATCGGCAAAATCGTTCGCCAGGAAGTAGTCCAGCAGGAACCACCCGTAGCCGTCAGCGATCGGCATGGGTGCGCGCAGCGCAGCGCACGTGAATTCGGACGGGAGGTGGCCGAACAGATTCACCATCCGGGACTCGTCCGTGCCGTAGCCGTGCATCATGACCAGCAGCGGCGTGCCGGCGCGCTCATTCTCCGGCCTTGACCATACGACTGTCTCCATCGGAACAGCCTAGCGAGTCACCGCGGATCGATCCGGGCCTGACCTGCGCGGATGATTGAAACAGGGGTTACCGCGATGTAGCCTGACGCTTGACAGCATGCTTAGTAATTGACGCATGACAGGCCGTACTTACCGAGTTGCGGGAAGTCCGCGAACGCAAGGAGCAAGTCATGAGAATCGGTTCCGCCATCTTCCTCATCGCCATCGGCGCCATCCTGGCTTGGGCCATCACCCCGGGACTCATCCCGAATGTAGACCAGACCCTGATCGGCTACATCCTCATGGCCGTGGGCGTGATCGGACTGATCGCATCCCTTGTGCTCGCATCTCCCGGTCGGAGCCGACGCATCAGCGAAACGCGCTCGGTTGTGGACCCCAACACCGGCGAGCGGATCACCCGCAACGAAAGCCGCGACGGCGGACTCTGACGGCCGACTCCAGGGCCGCGCCGGAGACCGGCGCGGAACGGTCGGCTGCACGGCCGCGAACCCCATCAGACACCGGACTGCCGGGCCAGACCTCCGGGTCCGGTCCGGCATTTTGGTTTCATGTGGTTTTTCATTGACAAACCAACATGAACGAAGATAAAGTCAAGTAATTGCAGATCATGTGACCACAGTCACTGATGATGCAGTCGCCGGTCAGGCGTTCGATGACAGCCAGTGATGGACCGGTTTGCAGCAGTTACGCAGTGCAGGACTTACGCAATGGAGGGTATGTGTTCGCTGAGGAGCGTCAGCAGCAGATCGCCGGGCTCGTGGCAGCCAGCGGCCGCGCCAGCGTCACCGATCTTGCCGAGCGTTTCCGGATCACCACCGAAACCGTCCGCCGCGACCTTGCCGCCCTCGAGTCCGCCGGAACTCTGCGCCGCGTGCACGGCGGGGCAGTCTCCGCCGACCGCTTCAGCACCACCGAGGAAAGTATCCTCGAACGGACCATCCAGCGGCAGGCCCAGAAACTCCGCATCGCCGAGGCCGCCCTTAACTTCCTCCCGCCGGGACCGTTCGGCAGCATCCTCCTGGACGCCGGCTCCACCACCGAGGTCCTGGCAGACCTCCTCGGCCGCCGCAATCCCGGCGGAACCGGCTCCCAAGGCGCCGACGGCGACAGGGAACTCGTGGTCATCACGCACGCCATTCCCATCGCCGCGAAACTTGCCAGCACGCCCGGCATAGCCCTGCAGATCCTCGGCGGCCGCGTCCGGGGGCTCACCCAGGCGGCCGTGGGGCAGGCGACCGTGGACGCGGCGCACAAGCTCCGGCCGGACATCGCCTTCGTGGGAACCAACGGCATCCATGCAAGCTTCGGCCTCAGCACTCCCGATCCTGAAGAAGCGGCCGTCAAGGCTGCCTTCGTCCACTCGGCCCGCCGCATCGTGGTGCTGGCCGATTCGTCCAAGCTGGACGCGGAAACGCTCGTCCAGTTCGCCTCGTTGAAAGATCTGGACACCGTGATCACAGACCGCAAACCCAGTACCGAACTAGCGGCCGCCCTCGCCGAGGCCGGCGTCGAGGTGGTGATCGCATGATTGTCACCCTCACTGCAAATCCCAGCCTGGACCGGACGGTGGCGCTGCCTGGTCCGCTTGAACGCGGCGAGGTGCAGCGCGCGGTCTCCGTCCAGCAGGAATCCGGCGGCAAAGGCGTCAATGTCTCCCGCGCCCTGGTGGCGTCCGGACTGGACACCCTGGCGGTGCTTCCGGGCGCAGACTCCGATCCCGTCCTTGCGGGCCTGCGGGATGCCAAGGTCCCTTTCGCGGCGCTGGCCATCCATGAACCGCTGCGCACCAATGTGGCGCTCACCGAGCCCGGGGGCGTCACCACCAAGATCAACGAGCCGGGACCGGCCCTCAGCGAAGAGACGCAGGAGGCCCTCATCGACCTCCTCCTGGAACGCTCGCAAGGCGCCAGTTGGGTGGTCCTCGCAGGTTCCCTGCCGCCCGGAGTTCCCGCCGATTTCTACGCCACGGTCACGCGCCGGCTCCGCTCCGCCGGCTCGGGCACCAGCGTTCCGCGAATCGCCGTCGATTCCTCCGGGGAGCCGCTCGCCGCGGCCATCGCGGGCGAAGCGTCGGGAACAGTGTCCGGGAAACCGGACCTGCTCAAACCCAATGCCGAGGAGCTTGCGGAACTCGCCGCCGCAGCAGGTTTCGACTCGGTGAGCACGGCTGAGGAACTCGAAGCGGATCCGGAGGCTGCCGCGGCAGCCGCCGCCGCCGTCGTGCGTTCCGGTGTGGGGGCCGTGTTGGCAACGCTCGGTTCGAAGGGCGCTGTCCTTGTGACGGCCGACGGCGCGTGGCTGGCCACGCATCCGCCGGTCACCGCGGTCAGCACGGTCGGTGCGGGCGATTCGTCGCTGGCCGGATATCTGCTCGCCGCCAGCCAGGGCGCCGCCCCGGCTGACTGCCTTCGTCAAGCTGTGGCCCACGGTGCCGCAGCCGCTTCCCTGCCGGGCTCCACAGTTCCGGCAGTCCACCAAACCACCCCCGACGCCGTTACCATCACGGCCCTTCGGAAGGATTGACAGTGACTCAGCTCATCACCACCGACCTGGTCGAGCTAGACCAGAACCTGGGCAATTCGCCCGAGGACGTGATCCGGCACCTGGCTGGCAGGGTTGCCGCCACCGGACGCGCGAGCGAAGTCGAAGGCCTCTTCACCGATGCCTTCGCCCGTGAGCAGAAGACCGCCACCGGCGTTCCCGGCGGCATCGCCATCCCGCACTGCCGCTCGGCTGCGGTGACCGAACCGACCCTCGCCATGGCACGGCTGTCCCAGCCGGTCGATTTCGGCGCGAAGGACGGCCCGGCCGACCTCATCTTCTTCATCGCAGCGCCGTCGGGTGCGGACCAGGAGCACCTCAAGCTTCTGTCCAAGCTGGCCCGGTCCCTCATCAAGAAGGACTTCACCGGGGCCCTGCGCGCCGCGTCCAGCCAGGCGGAAATCGTTGAACTCGTCGAGGGCGCCCTGGCTGACAAGCCTGCACCCGCCGCAGCGGCCGCCCCCGCGGAAAGCGCCGGAGCCGGCGCAGTTGCAGGAGCCACTCCGGCAACGGGCGGCACCAAGCGGCTGGTTGCCGTCACGGCCTGCCCCACCGGCATCGCGCACACCTACATGGCCGCTGACTCCCTCGTGGCCGCCGCCAAGGAAGCGGGCGTGGACCTGCAGGTGGAGACCCAGGGATCCTCCGGCGCCAAGCCGCTGGACCCTGCCGTGATCGCCGCTGCCGACGCCGTAATTTTCGCGGTGGACGTGGATGTGCGCGGCAAGGAGCGCTTCGCCGGCAAGCCTGTCATCAACGCCCCGGTCAAGCGCGGCATCGACGAACCCGCCAAGATGGTCCAGGAAGCACTGGCTGCGGCGGACAACCCGCACGCCCGCCGCGTGCCGCACTTCGGCGCCGAAGAGCAGGCGGAGGCAGCAGCCGCGGAAAAGGGCGAGCACATCGGCCAGAAACTGAAGAAGGCGCTGCTGACCGGCGTCAGCTACATGATTCCGTTCGTTGCCGGTGGCGGCCTGCTGATCGCCCTGGGCTTCCTGCTGGCCGGATTCGATATCGCGCTGGGCACAAAAGCCAACGACATCCTGGCAAACAACACACTGCTCAACCTTCCTGACGGCAACCTCGCCCTCTACCTGGGCACCGTCTTCTTCAAGATCGGCGCCCTGTCCATGGGCTTCCTGGTCCCGGCGCTGGCCGGCTACATCGCCTACGCGATCGCCGACCGTCCGGGCATTGCGCCAGGCTTCGTTGCCGGTGCCGTATCCGGTTTCATGGGTGCCGGATTCCTTGGCGGCATCGTCGGCGGCCTGCTCGCCGGCTACATCGCGCATCTGATCGGGACGTGGTCGGTGCCGCGCTGGCTCCGCGGCCTGATGCCGGTAGTCATCATTCCGCTGCTCGCCTCCATCATCGCTTCCGGCGCCATGTTCCTGTTCCTCGGCGGACCGATCGCAGGCATCACCGTGGGCCTGAACACCTGGCTCTCCGGAATGTCAGGCGCCTCGGCCGTCGTGCTGGGCATCATCCTCGGCCTCATGATGTGCTTCGACCTCGGCGGGCCGGTCAACAAGGTGGCCTACGCCTTCGCCGTGGCCGGTCTGGGTGCCGGAAGCGCCACCAACCAGGCACCGTGGCAGATCATGGCAACCGTCATGGCGGCCGGCATGGTGCCGCCGCTGGCGATGGCCCTGGCCACTGTGCTGGACAAGAAGCTCTTCAGCCTCGCCGAGCGCGAAAACGGCAAGGCCGCCTGGCTGCTCGGAGCATCCTTCATCTCCGAGGGCGCCATTCCGTTCGCCGCGGCCGATCCGCTGCGCGTCATCCCCGCCAGCATGCTCGGCGGCGCGGTCACGGGCGCACTCACCATGGCCTTCGGCGTCACGTCCCAGGCACCCCACGGTGGAATCTTCGTGTTCTTCGCCATCGGCAACGTGGTGATGTTCGTAGTCTCCATCCTCGTGGGCACCGTGGTTACCGCGCTGGCAGTGATTGCGCTCAAGCGCTGGGCTGCAAAGAAGGCCGTTGATACGGTGGAGAGCGTCCCCGTAACCGTCTGACCGTCCGCTGACCGCCAGCACCACAATCCCCCGCACTGCAATTGCAAGGAGCAGAAATGTCCGAACGTACCGCAACCGTCGCCAGCCGAGTAGGCCTGCACGCCCGCCCGGCAGCCATCTTCGCCGAGGCAGCCGGCGAGTTTGACCTCGACATCACCATCGCCCGGGAAGGGGAGCCTGCCGACGAAGCAATGGACGCCGCCAGCATCCTGTCCCTCATGAGCCTTGGCGCATCGCACGGCGACGTTGTGGTGCTCCGGGCTGACGGTGAAGGC
>Ga0207428_10003419_pt1 | contig 15425 bp, 20 predicted proteins | sample RhiMethybrSRZTD1_FD_187600 | JGI IMG/M metagenome (GOLD analysis project Ga0207428, IMG submission 187600) | Populus rhizosphere microbial communities from Tennessee, USA - Rhizosphere MetaG P. TD hybrid SRZTD1 (SPAdes) (version 3) | ecosystem: Host-associated > Plants > Roots > Rhizosphere >...
TACGTGGCGTTGAGTGCGCCGCGGGTTGCCGATGCCGGGTTCTCGATGGCGTCCTTCACGGCGGTGTCCGTGGGGAGCACGTTGGATCCGTCCGCGCCCGGTGCGCCTTGGAAGTCGCCCGCCGCGATGCGTGAGGCCACGTCAGCTACGGCCGCCGCGCCGGCAGCCCCAGCCGCAGCCTGCGCATCAGCCGCAGCTTCGACGGCAACCAGCTTCATACCCTCGTAGGAGGTGAAGTAGCCGGTGAATCCGGCGCCGAACCAGCCCACACGGTCAAGCGTTGCGTGCTGGAATGCGGGGCCGAAGCCGTTCTTGTTCACGGTGATCGGGTTGGGCAGTGCCGCGCCGGTTACGTCCGTGACGGTGATCGGCGCCTTGCCTTCGTCGGCGGGGTCGAAAAGGATGATCGCGGCGTTCGATGCGACGTTCGCCGAGTTGTTCGGGTCCGCGGCGAAGATCGGGTCGTAGGTGTAGGCCATAGCGTTTGGCTCCTAAATTTGTGCGGGAGGTATTATCGGCCTTGACACGAGTGCTAGACCTACGATGTTACGGAGGTTATTTATTTGTGACGGCTTCAGCGTTTGTCGCCGAGGGGTTGCCGTCCTTGTAGCCCGACGCCAGCGACGTCAGCACGGACAGCGCCGCGCCACCCAGCCCGATGCCGCCCATGTTGACCCAGTCCGCTTCGAAGGCGTTCAGCGCGACGTCGCCAACGAAGTAAACAGTGAGGACAGACTGGGCGCCGGTCTTGATAGCGCGCTCAGCAGCGGCCCGCCAAAAGGTGATGGTGAACATTAGGACTCCTTGCGGGTGTCTGGAACGAAGGTGATGGACAGGTTTGCGACGGACGCCTTCAACTCTTCGGAGAGCTCCTGACGCAGGCCGGCCAGCACCGTAGCGTCAACACCTGGGACCTTCGCCACCGCGTCGAGGATCTTGTTGGACTGCGAGACGATCAGGTTGTTCGTGCTGATGATGTCGTGCACGTCCGTGGTGCGTGCCGGTGTGCTGCCCGAGAAAGGTTCCGTGCGGACCTCAAGAGTCTGCGGGTTGTAGTAGCGCTGCACGTCGCGGCCGATCACACGGTTCCGGACTTCTTTGACCATGTCCTCGGTCCGGGCCACTGCCTGGATGACGGTCGCCAACCATTCTGCTGATGCCATGTCGTATTCCTCTGTTCCTGTGCTTGCCTGTATGCCGCCCTGCGCGGCGATGCCGGAGAACTCGGGGTTCATCGAGCCGTAAAGGTAGGGGGTCGGGTCAACACGCCCGCGCCACCCGTCGTTCTGATTGACGTAGCCGACCGGGATCGCGCCTAGGTGAAGGTGTGGAGCCGTGGACGTGCCCGTGTTGCCGGACAGGCCGATAACCTGCCCTCGGGTGACACGCTGCGTGGTGTAGACGTTCTGCTGGGAAAGGTGCAGATACTCGAACCGCATACCCAGTTCGTCGTTCCGGAGCAGGATCGTGTTCCCGCCGCCGGACAGTAGCGGGTGGTTGTTGCCGGGGCCAACGTACTCGATCACCCCGTCACAAACGGCCTCAACCGGGTCGCCCTCCCAGCAGCCATAGTCGATGCCGTTATGGCCCTTCCAGCCCAGTGACGAATAGAACCCGTTCGGGTAGTACACGCCGTTCAGCCAGGAGAAATCCTGAGCCCAGTCCTGCGTCACAACACGCGAGGTTGGCAAGGTGAATTGCGTCATGGCTTTACCCCCGGCGTGATCGTGGTCCGGCATTCGCCGCCGTCTTGCGTCTGGCCGTCCGTGTAGGTGATGAGCCAGCGCCCACTATCGCCGCAGAACGCGGACCGTATGCCACGCCCCTCTTCGCCTTGTGGGCCTGATGGTCCGGCGGCGCCTTCTGGTCCGGGCACTTCGGAGTCAGCGCCGGCTGGTCCCGGCTCGCCTTGCGGTCCGGGCGGTCCAGCAGGGCCGGGAACTGTCGAGTCGGCTCCAGCAGGTCCAGCAGGTCCGGCGGGGCCTGCTGGTCCAGCCAGCCCCGCAGCTCCGTCAACGCCAGCCCTGCCCGTAGCGTCCAGCCCATTAGGACCAATCGGCCCCATGGGGCCGGACGGTCCCGGCTTACCATCCAGGCCGTCCATGCCCGGCAGTCCCGGCGCCCCATCCTTTCCGGGGTCGCCCTTCGGTCCCGCGATAGCCTCGGTAGGCGCCTGCTGCACAGCCTCAGCCTTCGCGCACAAGTCCCGGTCATCCACAAGGAGCTTGCCCTGCGCCTCGCAGATCGTCTGAATATCCCTGGCGAGAGTCTGGCTGTTCGCTTGCGCCGTGTTCTTGTCAGCCGTCGCCGTGACCTGGTTATAAACCGTCCAGCCGAGCCCGAAGATAATCACTAGCGCGAGGACGAAGAACGCCCAGCGCGGCGGGAAGGGTTCCCGCTCAGTGGATCGTGACATTATTCGTCCCCCTTGAGTTCTTCGCGTAGCTTCCGGTTCTCCTCGCGGAGTTCCTTGTTGTCGTCGCGGAGTGTTTTGTTGTCCTCGCGGAGGGATGAGGCCCGTTCAGCTTCAAACTTCCGGTAGAGCAGATAAAAGCCGAGTCCGGCGGATGTTGCGATACCGGGGGCGATTGCTGCCTTGACCAGTTCGATAAGCTGCGGGTCCACATTGGCGTCCCTCCTGCGCGAGCTAGTTAGTGGCTTAGATCAGCGGCCAGGTAGCGGAGAATGAGGCCGTGCTGGATCCCGCTTTGATGACGAGGTTGCCCGCGGTCGTCTCAACTTCACAGCCAACGCCGGCGACTTTCACGGTCGGCTTCAGGTTCGCGGGGATGACAGCGCCCGTCAGGTCCGCCCAAGGCGCCGACCGTGCGACGGCGCCGTTCACGATTACCCAACCGTTCTTCACGGCGTACTTCACACCGGACCAGCCTGAGCCGGTGAACGGGGTGAAGCCTTGCACGGTGGAGAGGTTCGTCCATGCGACATCGGCAACGGTGGAGTCGCCAACCTTCACCCATTCCGGGGTGTCGTTCGCACCAACTCTGCGCAGCCAGTCAATGCCGTTGATATTGATCCGCGTGCCGGTCGAGTTCAGAAAGGACCGCACAAGATCATGCCTAGCGACGATCCCGCCACCATCACCGGACCATGTGCGCAGGTCAATGAGCCCCGTTGGCTGCGTCTGCCCGGCCGTGACCTGCACCAAAGCGAGGGGCTGATCGTCAATGTTCCCGGCCTCAGATACGCGCCCACCCGGAATGACAGCAGTCGTGCCGCCGTTGATCTTCTCGAACTTCGACAAACCGGCGGTCGGCGTCCAGTCTCGCCGGCAGACGATCAGGTCCCAGCGTGAACCGGAAGTGATCGTGTCCAACTGGATTGTCTCGTTCGCGTACGTCAGGTCAGTGACGCCATGCCCGAAGCCGCGCCCCGCAGTGATCGAAAGCGTCCGGTCCTGCCCGGCAACCGCACTGACCTTCCAGTCAAGTGCCGAGCGGACGCCATAAGCTGCGAGGCCGATAGTCGGGAAGGCATTAGCCCAAGCAACTTCCGTATACGGGTTAGCCGCCGTCGTGTCATAGCCGTTTGAAATAAACTCAACCGCCATTAGCGGGCCTCCTGGTTTCGTTGCCGCCGTGCGAGGGCTGCGATTCGTTGCGCTGTCACGCGCTCTGGCTGATTAGTTAGTTCGCCGATGGCCGGCTCAACTGATGCGTACTCCGGCGACACCCATTTCAGGATGCATTCCCGGATCACTTCGGTAATCGTGATGTCGTCCGTGACCTTGACCGGGATGCGGTCGCCAACACGGAAACCGCCCGGACCGTACTGGAAGATGCCCGAACCTGCGAGGGTCAGCGAAACACCATTCTTCGGGCCAGTTTCGTCCAACGCTTCCTGACCGCGGGCGTCCATGATTTCCGTTGCAACAGCGCCCGTCTCCACATCGTCCTTAGCGTCCCGTGCATCACGGAACACTTCGGCGCGCATCCCATACTTGGTTTCGCGTGCCGTGTCCGTGAGCTTCCGGAACGCACGAGCAACACCCTCGCCTTGCCCGCCGATGACCACGCGGGAAGCAGACGGCCTCGTGCGCGTCATGCTGACCTGCTTGAGTGTGCGGCCCTTTACGGACAGGCTGCGCGGGTGCGTGGTGGGCTCGTAGACGTCAAGCACCAAGTTGGCGCCGACCTGCTGCACCGTCACACCAATCCCGGCATCAGTCACCGCGGGGAACAGCTGATCCGCTAGCGGGTGCATGCGGAACGGGACACCACCAGGAATAGTGGCGCCGCGTGCAAGGTTCGTTGCCACAGTCAGCCCAGGAACAGCCATACGCGACACGCCGTTCTCAGACACAACGGTCTTCACGATGGTTTCCGCCGGGCCGAGGTACGTCTTGTACTCCCGGTAGCCCTGATCGCTGATAGCCGCGGACGGGGCAGGCCAACCAAGGATCTCCCGCAATACGCGGAAGTCATCCTCAACCGTCACCGAGTACGTACCCGCAACACCGTCAGTGTCCAGCGAGTCCGCCACAATCGGGCCGCTAATAAGGTGCTGGCCCTTGAACAACACCCTGAGTCGGGCGCCGTCCGCCATGAGCTTAGAGACGCGCTCATGGGATAGTGAGACGGTCATCGTCAGAGTGGAGACGAGGTTATGCCGGATCGTGACTTCCAGCGCCGCCGGGGTTCCGATCTGGCACTGAAAGACGCGGTTCTTGTCATAGACCGAGATGCGGAATGCACTCACCACGGCCTCCGATACAAGGTGGGGAGCAGAACCTCAACCGTTCCGGAGCCGGCGATCTCCAGCGACAAAGGCACCTGTGATCCGGCGGGCACGGGCGCGAAGTCCGCTTCACCGAGTTCCGCCGTCTTGTCTACCGGGTTGATCAGGTCCACGCCGATGATGCGCTCGGAAGGCTTCTTGGACGCGCCCGCAACAGTGATGTCATAGAGTGTCGCGCCGATCAGGTCAGGGTCCGACTCGATAACCAAGCAAGTCCCAGCCACCACAGCGAACGGCACATTCACAACCACATCGCCGACGCCAGCCGAAACCGCCGTCGTGTCGCCGTCGATGTACCAGCGCGGGTACGACTCGACATCGCCAGGGTTATCCATCCGGGCGTTCGCTGCACTGTAGGAAGATGCGATGTTGACGATCTGCGGGCCGGTCGGCTCGAAGAACGGCAGAGGATCAACCGGGCCGATGAAGCTGTTCACTACCGGATCGCCAACCCAGTAAGGCTGCTCAGCCACAAGGGTCACACCATACGTGTCCCAGCCGCGAACCATCGGATCCTGCGCCCGCGAATGATCCCCATCGGAGAGGAATCGCAGCGTCAGGGAACGATGCTTGCCGTCCGGGTGCGTAACAGACCAAACACCCGTGTCCCGCGGATCCATGCCCGCCCAAAACGCCCGGTCACGAAGCATCCAATCAACCGAACCGCCATCCGAATAGATGTGCAACGGCCAAAACACTTCACGATCAAGAACGCTCGTGCCCTCATACCGTGAACCAGCCGCGGCTGGTGACGACGTCGAATGCCTATCCGCCGTCACCGACCCCAGCCCGCGCACGCCAGGCAGCAACACAATGCCCGAGCGCGGATCAGATAGCGACCACTGCACACCCTTAGCCGTCCACGTCATCGGCAACGCCGACCACGCCGGAGCGGAAGGGGTAGGCGGCAGATACGGGGATCCGTAAACAACGTTTGCCAAAATGGCTCCTTAGAATCCGTATGCCGCTTGCGCGTCACGCTGCTTATTGAGGATCAGGCGGGCCATCTCGTTCTCATCACGGACATGCACCGTGCCGATACTCACGCCCGAACCAGCCGCCCCAACACCAGCCGAAACCGGAGTGTAAGAGCCGGCGGAGAAGTTCGGGGCGGCCGGCACGTTGACGAGGCCCGTAACCGAGTTCGCCACCTTGCCGTGCATCCCGTCGATGCCGAGGATCAAGCCCTGCCCGATGTTCACGCCGTACTCGCGGAAGACCCGAGATGGTGAGTGGATGCCGAGCAAGTCCTCGAATGGGCCGCGGATCGCCTCGGGGACAATCGACAGGACAGCGCGACCAATGGCGCCCATCATCGAACCGATGCCGTCGATGAGGCCCTGGATGATGTTCTTGCCCGTATTGAACAGGGTTGAACCGATGTTGCCCATCGCGCCGACGATCTTGCCGCCAAGGTCACCGAAGAATCCAAGGACGTTGCCGATCATGCCGGACACGCCATTGACGATGTTGCTCCACGTGTCAGAGAAGAACCGGCCAATGTTTCCGAGGGCGTCAGACACAAACCCCAGGACGAGTCCCATGCCGGCAGAGATGACCGACCCAACAATCTTGATAGCGCCTTGAACAACCGAAACAATCGTGTTCCAGATGCCACCGAAGATGTTCCCGATGCCCTCCCAGACTTGGCCCCAGTCGCCGGAGATGATGCCGGTAACAACCTGGATGATGCCCTGTACGATCTGCATGGCGTTCTTGATAACGTCGGCGACCACAGAGAACACCGTGACCACAACGGGCATGAGCGCCATGATGATAGGGATCAGAAGCCCGGCGACCATCGTAATAACCGGGCCGATGGCGGAAAGGATGTTCCCGAAGATGTCCACCAGTGGTGGCAGGATCGACGCAACAAGGTCCATGATGATCGGCATGAGCTGACTAATCAGCGTCGTCGCAAGCTGCACCAGTGTCGTAATGATCGGGACAATGATCGGGATCAGCTCAGCGAGTGTCGCGCCGAGCATCGTAATCATCGTTACGACAGTCGGGAGGACCGCCGCGATAACGCCGCCCAGAGCCTCGGACACCACGCCCGAAAGCTGAACAAACATCGGGGTTAGTGCGGTCAGGATGGTCAGCAGTGAACCGCCCAGAACTGTGGCGAGCTGCAAGAACATATCGCCAAGCTGAGGCAGAAGAGGTTCAATCGCCGCGAAAATGATCTGCATCGGCGAGAACGCTGATGCGAGTGTTATTAGGTTAGGAAGAACCTGCCCAATCGAATCCCGCAAATTCAGGAGGAAATCAACAATCGGCGAGTCCTCTTCAAGATGGAACGCCCGGCCGAACGCGCCTGTATAGTCACCCTTCGTGACAATGTCGAACACGCCAACGAAGCCATCACGGATCCGCAACATCTTGTCGATGATCGGCGAATCTTCTTCGAGGTTGAACGCCCGCCCAAGCGCGCCCGTGTAGTCGCCGCTGGTAATCAGCGCGTGAAGCCCGATGGCTGCGTCTCGAATTCGGAACATGACATCGACAGCCTTGGAATCCTCTTCCAGGTTGAAGGCGTCAGCTAGCGCGCCTGTGAAGTCGCCCTTGATGAACAGGTCATAAAGACCCTGGCCGGCCCCGACCATGTTGTGAATGCCGGCTACGGCGATGTCGATTGCCGGGCCGAGCGCCTTGGACAGTGCGCCAGTGAGCGCGGAGATGACTGGCAGGAGCTCGGTACCGATCCGCGCCTTGCCGTTAGCAAGCTGAGCGTTTAGAACCTGCTGCTTGTGCGCGAGCGTGTCTGACTCTGATGCAAAGTTGCCGTGAGCGTCCGCGGTCTGCTTCATGATGAGCGACAGCGTTGCGGCCTGGTTGGCTTCGGCAGACAGTGCGCCGTCTACCTTCTCGAATCCGAGCGCCGCAGCTTCAGCGTCGATCTTCGCCTGATTCAGCGACACGCCATAGCGCTCGATAGGGTCACGTTCGCCCTTGAGTGCCGAGCTAAGAGCCGAAACAGCCTCGGAGGTAGTGCCACCAAACATTGATGCCAAGTCGGCGCCAGTAGAGATTAGGGACTGAGTCTTAGGGGCCAGCTCGTCCATGGCGGTGCCGCCGTTTTTGAGCTGCGATCCGATTAGGGTTCCGAGTTCATTGAACTCGTTGGAGCTGAGGCCTACGTCGGTTGCCGCGGACTTGGCCCAGTCGTGCATCTGGCCGGCCGAGCCCTTGAACACCGAGTCAATGGCGCCGACACTCTGCTGAAGATCGCCAGCGCCACTTATAGCACTCTTGAAGAATGAGCCGATACCCAGCGCACCAACAGCAGCCGCAGCCAGACCAACCGCACCGCCGAAGCGGCTACCTGCTTCCTTACCCGCAGACTCGCCGACATCGCCGGATGCTCCGAACGCCTTCTTGATGTCACCAGCAAGAGAGTTGGTGCCCAAGCCAACGGAGATGAAAGCCGATCCAAGTTCCGTTGCCAAAGGGCACCAACTCTCTATTTAGTTTCAGGCCAACCCAGCCAGTCGCGGATCGTGTCGATGCTCTCGGCTTGCCCGCCGAACTTCTTGGAATCCGGGACCACGCCAGGCCGCGGGATGGGCTTTGGCCGGTTCCGGTTCTTCTGCCCATCCTTGGACTGCATCCAGTTCCCCGCTGCGATACCGTCAGCGACAACCGCCAGCAGATGCTCAGACAAACCCCACGGCGCCGCGTCCGGGTGCATCTCACGATGCAGCGCCGAGGACGCGGGCTGATACTTCACAATGTCGCGCAAGTCAGCCCACGACAGGACCGCCGGCACATCAGCCGCCCGGTAGCCGAGGCCGAGGAGGTCATAGTTCAGGGCTCCCCTAAACTCCCGCAGGAGAGTTAGGAGCCCTCGGATTCCCCCACGGACACGCCACTATCCGACTGCCAGGCACCGATGAGCGCCGTGAGCTGATCCTTGTCGAGCGTGCGGATCGCCTTACCAATCGGCGAATCGGCCTCGCCGAACACAGACAGGTACGGGCCGATAGCGTTGGCCGGCGCCGTTTCGACAGCCTCCAACACACCAACGGAAAGGTGCTCGAACTTCGGCACACTGAACGTCTTCGCGCCGACCTTGAACTCGAACAGGTTCTGCTTCAGGGAACGCTTAGCTGCGGGGACTTCATAAACCATGGGGTGACTCCAAAGAATGTAGGGTGACTGATTCGGTCGGTGACTATTGGTGTCCTCGGGGCGGGGAGTCACCACAACCCGCCCCGAGGGGTCTTATCGACTAGGCGGAAAAGACGCCATTGTCGAGGAACTTGATCGCCTTGTTGCCGTCGGCGTCGGCGAACGCTTCGACCGTCACCTGGTAGCCGATAACCTCAGAATCGGAGTAGGTGATTTCCCCTACTTCGGTAATCTGTCCGTCCGGTACGTAGATGCGGATCTTCGCGTCGCCGTCCTTGACCTCAAAGACGTAGGACTTGTGCGGCAGGGTTGCGGCGTTGACCTGAACCTCATGCAGCGTGCCCGTCGAAACGGTCGCGGCAGTCGTGGTTACGTTGTCTTCGCCGTAGACGGCCTTGAGGACGTCAGCGTTCAGCGTCTCCAGGAAGGTGAACTGATAGGTGACGTTGTGCTCGGTCTGCACAACCTTGACAGTGTCGCCACCCCAAGCCCGGATGCGGTCGGTTGACCGCTCGTTCGCTTCAGTAACGCCATCCTCGCCGATGTAACCAGCGGCGGTGAAGCCGGTCAGGGCTGCGGTTGCGGTCGTCGGTGCAGTTGCGGTGAGATCGCCGATCAGGATCCCGCCGGTTGCCAGCGGAACGCCAGCAACAATATTCGCGGCTGAGTTAGCCATGTGATTCCTCCAAGGAAGTTAGATTGTTGCTGGCTTGACGTGCCAGCGGACAGTGAAGGTGTAGCGCGGTTTTGATATGTCGGGGTCGGGGAAGAACTGCACGCCGCCGACCGTCTCGGCCCGGCGAACGAACACGCCGCCCGCGACAGTGCCAGGAGCGGCCAACATGTGCGCGTACGCCTTGCGGGCCAGGTTTGATGCTGCGGGAGCGTCCGGCGCCCAACACTCGATAGTGATTTGCGCCCGGTCAGAAGCGATCCCGTCACGCCCGCCGCCAGTCAGTGAAACCTTGACCATCGTTGCGGGCATAGTTGCCGGGACCGTCGTAGCGACCTTCGCCGCCAGTGAGCCAAGCGAGGTACGCAGGAACGACGTCGCCGCGGCCTCAATGTCCGGGGATACTAGAACCTCGCCCATCAGCCGCCGAGCCGATCAAAGACGCGCATGAGTGTCTGGTTCTTGCTGTTATCCCGGATCGCCTTGAAGTCGCCCGTGAAGACGGTTCCGATAGCGCGGCCCAACGTTCCGCGCCCGACACCCTGCACCACCGAACCCACATAGCCGGGGCCGGCAGCGGACGCCGCAGCATCGACCTTGGACTCAAGCAGCGAGACAGCGGCCGGTGAACGACGGATAGCCTCGAAAGCGGCAGGATTCCACTTGAACTTCGGAGCCATCAGCCATCCACCTTCTGTAGCGTGATTACGCATCCCAGTTGGCGGCCGGAGAACGGATTCTCCCAGCGCCGCGCAACGCCAATGACCTCATACGTCAGGTCGCGGATAACAAGCCGGTCCTGAGGCTCCACAGGCGCGTCATAAGCCGCATACAACGTCGGCTCAACAATGACGCGCTCCTGGCCCGGTAAACGCGGCTCAGACGTCGAGCCCGGATCGAACGCGCACCCCTTCAGGAGCGCAACCTCCGACCAAGACGCCACATCGTTGCCATACGCGTCAGGCTCGCCGGCCATGTAACGGAACAGGGAAGCAGTGACGCCCGCCGGATGCCTTGGGTTCAGATAAGCGCTCATGCCCAGCGCAATGACTGGCACGCTCACCACCCGCCAATGGGCGGAAGGTAGTGCGGGCTAAACGGTGACGTCACGGGGATTGTGTCAATGGTGAACGCGCCACGATTAATACCCGCAGGCGACACCCGCGACAGCTCATCATCCGTAACCCACAACTCGCCAGGCTGATCCCCGCCAAGCGTCACCGAGCCCGAGAACGGGCCAGTGGACTCCTGCCGCGTCCGCACGCCTTCCGGGTTGCGGAAGACGCGCTGAACCATCGACGTAACAACATCCTTGACGTTGTCCAGCAAGTCCAGTTCGGTGACCGGATCCGCATCAAGCCGAACCTGCAATCCTGGGACCTTCGCACGCAACAGGCGTTCCGCACGCCCAACCCACACATTGATAAGTGCGGTATCAGTCGGCGCGTCATCGCCAATCCATGCAGCGACAACTTCAGCCGCCGTAGTCCAAGCCATGACGCCTCCTACTAGATGCGGGGTTTACGAGGAGAGCGCTTAGTGCTCGGCGCGGAAACCTTCTCAGGCTCCACGGCTTCCGGTTCCTGCTTCTTGAAACCAGCACCGAGAAGCTGGTCAACGAACTCGTCAGAGACGTCAACCAGCTTCCCGGTAAAGGGGTTAGCCAGGATCATTACGGGGCAGTGGCCGTAGCGCTCAGGAGCTTCACGAAGTGAGCGCCGTTGCGGACGGCGAAACCGACCTCAACCTCGGCGCGGATCGCGAACATGTTGCGCTGCCACAGGTTCAGCTGAGTGCCGCCCTTGTTGACGGTCGCCTGATCCGAAACGCTGATCTGGATACCTTCAACGGAGCCCCACACGGCAGAGCGGGCGAAGTCGCCGGCGAAGCCGATGGTGTCCTTGGTCGGGTCGGTCGGGTTGTTGTAAACAGCCGCGGACCGGAGGACGTCGCGGCCGAACACGGAACCAATGGAACCGGAGTCGGTGCGAGCGTCACGCAGGAAAGCGTAGTTACCGACGCCGTCCTTCGCGGTCATCAGAGTGCCCTCAGCCTGCGGTGCGATCAGCCAGTGGCTCAGGTCGCCGCCGGCAGCGCCGACAGTCGTCAGGGCGGTAACGAGGTCGCCCAGGGTGTCGGTCGAGTCGAGAGTCACAGCGGTGGAGCCGGACAGGACATCGAAGTTCGAGCCCGGGGCGGTTCCGTGCAGGATGGTGCTGTCGAACTTGCGACCCAGCGCGGACGGAAGGCGGCGAGCCAGTTCCGCATACAGGGCAGGCAGGTCGCGGCGGAACTCGTCAGAGAACACCTCGATGACAGCCAGCTTGTAGGGCGTGATGGACTTGGACGAAACCGTCGCGTCAGAGACGGGCTTCTCGTCCGTCTCGTTCACCCAGTTAGCCGTAGCGTCCCCGGTGATCATCGGGATAGTGATGCCCGAACCCGGAAGGGTGATCTGACGGGAAGCCTGCATGATGACAGAATCCTGGACCGCGTTGGACCAGATCTCCGAAGAGATTTCCTTGGGCAGAAGAGCGGAAACGCCGGAGCTTGTCCGGTTAAGATCAATACCAGCCATGGTGGCCTACTCCTAAGAAGAAAGTTTGGACGTGAAGAAGTCGGCGAACTGGTCGCCAGTCGAGCCCTTCACGGTGGTCGAGTTCACCCGGTTGAGCGAAGACGAGGACGGGCCGGCAGGTTTCTGCTCGCCCCGGAAAGCAATAAGCGCATCAGCCGCAGCCTCAAGCTCCTCCTGCGTGCTGCCCGTCAGCAGTGCGGCAGGAACGCCCTTAGCGTTGGCAACCTCGGCCCGGAGCTTCGCTGACTTGAGTTCGCCGTTTTCACGTTCGATCTCAGCCAAGCGATCAGCAGTCTTCTGAGCCTCGGTCTTGTTCGCTTCTTCCCACTCCGCGTACTTCTGGGCTTTCGCCTTCAAGTCGTCGTAGTCGGTAGGAAGCTTCTTGCGCTCCCGGTCAAGTCGCGCCTGAATGATCCGATCCAATTCCTCCTGCGATGCAGGAGCCTTGAACTGGCTCTCAGTTGACTCGTCGGTGTGTTCTCCCGCTTCAGCGGTGATGTCATCAGACATTGGTACATCCATCCGTTTAGAGCCTGTCGGCTATTTCGTGGGCCACACTTACGGCGTGCGTAACCGCTTCGCAGGAGAACTGCGGAAGATTAGGGAAGTTCCAAGTCGTTACGGATCGCCGCGGCAATCATGTTCGCCTTGTCCTTCGCGGTGACCTGCTTCCCGCCCGCATCCACCCACTGATAGGTGTTGCTGAGGGAGCCATCGCTCGCCTTGGAAGTCTTGGATTCGAGAACAAGCCCGGAGCTCACCTTGTTACGCGCTGCGGCGTAGGAGTCGAAATACTTATCGGCGCCCCGCTGCAACTCAACCTCAGTGCCCTCGTAGACCTGGACGGCCCGGCATTTGCAGTGGTCGTGAAACTTCTGACCAATGGATCCGGCGCCGCGGGCCCTGATGCCCTTACCCTGCCCGCCGCGCTTGCCCTTGGTTTGCTCAACGGGAACGCCTCGACCGACGACGCCACCAGCCGATGCCTCGGACGAATAGACCGCGCCGCGGCTAGCGAGCATTCCGCAGAATCCACAGCAGCCAGCCTTAGGAACGCGCTGGAAGCCAGTCTTTACCGGATCCTTCTGTGCGTTCCCATAGATCGTGTCCGCTGCCATGCTTGTCAGGATTGACGTGAGCCCGCCAGCGAGGAACTGAAACATCAGGTTCGATGCGCCCTGCTCCAGCATCCGGGGTTGCGTGCCAGCTCCCACGAGGGCATTCCAGCGGTCAGTCTCGACCGAGTCCAGCGCCTCGGCGCCAAACGAACCAATAACACCCGCCAAATCTCTGACCTCCTCATAAAAGGAGGCCGAGACGTCGGATGACGCTGCCGCGTAGGGATTGAAGACTTCCGGGAACGCCTCAAACAGGATCGCCTTAGAGCGTTCCGGGGAAAGACCCTCAAGACTCGACAGTAGCGCCCGTAAATCAGCAAGCGCCGCCGTCGAAAGACTCTCAAGCGTCAGGTCATAGCCATTGATTACCGAGATCGGAATCATTAGGCGTCACCAGGACCCCGCGCCGCAGCAGCAGCGACGACATCCGGGCTGGCCTGAGCCGCATCAAGCCGCTGGCCGATGCCCTGAACCAGCGAAGACACTGCGGAGCGGCGACGATCCGCCACAATCCGGTCAATGGTCGTCTGATCGAAGCCCATAAGCTCCAATGTCACCGCAGAATCGGCCGGCAGGACACCGGCCGCGACCAGTTTAGACGTCGCATCAGCCTGAGACGCGATAGTCGGGGTAGCCGGGTTGCGCCACTTAGTAGACAACAGTTCAAGCCCCTCAGTGGAGCCGGTCGAGATCTCAACAGCCATCCGCATAGCGTCGATCCATGCAGCCCCGAAAGGCTCATGCGCAGACTCGGCATCCGAATTCAGGTCCAGGTAAGCCGTATGCATTGCCGCATCGGACGCGGGATTGTCATGGATGATTCCCAGAGCATTGACCGGGATAGACGTCTCGCCAGCGAACTTCGCCGCAATCGTCCGCAACATCTCGGTATGCGGCGTCATGGTCATCTGCTGGAACTGCCCAACGGTCGGGATGTCACCATCCTCGTCCTTTGACAGCCCAAGGATTCGGCCCGTGATAGCCTCCAGCGCCGTCTTAGCCTCACCATTCGGGCCGGTGAAAGCCGACTCGTCAGCACCAAGGATGTAACGCTGAGGGGCAGAGTAGAACTCGGCCGTCACTTCCATGCGGAGCGCCGTCCGGATCGCCTCATCAGTGATCTTCATGACGCCCTGGCTGATCCGTGAACGGCCGAACGGGTACTCGGGGGAAGAGTCATACGCCAGCACCACAACAGGGCACCTACCGAGCGCGTGCGGAACCGAGTCAACAACCCAGCGGCCCTGAACAAACAAGCCAGTAACAACCTTGTCCGCAAGGTAGAGAATAAACTCCGTCGGGTAGCCGCCCTCAGTCGAAACAACCGACACGGCCGCCGAAGCCCGCCGCTTATTGGCATCCCAAAGCGCCGTCGTGCTCGTCGGCGACAAAGCGCGGACAACAGCAGCAGGCTCACCCTCAGAACCAGCCATAACAGCAACAAACGACACGCCATACGTTAGCGCCGACATGTGCGCGTGATGCGCCTCGATACCCAGCCGGTTATCCGCCCAAATCCGGTCAATGCCAAAGTCCGAAGAGTCGCCGCCAGGAACAGCAAAGCCGCCAAGCTTGATCCGAGACGCCAAAGACTTGACGGCCTTGTAAGGCCACCCGATAACCGTCTCAAACGACTGCAACTGCGGCGGAATAGCGATGCCGAGATGCCTAACGAGCTGCTTGCACTCAAAATAGCGGCGGCGGGTCAAATTGATACCCTCAACCGCCCGCAACTGAGCCAGGCACTCATTCAAAGTCGCATTATCTTCAGTGGACAAGCCCGGAACAACAAGAGTGTCAATCACGGACAACCCACTTTCAGAAATCACAGAATAAGGACACGGCCTGACTTCTCAGGGTCACGCGGAGGTTTAGCGAACTTCACGACGCCGTAATGGGCGCATGTCGCAGCGAGTAGCGGGGTCAGGTCAATGTCGAGCGTCTTACGCGACCACTTCCAGCCGCCGGCATCGCCAAGGTTGACCTTCTTAGCGCCCGCAAGGGACACGTTTAGTTGATGCTGGTCAAAGTGTGTGATCGTCTTGTCCTTCGTCGCCGCGTCATAGAAGCCGCCGCACGCCTGCATCAGCTCATTGCCTGACAATGCCCGCACCATCACGCCGCGACGCTTCAGAATCGGCTCCAGTGACCGCGCAGGACTATAAGCGTC
>Ga0207428_10003422_pt1 | contig 15421 bp, 8 predicted proteins | sample RhiMethybrSRZTD1_FD_187600 | JGI IMG/M metagenome (GOLD analysis project Ga0207428, IMG submission 187600) | Populus rhizosphere microbial communities from Tennessee, USA - Rhizosphere MetaG P. TD hybrid SRZTD1 (SPAdes) (version 3) | ecosystem: Host-associated > Plants > Roots > Rhizosphere >...
CCTGAAGTCGACGTTGCTTGACCGCCATCTCCAGGTCAATGCGGCGCTGTTCCTGACCGATTACAACGCCATCCAGCTCAACTACCAGGTCGGCGGATCGCCCACCATCGCCAACGTCGGCGACGGCAAGATCAAGGGTGCCGAACTTGAAGTGGTTGCCCAGCCGGTGCGGGGGCTGACCCTGAACCTGGCCATCGGGTATACCGATGCCTACTATACCCGGCTCGATCCGGCGGTTGCAGTCACCAGCGGCGCCAGCGCGCTGCAGGCGGGTGCTGTCGTCGGCAGCCCGCTGCCCAAGACGCCGAACTGGAAGATCAACTTCAGCCCGCGCTACGAAGTTCCGCTTGGCAACGGTGGCAAGATCACGCTTCTGGGGGACTATACTTACATCTCGGCCCAGACGAACAATGTGGAACGTACGTTCGTGCTGAACCGGCCCGGCGTGTCGATGCTTAATGCCAGCATTGCATACAGTGATCCCGGTGCACGCTATACGATCACGGTCGGCGGGACCAACCTGACGAACGAGCGTTACGTGACTTCGGGCAGCGCTATTCCGGCGTTCGGCGCTATCGTCGGCTCGTACAACCGGCCGGCGGAATGGTATGCCCGGTTGGGCTTCAAGTTCTGATCCTGGAACTATAACGGAGGCGCCTCCGCTCATTGAGCGGGGGCGCCTTTTTTTTTACGCAGACGTAACGTAACTGGAAGCGCCCGGGCTTCACCGTCTATTTGGCGGGGCGGAACAGCTTGGGCAGCATTTCAACCAGCTCGCGCCGCCAGAATGCCCACTCATGCGAATATCCCGGCACTTCGGAGATGTCGGCCTTGATGCCCTTGGCGGAAAAAACGGCCTGCAGATCGCGCTGTTGCGCCAGCAGGCGGTCATCCTTGCCGACAACCATGGTGAACATCGGCATTTTCGCGGTTGCCGCGGGCGTCAGTCCCGGGAGCACCGCAAAGACCTTGCCGGGATCCACGGCTGTGGGCATGCGGTAAACCGATGGAATATCGGGATTGGCGGGTATCGAAGATTCCAGTCCAAGGCCTGGTATGATCATGTAGCCTCCGCTCATGCTTTCCACCCAGTCGAACGAGTGGCCATGCCGGAAAGCTGCCCACAAGGCATGCGCCCCGCCCATTGAAAGGCCGGCAACCGCCCGATTGGCGCTATTGGGGCGGGTCTTGAAGGTCTTGTCGATGAATGGGACCAAGTCGGTGACGAGGCTGTCGGGAAAATCCATGCTCATGAACGAGCCTTGGGGTTGAAACTCCTGGATATAGTCTGGCGACGCCGTCTGCGACGCATTCACGTTGGGAACGACCACGATCATCGGTGAAACCCGGCCCTCGGCGATCAGGTTGTCGAGGATCTGCGGGACCCTGCCGTTACCGAGCCACGAGTCTTCGTCGCCCATGCCGCCGTGCAGCAAGTACAGCACGGGATAGCTGCGTTTTGCGCGCTCATAGCCTGGCGGCGTATAGACAAACGTGCGCCGATCCCCGCCAAGCTTGGGTGAGGAATACCAGATCTGGGATACCGTGCCGTGGGGAACGGGCTTCACCGCATAGGGAGCGGACCGTGCGCCGGGCACAATGAAGGTGCTGGAAATGCGCGCGGCATCGCGCTTGAAGTGGGCGTTGGCCGGGTCGAGAGCTGGGGTCCCGTTGACGTAGAAGGTGTACGAATAGAAATCTGCGCCAAGCGGGTCGCTGGTGCCGACCCATACCCCATCCGCGTCCCTGGACAGGGAAACCGTGGCCGGGTGATAGGGATTTGGAAAGTCCCCCCTGACCTCCACGGTCGAAGCCTGCGGTGCGATCAGCCGGAAGGTCGCCCGTCCATCGCTTGATACGGTAGGCGAGGGCGGCAGGGGCGCAAATGGAGACCGTGGTGCGGTCGCCGCGTTTTCAGGTTCGGCCGGCGGCGGAGTTGTTGCGGCAAGAACGGGCAGCGGCGAAGCGCCCCAGAGCAGCAGCGCAGTTGCGAGAAGGCGCATGGCATTTCGTCCTGTTCATTGTGATGGAGGCCAGCAAATTTGAAGCCCCGGCTTGTCCGTCAGTCCAATGGTGCGCGAAGTGTCGCGCGCACCCGGCGGCTCTGCATATCTACATGCATCGATGCATATTTCAACTGCAAGACACACTTGCAGGATTACCGCCACGGCCTGACCGGCTGCCCCGGTGCTGGGGCTCAAATTTAACCGGAGTATACGCCGTCGTTGTTGCTGGTAGGCCACACGTCAGGGCAGAAGGCCAGCTAAGATATTGAAAAAATAGGATAAAGAAAGTGTTTCACGATGTGGAACGGTGTCATTATATGAAACGCATCATTCAGACCTGAACGAAGCCGATGTCGGTTTGAGGTCATGCTGCGGCGAATCAGCGCCGGGCAACATGAGGGAGTAGCGAATGTCGAAGAAGCTTTCATTGTTCTGTGGAATCTCGCTTTTCAGCGTGATTACGCCTGCATTTGCCCAGCAGGCGCCCGATCAGAGCGCTGAGAAGGCAACGAGCCAGGAGATCGTCGTCACGGGCTCGCGCATCGTTCGCAACGGTGACACGCAGCCGACTCCGGTCACTGTCATGTCCAGCGACGCCCTGCTGAAGACCAGCCCGTCGAACATCCCCGATGGCCTCAAGAAGCTCCCGATTTTCGCTAACTCGCGTGGCGCTGCCATTCAGGGCGATGCGACCGACAACGCCACCGGCGCCTACCTGAACCTTCGTGGTTTTGGCATCCAGCGTAACCTCATCCTGCTCGACGGGCACCGTGTCGCGCCGACCAGCTACACCGGCGCGGTTGATACCAACGTGCTGCCGCAGATGCTGATGTCGCGCGTGGACGTGGTGACCGGCGGCGCATCGGCCGTTTATGGTTCTGACGCCGTTTCGGGCGTCGTCAACTTCGTGCTCGACAAGAAGTTCACCGGCCTCAAGGTCGAAGGCAACTCTGGCATTTCGAGCCGTGGCGATGCCTTCGCATGGCGTGCGGCTGCTGCCTACGGGGCGAACTTTGCCGATGGCCGCGGCCATATCATGGCGAGCTTCGAACACTTCGACCAGAAGGGCATTCTCAAGGAAGACCGCGCATCGGGTCTGGCTGGTTACGGCGTCGTCGGCTCAGGTACGACCGCTGATCCCTATCGTGCCGCGACCGGCGTCGCCAACTCGGCATTCAGCTTCCGCGGCGTTGTCTTTGGCGGTCCGGCGAATGGTCAGGTTTTCACCGGTCCGGGCGTCCTTGGGGCGTTTGTCCACGGTACTCCCCTGGGCGGCGGCTTTGAAAGCGGCGGCGAAGGCTTCTACGGCAAGGGTTCTTCGGGAACCGCTGACGTACGGACCAGCCAGGCTTTTGCACGCGTTGACTATGATCTGGGCGGCGTAAACATCTACGCTCAGGGTAGCTATGCTAAGTCCTACAATTTCAACTACTTCTACCCCAACCTGTTCTTCCCGCTGGCAGTGCCTTCGGACAACGCCTTTTTGACGCCTGCGACGCAGGCTGCACTAGGCGGGCCGATCTTCGTGTTTGGCCGCGTATTTGACGATGCCAAGCACAGGATTGCCGTCCGCGCAGACACTGAAAACTGGACCGCAGCGGCAGGTCTTGACGGAAAGATTTCAAATCTTTCCTGGAATCTGCATTTCCAGCATGGCGTTAGCACGACGAAGAACTCGTTCGTCAACAACACGATCAACGGCCGGGTTTACGCGGCGCTTGATGCCGTCGATCAGGGTAAGTTCACCACTGGCACCGCGAACGGCAATATCGTTTGCCGGGTGACGCTGACCAATCCGACCGCCTATCCCGGGTGCGTTCCGCTCAACGCTTTCGGCGCTCCGCTCAGCACGCAGCAGGCCGGTCTTGATTACGTCTTCGGCACCAGCACCACGCGCCCGCGCAACACCATGGACAGCGTCGAAGCGAGCCTGAACGGCGACGCATTTGACAACTGGGCTGGTCCGGTGCGCTTTGCTCTGAGCGCCGAATATCGCCGCCTTGCGCTTGAGGTTACCACCAATGCCCCCGCAACGCTCGTCGCGGATTGCACCGGCATTCGCTTCAACTGCACCCAGGGCGTGACCGGCTACTACAGCAACGCCCAGGTCACACCGATCTCGGTTAGCCAGACGGTCAAGGAAGCCGCAGCGGAAATCGAATTCCCGCTGCTGCGCGATAGCGCGATCGGCACCGCGAGCCTGAACGGTGCGTTCCGCTATACCAACTATTCGACCAGCGGCGGCGTGACGACCTGGAAGATCGGTGGCGATTGGGAGCCGTTGCAGGGTCTGCGGCTTCGCGGCACGTATTCCCGCGATATTCGCGCGCCCAGCCTCTATGACCTGTTCCAGCCAGCCACGAACGCCAGCTCGGGCTATACCGACGTGCACACCGGGTTTAACGGCATTGTCCCAACTCAGACTGCCGGTAACTCGAAGCTGACGCCGGAAATCGCCAAGACGCTGACTGTTGGTGCTGTCTATCGTCCTCAGGGCATTGCCGGCCTGAGCATCGCGGTCGATTATTACCGGATCCGCATGGCGAACGCGATTACCAACTTCGACGGGCGCAGCCCGACGATCCAGAACCTGTGCGAAGCTGCCGGTGGTACCGGGCCGTTCTGCTCGCTCTATGTCCGTCCGAACGCGTTCAGCGATCGCTCGCTGGCGAATGCCCCGACGCTGATCAAGGCAACGCAGCTCAATGCTGCCTCGCTGAAGACTTGGGGTATCGACACCGAAGTGAACTATCAGTTCAGTGTCGGCAGCGAAGGCATGATCTCGCTGCGCGGTCTGGTTGGATATCAGCCCGTCCTCGACCAGATCTTGGTTCCGGGCGCTCCGACGACGCATCTTGCCGGTGCCGCATCCATCCAGCAGGGTGCCGGCATTGCCAAGTGGCGGGTCACCGGGTTCGTTTCATACAGCAACCCGAACTTCGCCGTTGATATTCAAGAACGGTGGCGTTCGTCGCTCAACCAGAATGCTGATCCGTCGCTGGTCTATGCAATCCCGAAGGTTCCTTCGGTTGCCTATACCGACCTGACGCTGACCGCGTTCATCGACAAGAACAAGGGCCGCCAGCTCTTCCTCTCGGTACAGAACCTGTTCGACAAGGCACCGCCGCCGTTCACGCAGGTGTCCGGCACGCCGCTGTTCCAGTATCCGCTGGTCACCGGTGACGACCTGCTCGGCCGCTACTTCACGGTTGGCGCGCGCTTCAAGTTCTAACGCGCGATCAGCTGAAACAAGGAATGGGTCGACCGCTTCGGTCGGCCCATTTTTTGTACCTGCACGATAGACCTTGGCCGCGCAGCATTTGGCCGGCTGCTTTTGGCATCAGGATCATGCCCGTTTTTGGGGCAAAATGCTGCAGGGATGCCGCCGCGCATCACGCGGTTCAGTCAGGCACGTTCTCGGGGCGGCATGGTCCATGCCGGGACAACGCCCTGTGAAGGACGGAGCGCGCAGCTGTTCAAACCGCCGGGCGGCCGATCAGTTGAGATAGCGGTCTGCGGGCGGCTGTGCAGTGCCAGTGGGCGCGGCTGCGCAGATGAAGCTCTGCGCGTTCGCCGGATCTCCGCCAAGATAGCGCGGCAAGGCAGGATAGGCGCAGATCGGCCGCGACTGCGCCGGATGTCCGTTCCCGGCCGGTTTGTGCGCGATGATCTGATCGGGCGCCTTGCCCTCCTCGGTCCACCGCACAAGCCGCATGAGGATGTCACTGGCCGGCGTGGCTGGAAGGCTTTCGCCAAGCTGGCCGAAGCCGGTCACCCCCGGGCCGCCGAAACAGTGCCCCATTCCCGGCACCAGGAACATCCGCGCAAAACGGGCTGCATCCTGCGCGCCGCCTGCAGTTTGCGTCACACGGTCGTAATAGCTGACGACATCGGCGAACGGCACTGCCGGATCGGCGATCCCGCTGTAGAGGAGCAGCTTGCCGCCCCGGCGCGCGAAGTCCGACAGGTCGCTGGTGTTGGCGTTCAACGTGCCCGCCAGTCTTGCGTCCACCTGATCCATATCACGGTCGAAATCAAAGCCGCCTGCCTTGAACGGCGTGCCGAGGCTCCATCCGAACAGATAGAACTGCTGCGCCGGCCAGAACGGGGCTCCCTGCATCAACGGACCCAGCGGTTGATTCTCGCTTCCCAGGGTCAGGCCGGGGTAAATGCGTTCACCCGTCCTTGGATTGACCGGGCCTTGGTAAAGCCGGCGTAGGGTGACGAGCTGTTCCGGCGCGAGGCACTGGTCCGACTTTTCGCCGCCGCTGCAAACCGCCAGGCTGGCGATGTCGAACTTGCATTGACGCGGATCGGTAAGGAAATTGTCCCCAGGAGCGCCGCGGTCCTTGCCCGCGCAGGCCTGCATGACCGAGCGTGACACATAGGACCACTGACCTGCGGTCAAGGCTGCGCCCGGCGAGGCGGTCAAAGTTGTGTAGTTCCAGACGAAGGATGCAGCGACGTGGGTGCGATTGCTGCCCGGGTCGCCGGCAAGGATGCCGTCATAGTCGGCGGGGTAACGCTGTGCGGCGCTGAGGGCTTGCTGGCCGCCCGTGGAGCAACCCGAAAAATAGGAACGGAAGGCCTTGGCGTTATAATAGAGCGCAGTGATCTGCTTGCCGAGCCGGGTCATTTCATGTGTGGCGCGGTGACCGAAATCGATCCAGCGCTCGGGGCTATCCGCCACGGTATTGATATCCGGCGCCGTGCCCATGTCGGTGTTCGCCACTGCAAATCCGCGCTTCAGGCCTTCGACCATGCCCATCTCATAGGCAATGCTGCCTGCGCCGCCGCCATTGCCCGTCCCGAGGAAACGCTTGTTCCAGCCGTTGACCGGCAGCCATACTTCAACCCCGATCCGGCTCGCAGGGGAGGGCCGGGCTTCCAGCCGCGCGCGGCAGAATGCGGGCATTGTCGCCAGCCGCTGCCCGATGTCGGGCACCATCCCGGATGCCTTGATCCGCAGCTGCCCCGCCGCGACGACCTCGCTCGACAGAACGCGGGCCCCGCTCAAGCTCGTGGAAGCGAGCGACTTGCAGGCAATATCATGCGCCGGCGCCGATGCGGGAGTTCGCGCATCCAGATGCGGTGCGAGAAGCGCGACGCAGGGGATCACGATGCAAGGTTTGGCGATCTGCAGGATGTTCCGGGGCTGCAATCTCATGTCAATTGGCCTTTGAAGTTACCTGTCGAACGTGGGGGGGCGAGACCTGGTGCCGAAATCCGGCCCCTATTGCTGCCCGATGGCAAATGTATCCGGGGCGATCCCTTCGGCATCCGTGCCATCGCCCGGTTCTGCAGATTGCTGGCCGAAGGTTTCCAGATCCACGTGCCGGGTTTCCGGGCTGAGCAACAGGGCAACGAAGGATACGCAGACAAGGCCAACGCAGAGCGCAGTGAGGCCAAGCGAGCTGGTACCGGAATGTTGGGCGATCCACGCCGCGACAAAGGGAGTCGGCCCGGCAAACAACAGGTTGGCCCCGGTATAGGCCAGCGCGGAACCGGTGTAGCGCGCCTCGGTCGGGAACTGCTCGGCGAAAAAGGCGGGCAGGATCCCGCTCTGCGCCTGAACGGCGCCGCCGAACAGCGCCATGGCCACGACGATGACGGCTATGTTGCCGGTGTTGAGCAGGGGGAAAAAGCAGGCGCTCATTCCCAGCATGATCACCGAGGTAACAATCAACGGCGGCTTTCTGCCAAACCGGTCAGTGGAGCCGCCGCCAAGCACCGTCGCCATAACCGAGAAGACGTTGGCGGCCATCACGCAGCCGAACACCGTATCCCGGCCAAGCGAAGTGTGCGCTGCAAGGTAGGCAATCGAGTAGATGTTGACGATCCAGAAACACGATGCCGGGGCCGCCCAAAACAGCAGCAACCGCACGATCGTCCGCACATGCGGGCGCAGCGACCGCTTGGGTGCGCGGGCTGCGTCAGGCTTGTGGCTCTGTTGCTTGCGCTGTTCTTCCAGCTTCTTGAACGCCGGCGTCTCGCCCACGCGAGCGCGCATGTACATGCCCACCAGCACCAACAAGATGCTGAGCAGGAAGGGAATGCGCCACCCGTACCGTTCGAATGCAGCATTATCCATCGAAGCGGCAATCACGAACAGCATGCCGTTGGCCAGGACCAGACTGAACGGGGCGGCCACATTGATGAACGAGCCAAACAGGCCGCGCCGATCGGCGGGCGCGTGTTCCATGGTGAAAAGTTGCGCGCCGGTAGACTCGCCGCCCAGCGCGAAGCCCTGGATAAAGCGCAGCAACACGATCCCCAGCGGCGCCCAGAAGCCGATCTGGCCGTAAGTCGGCATCAGCCCGATCATGAGCGAAGACAGGCCCATCAGCAGGAACGTGGCCAGCAGCACCTTGCGCCGCCCGATCCGGTCTCCGAGCAGGCCGAAGACGATACCTCCGGCCGGCCGCGCAAAGAAGCCCACCCCGAAAGTGGCGAAAGATGCCAGCACCGCGGTTGAAGGATCGAGCGTCGGGAAAAACAGTTTAGGGAACACAGTGGCGGAAACCGCGCCATAGGCGGTGAAATCCGCCCATTCGAGCGCAGAACCGAGCGCACTGCCGACAATGGCCCTGCGCGATTCGCCGGTTGGCATGCCTGATTTGCCCACGTTCGCCTGACGATTTTCCAAAATTTCCCCCATGTAATCGCGCTCTTGTTCTCGGACTGGCGCTGGATTGTTTCGCTGATGCGGAACCGTAGCATCGGCCGGCGCGCTTGTCGATTTCACATACGGCACCTGCCTTGCGCCGGTGAACGGAAACGGCCGAGTTGAATTGTTGCCACCGTTTGGTCTGAGGGGCAGTAGCGCCCGACCGTCACTCCCCGCAAATCGAACGCGCGCCGCAAAATCTGCTCATGTTGATTTATGTCAAATGCATTTCACATGAAGGAATATATGCCGTCTCCAGAGACGCCTTGAAGCGTCTGACAACGCCGATCGGTTCGAGCTGCTGACGCACGCAGAACCGGCAGATCGCGTCGGGAGAGCAAAATGTCTGAACTGGGCACCATTGCCGAATTGCCGCAGGAATATGTCGACGGCCTGGCCGAACGAAATCTGGTGCCGCTGTGGCCCAGCCTCAGGCAGGTGTTGCCCTATGGAAAGCCGTCGCGGCGCACTGTTCCGGTCAATTGGCGCTACCGCGACATCCGCGAAAATCTGCTGCGTGCCGGCGACCTGACGCCGATCGAGAAGGCGGAACGGCGCGTTCTGGTGCTGTCCAATCCGGGGATCGGCCTGGCCAGCATGCAGGCGACCCCGTCGATCTACATCGGCATGCAATTGATCCTGCCGGGCGAAACCGCTCCCAACCACAAGCATACCCCCAGCGCGGTCCGCTTCGTGGTCGAGGGCGAGGGGGCCAAGACCATCGTCGATGGTGAAGTTTGCCCGATGGAGAAGGGCGACCTGATCCTCACACCTTCGGGACTGTGGCACCAGCATGTGCACACCGGGACCGGGCCGGTGGTGTGGCTCGATGCGCTCGATCTGCCGGTGGTCCATGCGCTCGAGGCTTCGTACTGCGTCGAAGGGGTGGTCCAGCCCGAATCCAACCTGCCGGACAGGTCGCAAACCGCCTATCGCCGCTCGGGGCTGGTCCCTTACCGTGCTGCTCGCAAGGGCGGGTCCAGCGAATATCCCTTGCTGCGTTTTCCCTGGCGCGAGGTGCGCGCCGCGCTGATCGACTACAGCTTGGCCAGCGCGAAGAACGAGCTCGTCCAGTTGGCCTACGTCAATCCGACGACCGGCCAGCCATGCCTGCCGATCCTCGGGTTTTCCGCCTGCATGCTGCGGCCGGGCGAAGAGCAGGTGCTGCGGCGGCGCTCCGCCTCTGCCGTCATGCACATCGTATCGGGCCGGGGTCACGCGGTGATCGATCAGGTGGAACTTTCCTGGGAGGAAGCGGACACCCTGGCGGTCCCCACCCATGCCGAAGTGCGGCTGGCCAACGCCAGCAACAGCGAGCCGGCCTTCATCTTCATGGTCGATGACGCGCCGCTGCAGGAAAAGCTCGGGTTCTACGAAGAATTCTAGCGCCTGACGACGCTTGAACATGACAATGAATGGGGAGATCCGACATGCTTGACGGCTTCGTGCCTTGGTCACCGGCGCGCGCATCGCAATATGTCGAAGCCGGCTATTGGGAAGGCCAGACGGTCTGCCAGATGGTCTATGACAGGTGCGATGCCTATCCCGACCAGATCGCCCTGATCGAAGGGGGCCACCGGCTTTCCTACCGCGACCTCAAGGAGCGCACCGAACAGCTGGCGGCCCAGCTCAGCCGTTCGGGGATCAAGCCCGACATGCGGGTCGTCCTGCAACTGCCCAATTCGTTCGAATTTGTGCTGGTTTACCTGGCGCTGGTAAGGGTTGGCGCCATCCCGGTCATGGCCCTGCGCGCGCATCGCCAGACCGAGATCCAGCACTTTGCAAACATCGCCGGTGCCGGGGCGTTGATCATCTGCGACGTCTACCACAAATTCGACTATCGCCCGATGGCCGAGGCGGTTCGGCAGGCGGTGCCTTCGCTCGAACTGGTGCTGGTTCATGGTGAGCCGCTCGACGGCCAGATCGACCTGCGCACGATGCTCTCCGCCCGGTTGAGCGATGCAGAGCTGGCCGAATGTGCGGCGGGATACTGCACCGATGCGACCACGGTCGCGACGATGCTCCTGTCGGGCGGCACGACGAGCATGTCGAAGCTGATCCCGCGCACCCATAACGACTATGTTCTCAACGCGAAGCTGTGCGGCAAGGCCGCGCAGTTCGGCCCCGAAACGGTGTTCCTGGCCATCCTCCCGCTGGGTCACAACTACAACCTCGCCTCGCCGGGGCTGCTCGGGGTGTTCTATTACGGCGGTACTGTCGTGATCGGCCATGAACTCGACACGGCATCGGTCTTTGCCGAGGTTGAGCGGAGCGGGGTCACGGTCATCGCCGCTGCCGTGCCGTTGATCACCAAATGGCTCGACAGCGAGGCGGAAATCCAGCGCTATGACACGTCTTCGCTGCGGGTCATCCAGAACGGCGGGGCGCGGCTTGCGCCCGAATTGCGCCGCCGGCTGATCGAGCGGCTCCATTGCATTCCCCAGGAGGTCTACGGGACAGCGGAGGGGCTGGTGAACATGACCCGGCTCGACGATCCCGAGGAACTGCTGCTTGAAAGTTCTGGTGCGCCGGTGTGCGATGCCGATGAAATCAAGGTCGTTGGCGAGGACGGCGCCGAGCTTGCCGATGGCGAGATTGGCGAACTGGTCGTCCGCGGGCCCTATACGATCTGCGGGTACTTCAATGCGCCTGAAAAGAATGCCGCCGCCTTCACAGCCGATGGCTTTTACCGGATGGGCGATGCGGTGCGCAAAAGCGGGCGCTATGTCTTCTGCGACGGGCGCAAGCAGGACCTGATCAACCGCGGCGGCGAAAAGATCAGCTGCGATGAGGTCGAATCCATTCTGCTAAAGCACCCCAAGGTGGTCCAGGCGGCGGTGATCGCCGTGCCGGACCCCGTTTTCGGAGAGAAGGGCTGCGCCGTGCTGCAACTGCGGAGCGGGCAGACGATGGACCTGCCGGAACTGGTCTCCTTCATGCGCGGGCAGGGGATCGCCAGCTTCAAGTTTCCCGAACGACTGGAAGTGCGGGACCACCTGCCGATCAGTCCGGTCGGAAAGATCCTCAAGAAAGAATTGAAAGCCATGGTCGTTCAGCCCGGCTGACGGCCTCGACCATCACACCTACTTCTTGCAGTTAAGGAGCCGACAATGAAGATCAGGATCATCGGGGCAGGGCCAGCCGGGCTTTTGTTCGCATCGCTGATGAAGCGCAACAACCCGGACCATGACGTGGTCGTGTTCGAACGCGGTCCCCGCGATGCGACCTGGGGCTTCGGCGTGGTGTTCTCCGACCGGGCGCTCGATTTCCTCCGTGCTGACGATGAGGAAATGTATCAGCTGCTGATCCCGCACATGGAAGTGTGGCCGAACCTGACGATTGCCGTGAACGACCTGAAGATGCCGATCGCCGGCAATGGGTTCACTGCATGCGGCCGGCTTGAAATGCTCAAGCTGATGTATGCCCATGCCGAAAGCCTGGGCGTCGAGATTCGCTTCGAAACCGAGATTACCGCGCTTGACCAGTTGTCCGATGCCGACCTGATCGTTGGCGCGAACGGTGCGTTCTCGTGGGTGCGGGCCGAGAATGAAGACAAATTCGGGACCAGCTACGACTGGCGTCCCAACAAATTCATCTGGTACGGCACCAGCAAGGTGTTCGACAGCCTGTCGCTGACCTTCCGGGAAACCCCCGCCGGCGTGTTCTGCGCGCACCATTACCGCTATTCGCCAACGATGAGCACCTTCCTGGTCGAGGTCGAGGACGAGACGTGGAAGCGGGCCGGCTTCGAACAGATGAGCCCGGAAGACACTATCCGCTACTGTGAAAAGGTGTTTGCGAACGACCTCGATGGCGAGCCCATCCTCTCGAACAATTCCTATTGGCGCAACTTCCCGGCCATCTGGAATGAACGGTGGTCCTTCGACAACGTCGTGATCATCGGCGATGCCCTTCGTACCGCGCACTTCTCGATCGGTTCGGGTACCCGGCTGGCGATGGAAGATGCGATTGCCCTCGCCAAGGGGCTCGTCGAGTCGAATTTCGACGTTCAGGCGGGCCTCAAGCGCTTCCGCGAACTGCGCGAACCGCCGATGCGCAAGATCTTCGATGCCGCCAATATCAGCCTGCGCTGGTACGAGCACATGGGCGAGCTGATCAAGCTCGATCCGGTCGAGTTTGCCTACAGCTACATGACGCGCACCGGGCGGGTTGATCATGCCGAGGTTGCAAAGCGCGATCCTGCGCTGGCCGCAGCTTACGAGAAGCTCCATCCCGAAGTGCTTGCGGTCAGCTAGTACCGGACCAACCTGAAAACTGATTGCGCAAGGCTGATAGAATGATCTCTGGCGATGCGATTGCCGATCTCCGGCATGGCAACCTGAAGCGGCTGCTGTTCCCCCGTTCGATCGCAATCGTGGGTGCGTCGAAGGATCCGGCCAAGGCCGGCTTCAACGCCCTCAACACACTATCCGGATTTGATGGCGACCTGTTCGCCATCAATCCCCGGGAAAGCGAAATCGCCGGAGTTCCTTGCTTCCCGGATCTCGCTTCGTTGCCCATCCCGGTTGACCTGGCCATTCTGGCGGTTCCGGCCAAGGCCTGTCCGGCAGTGGTCAGGGCCGCGGCCGACAAGGGCGTTGGCGGGGTTTTCATTATTTCCGGCGGATTTGGCGAAACCGGCGAAGAAGGCCGCGCGCTGCAGGATGAATTGGCGGCGATCTGCAGGGAAACCGGGATCCGCCTGCTCGGCCCCAATACCAGCGGGTTCCTCAACCCGCGTGAGCGATGCGCCGCAAGCTTCGTCCATCGCTGCGGCGATTTCGCGCCGGGCCGGGTGGCGGTCGTTGCCCAATCCGGCGGCGTCAATCTGACGGTGGCCTTCCAGCTTCGCGCGCTGGGAGAAGGGGTCTCGCTCGCGGTCGGGATCGGCAACGGCGCGGATGTCGATGCCAGTGACGTGCTCGAACAGCTGCTGGAAGACGAAGAAACGCGCGCGATCACGCTCCATCTCGAAGGCGTGACCGAGGGGCGCAGGCTGATGCAAACCCTTCGCCGGGTGACTGCGGTCAAACCGGTCTGCGCGGTGGTTGCGGGCCGCGCCGATATCGGCGAGTTCGCTCAATCTCACACCGGCAACATGCTCGGCGCCCGCCAGCGCACGGTTGCGGCGCTGCGCCAGTCCGGGGTTGTCGTTGTCGATACCCTCGAAGAACTGGCCCAGGCGGCCTCAGTGCTTGCAGCGGTGCGGCTCGCGCCTTGCGCCAATCCCGGCGTTGCGCTGATCACCGGCCAGGCGGGCCCCGGCCTGCTCATCGTCGACGGGGTCAAGACGCTGGGCCTGTCGGTGCCCGCCCTTGCGGACGATACCGCACAGAAACTCGCCGCGCTGCTGCCGCCCATGACCTTCGTGAAGAACCCGGTGGATACCGGGCGGCCTTCGGAGACTTTCCCGGCCGTTGTCCAGGCCGTGGCACGCGATCCGGCCGTCGATCTGGTCCTGATCTGGTCGTTGGTTGAACCTGCCGTGCTCGATCCCGCATCTGCCTTGCAAGATGTACCTTCGCCGGTGGTGTTTGGCAGCGCGGGCATGCCCGACGATATCGACGCCCAACGCGCCAGCCTTGGTGCTCTGGGGCTCAGCTTCGTGACAAGTCCGGAACGCCTTGTGCTGGCAGCCAGGGTATTGTGCGCGGACGCCATGGCGCAAACGAAGCGCGGCCGTGCCGAGGCTGATGTAACAGCCGGCGCACCGATGGTGCGGATTGCAGGCAATCTGGATGAAAGCGCGGCCAAGGCGCTGTTGGCGCAATACGGCATTCCGGTTCCGCAGCGCCGCGTTTGCCATACCCATGCCGAGGCGCACGCAGCGCTGGAAGACGTAGGCGCGCCGGTCGTCGTCAAGATCGTGGCCGAGGGACTGGTTCACAAGTCCGATGTGGGCGGCGTCCATCTGGGCGTTCGTTCAAGTGCCGACCTTGACCGGGCGCTCGCCGCGATCGACGCGATTCCGGCTGAAGGAGGCCGAAGCTACCTGGTCGAGAGAATGGCTGCAGGGGGTCTCGAACTCATCATCGGCGGCACGAACGATCCCGCCTGGGGGCCGGTGCTCCTCGTCGGAGCAGGCGGCGTCAATGCTGAAGTTCTCGACGACAGTGCCCTGCGGATCGGCCCGATCAGCTGCGCCGAAGCACTCGAGATGATCGCGGATCTGCGCATTGCGCCGCTTATTGACGGATTTCGCGGATCGCCCCGGCTCGATGCACTGGCAGCAGCGAAGGTGCTCGTGGCGCTTGGCCGGTTATTGTCGGATCATCCCGAAATCGCCGAGGCGGAGATCAATCCGTTTCGCCTCTACCCGCAAGGCGGCGTTGCATTGGATGCCGTGGTCATTGCGCAGCAATCGGCCTGAATTCCCGGCCCTGATTGCCCAGGCATTTGTCCCCTGAAAACTGAGGGTAGTGCCGCAAGGATATCCTTGCGGCAGTATTTTCCTTTGAATAAATCGACTGCCAATGCGGCGGCATGTTGGCAGCGGTTCATTCGGATCAGCCCGACGTGCCAACGCGGAGATGATTTCATTTTTTCAGCATGATAGGACCTAGATGCCTCCTGCACCGATTTGCCGTCACAAGCGCCGCGCGGGGCGCACGCGCCCGGTCGTCTCGCTGCTCGCCGCAGTGGCCTCGCTGGCCATCGGATCCACGCAGGCATGGGCCGCTGCGCCCGATGCTACCGCCTGCGATGATACGCTCAAGGCCGCCTTCAAGCCGGATGGCGAAACCCGGGT
>Ga0207428_10003423_pt1 | contig 15421 bp, 12 predicted proteins | sample RhiMethybrSRZTD1_FD_187600 | JGI IMG/M metagenome (GOLD analysis project Ga0207428, IMG submission 187600) | Populus rhizosphere microbial communities from Tennessee, USA - Rhizosphere MetaG P. TD hybrid SRZTD1 (SPAdes) (version 3) | ecosystem: Host-associated > Plants > Roots > Rhizosphere >...
ATGCGTGTCCACCGCTCTGGCGTCCATCAGACTTTCGTATCGATCGATACCTTGGTCTGATAGCGGACCGGCGCAAGAGTCTGGTGTCATGACGCCCAGCAAGACCACGAGGAGATTCGTCATGACGATGGACTTCGAAACGCTCAACGTGCGTCAAGAGGGGGCCGTGCTGTTCGCGGATATTGCGGCCCCGCCGATGAATCTTCTTGGGACTGAGCTCGTCCGCGATCTGGTCTCGCTCATTCAGCACGCAGAGGCGGACGATGCCGTTCAAGTGCTCGTGTTCAGGAGCGTGGACCCCGACTACTTCATTTCCCACGTCGACGTGACACGGATCGGCGAGTACCGGCAGGAGGCTGTGAAGCTGACGGGCGAAGCCTCGATCGGCATGCTGTTTCGCCATCTGAGCGCGAGCCGTCTCGTCACCATCGCGCAAATCGAAGGTCGCGTCCGTGGCGCCGGGAGCGAGTTCGTGCTGGCGTGTGACATGCGCTTTGCCGCGCGCGAATCCGCGCTGTTCGGTCAGCCTGAGGTGGGGCTCGGCCTGATTCCTGGCGCGGGCGGCATCCAACATCTGGTGCGTCTCATGGGTCGCGGCCGGGCACTCGAGGTGATGTTGAGCGCGGACGACTACGATGCGGAAACGGCGGAACGATATGGTTGGATCAATCGAGCCCTGCCGGCCAGCACGCTGGGGGAGTTCGTCCGATCGCTCGCCCATCGGATCGCCGGGTTTCCCGCCGCGGGTCAGATCGCGCTGAAGGACCGAGTCAATGCCATCGCGCTGGCGCCGGCTGAAGACTTCCGTCGCGATTCCGATCTCTTTCTCGAATGCGGCCGCAACCCGGAAGCGCAACGCCGAGCTCGAGCGGCGATGACGCGCGGTCTCCAGACCCGGGACGCCGAAATGGCCCTGGGTGTGATGGTGGGGGACTTGTGAGCACACGTCTTCGTGTGAACGGCACCACCTACGAACTCTCGCTGGACTCGCGCCTGACGCTGCTGGATACGCTCCGCGACGTGCTCGGTCTGACCGGTACGAAGAAGGGGTGCGATCAGGGCGCGTGCGGAGCCTGCACGGTCATCATCGACGGCCAGCGTGTCTTGTCCTGTTTGACGCTGGCGGCGGCATGCGACGGCCAGGAGGTCGTCACGATTGAAGGTCTCGCGACCGGCAGCGAGCTTCACCCGATGCAGGCCGCCTTCCTGCACTGCGATGCGTTTCAGTGCGGCTACTGCACGCCTGGGCAGATCCTCTCGGCCGTCTGCGCCGTTCAGGAGGTGCACGCGGGCGCGCCGAGTCACGTCACACGAGACGTACGAGAAACCGTGAACGCCGCGACGCTGACAGACGAGGAGATCCGCGAGCGGATGAGCGGCAATCTGTGCCGCTGTGCCGCCTATCCGAACATCGTGGCTGCCGTGAGACAGGTGTTGTCCGCCGAAGCGGCGCGCGAAGGTCGACCTTCATGAACACCTTCACCTTTGAACGCGTGGCTCGCGCGACGGATGCGGCGAGCGCCGTGGCCGCCCGGCCTGACGCGATGTTTCTTGCTGGCGGGACGACCCTTGTCGATCTGATGAAGGTCGACGTGCTGACGCCCGTCTCCGTTGTGGATGTCCGGCGTCTCGGCCTGTCGAGCATCGACGTGTCGGATCACGCGATCGTCGTGGGCGCGGCCGTGACGAACAGTCAGCTGGCGTGGCACCCGGTTGTGCGTGACCGCTACCCGGTGCTGTCGGAGGCCATCCTCTCGGGCGCGACCACGCAGATCCGCAACATGGCGACGGTCGCCGGCAACATCCTCCAGCGGACGCGCTGCCCCTATTTCCGCGACGTGCACGCGTCGTGCAACCGCCGACAGCCCGGATCCGGCTGCGAGGCGCTCGACGGCTTCAACCGCGGCCACGCCGTGCTCGGCGTGAGTGACCACTGCATCGCGACCCATCCATCCGACATGTGTGTGGCGATGACCGTTCTCGATGCCGACATTCGAACGCTGCGGCCCGATGGCACCACCCGTTCGATTCCGTTTCGCGACTTCCATCGAGCTCCTGGTGACACTCCGCACATCGAAGTTGCGCTGGAGCACGGCGAGCTGATCACCCACGTCGTCCTCCCGGACCTGCCGGCGGCTCGGCGCTCTCACTATCTCAAGGTGAGGGATCGGGCAAGCTACGAGTTCTCGCTGGCCTCAGCGGCCGTGGTCCTCGATCTCGACGGCGACACCATTCGAAGCGCGAGGCTGGGACTAGGGGGAGTCGCGACCAAGCCATGGCGCGCGATCGAGGCTGAGCGCATGTTGACTGGCCGCAAGGCAAGTGAAGAGACGTTTCGCGACGCCGCCGAGATCGCATTGACCGGAGCCGTCGCGCGCGAGCACAACCGCTTCAAGATCGAGCTGGCGAAGCGAACCATCGTGCGCGCGTTTGCCACCGCGAGAGACGCGAAGGTATGAGCACCACAACCGCCGCGGGTGTCGTCGGCACGACTCTCGATCGCGTCGACGGTCGTCTCAAGGTGACGGGTGCCGCCACCTACCCGATCGATGTGACCATTCCCGGCCTCGCCCACGCCGTTCTGGTGGGGAGCACAGTCACGAGTGGACGAATCCGTCACATCGCGGTGGACGCCGCCGAGCGCGTACCTGGTGTGCTGGCCGTCATCACGCACGTCAACGCACCGAAGCTGGCCCATGGGCCGATCACGCCGCTCGGTCCTTCGCCGCTGCCGCCATTCCAAAGCGATGTCGTTCTGCACTACGGCCAGCACGTGGCGATGGTCGTCGCGGACACGAGGGAGCAGGCGCAGGCGGCCGCTGCGCTGATCGAGACCAGTTACGAGCGTGACACGCCGGTGCTCGCCTACGACGACCCACGAGCCTCGCGCGTCTCCCACGCATGGACCCCGGATCACGTGCGAGGTGATGTGCGCCGCGCCCTTGCGGCCGCCGACGTGCAGGTCAAGGCGACCTATGCCACGGCGGAGAACACGAACAACCCGATCGGCCTGTTTGCCACAGTAGCGGTCTGGAACGACGATGCATTGACCGTGCATGACACGACGCAGGGGCCGCACGGCGTGCGCGATTCACTCGCGACTGCCTTCGGTATCGATCCAGCCAGCGTCCGCGTGCTGGTGCCCTTCGTCGGCGGCGGCTTCGGCGCCGGGTTGCGCGCCTGGCCGCATGTGACACTCGCAGCGCTGGCCGCGAGAGCCACGAAGCGACCGGTGAAGCTCGCGCTGACACGCGCACAGATGTTCACGTCGGTCGGTCATCGGCCCGCCGCGGTTCAGCAGCTATCGCTCGGCGCCACCCGAGACGGACAGCTCACCGTCATCGAACATGTCTCGACATCGTCGATCGGCATGTCGGACGAGCTGATCAATCTGGTTACGCATGGCACTCAAAGCGCATACGCGTGCCCCAACGTGTCGACCCACGCGATCCAGGTTCGCCAGAGCATCCCGACGCCGGGCTGGATGCGTGCTCCCGGGGAAGCCGAAGGCTCTTTCGCCCTGGAGTCAGCGATCGACGAGCTCGCATACGCGCTGGGTATCGATCCACTCGAGCTACGCGTGAAGAACCACGCGCACGTGCATCCGGCGACTGGCCTGCCCTGGTCGAGCAACGCGCTGAACGACTGCTATCGACACGGTGCTGAACGCTTCGGCTGGTCCGCGCGTACTCCACAGCCTCGATCGATGCGGAACGGACGGCAACTCGTTGGCTACGGCATGGCGCGCGCGGCGCTCGGCGCGTATCAGCCCCCCTGCAAGGCCATTGCATCCATTCGTCGCGACGGGACGGCCTTCGTTCGCAGCGGCGCGACCGACATCGGCCCTGGCCCCTACACGGTGATGACCATGCTGGCGGCCGATTGCCTCGGCGTGCCGATCGAGCGTGTGCAGTTCGGTCTGGGTGACAGTGCCATGCCGGAGGCGCCCCAGGAAGGTGGATCCGGACTGACCGGAGCACTCGGCAACGCCGTTCAGGCAGCGTGCGTCGATCTCGTGCGCGCGGTCGTGAATCGCGTACGCGACGACGAGGCGTCGCCCCTCAAGGGATGTCGATTGGAGGGCATCACTGTTCGGGATGGCGGGATCCAAATCACCGACGATCCAGGACGTTTCGAAACGTATGCCGCCATTCTCACGCGGCACGCACTGGACGAGGTCACAGTCGAAGCGGAGAGCGCGCCGCCGGGTGAGACCTCGTCGACCACGATGATCGTCCGCGACGGCTGCTTCATCCCCTTCACGGCGCCGTCAACCGGCGCTCGCGCGCATGCCGGTGCATTTGCCGCGCACTTCGTCGAGGTCCACGTCGATCCGGATCTCGGAACGATCCGCGTGGTTCGAGTCGTGTCGGCGGTGGATGGTGGCAGGATTCTCAACCCGAAGACGGCTCGCAGTCAGATCATCGGCGGTATCGCCATGGGAATCGGCATGGCGCTGCTGGAGGAAACCGTGTCTGACCGCACCGGCCGTGTCGTGAACACGTCGCTGGCCGACTATGTCGTCGCCGTGAACGCTGACGTGCGCGATGTCGACGTGCTGTTCGTGGGCCAACCAGACTCCATGACCCCGCTCGGAACAAAAGGCATCGGTGAGCTCGCCCTCACCGGAATAGCGGCAGCGATTGCGAATGCGGTCTATCACGCGACCGGCACGCGGGTCCGCTCGTTGCCGATCTCGATCGAGAAGTTGCTCGGACAACTGAATTGATATCCGCGACTGCGAACGTGCATTTGGCGCAGCCGTAGCGGCAGCCGCCATGTGAGAGCCTTAGGCTCTAGGCTCTAGGCTCAGCGCATTGCCAAGCCCGAAACCTAGAGCCCAGCGCCCAAAGCCTAAAGCCCAGAAACCCGATCAGCTCTGCGATAGGCACGGGTGCGCGCCGCGCCTTTTCCATCACTGGGTGAGACACGTCCCCCTTCCATGGCGAGATCTCCGGTCCCTGACGCCATCGTCGCATCCAAGCTGAGACGGCGGGCGTCATAACACCAGACGCGCTGACGCAAATCCCTGGCACGAAAGTGTCGGCAACACCTTCGTCTAATAGACCCGGTGTCCCACATCTGATGTCATGCGGGTCGAGGTGATCACGATGACACGCGGTTCGTTGCTGGGCTGCATGGCACTGGTATGCGCCGTCCTCGGCGGATGTCGCTCGACCGGGCCACCGCCGGTTGCGGCGGCACCGGCGGTCGTGGTCGCGCCACCGCTGGTGTTGCGGCTGACCGAATGGGACGAGTACACCGGCCGCTTCGAGGCCACCGATACAGTGGAGGTTCGCGCCCGCGTGGATGGGTATCTCAACTCGATCGACTTCCGTGACGGCGCGATTGTCAAGCCGGGTGAGCTGCTGTTCGTCATCGATCCGCGACCGTACGAAGCCGCTCTGGAAGGGGCGCGCGCAGACGTCGTCCGCGCGCAGACACGCGTCGAGCTCGCCACGACCGACTTCACTCGTGGCGAGTCGCTGTTCGCGCTCCGCGGCATCAGCCAGGAAGAGTTCGACCGCCGGGTGCAGGCGCGGAAGGAGGCCGAAGCCGCATTGGTCGTTGCTCGAGCGGCCGAGCGCGTGGCGGCATTGAACGTGGAATTCACGCGCGTGCGCGCACCGATCGGCGGCCGCATCTCCAAGAAATTCGTCAGCGTGGGCAACTTGATCTCGGGCGGTCAGGCCGGATCGACGTTGTTGACGACGATCGTCGCCATCGATCCGATCCAGTTCGTGTTCGATGCGAGCGAGTCGGACTACCTGAAATACAGCCGGATGAATGCCAGCGGTGAACGGAAGACGTCGCGTGACGCGCCCAATCCGGTGCGCATCCGGCTTCTCGACGAGCCTTCGTTCACGCACCTCGGCAAGATGGACTTCGTCGACAACCGCCTGGACCCGGCAACCGGCACGATCACCGGCCGCGCGCTCGTGCCCAACCCTGGCGGCTTTCTCACCCCTGGGCAGTTCGGAAGGCTTCAGCTCATCGGCTCTGGTGAGTTCGAAGCGCTGCTCGTGCCCGACAGCGCCATCCTGAGCGATCAGACGCGGCGATTCGTGTGGGCCGTGGGCAAGGACGACCTCCCGGAGCAGCGCGTCATCGAACCGGGCAATCTCGAACGAGGCCTGCGGATCGTACGCGCCGGACTGCAGCGCGACGATCGCATCGTGATCAACGGCATGCAGCGCGTTCGGCCCGGCGCCAAAGTCGCTCCGACCGACGGGCGCATCGAGCCCGTCGCTGGCAGTTGAGGAGCCGCGGCCATGGCGTTCTCAAAGCTGTTCATCGATCGGCCGATTCTCGCCGCCGTGATCTCGGTGCTGATCATGCTGGTCGGCGCGGTCGCCTACTTCGGGCTGCCCATCTCTCAATATCCGGAGATCGCTCCGCCGAGTATCACGGTGACGGCGTCGTATCCAGGCGCGAACGCCGAGACGGCAGCCGCCACCGTGGCCTCGCCGCTCGAGCAGGAGATCAACGGCGTCGAGCACATGTTGTATCTCTCGTCGCAATCGACGGCCGATGGCCGCACGACGATTACGGTCACCTTTGCGCTCGGTACCGACCTCGATATCGCGCAGGTTCTCGTGCAGAACCGCGTCAACATCGCGCTGCCGCGACTGCCCGAAGAGGTACGGCGGCTCGGCGTCGTCACCAACAAGAACACGCCGGACATCTTGATGGTGGTGCACATCTACTCGCCAAACGGGTCGCGCGATCAGCTGTATCTGTCGAATTACACGCTGCTCAACATCCGCGACCGGCTCGCCAGGCTCGAGGGCATCGGCGATCTCCGCTTGATCGGCGCGCGCGAATACTCGATGCGGGTCTGGCTCGACCCGAATCGGATTTCCGCGCTCGGCCTGACCGCCGGCGAAGTCGTGCAGGCGCTCCGCAGTCAGAACGTGCAGGTCGCCGGCGGCGTGCTGGATCGGCCACCGTCGACGAAACAGGGCGCTTATGAAGTCGGCGTTCAACTTCTCGGCCGTCTCACCGACCCGGCGCAGTTCGGGGACGTGCTGATCAAGAGCGCCGACGAAGGCCGGCTGGTCCGCGTGCGTGACGTCGGCCGCATCGAGCTCGGTGCCGTCGACTACTCGACCAATGCGTATCTCGACGACAAGCCCGCCGTGGCCATACCGATATTCCAACGCCCAGGGTCCAACGCGCTCGAAACGGCCAAAGGCGTGCAAGACCTGATGGCGACTCTCCGCCCGCAGTTTCCGTCCGGGCTCGACTACGACATCGTCTACAACCCGTCGGAATTCATCGGCGAGTCGGTGCGGGAAGTTCAGAAGACCATCTTCGAGGCGTCCATCCTCGTCGTCGTGGTCGTGGTGCTCTTCCTGCAGTCGTGGCGCGCGTCGGTCATTCCACTGGTCGCGATTCCGGTGTCGCTCATCGGCACGTTCGCCGTCCTCCAGGGCTTCGGCTTCTCCCTCAACTCGCTGTCACTCTTCGGGCTCGTCCTCGCAATTGGCATCGTTGTCGATGATGCGATCGTGGTGGTCGAGGATGTCGAGCGGAACCTCCACGAGGGGATGGCGCCGCGTGAGGCCGCGCGGCGCACGATGGACGAAGTCGGCGGCGCGCTGGTGGCGATCGCGCTCGTCTTGTCGGCGGTGTTCGTGCCAACCGCGTTCATTCCCGGTATCTCCGGTCAGTTCTACCGGCAATTCGCACTGACGATTGCCTCAGCCACGCTGATCTCGTGCCTGGTTTCGTTGACACTCTCTCCGGCGCTCGCGGCACTGCTGCTGCGTCCGCGGAGCGCTGGTACGCGATCACTCATCGGCCGCATCGTCGGCGGGTTCTTCGATCGATTCAACACTGGGTTCGATCATCTCTCGACGTTCTATGGGACCAGTGTCAACAAGATTGTGCGGGTGTCCGGGTTGGTGCTCGCGGTCTACGCCGGGCTCCTGGTACTGACGGGCTTCCAGTTCTGGCGCGCACCGGGCGGCTTCATCCCGGCGCAAGACCAGGGGTACTTCATTACGATCGTGCAACTGCCACCGGGCTCGTCGCTGGCGCGCACCGATGCCGTCGTGCAACGGGCGATCAAGGATCTGCACGCCATTCCGGGAGTCGTGCACACGGCCAGTTTCACAGGGCTGGATGGGGCCACATTCACCAACGCCAGCAACGCCGCGACCGTGTTCTTCACGGTGACGCCATTTGCCGAACGCGCGGCGCACGGCATCGACGGCGCCACCGTCTTGAGCACCGCTCGACAGCGCATGGCCGCCATCGCCGAGGCGAACATCTTCGTCATTCGCCCACCGTCGGTCCGCGGTCTCAGCACGACGGGCGGCTTCAAATTCATGGTGCAGGATCAGGCGGCGCGAGGACTGCCGGCGCTGCGCGACGCCGCGTTCCAAGTGATCGGCGGCGCCGCCCGCGAGCCGAGTCTGACGACGGTGTTCTCACAGTTCGAGGTCTCGACGCCTCAGCTCTACGTCGATATCGATCGCGACCGCGCCCAGGCACTCGGCGTCCCGCCGTCGCGGGTATTCGAGGCGCTCGAGGTTTTTCTCGGCTCCGCCTTCGTGAACGATTTCAATTATCTCGGACGCACGTATCGAGTCACCGCCCAGGCGGATTCGCAATTTCGACGAACCGCCCGGAATATTTCCGAGCTTCGCACCCGCAGCGACAGCGGAGGCATGGTGCCGCTCGGATCGGTGGCCACGTTTCGTGACGTCAGCGGTCCGACGCGCGTGACACGCTACAACCTCTTTCCGGCCGTCGAGGTTCTCGGCGACTTGACGCCGGGCACATCGTTTGGCCAGGGCATGAGCACGATGGAGGCGCTGGCGACACGCGTGCTGCCCGAGGGTATTTCCTACGAGTGGACCGAGCTGGCCTTCCAGCAACAGCAGGCCGGCAACACCGCGGCGTTCGTCTTCGTCTTTGCAGTCATCGTCGTCTTTCTCGTGCTGGCCGGACAATACGAGAGCGTGACGTTGCCGCTCGCGGTCGTGCTCATCGTACCCATGTGCCTGCTGGCGGCGATTACCGGCGTGCTGCTTCGCGGGCAAGACAACAACATCCTCACGCAGATCGGTCTCGTCGTGCTCGTCGGCCTGGCGTGCAAGAACGCCATCCTGATCGTCGAATTCGCCAAGCAGGCGGAAGATCAGCTCGGGCTCGATCGATTCGCGGCAGCGGCGCATGCCGCGCGGCTGCGGCTGCGACCAATCCTGATGACGTCGTTTGCCTTCATTCTCGGCGTCGCACCGCTGGTCGTCGCTAGCGGCGCCGGTTCGGAAGCGCGCCAGGCGCTGGGTACCGCCGTCTTCGCGGGAATGATTGGCGTGACACTGTTCGGCTTGCTGCTGACACCGGTGTTCTACGTGGTCTGCCGGCGTCTGGCGCTCTGGCGCCGACCGTTGATCCCACGCCCGGCGATCGACGCAGGGCCATCGATGAGCGCATCTCCCGCCGGTGAGGTCCAGCCATGACGCGTCCCGCATCTCCAGCCATCGGCACCGTTTTGATCAGCACTGCGTTGGTCGCGGTCGCCGCCTGCAGCGTGAGAGGCACGGACATCAGGGCTGTCGAACCGACGCCGCCCGCTGCCTTCGAGGGCGCCACGAATCCTTCGCTCGCGGCAACGGAGCCCGTCGACGCGTGGTGGACGACGTTCCAGGACGCGCGCATGACGTCGCTCGTCGAGCAAGCACTGAGTCGAAGTCCCGACGTCCGCCAAGCAACGGCGCTCGTGCGGTTGGCGCGGGCGCGGATGCGGGAGCAGGAAGGCACGAACTGGCCGGTGGGCGGAGCGCGCGCCAGCGCCGATCGCAGCCGGACACAAGCTGGCATCTCGCCTGTCTCCGACGCCAATCTGTTCGACATCGGCGTCGACGCGAGTTGGGAAGTGGACGTCTTCGGCGCCCGTCGGGCCGCGATTGCAGGGGCGCGCGCCGACTTTGCGCGCGAGCGATCGCTGCGTCGTCTCACCCTGGTGTCGGTCGCGGCCGAAGTCGTGCTCGCGTACGCCGACATTCGCGGCACGCAGACGCGACTCGCCGTTGCTCGCGACAACGTCGCCAATCAGGAGAGCGCAGCGGCGCTGACCGCGCAACTGCTCAACGCTGGCCGGGGGACGCAGCTCGATGTGGACCGAGCCAACGCGCTCCTCGAATCGACCCGCGCGTCGATTCCACCGCTCATCGTCGCGGAGTCGGCCGCGATCTATCGGCTCGGCGTCCTGGTTGGCGCCCACCCACAGGCGCTGGCCGCCGACTTGCGCGTTCCCGAGGCGCTGCCCGTGCCGCCGGATGCGCTCGGGATCGGCGAGCCGATCATGCTCCTTCGCCGGCGGCCGGATGTGGCGGCCGCCGAAGCCGCGGTGTTCGCCGCAGCGGCGCGCGCCGGCGTCGCCGCCGCCGAGCTCTTTCCACGACTCGTGCTCAACGGCGGGATTGGACTGCAATCCTTCAGCATCGGCAATGCCGACAATCGCGGATTGCAGTTTGGTGTCGGTGTCGGCGTCACGCTGCCGTTTCTCGAGTGGAATCGCATTCGCCAGCGCATCCTGGCCGCCGATGCGACCGCAGAAATCGCGGTCGCGGACTACGAGCGAACCGCGCTGTCCGCACTCGAGGAAGCCGAGCGGGCGATCACCGCCTATGTTCAAGAGCGGGAACGCTTCGGTCATCTCGATCTGGCCGCTCGCTCGGCACGCGCCGCCGCCGATCTCGCGCGGCAGCGATACCAGCTCGGCGTCGACAACTTCTTGACCGTGCTCGACGCCGAGCGCGTGCGGCTGGATGCGGAGGACCAATTGGCCGCCAGCCGCGTCGAGGTGACGCGTCAGGCCGCATCAATCTTCAAAGCGCTCGGTGGCGGCTGGTCGGAGGCCGAACGTCTCACGAGCGGACAGCTCGCCGACGATGACCGTGATCGACTGCGAAGGATCGTCGAGGTCGGACGAAAGCAATCGATACGCTAAGGCCAAGGAGCTGATGCCTCGAAACGACCACTTTGACGGGCGACGGTTCTTCAATCCGACCGGCCCGGCGTTGCAGCCGTTTACAGCCGTTCCGCGCATGCTGTTGACGCGGCGAGCCATGTGGCCTGCACACGTCCCTGATGTGCCGAGGCAACCGCCCGCGCGCGGGACCGCGAGCGCCGTCCTGACCTTCATCGGGCATGCGACGTTCCTGATTCAGACGGCCGCCGGAAATATCCTCACCGACCCGATCTATTCGAAGTACGCCGGACCGTGGAATCTGGGACCTCGGCGTGTCCGGCCGCCCGCGATCGCGTTCGACGCGTTGCCGCCTATTTCCATCGTGCTCCTCAGTCACAACCACTACGACCATTGCGATCTGCACACGCTGGGAATGCTGGCGAAACGCTTCGATCCGCTGGTCGTCACGCCCCTGGGGAACGGTCGTTTCGCGCGGGCAGCCGGCATTCGTCGGGTAGAGGAACTCGATTGGTGGCAAAGCGCGCAGGGTTCGAGTGTGCCGATCACGCTCACGCCAGCGCATCACTTTTCTGCCAGAAGCCCGTTCGATCGCAACCAGGCTCTCTGGGGAGGGTTCCTGCTCAGGGTGGATGACTCGCGAATGTATTTCGCGGGCGACACGGCGTACGCGCCGTTCTTCCAGCAGATTCGACAGCGCCTCGGCCCGATCGACCTGGCGCTTCTCCCGATTGGCGCGTACGAGCCCCGCTGGTTCATGCAGAGCGTGCACATGAACCCGGCGGAGGCCGTGCAGGCTCACCTCGACCTCGGCGCGACCGAGAGCATCGCTATGCATTTCGGCACGTTCCAGATGACGGCGGAGGGCATCGACGAACCCGTGCGAGCGTTGGAAGAGGCCCGCCGCGCAAGGAATGTTCCGGCGTCGGCGTTTCGTATCCTGGGCTTCGGGGAATCAATATGACGAGGTGGACTGATCCTTCATCGGCGTGTCACAAAACAGCGGAGAATGCGGTCTGTGGTGGTGACCAATGAGCTTCAGGCCCAATTTCATCCTGCAGACGGACTCCTACAAGCAGTACCACTGGACGATGCGGATCCATGACACGACCCGCACCTACTCGTATCTCTCCAGCCGGATAGGGGCCAAGCACGCGTGGAATACGGCCGTTGGCCTGCAGTACTACCTCAAGGAGTATCTGGAAGGTCCCCGGATCACCAGGGCCGACATCGACGAGGCGTTGGACTACCTGCGGGCGCACTTCAAATACCCGCAGTTGAATCCGATGTGGTCTCACATTGTGGAGACCTACGGCGGGCGACTGCCTCTGCGGATTCTGGCGTGGGATGAGGGCTGCCGCGTCCCGGTGGGTTACCCGACCTTTACTGTGGTCAATACGGATCCGCGATGCGAGGCATTGACGAACCACGTTGAGCCGTTGCTGGCCAAAGTCTGGTATCCCATGACGGTGGCGACCATCTCAGGCTATGTCATTGGAGAACTACTCGAACTGGTGAGAGCCAGTGGAGGGCCAGATACCAGGGCTCGTTACATGCTGCATGACTTCGGCTACCGTGGGGCCAGCAGTGAAGAGACTGCCCGCATTGGCGGCTTGGCGCATCTGGTCCATAGCCAAGGCACAGATACCATGCAGGGCATGAAGCAGGCCGCGCACTACTACGGCGCGTCCCTTCAGGACCTGGCCTCCTCCGTAGTGGCCAGTGAACATTCCATCATGACAGCGGGTGGACCACAGGAAGAAGTAGCCATCGCACGTCACATCATCGAGACTCATCCTGACCAGATCATCTCGCTGGTGGCCGACTCGTATGACTATTACGCCTTTGTCGATGCGATGATCGACCTGAAGCCCGTCGTCGACCGGCACCGCGTCAAGCTGGTCATCCGGCCCGACTCGATCACGCCTCAGCACCCCGACCCCAAAGATCTGGTGCTCTGGACGCTGAATCGGTACATGGCCAGAATGCCCTGTACGACGACGCCAACGGGACATCGAGAGACGCCCTACTCCGTCCTGTGGAGTGATGGGTTGGTTCCTGACAAGATCATCGACATCGCCAGCGCCGTGGTCGTCAACGGGTTCGCCGCGCACAACACGGCCTACGGCATGGGCGGCGGTCTGCTTCAGAGGGTGGACCGGGACACTGAACGCTTTGCCATGAAAAGTTCGGCCCAGGAGCGGGATGGGCAGTGGGTGAAGGTTCAGAAGAACCCGCTCGACAAGTCCAAGGCATCTCTGGCTGGCCGTCTACAGGTCGTGAACCTCACGGGGCATGACGACATCGTGCCGGAGGAAGAGTGGCCGAATCCAGAGGACCCGAGGGTCCGGCTGAAGCCGGTCTTCGAGAATGGAATAATCTTGCGTCACCATACCTTTGAGCAGGTTCGGGCGCGGGCGAGAGAGCATTCGGATCCTCATCGATGGAGCCAGAGCCCTGCGTTCAGCGAAGCTTCGGCGGTGTGATCTTAGCGGCGCGCAGACGCGGCGCCAGGGTCACGAGCGCCGTCGGCATGTGCTGCGGAGTAATGGATGGACAAGCCTCGCATCTTCGTTGGCTCGTCAGCAAAGCAGCAGAAGCTGGTGCAGGCGCTTGCCCGCGGCCTCGAAGACGTCGCGCACGTAGAACCATGGACGACGTCATTCAATCCGGGGACCTCGACACTGGAGCGGCTCCTCGAGCTGACGCGTGAGGTCGATTTCGCCGCGTTCGTGTTCGCGCGCGACGACTGGACAGCCAGCGGGCCGCCCGCATCCGATTCCTCGGAATCCGGCCAGGCTTCTCCGCGAGACAACGTGGTCTTCGAAGCCGGTCTTTTCGGTTCAGCCCTCGGAATGCGCCGAACGTTCATCCTTCATGCGAGCGGCGCAAAGCTTCCAACCGATCTCCTCGGCCTCACGTCCGTACGCTACGGCGACGCGACCACCGCTGCCGAGATGAGAGTCGTCAATCAGAAGCTTCGGAAGGCGATAGAGAACGAGGGGCGCGCAGCCCGCATCGAGGGGATGTGGTGGCAGTTTTCCCTGACGGAGCGCAGTGCCGAGGAGCCTTCGGCCGTGAGCCTCCTGCGCATCTCGCGCGACCGCGAGGGGGCACTGGATGTGAGCGGCCGCGGATGGCAAGAGGGTGGCACGCTGTCAGTGCGATACTGGAGCGAAGCGGTGAAAGAGAGGAAAGATCCTCCCGGCGTCTTCTACTATTGGAAAGGCGAACGGCCACGGCACTCGAACGCACCGCAGTTGGACGGAACGGGAGAGATCCGACTCGAGTCCGCCGATCGCGCCGCCGGGTACTGGATAACTCGGTCGGACACTCACCCGGAAGTCAACGCGCGGACGTCCGGTGTTTACTTGCGCGCCGATCCCGAGGACATGAGCGTCCTGGACGGACGGGACGATCGGCGACGCGCCGAGTTGGTCGCCGAGCGGCTGACGCAGTGGAAGTCGACGACGAACGCCTGAGATCAGCGCAGGGGGCGCTTGCTACCCGCGGTGGCCGGTCCCTTCGTCGGCGATGTCACCCACGTTGTCGGGATCGACACTCTCCGATCGACCCCACTGGTCGTCGACGAGCCCCCGCCGCCGAAAGCCTCGCTCGATCGAATCCTCGGTCTGCGGCCCGGGTTCATCGACGTCTCCCCAGCCGAACTCTTGCCATGGCGTTCGCACCTTGTGCCTCTCGTGTCACGCCAGCTCGTTGGTGAACAGCTCGTTCATCTGGATGTACGGCACCAAATTCGCCAGTGCGGCGAAGCTGCCTTCCCTCAGAATCTGTGCCGCACGAATGAAGCCTCGTGCGGTCAGGAGGACATCGGCGCCCGATCGATCGATGGCCATTCGCGCGGAACGGACGCGTTCGACTGCGATTGACAGATCGTACAGCGGGGCTGTCGGGTCACCAGTGGCGTCCTCGATCGATAGCCCAGCGACGCCGGTTGCCACACAGCGCGTGACACTCTCGGCGACGTCCTCGGGTTCGAGACCGTATCCCGACATGAAATCCGCGCTGACTGGGACGTCAACGGAGGCCGCGATATCTGCATCCTGACGGCTCGACTCGTGGATCTGCGCAGCGAGGCCAGGCACCGGCGGCAATGATTGAGACAGTGTCATCGTGATACTCCGTGTGCTGTCACTTCAAGACCGCAGCGGCCCCGACTGTGTGACACGGCGCTCACGCCGCGGCCCGCTGGCGGAATGCAGCTGAACCGTCAATCGGATCCGTCCAGCGATCACGACGGGCAGAGCGGGCAGAGCGGGCAGAGCGGACCAGTCTGCAGCCGTCGGAGGTCGAGACGAGGTCCGACGCGAAGAGACGTTCGAGGCTTGCGACGTCGCCATTCTGGGCCGCTGCGAGGAACCCTTCGAGAAGACGCTTTCGCTCGGTCGAACTCGTGGCCGTCGTTCGGTCACTTGCGATGTGCTGTCGCGCGCGCGTCACGACCTGACGCGCGTT
>Ga0207428_10003425_pt1 | contig 15419 bp, 10 predicted proteins | sample RhiMethybrSRZTD1_FD_187600 | JGI IMG/M metagenome (GOLD analysis project Ga0207428, IMG submission 187600) | Populus rhizosphere microbial communities from Tennessee, USA - Rhizosphere MetaG P. TD hybrid SRZTD1 (SPAdes) (version 3) | ecosystem: Host-associated > Plants > Roots > Rhizosphere >...
CAGGCGGCCCGCGAGGCGGCCGAGCCCGAGCTTGGCGGCCGCCGCAGCGCCGGCTCGCCAGTCCGGTTGGCGGTCCGGGATCTCCGGGATCGGCACCGTCGGATCGAGTGTCGCGACGTGGCGGTACATCCGCAGCGCCTCGGCCTCCTGGGAGTACCGCCCCTCGTCGAGCAACGCGTCGAGCGTGCCGTACTGCGCGAGCAGCGACGCGGCCGTCTTGGCGCCGACGCCGCGCGCCCCCGGGATCTTGTCGGAGGGGTCGCCGCGGAGCGCGATGAAGTCGGGCACCTGCGCCGGCTCGACGCCGTAGCGCTCCCTGACCTCCGCGGGACCGATGCGCGCTAGCTCGCTCACGCCGCGGACGGGCTGGAGGATCGTCACGTCCTCGGCGGCGAGCTGGAACGCGTCGCGGTCGGAGGTGGCGACGAGCGAGGTGCCGCCACGCGCCCGCTCCGCCGCGACGGCGGCCGCGAGGAAGTCGTCCGCCTCGTAGCCCGCGGCCTTCCCGCAGACGATCCCGGCGGCCTCGAGCAGGCCCGGAGCGAGGTCGAGCTGCTCGAGCAGCTCCGGGTCGAACTCCCGCCCCGCCTGGTAGCCGGCGAGCGCCTCGTGCCTGTACGTCGGCACGAACAGCGTGTCCCAGCCGACGAACACGGCGCGCGGCCGCTCGGCGTCCCAGAGCCGGAGGAGCATGTTGACGAGGCCGGTGAGCAGGTTGCCGGCGCTGCCGTCGGCCCGGCGGATCGAGCGCGGTAGCGCATGGAAGGCACGGTGCGCGAACGAGTCGCCGTCGACGACGAGGAGCGGTGCGCTCATGCCGCGCTCCTAGAGCCAACCGCTCCCTCCAACGCCTCGATTGCCTCGCGCAGCCGTTCGGTCGCGACCCGCGATCCCTCGGCGCGGTCGCGCTCCAGGAGGTCAGCCGTCTCGACGGGCGGGCCATAGGCGACCCGCAGAGGCGCGAACTGGCTCAGGCGGTCGGTCCCGGCGATGGCGGCCGGAACGAGCGGGACGCGGGCGTCGAGCGCGATGCGGGCCGCGCCCGAGTGCCAGCGCGGCGCGTGCCGCTTCCGCAGGCCCTTCGAGCGCCGCGTTCCCTCCGGGAACATCACGACCGCGTGCCCGGCGCGACACAGCTCGACGGCGGTCTGGAGCGCCTCGAGGTCGCCCGCCCCGCGGTCGACCCGGAACCCCCCGCCCGCGCGGATGATCCAACCGAGCGGCGGCCAGAAGAGCTCCTTCTTCGCCATGAACCGCAGGAACCGGCGGGGAAACAGCGGTATGCCGAGCGGCCACGGATCGAAGTTCGACCAGTGGTTCGCGGCGAGCACGCAGCCGCCGTCGGGGATGTTCTCGCGGCCGCTCCAGCGCAGGCGAAACACGATCCGCAACACCGGCCAGCTGACCACGCCGATGAGGAGATACAGCACGCTGGGCCTCGGCGGGCGCGGCATCGCGGCGGAGGATACGTGTGCCGGGAAGCGAAACGGCGGCGAATCCGGTCGTTACGCTGTCCCGTCCCATGCCACGTCTCGTCATCGTCGAATCGCCCGCCAAGGCGCGCACGATCGCCGGCTACCTCGGCCGCGACTACGTCGTGGAGTCGAGCATCGGCCACATCCGCGATTTGCCGAAGCGCGCGTCGGACGTCAAGAAGGACGATCGGCCGCGGTTCGGGACGCTCGGAGTCGACGTCGAGCGCGATTTCGAGCCGCTCTACATCCTCGACGCCGACAAGAAGCGCGTCGTGGCGGACCTCCGGAAGAAGCTCGCGTCCTCCGACGAGCTCCTCCTCGCGACGGACGAAGACCGCGAGGGCGAAGCCATCGCCTGGCACCTGCGCGAGGTGTTGAAGCCCAAGGTCCCGGTGCGGCGGATGGTGTTCCACGAGATCACCCGCGACGCGATCGAGAAGGCGCTCTCGCAGACGCGGGAGATCGACGAGCGCCTCGTCGACGCCCAGGAGACGCGGCGCATCCTCGACCGGCTCTACGGTTTCGAGGTCTCGCCGGTCCTCTGGAAGAAGGTCATGCCGCGGCTCTCCGCCGGTCGTGTCCAGTCGGTCGCCACCCGCCTCGTGGTCGACCGTGAGCGGGAGCGGATGGCGTTCGTCGTCGCGCGCTACTGGGACGTCGTCGGAACGTTCGAGCCCGGGGCGTTCGAGGCGCGGCTCATCGCCGTGGACGGCAGCCGGGTCGCGCAAGGGCGCGACTTCGGCCCGGACGGCACGCCGACCTCGCGCGACGCGATCGTGCTCGACGAGGGGCGCGCCCGGGAGCTCGCGACCGATCTCGAAGGCCGGACGTTCTCGGTCGAAAGGGTCGACGAGAAGCCCTACACGCGCCGGCCGGCCGCACCGTTCCGCACCTCGACCCTTCAGCAGGAGGCGAGCCGCAAGCTCCGGTTCTCCTCCCAGACGACGATGCGCCTCGCGCAGCGGCTCTACGAGAACGGGCACATCACGTACATGCGCACGGACTCGGTGACGCTCTCCGACACGGCGCTCGCGGCGGCGAGAGCCCACGCCGCGCGGGTCTACGGGCCCGAGACGGTGCCGACCGCGCCGCGCCGATACGAGCGGGCCGTCGCGAACGCGCAGGAGGCCCACGAGGCGATCCGGCCGGCCGGAGACGTGTTCCGCACGCCGGACGAGCTCCGCGGCGAGCTGTCCCGCGACGAGCACGCGCTCTACGACCTGATCTTCAAGCGCACGGTCGCCTCGCAGATGAAGGACGCGAGCGGACAGACCGTCTCGATCGAGCTCGGCGCGACGACCGAGGCCGGGACCCGGGCGACATTCCGCGCGAGCGGCACCGTGATCACCTTCAAGGGGTTCCTGCTGGCCTACGAGTCGGGTCGGGACGAGCCCTCCGACGACGACGAGGAGCGCCTCCTGCCAGCGCTCACGGTCGGCCAGGAGCTGTCGGCGTCGGCCCTCGAGGCGGTCGGCCACGAGACGAGCCCGCCTGCCCGCTACACGGAGGCGAGCCTCGTGAAGGCGCTCGAGGATCGCGGCATCGGGCGCCCGTCCACGTACGCGTCGATCATGGGCACGATCCTCGACCGCGGCTACGTGTTCAAGAAGGGCACCGCGCTCGTGCCCACCTTCCTCGCCTTCGCGGTGATCCAGCTGCTCGAGCGGCACTTCGACCAGCTCGTCGACTACGACTTCACCGCGCGGCTCGAGGACGATCTCGACCGGATCGCCGCGGGCGAGGAGCAGCGGGTCGCCTGGCTTCAGCGCTTCTACTTCGGCGACGGCGACCCCGGGCTCCACTCGCTCGTGACCGACCAGCTCGAGGGGATCGACGCTCGCCAGGTCAACTCGATCCCGATCCCCGGCAGCGACGTGGTCGTTCGGGTCGGACGCTACGGCCCGTATCTCGAGCGGGGCGAGCAGCGGGCGAGCGTGCCCGAGGGCATCGCGCCGGACGAGCTGACCGCGGAGCGGGTCGAGGAGCTTCTCGCCCGGCCGGCCGGCGACGAGCGAGCGCTCGGGACGCACCCGGAGACGGGCCGGGAGATCGTCGCGCGCGACGGGAGATACGGCCCGTACGTCACCGAGGTGCTGCCCGACGGCGAGGACGGCAAGCCCCGTACGGCCTCCCTCTTCTCGTCGATGAGCCTCGACACCGTCACGCTGGAGGACGCGGTGCGGCTGCTCACGCTGCCCCGCACGCTCGAGGCTCCCGACGGCGAGGAGATCGTCGTCTCGAACGGCCGCTACGGCCCGTTCGTGAAGAAGGGCTCCGAGACACGCTCGCTCGACTCCGAAGAGCAGCTCCTGACGTTGACCGTCGAAGAGGCGGAGGAGCTCCTCGCGAAGCCGAAGGAGCGGCGTGGGCGAGGTGCCCCCAAACCACCGCTCAAGGAGCTGGGGCCCGACCCGTCCTCGGGCAAGCCGCTCGTCGTCAAGGACGGCCGCTTCGGGCCGTATGTCACGGACGGCGAGACCAACGCGAGCCTGCGCAAGGGCGACGAGGTCGAGGGGCTGACGCTCGAGCGCGCGCTCGAGCTGCTCGCCGAACGGCGCGCGAAGGGGCCGTCAGAGCCGCGCCGAACCAGCCGCGCGCGCCGTTAGCGAAGCGCTGTAAACGGTTCCTAACCCAGGCGTCCGCGAGGCGTCGTACCATTGAGCGAGACGCGTGCCGGGCCGCAGCCCGACGCGCATCACGTGCCGGAGCGCGGAATACGTTGACCGAGGCATGCGTTGCGCGTTTGTGACACGGTTTGCGGTCTCGATCCCGTGGAAAGACCAAAGGATCGCACTACAGTCAGACAAGATTGTGCTCCGCCGAGGACGGGAAAGGACACACATACAAGCTTGACGCAGAACCAGCTCATCGAACTTTTCGAGACGGACCAGCTGAAGGCGATCGTCGAGCGCTCCGAGGAGCGGGGATGGGTCGACGCGGCAGAGCTCGCCAGCTTCGTGACCGAGCAGGAGCTCGGCTCGGAGGAGATCGAGCAGGTCACCCGCGAGCTCGAGGCGATGGGGCTCGAGGTCGGGGCGCCCGCCCCGACCGAGGAGGAGGAGAAGGCGAAGGAGGCGGCCGAGGCCGCCGTGTGGGCGAGCGAGGCCCTCTCGGGCGCCGCCGACTCGCTCCAGCTATTCCTCGCCGACGTCGGGCGGCACAAGCTGCTCAATGCCGCGCAGGAGGTGCAGCTCGCGAAGCGCATCGAGCGCGGCGACCCCGTGGCGAAGCGCCACATGATCGAGTCGAACCTGCGCCTCGTGGTCTCGATCGCGAAGGGCTATCGAGGGCTCGGCGTCCCGTTCCTCGACCTGATCCAGGAAGGCACCCTCGGGCTGAACCGGGCTGTCGAGAAGTTCGACTGGCGCCGCGGCTTCAAGTTCTCGACGTATGCCACCTGGTGGATCCGCCAGTCGGTGCAGCGTGCGGTCGCGAACCACGCGCGCACGATCCGCGTGCCCGTGCACGTGGTGGAGCGCCAGCAGAAGCTCTCCCGGGCGGCGCGGCGACTCGAGGTCGAGCTCGGCCGCGAGGCGACGAAGGAAGAGCTCGCCGAGGCGACCGGCCTGCCGATCCAGCACGTCGAGGAGGCGATGAGCGCCGCGCACGCATCGGTCTCGCTCAACCAGTCGGTCGGCGCGGACGACGAGGGCGAGCTGGGCGACCTGTTCGCGGACCGTGAGGCGGCCGACCCGTTCGACGAGGCCGAGGAGTCGCTCCGCCGCCAGGGCGTGCGGCGCGCGCTCGACGCGCTGCCGGAGCGCGAGCGACGGATCCTCGAGCTGCGGTTCGGTTTCGAGGGCGAGCCGTGGACGCTCGAGGCGATCGGCAACGAGCTCGAGCTGACACGCGAGCGCGTCCGCCAGCTCGAGGGTCAGGCGCTCAGCCGGCTGGCCGCGCTCCGCGAGCTCGCCTCGCTGGCGGCGTAGTCAAACCGTCTCCACGCCGACCGCGGTCGTCCCGCCCCGCCTCCGCTCGGCTTCGGCGAGCGCGTCCTCGTCGTAGAGGTGGCATTCGACGGTCGTCTCACCCTGGTCGAGCGGTCGTGGCGCGATCGGCTCGTGCCACTCGATCTCGGCGAACTGCCCGTCCGCCGCGATCCGCCGGATGCCCTTCCAGAACGGCGCGTCGGGACTCGCCGCGCGGATCGACTCGAGCAGCGCAACGACATCTGCTCCCATTCGGCCCGACCCGGCCTTGAGCCGGACGTGCGAGGCGGGCTCGTCGAGTGCGCCCAGGTTGCCCATCAGCGCCTGCTCCGCCTCGTAGTCCTCCTGTGCCTGCATCGCCCAGCGTGACTCGAGCAGGTCACGCAGGTCGCGCGTCTCCCACCCGCACACCTCGAAGGCGAGCGGACAGCGGGGGTGGAACGAGCAGCCGAGAGGCGGTTGGGCCGCGTCGGGCACCTCGCCCGGCGGAAGGTCGCGCGGCACGGCCCGGCGAGGATCGGGGTCGGGGATCGCACGGAGCAGCGCCTTCGTGTACGGGTGCTTCGGATCGGCGTAGATCGCCTCGGAAGGCCCGATCTCGACGATGCGGCCGAGGTACAGGATCGCGATCCGGTCGCAGAAGAACTTCGCGGTCGCGAGGTCGTGCGTGATGTAGAGGTACGTCAGGTTCAGCTGGCGCTTGAGGTACAGCATCAGCTCCAGGATCTTCGCCCGGACGCTCATGTCGAGCATCGACACGGGCTCGTCGGCGACGAGCAGGACCGGGTTGAGGATGATCGCGCGTGCGATCACGACACGCTGCTTCTGTCCGCCGGAGAGGTCGGACGGGTACTTGTCCAGGAACTGCTCCGGCGGGTCGAGACCGACGATCGAGAGTGTCTCCGCCACGCGGCTCTTGCGCTCCGCGCCGCTACCGATCTTGTGGATCTGGAGCGGGTGCTCGACCTGCTGGGCGACGGTCATCGCGGGGTTCAGCGACGCGTGCGGATCCTGGAAGACGATCTGCATCTCGCGCCGCAGCGCGCGCAGCCGGCGCTCGCTCAGCTTGGTGATCTCACGGCCCTCGAACTGCACGCTGCCCTCGGTGGCCGAGACCAGCCCGAGAATCGTTCGCCCGAGCGTCGTCTTCCCGCTCCCGGACTCGCCGACGAGCCCCAGCACCTCGCCGCGGCGAAGCTCGATCGAGACGTCGTCGACGGCACGAACATGGCCCGCCTCGCGACCGAGGATGCGAGAGGCAAAGCTCCCGCGGATCGCGTAGTACGTCTTCAGGCCGCGGATCGAGACGAGGACGTCGTCGGCCACGGCGCTCCTCAGGCCTCCTCGGCGATCGCGATCTCCTCCCGCTCGAGCGGCTCGCGGCCGTCCTCGGGGATGAGCTCGTCCGGCCCGTGGAGCCAGCAGAGCACGCGACGCCCGTCCCCGAGGGCCTGCTCGACCGGGTCGCGGCTGGCGCACACCTCCATCGCGCTCGGGCAGCGCGGATGGAACCGGCAGCCGTTCGGCGGATCGATCAGATTCGGCGGCGCCCCCGGGATCGAGTGGAGCTCGACGGTCTCGAGCGAGATCGTCGAGCGGAGCAGCTCGCGCGTGTACGGGTGCGCCGGCTCCCCGAAGACGTCGCGGGCGTCGCCTTCCTCCGCGATCTGCCCCGCGTACATCACGGCCACCCGGTCGCACGCCTCGGCGACGATCCCGAGGTTGTGCGTGATCAGCAGGAGCGCCGTGCCGAAGTTGCGACGCAGGTCGGAGAGGATCCCGAGGATCTGCGCCTCGACGATCACGTCGAGCGAGGTCGTCGGCTCGTCCGCCACGAGGAGCTTTGGTCGCAGGACGAGGGCGAGCGCGATCATGATCCGCTGCCGCATGCCGCCCGAGAACTCGTGCGGATACTGACGGAAGCGCGTCGGCGGGATCCCCATCCGGCCGAGCGTCTCCAGCGAGCGCGTCCGGACCTCGCGGTCGCTCAGCTTGGGCTCGTGCTGCTCGAGGGTCTCGCGAAAGTGATCCTCGATCCGCATCAGCGGGTTCAGGCGCGTCATCGGCTCCTGGAAGATCAACCCCAGATCCGGCCCGCGTAACCGGCGGAGCTCCTTCGGGTTCATGCCCACGAGGTTCTTGCCGCCGTAGATCACCTCGCCGTCCGACGCCGCGCCGTCGGGCAGCAGGCCGAGGATCCCGCGTCCGAGGGTCGACTTGCCGCAGCCCGACTCCCCGACGAGGCCGAGCACCTCTCCCTCGCCGATGTCGAGCGAGACGCGATCGACCGCGCGCACCGTGCCGCGGGGCGTGCCGTAGTACACGCGGAGGTCGCGCACCGAGACGACGGGTGTCGCGGTCAACGAGACTCCGGCTCCGTGCCCGAGGTCGGCCGGCTCATGTCGACCTTGACCTTGGGCCGCTTGCGGAGCACCGGGTTGATCGTCTCGTTCAGGCCCTCGCCGAGCAGCGTCAGGCCCGTCACGAGGAGGACGATCGCGAGCCCGGGGAACAGTCCCGTCCACCAGATCCCGGAGGCGGCGTCCGACACCGCGCGGTTGATGTCGTAGCCCCACTCGGCCCCGTCCGTCGGCTGGATCCCGTACCCGAGGAAGCCGAGGGCGGCAAGCGTGAGGATCGCGTCGGCCGCGTTGAGCGTCGCGAGCGGCGGGACGTTCTGGACCACGTTGAAGAAGACGTACTTGCGGATCACCGTGAACGGTCTCGCCCCGAGCGCGCGCGCCGCCTCGACGAACGGCTCCTCCCGGATCGAGATCGTGTGGTTTCGGACCACGCGGAAGTAGAGCGGCACGTACACGACCGTGATCGCGATCGCGGCCGTGAGGATTCCCTGCCCGACGCGGTCCGAGAGGAGAAACGCGATCACGATCGCGAGGAGGAGGAACGGGAAGACGAGGAGGGCGTCCATGAGCAGCACGAGGACGCGGTCGAGCCACCCGCCGAAGTAACCGGAGAGCAGCCCGAGCGGGACGCCGACCCCGATCGAGAAGAACATCGACACGATCACGACCTTCAGCTCGGTCTGCGTGCCCCAGATGATCCGCGAGAGGACGTCGGTCGACTGGACGTTCGTCCCCATCAGGTGATCCCACGACGGCGGGGCGAGCTGCGGGAACCGCTGCCCGTTCGCACGGAACGTGTCGAAGTCGTACGGCGCGATGACCGGCGCGAGGAGTGCGATGAGCACGAATGCGAGCGTGATGCCGGCGCCGATCCAGAGCATCGTTCGGGCCATGCCGCGGGCCTCGGTGATCGGCGCGAACGCACGCCGTGCGCCGACCAGTCGACGCGGGCCCGTGGAAGTGTCGACGCGGACCGCCACCGTCCCTAGTACCGGATCCTCGGGTCGATGTACGCGTTGACGAAGTCGATGATCAGGCTCGCGAGGACAACGACGAGCGCGAAGACGACGACGATCCCCTGCACCGCGGCGTAGTCGCGGTTCCGCAGGTAGACGAGCAGTGTGTTCCCGATGCCCGGCCAGTTGAACGTCGTCTCGGTGAGGACGGCGCCCGAGAGCAGCAGCGCGATGCTGAGGGCGACGACCGTGATCACCGGCACGAGGGCGTTGCGGAACGCATGGTGGTACACGACCGACCGCTCGTTGATCCCCCGCGCACGGGCCGCCTCGATGTAGTCGTCCTTCATCGTCCGGATCACGTTCACGCGCACGAGGCGGATGAAGACGCCTGCTGTGACCAGCCCGAGCGTGACCGCGGGAAGGATCAGGTGCTTGACGACGTCGACGAACGCGTCCCAGTCGCCGTTCCAGAGCGTGTCGATCGTGTAGATGTGGGTGTGGGTCTGGAGCGTCGCGTCGACGAGCGGGCTCGCGCGGTCGGACGTCGGCAGCCACCCGAGGTACGAGCCGAAGAACAGCTGCGCCATCAGACCGAGGAAGAACACGGGGGTCGCGTAGATGAGGATCCCGAAGAGTCGGCCGCCACCGTCGATCCAGGTGTCTCTGTACCGGCCGGCGACCATGCCGAACGTCACGCCGACGACGATCGCGACGATCATCGCGTAGAAGGTCAGCTCGAGGGTGGCGGCGCCGTTGACCACGATGATGTCGCCCACCGACCGGCGGTCGGTGATCGTGGTGCCGAAGTCGCCTCGGGCGATGTTTCCCAGGTACTCCTTGTACTGGACGAGGATCGGACGGTCGTAGCCGAGTTCGTCCTTGATCTTGTTGACGACCTCGGGTGGGACGTGGCCGCCGAGCGAGGCGCTGATGGGATCGCCCGGCGCCACCCGCATCAGGAGGAAGACCATCGTGAGAACGATGAAGAGCATCGGCACCACGAGGGCGAGCCGCGTGATGGCGTACCGTCTGAGCGAACTCCCTCTGCTACCAGCCATGGACGCCTCGTGTCTCTCGTGCACCGCGCGTGCCGGCGCGAACGCCTTACCCTAGCCCCGCCGCCCAGGAGCGGGGGGCGCCCCGCCGGGCGCCCCCCACGGTGCTTCGTGTCTAGGACTTGCTGAGCTTCCAGTACCGCATGATGAATGCGGCATCGAGCGTGCTCGGGATGCCGTGCACGTTCTTGCGAGCCACAGCGATCATGTTCCCCTGCCAGACGGGGATGATCGGCACCTGGACGGCGGCCAGGCGCTGGATCTGCTTGATGACGTTGATGCGCTTCGCGGTCGTCTTCGCGGCCTGCTCGGCCTTCAAGAGCGCCGCCATCTTCGCGTCGTCATAGCCGTTCGCGGTGAAGTTGCCCGCCTGGTAGAAGGAGAGAACGTAGTTCTCGGGGTCGGGATAGTCCGGGAACCAGCCGAGCTGATATGCGTTGTAGCGCTCGCCCGGCGCATCCGAGTACTGCGCCCACTCCGCCGACTTGAGCGTGACCTTGAACACGCCACCCCGCTCGAGTCCGCGCTTCATCTCCGCGTACTCGTCGGCCGAGGCGTCACCGTAGTGCGTCGGCGTCCACCAGACCTCGATCGGCAGCGGCATCGCGATGCCCGCCTTCTGGAGCTCCGCCTTCGCCTTCGCGATGTTCGGCACACGTCCGTAGAGCGACGCGAACGCGTCCACGTGGCCGGGTAGACCGGCCGGCGGCATCGAGTACAGCGGCTTGACGGTGCCGCGGTACACCCGCGATGCGATCGACTGGCGCGGGACCATGTACGCCATCGCCCTGCGGACGGCGACGTTGTTGAACGGCGGCCGCTCCACGTTCATCGTGAGGTAGCGGATCACGGCGCCCGGGCCCTGGAAGACCTTGACGCTCTTGTTCTCCGCGAGCGAGCCGAGCTCGGTCGGGGTGAACGTCTGGAACGCCATGTCGATCTCGCCCCGCTCGAGCCCGAGCTTCATCGTCGACGACTTCGAGTAGTACCGGATGATGAGACCCTCGTTCTTCGCCTTCGGGCCCCAGTAGTCGTCGTTCCTGACGAGGACGGCCTGCTGGCCGGGCGTGTACTTCTCCAGCTTGTACGGGCCCGTGCCGATCTGCGGCTGGTCGTTCGCCTGCAGCTTGGTCGCCGGATAGCTCGACGGGGTGATGAAGCCGGCGCCCGACGAGAGGATGTACGGCCAGGTCGACTGCGGCGACTTGAGGTTGAACGTGACCGCGTACTGCCCGTTCGTCTTGACGCTCTTCAGGTTCGAGAGGAGCGACGAGATCCCGGAGGGGTCGTTGATCTTGATCGAGCGATCGAACGACGCCTTCACGTCGGCCGAGTCGAAGCCCGAGCCGTCGCTGAACTTCACGCCGCGGCGAAGGGTGCAGCGCCATGTCTTGACGGTGCCGACCGGAGCGCATTTCGTCGCGAGGGACGGCGTGAGCTTCGCGCCGTTCAGCGCCTGGTAGAGGTTGTTGTAGATGTTCTCCGCCAGCGTGAACGTCCCGTAGTCGTACGCTCCCGCCGGGTCGATGTTGGTGACCGTGTCGGTGGTGCCCGCGATGATCGTGCCGCCCTGCGCGGCCGGCGCCGACTGGCCCGCCCCCGCACCGATGGCCGCCGTGAGGAGCGCCACCAGACCGGCAAGCACGCCGAGGCGCCACCGCCGTTCGATTCGACTCATGAGTTCCCCTTTCTCCTTTCGCTGCGTTCATGCTCGTGTTGACTGGCTGTCACCCTTGATGAGACGTCGGAGACGCCCTGTTGGTCTGAACGCTGGAAGAACTCCGGCGGTTCGAGCGGACGCCTACCCCACAAAGCCTGAACAGCCTACGGGCGAGACACGCCGCGTACAAGGGACGCCCCGAGGGGTGGAGCGGCATCCCTCGATCGAGCGACGTCGGCAGCCCCCGTCTAAAGCGTCACGGCCGAAACGCCGATACCCAAGCCGTGGACGCCGCGGAGCGGAGGGAGATCCTCAACCGGTATCGCGATCACAGCCGCCGGTTCGAGGCGGCTGCGGCTCGTCGTAGCGCGAAGACGACCGGCTCGGTCATCCCCTTCACGCCTCCGCCGGCTCTCCGAGAGCTCGAGCAGGAGCCCACCGCACGCGAGATCGAGGTGCTCCAGCTCGTCGCCGACGGCCTCGTGAACCGCGAGATCGGGCAGCATCTGTTCCTCTCCGAGGAGACGGTGAAGTCCCACGTCCGGCATCTGCTCGCGAAGCTTCAGGCGCGAAGCAGAGCCCACGCCGTAGCCGTTGGCTTCCGGCGTGGGCTCATTGCGTGACTTTCGCCGTCAGTCTCCGCAACGTCCACGGCCCCCGATCCCCCGTAGGAGGGATGCCCAAGTGGGCCGCGGAATTGAGGATTTGACGGCTTTACCAGGCCTTCGCGCCGCTCATGACGGTGACGCGAAGCACGATTCGACGAATCGCCCGCACTTCGTGCTCCTAGATTTGGGAACTGACGGCGACGCCCATCGTACCCCATTTGAGGGATACCGCAAGATTGACTGAAGGTAACCGCCGCACTCAAACCGTCGTCTACGTCGGGGCTCTTGCGAGCGCGGCTACAGCGCTTGGTCTCATTCTGCTCGGGACGGGTCAGGGACTCAGCGACCCCTGGACCGTCGCTGTATTGGCGCTCACAAATGCACTTGCCGAACGCAGCGGTGTTCAGGTGGCGAACCGCATTGAGATGTCGATCGCGTTGCTACCTACGCTCTTTGCGGCGGTGCTTTTTGGGCCGCTCGCGGCCGCGATTGTCAATGCCGCCTCGATGCTTGGCGATCCAGACCTGTTTGGGCCGCGAGATCGCACCCAGGCGCCACGTCTGAAGTGGGTCACGTACACCAGCACACGTTTCATCACCGGAGCCGTCGCAGGTGCCGTCGCTATGGCCGTAACCAATGCGACGAATGTCTCTCTGAGCGGTCTTCTTGCCGCGACGCTCCTGAGTGCGTTGGCCGCCGAAGGCCTCGACATTCTGGGCGCCTCGGTAACTCTCCGGATCGTTCGTGGGGAGCGAATGGTCTCCACCCTGAGAGTCCTCGGGCCGATCGTCTTCACGTCGGTCCCGATCTACGGGCCTCTCGTCGCGATCCTCGCGCTCGCGTACCTCGAGGTTTCCCCCTGGACGGTCCCACTCTTCCTCATCCCGTCCCTGGGAGCGCAGCGCCTCTACAAGATGTACCAGGCTCAGCGCACCCTGGCCGAGAGCCTTGAAGCAGCCAATGTCTCTTTCGCGGTCGCACTTGTGACCACGCTGGAGGCGAGCGACGCCTATACAGCAGGCCACTCTCGGGCTGTAGCAATCTACTCCCGCGATATCGCGCGAAGGATGGGCCTCCCAAACGAGGTCTGCGAGCGTGCCTTTCTCTGTGGACTTGTGCACGACATCGGCAAGGTCGGACTCCCGGCCAGCCTTCTTGGCAAGGAGGGCCCGCTCACACTCGAGGAACGCCGCCAAATGCAGGACCACTCAACAATTGGCGAGCGGATCCTGCGTGAAGTGAATACATACGATGATGTGTCAGATATCGTCCGCCACCACCACGAACGAATAGACGGCGGAGGCTATCCCGACGGGATCAGCGGAGATGAGATCCCGTTGTTGGCGAAGGTTATCGCAGTCGCGGATGCCTACAACGCCATGACCTCAGATCGTCCCTATCGAGACGGAATGCCGTCCCGAGTAGCCCGACTGCGACTCGCGCAAGCCGTCGAGAATCAATTCGACACGTCGGTGGTAGCGGCCTTTGAAGCCATACTCGCCACGAGCGACGATGCCTATCGGACGGCGCAGCGCGAGGACTTCAGACCTGGTCAAGCGTCGACATTCGAGGATGCAGGGTCTGATGCTGCCGAGATAGACGCTGCCTGATTGCGACGGATGGCTGCGTTCAGGGCCAACGCCGTCCGCGACCTGATCCCGAGCTTGTCATACACATGACGAACGTGCACCTTCACGGTCGCCGGCGAGATGAACAGCCGTGCCGCAATATCAGTATTCGCCAACCCGTCGCACATTAGCTCATAGATCTCACGTTCACGGGCAGATAGTTTCGCCACGGGATCGAGCGCTGAGAGCGTGTCTACTCCCATTTCCTCAGCCAAGTGCTGATCCGATGCACGGGCGATCACATACCCCGCACCCTCGGCGGTCGCGGGATCGCGGAATAGGGCGACGAGTAGGTCCGGGCTAGCTCGGTAGGCAGTGACGACGAAGTCGACGCCACCCGCCGCGAATGAACCGGCGATCAAACGACGCAAGCTGTCAGCTAGGTCTGGATCGCGCATCTTGAGCGCTCTTATCGCGTCAATACACAGGAGGAGCACGTTCGGCTCGACGGCCTGGGTCGTGCCTTCCACTGCTTCTGCGCACTGTCGAGCGTCCGCGAGGCGACCCATGCACGCGAGCGCAAGGCCGCGGGACGCCCACACTTCACCGCGCATCGCCGGAAGCGAATCGGCCAGATCCGGTGGTTCGAGCGAGCATGCCTCTGCTACGCGCCCCTCATGAAGCAATGCCCTGACGCGTCCGGCATATGCCCCTTGCTGAGCGAACAGGTCCGTGCAATGCACTGCGCTGTCGTACGCCATAGAAAGAGCTCGGTGCGCTTCGTCGAATCGGCGAAGCCCAGCGAGGGCGGCACCGGTCATGAGATATCCGTACGGGAGTGCGAACTCTACGCGGAACTGTATGGACTCTTGTGTGAGTTCCTTCGCTACATCCAACGCCCGCGGGTACTCTGCGGCCAGATTCAATGCGCAGGAATAAATTGATCCAAAGGAACATCGCACGAACGGGTCCGGTACCGACGTCAGCAACTCCGCGACCTTCTTCGCCTCACCAAGGCTCGCGACTGACCCAAACCTCATGCCCATCATGAGCTGCTTGTCGGCCTGCTGAATCGCCTCGGTCGCGTCGAGACCCCGAGCAGCCGAGTCTTTCAGTTCGCGGATCAGCACATGAGACGTGTCAAGCTCGAGGTCTACCGCCGCCGTCAACTGACCCCACTTCGCGCGTCTCCGTTCTTCATCGTCACAAGCCAACCTCTCAGCCATGCCGAACTGACTGAGTGCTTCGTCCTCACGCGATCCAACATGAGCCGCCTTTCCCGCGACCATGCATGCCCGGTAGATCACATCCAGATCGCCTGTTCTGTAAACGCGCTCAGCAATCGCTTGCGCTGCGAGATGTCGTCCCTGCCGAAGGGCTATTTCGGCCTGCGCAAGAAGCAGAGATGTGGTCTCACCAGCCTGGTCTGTCGCTCGTGAAACCCACAGTTCCAGCGTGGACAGGAAGGCACCATCAAGCAGTTCATCCATCGAATCCGACACGAGACGGTCAACGTCATTCGACGTCCCAACCCGCTCGGTGAGGTCGAATGCCGCATCAAGCTCCCCTCGCCGACGGTAGTGAGCCGACGCGTCCTGGAGGAAATCCCTCGGTCGGACACCGACATTCCAAGGCGCTCTCAACTCGAAGAGCGAGGCGAGAAGCGGGTGGAAGACCAGGTATCCCTGACGCTCGTCGAGCAGACCGAGGCGTAGGGCTTCGTCGCAGACCGTCGCCGCCCGCTCGGCGCCGAGGATCGCGGCGGCGAGCTCGCGGTCGATGAGCGGCATCTCGGCGAGGAT
>Ga0207428_10003430_pt1 | contig 15410 bp, 10 predicted proteins | sample RhiMethybrSRZTD1_FD_187600 | JGI IMG/M metagenome (GOLD analysis project Ga0207428, IMG submission 187600) | Populus rhizosphere microbial communities from Tennessee, USA - Rhizosphere MetaG P. TD hybrid SRZTD1 (SPAdes) (version 3) | ecosystem: Host-associated > Plants > Roots > Rhizosphere >...
CCAGACGTATTCGCCGGTCCACGGCTTCTCCCAGGTGGCCGGGTCTTCGATCGTGAAGCGATACAACAGTGCCTCGGGGCTGACGCGGGTGAAGCGTTCGACCACTCGCAGGTTCTCGGTCGAGCCCCGGAAGCGCGTCTTGTCGGTGAAGTTCGTCGTCTCGACGACGAGCGTGTCGCCGTCCCAGCGGCCGATCGAGTCGCCCATCCACTTGCGAATGTGACCCGGCAGGTGCGTCGCGTTCATGCGGACGATCCGCGCGTCGTGCACCATCTCGGTCAGGATCATCACGTAATCCTTCGTCTGCACGATCTGATGCAGGTTGTTGTAGAAGTAGTTCGGCAGCACTGGCGGCCCCGAGGTCGAGCCGAAGCCGAGGAGGCAGCGGTCCGACAGCGTGCGCACTTCGGGGTCGCTGTAGCTGTTCGGATCGCCGAGCCCTGGATCGTTCTCGCGCTGCGGCTCGTCCGACGTGCGCTGTGTGCGCGCTGCCGCGAGCCGCGTCCGGGCGGCGGCGGTGTACGCCGGAACGCGGCCGTCCGGTGGGTCGACGATCAGCGACGACCGCTTCTGGCCGTTGACGATCGTGTACGCGGATCCGGGATCGAGCCAGAACGTGTTGTAGCCGCCGACGTTGCCGGCGGCGCCCGTGGATCCGTCGCCTCCAACCGGCGGCGCTGCGCGATCCCCCTTGCTCGCCTGCGACGTCACCGCGCGCACCAGCGCGACCTGGCGCTCCAGCTTCCGGGCCTCCTCGTCGCTGAGCACGGCGGGCATGTTCGCGGGACGCTCGACCGGTGTCAGAGTAGCGAGATCGTACGTACCCTGCAGATCGGGACGTCCGTCTTGAGTTCTTGGAATCGACGACGCGGCCGTCGGTTTGGCGGCCGGCTTCGGCGCCTGCCCGGTCAACGACGTCGTCGCGATCGCGACAACCGCGGCGGCGGTACCAATCAAGAAACGTGGACGCATATCGTTGCTTCCTATTTCAGCGGAGTCTTTCGCCACTTGCCGTAGATCATTTCCTCGACGAACTCGACGCACTTGAAGTCGAGCAGCTGCGCGTTCGCCTCGAGCCGCCGGTAGAGCGGCATCCGAATCGTCCATGGTCGCGTGAACACGCTCGCGTCTTCGATCGTGGCTTCGTAACTGATCACGTCGGGCGCCGTTCGGGTGTAGCGCTCGATGACGTGCAGCGCGTCGCTGTGGAAGTTGCCAGACCGGTCGAACCACGTTGAATCGTTCAGTCCCGTGACGTCGACGACAAACGTCTCGCCGTCCCAGCGGCCGACTGATTGACCCATCCACGACGACACCGGCGCTGGTCCCGGATCCTTCAGCAGGATGTTCCGCGTCGCGCCCGCGTACTCGTAGGCGATGAACATCGCGCTCGAGCTCTGAAGGATCTGCAACGGGTAGGGCATGTAGGTCGCGCGAGGGACACCCGGCAGGTAGCACTTGATCTCCGGATCGCGCTCGAGCCAGCGCTCGCGATTTTCGTTACGCGTCGCCAGCGCCTCGGGCTTGTACGGAATCTCGCCGCCCTCGACAACGCCGAGGCCGGGCGGTACCGCGCCGACGGCGCCGAACGGCAGGACCGTAGCGGCGGGAACGGGGCCGAAGGGGCCGGGACGCAGCGCCAGCGCCGGCCGCGCCATATGCGCCTCGAGGTCGAAGTGCGCCTCGCCGAGCGCCTGCCAGACGCCGTTCAGATCGGGACGACCATCGGCGAGCCGCGGTGCGCGATACGCCGCCGTTCGCGATTGACCTGCGACCGGGATCGCAGCGGCCGTGATCAATGCACCGGCGACTGCGCTGACCAGTGCAATCGCGACGGTCTTCCACGTGGAGCTCACAACCTGCCTCCGTGATTCGTAGAGCAGTTCCGCGGAGGCTGAAGCCTCCGCTCTACGTTCTCAGCGACGCTTCGCTGCCTTCTTGGTGACCGCTCGCAGCTTGGTGACGCGGCGGGCCCTGGGCGTCGGCGCCAGCACGCCGGCGAGCGCAAGCGCGGCGATCTCGGCGGCCGCCTCATCGGCGCTCAGCCGGCCGTCGGTCCGGAACCAGCGCGGCAGCCAGAGGATCATGCCGATCGTGCTGAACGCCGCGACCGTGAGGTCGACGTCGCGCAGCCGTCCGGCGGCTTTCAGCTCACGCAGCGTCTCGCGCACCAGCTCGAAGTACTTGCGCTGCATCTCACGCACGCGCTTCTGCGCGAGCGGCGGCAGCGCCCGAATCTCGTCGAGCTGCGCGACCGAGCCCTCGGCGCGCGTGGTGATCCGGGCGTGCCGCATCACGATCTGCCGGAGCCGTTCTTCCGGGTCGCGCATCGACTGTGCCGGGATGATGACCTCGTCGCGCACGTTGTCGAGACCGAACAGCATGATCTCGAGGAGCAGCTCCTCCTTGCTCGTGAAGTAGTGGTACAGCCCGGCCTTCGTCATCTTCAGCGCGCGGGCGATGTCGCTCACCGAGGTCGCGTCGAAGCCGCGCTGGCGGATGATGCGCGCCGCCGTCCGGCAGATTTCGGCACGGCGCGAATTGAGCGGTGAAGTCGCGAGGGGTTTGGATGCCATGTATCAACTGGAGTCTTGAGTTACTTGACGATCACCTTCACGTGCCCGGTCGTCCAGCAGCACTGGAAGCCGCCGCCGCCGTCGCCGGAGGTGTCGTTGACCTGCGCGCGCAGCACGTATTCGCCGGGCGCGGTGAACGTGGCGGTGGCGACAGTCTTGCCGTCCGTGGGATCCACTTTGGGTTTCGATTGATCGAACGTCACGTCGGCCGGCCCGCGGTACAGGCTCCAGGTGATCGACACGGGAGGAGTGTTCGAGCGCCGCGGCGCTGCGCCCGGCTCGATGTGGGCTTCATCCGTGACCCAGGCGGTGAGTGGCAGCGCGTTCGCCAGTGTCGTGGTCAACGAGGACGCCACGCCGCGTGGAGGTCCCTGCAACGCCGGGCCCTTGATCGAAAAACGCAAGACCGGTGGCGTGTTCCCCATCGCCGCGTCCTTGAACGGCTCCACCTCGTAATCGCGATGCAGCCCCAGAGGCACTGACGTGGTCTTGCCGTTGGCGACGATCGTCCAGGTCAGCTTCTTGTCGCCGAAATCAGCGGGCACCGTGATGGTGAACACACCCCACTGCCGACGCGGCAGGAAGTGTGTCGGCTGGCCCTGGTCGGGACCGCCGGGCTCGATCCGATTGTTGGGGCCGATCGGGATGTCGAGCGCTTCCTTCTTGTTGCGATTGAAGTACCCGACGAGCAGGTTGATGCTGCCGTCGGGGTTTCGGTACCAGCCTTCGTAGGCGGCGGTCACGCCTTGTCCGACGTCGCGGATCGGCTCCAGCGGCAACTGCGCTTGCGCCGCGAGCGACGCAGCCGCTAGTACAACAAAAGCGGCCGTCCTTGGGCCTTGGTGCTTTGTCCTTGGTCCGTCCTGTAGTCCAGGGTCCGTGGTCCGACGCGTCAGCGGTCGCAGGACCAAGGACCACGGACTAGGGACGGACCAAGAACCAAGAACGAAGGACGAAGGACCGACACGTGTTCTCGACATGGTCACTGCGACTGCGCCGGATTCGTCTTCTGCTTCCGCTTCGCGAGCTCGGCCTGGTAGTCCTCGTCGCTCATATACGTGATGTTGACCCAGGCGTGTGCCATCTCGTCGACGGTGCGGTCGCCCCAGCCGACCCACTGGTTCGGATCGGGGTTGCTCTTGTTCGAAGTGGTGTTGTCGTGCCACGCGGTGATGCGCAGGATCGTCCCTTTGGGCAGCAGCGGCGCGGCATCGTCGGCATAGACGTAGTTGACGTGCCAGTTGAATTGGAAATCGTTCACGTAACTGAGCATCTGTGTCGTGCCGGTCGGCAGGATCGCTTCCATCGCCATCGCCTTGCCCCGCAGGTGCATGTGCGGTTGGAAGTTCTCGACGCGGCCGGCCTGGCGCATCACATGGAAGTTCTGATTCACCACGACCGCGTTCGGCGGAATGTCGAGGTTGCGGTTGCCTTCGGTGACGCCGCTGAACAGCGCCAGCACCTGGCGATACTTCGGTTCCTGTCCCTTCGGATAGAAGTAGATGCCGAGCTCCAGCGAGTCGGTAATCTCCTCACCGACGGCGTGATAGTGAATGTCCCACACGATCTTCGAGCCGGGCAGCATCAGCTTGCCGCTGTTCGGCCGCATGACTTCGCCCTGTTTGCCGACCGCCCATTCCATGAACAACCCGGGTCCCACGTCGGCATCATCGCCGGTCGGTGCCGCGCTCGCCGCGGCGCCGGTGCCGTCGTCCTGCTGCAGCCGCGCCAGCGCGTGGTGCGTGATGCGGCGGCCCTTGATCGTCGATGGACGAATCTCGATTGCGCGTACCCACCGCGCTTCGGTCAGGCCCGTCGGAACGACCGGCTTGTACCAGGCATCCTGTGCCTGCGCCGGCATTCGGTACGGCGGCGACTTGATGATCAGATCGGGTTCGCCGAAACGCGACTTGAAGTTCCAGCCGGTGTCGTCGGCCCACTTGACGGGCGCCGGCATGTCCTTCAGCTCACCCTTCGTCGCGCCGCTGTCGACCCAGCGCACGATCGTGTCGATTTGCTCGGTGGTGAGCGAGCGGTCGTTTTCGAAGTGCTGGATGCCGACGGTCTTGTCGATGTGCCACGGCGGCATCTGTCTGGACGCGACGCGCGCCTTGATCGAGCGCGCCCACGGGCGCACCTCTTCGAACGTCATCAGCGACATCGGCGCGATCGAGTTCGGCCGATGGCACGCCTCGCACTTGGCCTGAAAGATCGGCGCGATGTCCTTGGTGAAGGTGACCGGTGTGTCGCCTGGCGGCGCCGCGGCCGCGATCGATGCGCTCAGCGCCATCGCGCTGAACACCACTCCGATCCGGATCGACGTATTGCCCGCAAGGTGAATGCGCATGAGTGCTCCTCTACCAGGCCGCCTAAAGGCGGCCGCTACGTACGATTCATCGTCCTTCGCCAGTGGGCTGAACCGTGACGAACTTCAACGTCCGCAAGGCGGGCGTCTCGATTGGTAACTCGGTTGCGCCGGCAGGAAAGCGGTTCGCGCGCAGCATGTGCGCGATCACGTCCGCCATCTGCTGGCGTGAAAGCGAGCCTGGGCGATCGGCCGGCATCGAGATCCGGATGCGCTCGAACAGGTCGCCCAGCGTCAAGTCGTTCCAGTTCGCCATGAAGCCTGCGCCCGCGAGCGCCGGCGACATGTCGGCTCCCTCGAGCCCGGCGCCGTGGCAGTTGGCGCAGTGCTGCGTGTACACGCCAGCTCCGCGATCCGCCTGCGCCGCGCTGTAGACGCCGCTCCACACCGTCTTCGTCGACGGGGCCCCCGACGCGTCCTGTCCCTCAGTCGTACGAGCGATCACCACGAGCATGGTGACCGCGACGCCGACCAAGAGCGTTCGTGATCGCATCGGCTGCTTCGTTACTGCTGCGTCGACGATGACGTTGGCGCCTCCCGCACGTCGGGCAACGCGAACGAGATGTACTCGCCCGAGTAGTTACCGCCACTGACGGCGACCAGGATGTACTGCTTGCCATCGACCATGTACGTCATCGGCGATCCGCTTTGCGGGGCCGGCATCAGCACCGCGCCCACTTCCTTGCCGGTCGTCTTGTCGTAGGCGCGCAGCATGGCTCCTCGGCCGCGCTCCGGCGTCGTGGTCACCTGCGGATCGCCGAGGATCACGAGCGACTTCGTGACGACGAGGCCGACGCTGCCGCCCTGACCGGTCTTCGGGATAGTGAGCCCCTTCAGCTTCGCGTGATTCCGGACCACATCAGGCGTGTCGCCGTGCGGTACCTGGAACAGCAGGTCGCCTCGTTTCAGATCGATCGCCGACAGCACACCGTACGGTGGTTTCACGATCGAAAGTCCGTCGACGGTGGAGAAGCTTTGCACTGGCTCCGCAGCAGCGGCCGCGGGGCGTGGCGCTGGTGCAGCCGCTTCGCGTCGTCGCGGCACGTCGGCGTAGGTGCCGGTGCCTGCGGCCTCGCGAAGGCGGAACGGCGCGCCGACCACGCCGGCCTGATACGGAATGTCTGAGAAGCCCGCTGGCGGCGGTGCGACCGATTCCGACGCGAACGACGCGAGGTTTGCTTGTGCGTAGACGACGCCAGTCTCGGGATCGGCGCCGCCGCCGGGCCAGTTCGTGCCGCCGCTGGCGTTGCCGAGATTGATCGCGCCAAGCAACCCTTTGACGTTGCCGACGATCGGCGGGTTGTAGAGCGTGCCGCTATACAGATACTTGTCGCCCGGCCACCACTTGTAATGCTTGACGTTCTCGAGCGCCTGCGCACGCATCTCCGGCGTGAAGTCGATCAGTTCTTCGGGGATGCGGAGTCCCGGCCTGCCATAGGCGGCGGGCTTCGACGGAATCGGCTGCGTCGGTGAGTACCACTCGCCCGGCACGTCGCCCGGCGGTACCGCGACCTCGTTGATCGGCCAGACCGGCTCGCCGGTCACGCGGTCGAACACGTAGAGATACGCCTGCTTGCTCGGGAGCGCGACGAGCTTGCGCGGTTTGCCGTCGACGGTGACGTCGAGGAGGATCGGGGCCGACGAGACGTCGTGATCCCAGATCGGATGGTGCACGAGCTGGAAGTGCCACTTCCGCTTGCCGGTCTTCAGGTCGACGCAGACGAGGCTTTCCCCATACAGGTTGTTGCCGGGCCGCTTGCCGCCGTAGTAGTCGGACGTCGGCGACTCCACCGGCAGATACACGAGCCCGAGCTCTTCGTCGGCAGTGATCTGAGACCACACGCCAGTGTTGCCGTTGATGGCCCACGAGTTGTTCTGCCACGTGTCGTTGCCCAACTCACCCGGACGCGGAATCGTGTTGAACGTCCACAGCAGCTTGCCGGTGCGCACGTCGAAGGCGCGCGCGAGCCCCTTGGTGTTGTTGTGCGTCGTGACCGTCATGCCTTCTTTCATCGACGATCCGATCAGCACGACGTCGCGCACGATCGTCGGCGTCGAGTGCAGACCGATCTCGCCGGTCTCGAGATCGATTTGCTGCTCGTTGCCGAACACCACGCCGACCTTCAAGTCGACGATGCCGTTCTTGCCGAAGCCCTGAACCGGCTGGCCGGTCTTGGCGTTGAGCGCGATCAGTCGGTATCCCGGTGTGACGTAGAGGATGCGCGCATCGCCGCGTCCGTCGCTCCAGTACGACAGGCCGCGACCGGAGAGCTGCCGCGGCGCGTTGGCGCCGCGCGTGCCTTCGGGGAACGCGTGCACCCAGCGCAGCTCGCCGCTCTTCGCGTCGAGCGCCACGACGGAGCGGCGCGTGCCGGCGGTCGCGTAGAGCGTTCCGCCGATCATCAGCGGCGTGCCTTCGAGCTTGAACTCGGGGCGACTACCGAGATTGTCGGTCTTGAAGCGCCACGCCACCTCGAGCCGATTGAAGTTGGCGGCGGTGATCTGATCGAGCGGCGAATAACGCGTGCCGCGCGCGTCGCCCGTGTAGTGCGGCCACTCGCCGTTCTTCGTACTCGGTGCGGCGGATTGTCCGGAGACCCCGTGAACGACCAGCGCTACGGCGCCGACGAGCGCGGTCGAGAAGAGAATCGAGCGAAAGAGTCGTCGCGTCATCGTGGACTCCGGTGCGTAGTGTCCGGCTTCAGCCGGACGAAAGCGTCGCGAAAAACCTACCGGCCGGTCGGTGTGACCGATCCAAAAGTCTACACCGGGCCGGACCCCGGTGATCACCGTTGTCACCCAAACTGGGGAGTGCTATTCTCCCCGACCGAACGGTCGGTCGGTAACTTTCCTGGTCGTGGCGGGGGACACCTGGCGGAAGGGAGTTCGGCATGCAGAGTGCGCTCGCTTCGCGAATCGGCGTAGTCCTGGTTTTCCTGCTCGTGCCCGTCGTGGCATGGGCACAGACGAGCAGCATCACGGGAACGGTGCGCGACCCGTCGGGGGCGGTGCTGCCCGGCGTCACGGTCGAAGCGTCGAGCTCGGCGCTCATCGAAAAGGCCCGGATCGGCGTCTCCGACGATGCCGGCGTCTACCGGGTGGAAAATCTACGCCCCGGCACCTACCTCGTCACCTTTACGCTCCCCGGCTTCAGCACCGTGAGACGCGAGGGCATCGAGCTGACCTCCGATTTCACGGCGACCGTCAATGTCGAGCTGAAGGTCGGCAGCCTCGAGGAGACCATCACCGTCACCGGCGAATCGCCCGTCGTTGACACTACGACGATCACACAGCGAACCGTCATGACGCGGGACGTGCTCGACGCTATTCCGACGGGTCGGAATATCCAGGCGGTCGGGATCATGATTCCCGGCACCAGCTTGTCGCTGGGAGGCGGCGGCGCGTTGTCACGCGATGTCGGGGGATCGGCCGGGATGCAGCAATCGCCGCTCATCCTGCGCGGCTCGACCGATGCCGTACAGACCATCGAAGGGATGCGCCTCAACAACCTCGAGGCCAATGGTGCCTATAGCGGGGTGTATTGGAACGACGGCAGCTTTCAGGAGCTCAGTTACGTGACCGGAGCCGATTCCGCGGAAATGGCGCAGGGCGGCGTGCGCATCAACATGGTGCCGCGCGATGGCGGCAATACCTTCCGCGGGTCGATCTTCGGCAGTTACACCGGCGATGGATGGCAGGCGAACAATCTGCGCGACAACCTGGGCGGCAGCCTCACGTTCAACCCGAGCAACCGGATCTCGAACGTGAGCATGATCAAGAAGATCTGGGACTTCAATCCCGGTTTCGGCGGTCCGATCGCCAGGGACCGGCTATGGTTTTACGGCACGTTCCGCCACTGGGGTGTGGAAAAGACGGTGGTCGACAGCTACTACGACGCCGATCCCGCACCGTTCCGATACACGCCCGACTTGAGCCGTCCCGGCATCGACGACAGCCACATCGTCAGCCGGTCGGGGCGAGCGTCATGGCAGGTCACCTCGAGGGACCGGGTGGCGTACTACCACGACGACCAGAGTAAGTACCGCAATCACTGGGGCATCAGCGCGACCATTACGCCCGAAGCGGCCGCGATTCAAGTGACGCCCACGAGCTATGTGTCGGTCAGCAAGTGGACCCGTACGCACACGAGCAAGCTGCTGCTCGAAGGCGGCTTCTCCGTCTACAGCCAGGAGTACACCGAGCTCTATCAGCCGCAGGTGACCGGGATCGAAGAGAAGGTGTTCGACACGGAGGCTATCGCGCGCTCCACGGTGTTCGCCATCACGGAGCAGACCACCAGCCGCGTGTTCAACGCGTGGAACGCGCCGGCCGATCACTTCTCGACGCTACGGACGTTTTCGGGGGCGGCCTCCTACGTGACGGGCTCACACTCGTTCCGCTTCGGTGGCACGATGGGCGAGGGGCCGCGCCGCACCGTCGAGCGCTACACGGGCGACCTGACGATGACGTTCAACAACGCGCTGCCGCAGTCGGTCACGCTGCGCACGCCGCTCGATCAGCGCGAGGGCATCAAGGCGGACGTCGGCCTGTTCGCGCAGGACAAATGGACGATCAAGCGCATGACAGTCAACGCCGGCGTGCGCTTCGACTGGTTCCAGGGAGAAGTGCACGACGAGGATCTGCCGGCGGGCCGGTGGAGTCCGGCGGCGCACTTCGACGGCTTCGACGTGCAGAATTGGAAAGACGTGAGCCCACGTCTTGGCCTCGCCTACGATCTGTTCGGCGACGGCAGGACCGCGATCAAGTTCTCGGTGGCGCGGTATGTCAACGGCGAGGCGGCCGGAACGGCGGCGGCGAACAACCCGCAGACGACCATCGGCCGCACCGACACGCGCAACTGGCAGGACAACGGCGACTTCACGATCTTCAACCCGGACGGATCGGTCCAGTTGAACGAGCTCGGTCCGACGACGAACGTCAACTTCGGCAGGCTGGTGCCCTCGACGACCTCGTCGAACCCGAAGCTGCTCGACGGCTGGCACGTGCGGCCGAACAACTGGGAGTACACCCTCAGCGTGCAGCGCGAGCTGGCGCCGCGCGTCGCGCTGACTGCCGGCTACTACCGACGATCGTTCCGCAACCAGACGGTGATCGACAATCAGCTGACAGACAACGCCTCGTACGATGGCCCGTTCTGCATCACCGCGCCGGTGAGCGCCGATCTTCCCAATGGTGGTGGCTATCAGGTGTGCGACCTGTACGACATCAAGCCGACGTCGCAGGGACAGGTCCGCAACATCCGCACGCTGGCCAGTGATTTCGGCGGCATCGAAGACGTCTTCAGCGGCTTCGACGTCAACGTCAACGCCAGGCTGCGCACGGGGACGTTCATCAGCGGCGGCATCAACGCGCAGCGGCGTGATTACAACACCTGCGACACGCCGCTGGCGGCGGCCGTGCCGGGCATCGTCGTCGCGCTTGGCGCGTTCGCCGTGGGAACCCAGCAGGCCGACAGCCCCGAGCGGCGCTTCTGCGATCAGACGTTCCCGTTCCGGCCCGACATGAAGATCCTGGCGTCGCACACGTTGCCGTGGGACGTCGTCGTGAGCGGGACGTATCAGTTCACGCAAGGGCCAAACATCCTGGCGAACTGGGCCGTGCCGAACGCGACCATCGCGCCGGCGCTCGGGCGAAATCTCGCCGCCGGTGCCACCGCGACCAAGACTGTGCAGCTGATCGGGCCCGGTACTCTCTTTGGCGACCATCTGAATCAGTTCGATTTCCGTGTCTCCAAGCGGGTCGGGTTCGGACGGTATCGCGTGCGTGTCGACGCCGATCTCTATAACGTGTTCAACAGCAACTGGCCGTTCACGGTGAACAACAACTTCGCGACGACCGCGACGAACCAGTGGCTGCGGCCGACCAACGTGCTGCAGGGGCGGCTGTTCAAAATCGGCGGGCAATTCGACTTCTAGAAAGGCAAAGGTCAACGCCCAATGCCCAACTCCCAGACATCACGTCTTGGGAGTTGGAGCCTGGGCGTTGGGACTGGACAGTGCGGTATGACCAAGTTGCTTGTTCGCATCATCGCGCTCGCTGTGATTCTCGGGACACCGCTTGGCTCCGCCCAAGACGCCAAGATCGACATCACGGGTAAGTGGCTGTTCACCGTCGAGACGTCGGCGGGATCGGGGACGCCGACCGTGACGCTCAAGCAGGACGGCGAGAAGCTCACGGGCCACTACTCGTCGATGCAGCTCGGTGAGGCCGATCTCACCGGCTCGGTCAAGGGGAAGGAGATCGCGTTCACCTTCATGGCCAACGTCCTCGACATGCAGATTCCGGTCTCGTACACCGGGACCATCGAGAGCAAGGACGCGCTGAAAGGCAAGATCGTGATCACCGGGCTCGGCGACGGGACTTTCACCGGCAAACGACAATGAAGGAATCAGGAATCAGGAATCGGGAAACAGGAGGTCTCAGGCTCGGGGAATCAGGCGTGCTGCTGCTCGCAGTTTGCCTGTTGTCCGTAGTGTCCGGCCTCAGCCGGACCGTCTGGGCGCAGACCACGCCGCAAGCGGCGCCTGTTGCACCTGCTGCCCAACCGAATGACTACGGCGACGGCAAAAACTGGCTGTGTCGTCCCGGCCGTCAGGACGCCTGTGCCGCCGACCTCGCGTCGACCGTGGTCAAAGCGGATGGCTCGTTGTCGCGCGAAGCGTGGACGGTCGACCCGAAGGCATCGATCGATTGCTTCTACGTCTATCCCACGGTCTCGACGGATCCGACGCCGAACAGCGACATGACCGCCGATCCGGCGGAGCTGAATGTGATCCGCCAGCAGTTCGCGCGCTTTGGTTCGAGCTGCCGGCCCTATGCGCCGCTCTATCGTCAGGTCACGCTCGCGGGGCTGCGACGCATCCTCGGCGGCGGCGCGTCGGGAGGGCTGTCGACCGGTCTTGGCTATGACGATGTCCGCGATGCGTGGAATTACTACGTGACGCACGACAACGGCGGCCGCGGCGTCGTGCTCGTCGGGCATTCGCAGGGCTCGTACGTTCTCACCGAGCTGGTTCGCCGTGAGATCGACGGCAAGCCGATCCAATCTCGTCTCGTGTCGGCGCTGCTGATCGGTGCGACGATCCCGGTCGCGCGCGGGAAAGATGTCGGCGGTGCGTTCCAGCACATTGGGCTGTGCCACACGGCGTCGCAGACGGGATGCCTGATCGCGTACAGCTCGTTCCGTTCGACGTCGCCGCCGCCAGCCAACTCGCGATTCGGCAAAGTCACAGATCCCAATCAGGAAGCCGCCTGCGCGAACCCTGCTGCGCTCGGTGGCGGCAGCGGCACGCTGCACGCGTACCTTTCGACGGGCGGCAGCACGATCACGTCGCCGCAGCCGCCGAAGCCATGGGTCGTGCCAGAGAAGCCGATCGCCACGCCATGGGTCAGCGTGCCGGGACTGCTGAGCGCGCAGTGCAAGTCAAACGAGTACGCGACCTATCTCGAGATCACCGTCAACGCCAACCCTACCGATCCCCGCACCGACGACATCGTCGGCGACCTGGTCACCAACGGCCAGGTGCTGAAGGACTGGGGTCTGCACCTCATCGACGTCAACCTCACGATGGGCAACCTCGTCGAGATCGTCGGCAAACAGGCGAAGGCGTGGCGCTCGAAGTAGGGGCCGCCTTCAGGCGGCCCTGGCCTGATTCCTGATTCCTGAATCCTGATTCCTTCTGCATTGAACCAGCCGTAGACGCTCTACGTCTAAGGCCGTAGACTGTCTACGACTATGGCCAAGCCACACGATCCGCAGCGCCTGGAGCTGCTCCAGGGGACCCTCGACATGCTCATCCTGCGCACCCTGCAGTGGGGGCCGCAGCACGGCCATGGCATCGGCCAGGCGATTCGTGCGCGCTCCGACGAGCTGCTCAAAGTCGAAACGGGCTCGCTCTATCCCGCCCTGCACCGCCTGGTGAAGCAGGGATGGCTCAAAGCGGAATGGGGCATCAGCGAGGCGAACCAGCGCGCCCGCTATTACCGCCTGACCCCGGCGGGGAAGGCGCAGCTGTCGCGCGAGCAGAACCGGTGGTCGCAGCTCGTCGACGCCATCGGCCGGGTGATGAACCCGTCGCCGGCGAGCGAGGAGTAATTCGATGGGAGGTTCGATGCGGCCCGACGAGGACGAGCTCGACGAGGAGATCCGCGGCCATCTCGCGCTCGAGATGAAAGCACGTCTCGAGCGCGGCGAGGATCCCGACGCGGCCCGGCTGGCGGCGATCAAGGAATTCGGCAACCTGACGCTGACGCGCGACGCGATCCGTGGCGTCTGGCGCCATCGCTGGTGGGACTCAGCCGAAGCGCTTGCACGCGACATCAAGCTGGCATTCCGGACGCTCCGCCGTGCCAAGGGTCTGGCGGTGACCGTCGTCGTGACGCTGGCGCTCGGCATCGGCGCAAACGCGGCGATCTTCAGCGTCGTTCGCGGCGTGTTGCTGCGGCCGCTCGTCAATCGCGACGAAGACCGCGTGATCTACATCCGACAGACCGCGCCCGGCCTCGGTGCCGAGAACATGACCTTCTCGGTGCCCGAAATCAACGACTTCAAGACGCGCGCGAACAGCGTCACGGCGTTTGGTGACTTTTCGACGGTCGATTTCACCTTCATCGGCCTCGGGCTCGAGCCACGAACCGTGAAAGCCGGCGTGGTCGGCGGATCGTTCTTCGAGGTGATGGGGCTTCGGCCAGTGCTCGGCCGACTGCTGAACGCTCAGGACGATGGGCCGAATGCGCCGGGCGCCGCCGTGCTCACGCACCGATTTTGGACCACCGCGCTCGAGGGCGACTCGACCGTCATCGGTCAGACCATCCGGCTCGGCCCGCGCACGGCGACGGTGGTCGGCGTCCTGGAGCCATCGGTGCCGTATCCGGCTGACACCGAGATCATCGCCAACGTGGTGACGAGCCCGCACCACCTCGGCGCGACGATGGTGACGAGCCGCGTGCACCGGATGACCGAGCTGTTCGCCCGCCTCGCTCCAGGCGCGACGCTCGACACGGCGCGCGCCGAGCTGAGCGCCCTGCACACCGCGATCGTGCGCGAGCATCCAGAGGCCTACCTGCAGCGAGCGGACGTCCAGCTGCGCGTCACGAAGCTGCGCGACCAGATCGCGTCGCCCGCGCGCGCGATGCTGCTGGTCCTCCTCGGCGCCGCCGCGATCGTGTTCGTGATCGCGTGTTCGAACGTCGCCAACTTGATTCTCGCTCGCTCGGTGCGACGCGAAGGAGAGCTCGCGGTGCGTGCGGCGCTCGGCGCTGGTTCAGGGGCGCTGCGTCGAACGCTGCTGGCAGAGAGCCTGGTGCTGTGCGGCGCTGGTGCCGTGTTGGGTGTCGTCCTCGCGCGCCCCGCCGTCACGGTCGTGGCGCGGTATGCGTCGCGCTTCTCGGTCCGCGCGCTCGACGTCACTGTCGATCCGAGCGTGCTGTGGGTCGGCGCCGGCCTCGCGCTGATCGCTGCTGTCCTGCTCGCGTATGTGCCGCGCCTCCCATCGTCGAACGCGCCGGCGGGGCTCGGCTTGACGAACGGGAGCGTTCGGATCACGCCGAGCACCAATCGTCGACTGCGGATGTTTGCCACGGCGCAGATTGCGTTTTCGTTCGTGCTGCTCGCCGGCGCCGGCATGCTGCTCGCCGCGCTCGCTGCGTTGCAGGCGGCGAACCCCGGCGTCAACATGCGCCAGGTGATTGCGTTCGACATCCCGACCTCGGTGAGCGGCCTCGGCGACCCGAGTGCAATCAACTTCTACCAGGAGGCGACGCGGCGCGTCAGCGAGCTGTCGGGCGTCGAGGGCGTTGCCGTCGGCAACTTCGTGCCGTGGCGCGACGCCGGCTCCTACGGAGTCGGCTTCCAGTTCACCGTCGAGGGCTACACGCCCGCAAACGGAGAGGAGAACCCGCTTGGACGCATGCGGATGGTTGCGCCGAGATTCTTCGCGGTGCTCGGCGTCCCGCTGATCGCCGGCCGTGACTTCACCGACGCCGATCGGCGCGGCGGCGAACAGGTCGTGATCGTCAGCCAGAGCGTTGCGCAACGACTGTTCCCGAACGGTGACGCGGTGAATCGCCACCTGACGTGGACCGATCCGGTGTTCCTGATCTACGGGAAGCCGACGCCGTCCCGCATTGTCGGCGTGGTCGCGGACGTTGACGATGAGAACGTCGTTCCCGGACCGGCGATGACGATCTATCAGCCGGTGTGGCAGATGGGTGTGGCGGGCCGTCTGTTCGTGCACGCGGCGGGCGATCCGTATGCCCTGGTACCGGCCGTCACGCGCGTCATTCGCAACCTGTCGGCGGATCAACCCGTCGAGCGTGCCGCGACGCTCCAAGACGTTCGCGCCGCGGTGATGTCGCCGGATCGCGTGAACGCCTTCGTGATGTCGGGGTTTGCCGGCATCGCGCTGCTCATCGCCGTCGTCGGAGTGGCGGGTGTGCTGGCATTTTCA
>Ga0207428_10003431_pt1 | contig 15409 bp, 13 predicted proteins | sample RhiMethybrSRZTD1_FD_187600 | JGI IMG/M metagenome (GOLD analysis project Ga0207428, IMG submission 187600) | Populus rhizosphere microbial communities from Tennessee, USA - Rhizosphere MetaG P. TD hybrid SRZTD1 (SPAdes) (version 3) | ecosystem: Host-associated > Plants > Roots > Rhizosphere >...
AAAACGGATCAAATTCTGAAAACTGCGGTTTTGGAAACGGACGCCGGACTAAGAAGCCCGCGCCTTCCAATGTTTCGATACTATTCACGACACCCGCAACTGCGCGCGGGTTCGTCTTCACTTCACTAACCATTGATTGATACTCCTTATTCGAGGCGACCTGCCGCCTCATAACCAATTTTCTTCAACAGGCGAATGAGCGTCTCGCGTTCGGCTCGATTGAGAGAAGCTGCGGCGAGTCGCTCCATGTCCGACGCGTGATCGGCATAGACGCGCGTAATCAGTTCCCTGCCGTCTTTGGTCAGGTGCACGATTCGCGCCCGCCGGTCGGTGCCTGATGAACGTCGCTCGACCAGACCTTTCGACTCGAGCCGGTCAACGGCAACGGTGATGGAGCCACTCGTCAGCAGCACTTTCTTTCCGATTTCGTTGATCGGCAGTGGACCTTTGTGCAACAGGGCTTCAAGAACGGCGAAGTCGCTGCCGCACATCTCCGACTCCGCGATGCTGTTTTCCGCGTACGTCTCAACCGCGCGCGCCGCCTTCCACAACACCAGAAAGACATGAACGCCACTACCACCCTTCAACGACTGCTCTTTGCGTGTGCTCATCCTCAAAATACCTTGACATCAAGATACTTTAGTTAGAGCTGTTCGTCAAGAGGAGGGCGCAAGGGTCCACTCCTATTGGGCTTTTTGTGCCTTTTTGTGGCTCAAGAATAGTAGTGCGGCTCCTAATAGTCCACACGAGATGGGATCGCTCACCGTCCACCACCACGGCATGCCCGAGGTGAGATCAATCAGCAAGAAGACTGGGGCGGCCAGCAAAAACGCAATGGCGTTGAACACCACGAACGGATGGAAGCGCGCGACGTCACTGGCGATCAACCATAAAGAAAGCCCGTGCACGCCGTAGGTGTAGGACGCCTGGCGGATCATGAACATGAGGAGCGGCGCGTCAGGCATCTTCTGGAGTCCAAGCCACGCATTTGAGAACTCCATCCACGACCGCGGCATCACCACCGCCACAAATGCGAGTATCTCCACCGCACCTGCAAGCCGCAATAACCACACGAGGAGACGCTGACGGTTCATAGTGCTTCACGTCTAAAGCTTAATCTCGCAAACTAAAGAGATACTTCCTTTTTTGAGGCTCTGCGTATTGAAAAGCTCGCTTTCACCATCGAGCGCCTTAACCAGTGTTCTGCGCGGCACTTCCGTGTTGCTCGCCACTTTTCCATGTTTGTCTTTCATCGTCGACATAAACGACTTGAGCCGGCGCTTGTCTGTCTTCTTTGTGGAGCGATTCTTAAAGCCATTCCACAACGTCTTCGGCGTGGCATTGCGACTGCCGTGGTGTCCGACTTTGTAGACGTTGACGGTGGAAAGCAGGCGTCTGATCGCGGGCTTACTCAACGCGTACGACCAGTTTTCGATCTGCGCGTCGCCGGGAAAGAGCAACTTCTTTCCGTTCACCTCAAACAACAAAATCAAACTCGTATTGTTCATCACCTTGTCGAGCGCCCTTACGATCCCGAGTAACTGTTCGCCTCGGATCGAACTCAGACGATCGATAAACCAGCGCGTATATGCCGGACTCGTCGTATAGGTCTTCGCACGACGAAAGATGCGCGCCTCCGGCTTCAGTACAAACTGGTTCGCGAGGGCTTGAAACATCCAGAATTCATCCTCGTCTTTACTGCGTTGGATCTTGATCTCGCTCGACTGTTTCAGCGTTGGTGGGCCAAGCACGGTCGTCTTTACCCCCGGCAACACTCTTTCTAAACCCGATTTCGCTCCGAAGTTAAGGTAATAGTTTTTCTTGCCCATTTGCATGAGGTTCTCTACCGCAGAGAGATTGCTCAAGTTGTCGTCGCCCAGGAATGTGATCTCCCGCTTGAGAGTCGGACCCAGTGACTTCCGCCGTTGCGCTTCCGTCAGTATCGCCGCGGAAATCGCGTGCATGTTGCCGAGGGCTGCAACAAACGCCTTGTTCGATGTCATTCCATTTGGGGCTTGTTTCGCATCGACGCGGGCTTTCGGATGTTCGGTCCATGGTTGCAGGACCACGTCAGGCTTACACGACGCAATCAAGTCGCCTGAAGCTGTGCCTTTCTTGTTGGTAGCAAAGCCACTGATGTGATCCTTATGACGGTGAGTGGCAACCACGGCGTGCAGTTTTCCGTTACATTGTTTCTTGATGTCCTGCGCCACTCTCAGCATCAGGTTCTCGCCCGCGTTCTTCGGCTGACCCGTACTCCCGAAATCGATCAGTACGTGACGATCCTTGTTCGTGCCGGGGTAATGAAAGGTGAGTAAAAAGCAGTCGCCAAAACCTACCTGATAGCTGCGAATCGTCAAGCTCTTTGGTTTTGAGGTTGCCATCGTTTACCAATCCTCCCTGGAAAATGAGGTCAACGAAGTGGCGCGTTGTCGGTGAAGGCTCGCAAAGTTACGAAACGACGCCGGGTTTCTGTAGTAGCCGTAGCCCCAGAGATATTCGAGGCGCTGCGACTGCCGCTCGCCGTCGTCCAGTCGATTCTCGATGTGAAATTTCAGTTTTCCGTACTCGTCGAAGATGAGTGTGCCACCTCCTGTAAGACGTATCTCCTGCTCGTCCGGCATATCATCCGGCACAGTGATCTTCAGGTTTTTCTGCTTCTTCAGTTCGCTGGCCTGCATTTCGAGGATCTGCATGTATTCGGCGACAGTTTCACGCAGCGCAAAACCGTCCGGCCCAATACGAAGACATGGTCTAACCGAAAGCACGCGGCTGTAGGCGTTCTCAAAGAACTTGAACGCTCCACGATTGTCCCAAATGAAACGAAAGACTTCGTCAGGGTCTCGCTGCAACGATTCGAAGTGAATGCGGTCATTGTTAATGTGACCTTCGGGACCCAGCCAAATGCCCGGATCGCTCGGAGTGCCTGCCGACCTCGGCTTAATGCCATAACTGATGAAGCTCTTCCTGAGAGTGTCTCTGAACTGGTATTTCGAATCGTTCGGATTGATCTCCCTATCGGACGTTAGGATCGCACTCAGAAAATCGCAGAACTCGAGATTAACCGGCGGCGCATAGTCCAATGCGCGGATCACCATCGTCAGCAGGTAGTCGGCAACCGACGCTCCTTCTTCAATCACACGACCACGATCCAGAGCGCCAGGAGCGATCTGGCCGAGTGCTTCCAGCCGCTTAACCCATACACTCAGAAAGGCGTTCATCACTGCGGCAACAAGAATCTCACCGCGGCGGTGAGGTTCTTCGAATTCCGTTTGCTTGATGTAATCGCGTGATGGGACCAGCTCCACGGAACGCCGCAACACATTGCCGCGAATTGCGGGTAGCTCCTGGCCCATCTCTTTTGCAAGTCCCAGCAACATCGAGTTGCGCAGCTCTTTGATGGTGAGCAGCTTCTTGTCAATTCGACTTCGGTCGCGACGCGGAGCGTTAATATCAATCAGCGTTTCGACAATTCCGGTGAGTGAAAAAACTGACAGCAGCGCCACGATATCCGCAAATCCCTCGTGGAACGCGGCCTGCTCCGGTGACGATGGATCCGTGTAACGTTCCCGCAAACCATCGAGCAGAGCGTGCGTTGTTTCATGAGCGACAATATCGTGCGACAGACAGCAGTAGACCATTCCCTTACGACCCGGGAAGTAGCCAAACAGGAGTGCCTGATCGCGCTCTGAGTAAAATGCATTTGCGTCTGCAAAAGCGTGCGGAGCAACTTTGATTTGATGACTGTCGAAGTGCCAGCTAACGCGCCTGCCGAGTGCGAATTCAAATCTGGCCAGAATGCGCATCACGATCGCATAAGTATTCTGCGCATGAAAATTTGGATCGGATAACAGCTTGCCGTCTTTCGCGCGTCTAAATGGATCCGCGTCGACGCCGTTTTTTAATGAAGGATATGTGAGAGGCTGGTAGAGAGTCGAAGTCGAAGAATCGAAATCGACAGTGTGGACTCGGTAACCCCATGGTCCGGGTTGCAGCTCTTCGGCAGGAATCTCCACTTGGGTTCGGAGTATTTTCCCGTTTATCTTAACGCTCGGATCCTGGGCGATGATCGTAAGTTTGCGTGTGCGAAGCGGCGGAACCGTCATTATCGACACTCCTTCTGCCTATGAGGATCAGAACTGCGGAATGTATCCATGTTGGTTACTGCTGTCAATAAAAGATCAGATCTGGTTTTAGCTCGACTCCACAATCAAAAACTGACGTCACCAGGGTTTGAAAAACCTGTTGACGTGGTGCGTTGGTTGGGCGCAGTGCAGGCACAGGACTTTAACGCGGCCAAGTGGGCACTTGCGCTCAGAATGCGTAAAGCGACCGACACGACTGTCGAAACGGCCTTTAATACGGGCGAGATACTCCGCACACATGTTATGCGTCCAACGTGGCATTTTGTTGCGCCTGAGGATATTCGTTGGTTGCTCCAGTTGACTGCGCCGCGGGTGAACCTGAGGGCTGGTCCAAACTACCGTAGGTTTGAACTCGATGCGGCGGTCTTCAAGCGGTCCAACAAGATCTTTGCGAAAGCGCTGGGGGGTGGGAAACATCTGACACGCCCGGCACTAAAGTCGCTGCTGATCGCGGATGGAATAGATGTGACGGATCCGGTGCGGCTTGCGCACATTCTCCTGCGTGCCGAACTCGATGGTGTTATTTGCAGCGGCCCACGAGTGGGCAAACAGTTTACGTACGCGTTGCTCGAGGAACGAGCACCCGCGTCGAAGACTCTCGATCGCGACGAGGCGTTGGCCGAACTCACGCGGCGCTATTTTAGAAGTCATGGACCCGCAACGTTGCAGGATTTTGTTTGGTGGTCAGGGCTAACGGTTGAAGATGCGAGGCGAGGCATGGCGCAAGTTGGGACTCCACGCCCTGCGCGAACCAAACAATCGCGGAACTCAGCTCACCTCCTGCCCGCCTTTGACGAATACTTTGTTGCTTACAAAGACCGGCAAATACTGGCGGGCTCCTTAGCAACGTGGGATCTGCTCGGTCCAACCTTTATTATCGATGGGATCGCAGCCGGCAGGTGGAAACGTACAAACTCGGGCACAATCGAACTCAATCCGTCGAGAGCCTTAAATAAGTCGGAAAAACTCGCTCTCCAGGAAGCTGTCGATCGATACGTAAGCTATTTGGGTGATATCTCTCGACGCAGATAGAAAAGCAGATCGGTTGATGGTGGATCGATGCCGAGTTGTCGGATCATGCCGACGATCTGCCCACGATGCATGGTCGCGTGATTGACGACGTGCTGCATCTGATTGATCAGCGGCATTGAACTCGGGTCGCCGCTAAGAAGCTTGAATGGCAGATCCGCTGCCAGTCGCTCTTCATCCAACTGTAAAACAAGCTGCGCGCGGTCATTTATAAGGTTGGTCCAACGATCTTTCAAGACGGCCAGATCCCCACACGACTCAGTTGACCAAAGCGACCAGGCCTCAGCTTTCGCCGGCGAACGTCCATTCCAACGCTCCAGCCAGATCCATTCCGCACCGGCCATGTGCACGAGGGTCCCAAAGATCGATTGGTGACTAATGCCAACATCACGTCGCAGGCTCTCGTCCGGCAGTTTGTTCGCCGCATCCATAGCCAAGTCGTTGGCCCATTCCGTGTAGTCCAAAAGATTTCTGATGTCCGTTAGGTTCATGATTCTCCCGACATGGTTAGACAGGATTTACAGGATGAAACAGGATTTACAAGATCTATCCTGTCCATCCTGTAACATCTTGCTAATCCTGTCCATAAAGACCTCAGAATACAAGCGTTTGAATGGAATGCGGCGGGCTATTCACTTCCGCGGCATCACCACTAACCCACAACCAATACGCAGCCGGTTTGTCGCTCGGATTCATGACCACTACAGCCACCTTGCCATCCGGATTCAGGAACGCCGTCGACAGCAATTGACTGCGGCTCGGCGAGCTCGCAATTCTCTTCGCCCCTGGCTTGATGAATTTCGAGAAGTGCCCGATGTAGTAATACGAACTCAAGTACGTCAATTCGCCGGTCTTAGTATCCGCATGCACCGGAGCGAAGCAGAAGTTCGCCACATGGTTTGGACCACCGCGTTCGTCGAGCAGAATATTCCAGTCAGTCCAACCAACCGTGCCGTTGTTGAAGTCGTGAATCATCGACCGCCCGTACTGTTCGCCAAACTTCCATTCTCCCAGTCTCTTCGGATCGAACGCGTCGACACACCCTTCCGTAAAGATCAAATGCTTGTCGGGAAAGACCTCGTGGACCAGCCGCACGTTGTCAAACATCGGATCGCCGCCACTCCACGGTTCATACCAGTGATAGCCAATCCCCCAGACAAACTTTGCCGCCTTCGGATCTGCCAGGAGCGTGCTGACTCTTTGATAGATCAGATCGCGATTGTGATCCCAGGCAATGATCTTCTTATCGCCCAGTCCTGCTCGGCTCAGCGTTGGCCCCAGATGGTTTTTGAGAAAATCTCTTTCTTCCTCAGCCGAGTAAATACACGACTCCCACTTCTGCGTCGCCATCGGTTCGTTCTGAATCGAGAGCCCCCAGATCGGTATCCCTTCTGCCTGATAGGCCTTAATGAATTTCGCGTAGTAGTTGGCCCACGACTGGTAAAACTCGGGTTTCAGTTTGCCGCCGTGCAGAATGTCGTTGTTGTCTTTCATGAATGCCGGCGGGCTCCATGGACTGGCGAAGATGTTGAGTTGACCTTTTGTGGCCGCCAGGATTTCCTTGATGAATGGGATGCGATACTGCTTGTCGTGCGCAACACTAAACGACTTTAATTCTTTGTCACCTTCGTCGACGTAGGTGTAACTGCCGCTCGAGAAATCACAACTGTGAATGTTAGTGCGCGCGAGCTTGTAGCCGATGCCTCGCTCTTCATGGAAATGTGCATCGATGAATTCGCGTTGTTTCTGTTTCGGGAGTTTGGCAAACGTTTCGGCAGAAGCGTCGGTTAACGCTCCTCCGATCCCGAGGAACGTTTGAAATTGCCGGCCCGGATCGACAAACACGCAGATCTGAGTTTCTTTCGGCTGGCCGGCGGAGTTAAACCCGACCGTGTCCGTCAGTTTCAGTCTGTGATCGGACTTTTCGGCTGTGGTGTAGACCGTCACTTGTTTTGCGACGGCGGAATTCGATTCGAATGGAAGCAGGTCAGCGCCGTACTTATGGCCCAACGCTGCGGCCGATGACGCGATCAGGAAGTTGCGGCGGTCGATTTTCATTGAGGGATTTTACACGAAAAGTCGGTTGGACAGGATTTGCAAGATTGTCATGATTGACCAGATGCATCTTGTAAATCCCGTTAATCCTGTAATCCTGTAAAAAGACTGACTCGAGCCTGAGCACTCACCGCCAATTCTTTACTCTCTTCCAATCAGCCTGCAAATTCCATTTCAAACCTCGGCACAAGAGAATCGGACGGTTTTCGTAACGATAGGCGTAGGGGTTTGCGAGAGTCGCGGCAACTGTTACCGACTCGAACTGTTCGCGTGCTTCCCTTTCGGTGCCGCCGAGCAGAATCACGATGTCGCCGGTGTACTGGCGTGGTCCCCACAGAAAATAATTCTGATGTCCGCTGATTGCTTTTGGCAATCCATACTGTGGACCAAAGAAATCGATCGCGGCTGCCTGGCCGTAGTTGCTCCCAAAAATCGCGGCCCGCTGTTGCTCTTCGGGTGTGAGCGAATGATAGACACCCGCCACAGCCGCGACCATTCCGGGCCAGGGAAACTCGTCCGCGTAATACTGCGGCAATGTCTCACCAACAAAACTGCGCTCAGTCTTTGGCACTTCGAAAGGCAGGTGCGACTGGTAGCGGAGAAACGTCTCGATTGGCAATACAGGCAACACCAATGGCAACAGTGGAATCACGCCGAGCACCAGCCAGATAAAAGACGCCGGTCGCAAAACTGTCCGCAACTTCGGCCGCACCGAAACCAATCTCTCTGTCGCTACGCCTCCTGCTGCGAACAACATCACATACGCCGGGGCAGAGTAGTAATCCTTTCCATGCGTGATCATGAAGAGCGCGATCGTGACCACAAACGAAAAGCCGAAGTTGCGGTAATCCTTCGCGTCGCGCGAAAAGAAGTAGAACAACAAACCGCCGAACCAGAAAGGAAAGCTCACCGGGTTCAACATCAGCACCTGCTGCAAAAGATACATGCCCGGCGAAAGAATGACGTCTTTTCCCGTGGCACGAATGTTTCGCATCAGCTCGAGAAAGGGCCAGTGATTTTGAACATTCCAAATCAGGTTTGGCGAGAAGATCAGTAGAGCGATTGCGCCTCCGAGCAAGATCCACGGTGTAAAAAGGAGAGTGCGCTGGCGTGTTAACAACAGTCCGGCGAGTAACGCTGCCGCAAAGAAGACGATCGAGTATTTGTTCAGCAGTCCGACACCCGCAATCGCACCAAATGCGAGCCAGAGTTTTGGATTCGCCGTGTTGATGAGTCGAAGGACGACATAAGCAAGTCCACCCCAGAACAACGGTTCGAGGCTATTCATCGCGAACTGGTGATCGATGATCCACCAGACACCCGGTGTTGCTGCGAGTGCGCCGGCTAAAACAGTTCCAAATCGCCCGCCGCCGAGTTCGCGTGCAAACGCAGCCGTGAGGATGATTCGTAATGCGCCTGCTAGCGCCGGCCAGAAGAGCAAAGCCGGTAGTGAAGTGCCAAGGGTATGACGAGCAACCCAACCAAGGACGGCGATGAGTGGTGGTTGATCTACGTATCCAAACGCGAGGTGTTCGGAGCATGCGAGGTAATACAAAGCATCTCGGAAATATCCGTATCGCGTTGAAGTAAGCAGATGTAAGGTGAAGTAAACGAACGCAATCACATACACCGGCAGCAGCGAGGGACTCTTTGTGTTGGTGGTCATCCGATTAATGAGTTGTGTAAAACTCCAAGGTGGCCTTAGTCATCGCAACGACTCTTTCGCGAAGCTCTGGTGGTTCGATGACTTCAAGATTTGGACCAAATGATACTGCATACTCACATGCCATTTCCTCAACGTCGAAACCGACATGGACTTTTCTCCAACCGCGAGCATCAGTCTCCTCAGTCTCATTGACGCGTGCGAAGCGTCCTGCAAAACGCAGACGCAAAATGACCGCAGGTGAGACCCAGAATGTTGCAAGGTAATTCGGCACGTTTGCCTTGAATGTCGACGCTGATTGCTCCCAGTAGCCTGCGAGATTGAAGTCCGTAGGAATCGGAGCGGGCGCGTTTAGAATTTCCGCCTGTGCGATTCGTGAGACGCGATAACTCCGCACGCTTTCATCGACAGATGCCACGAGATACCAAACGCTACCTTTCGCAACTAAACCAAGTGGGCTGAGCAAACGCTCGACTGGTTCACAATGCGCTCCGCGTTCGTACTTGATATTGAGTTTGCGCTCCAGCCAAAGAGCTTCCTGCAAGACAGGGAGAAACGGTACGGCTTCCTCGCGTCTGGACCAGCCGCTGACATCGATGTGGATACGTTGTCTCGCTCGTTCCGCTCCTTGTCGAAACGCGGTTGGTAGTGAGGCGAGTAGTTTTAGCTGCGCACCGTCGGCTGCTTTTTCAAGGTGCAAGTCTGCGAGTAACTTCGTAGGCTTGGTGACGAACAGCGATTGAATCTCAGCTTCGGTGAGTCCGGTGAGTGTGGTTCGGTATTCACCCAGCAACGACCAGCCACCGCCGAGGCCACGTGCCGCGATAACGGGAATGCCGGCGCCGCTCAACGCTTCCATGTCGCGATGGATCGTTCTCTCGGAGACCTCCAGACGCGAAGCAAGATCGCGCGAGGTCATTTGGTGATGGGCCTGCAACAGCAGAACTATCGAGAGTAAACGATCCGCTCGCATGGACGAATTCTATCCCACAAATATGACAAAGGGTGTCATGAAATCCCGCGTAAACTCCCCAAAATACGGCGAAGGTACTGTAGGGGCGGCCCTCCGTGGCCGCCCCTTGCCGGATATTCAACTTTTGGCGGTTCACTGTTTGCCGCGCGAGAGGCGGCGATTCTTTCGACGGCTAGTTAATTCCACGGAGGGGCGGCCACGGAGGGCCGCCCCTACAATTACGCCCAATCCGGGAAGGAGATTTGAAATGCGCAAGGTCACGTTTGGAGGAGCCAACAGTCTCGACAACTTCTTCGCTCGCAAAGACGACTCAGTCGACTGGTTGCTTTGGTGCAAAGAAGTGCAACAGATAATGAAAGACTACTGGAAGAATATTGACACCGTGGTGATGGGCCGGCGCACGTATGAAGTTGCGATGAAGAATTACGGAGACGCGGGCAGTGGTCCAAGTGTCAAGACTTACGTCTTCTCGCGAACGATCAAAAAACGAAGCAGCAAGAAGATAACATTCGTCGCTGAAGATGCCGCGGAATACATAAAGCGGTTGAAGGAAGAAAAAGGCAAAGACATCTGTGTACTCGGTGGCGGAGTGTTGGCGAAGTCTCTCTTTGAAGCAGATCTGATCGACGAGATCGGATTCAATATTCATCCCGTATTGCTTGGTTCCGGAATTCCGATTTTCTATGAGATGTCACGGCAGATCGATCTCGAGTTGACGAAGTGTCAGCAATTATCAAATGGCTGTGTGATGGTTACTTACAACGTGAAGCATACGTAATTACATACAGGAAATTCCTGATGTCTTCTTTATAAAAATCCGTGCTTGTCTGTGGTGGTTTGCGTGTAGTATGTGCGGCGGTCACAGAGGGCAGGACCACGCGCAAAGATCATTGCCAAGCGAAAATCCTCGCGTTAACCTCGGCCCTTAACGAAGATGAGCCTAGCCTCGCCCAAGCTGATGCCGGCGAATACTCATATCCGTGTGACAGTTTGTGGGAAGTACCTAAGGTGAGAGCGGCAGCACGATTCTGAAGCCGAACTACCGCTCTCGGCGGAACGCATTGGCAACACCCACATTTTGCCTCCGGGCATGCGCTCCGAGTCTGTCTAAAATGGAAAGGAGCAAGTGTTGATTAAGGCGCGAGGTCGAACCCGCTAGTGAGTAGCGCCCGACTAGTTCGGGCGTTTCGGGTGTCCTCCGAGTCGGCGCGCAGTGTAAGTGAAAATACACATAAATTCAAGAGCGCATCTTCGTCGGGAGTCATGGCCTGATGGGACGGGTGCGCCGAAACAAGCCGTTAAGGCTAAGCCACAAGTTGTTGGCGATCAGAAAGCGTCTAAGAATGAGCCAAACTGAGATGGCGCGGGCGCTCGAGCTAAAGGTGCATTATTCCGCAGTTTCGAATTTTGAACTTGGGACACGCGAACCGGATCTGCTGATTGTGCTGCGTTATGCCCGTCTCGCAGGTGTGTCGATGGAGACGATAGTTGACGATCAGATGGAAATACCCGAGGAAAGTTAGCCACGGATGAAAGCGGATTTTATTTCGGATACGGTGCGCGGATCGGACGGCCTGGGTAGGTTCCGGGTTGGAGTTCACTATCTTTCACAACTAGAACGCCGTTTACTAAAACGAACTTGATACCGTCTGCGTATTTCGCGGGTTCCTGGAAAGTTGACCGATCGATTATCGATTGCGGATCGAAGATTGTGAGATCCGCATCAGCGCCGATTCGAATACGCCCTTTATTCCTCATCGATGGTACTCGTCGTTCCAGCCGTTGTGCGGGCATCAGCGTCATCTTGGTGAGCGCTTCCATCAGAGTGAGCGTCTTTTTTTCTCGCACATAATTTCCCAGCACTCTTGAATACGTTCCCGCCGTGCGCGGATGTCCCTTACCTTTTTCGAGAATGCCGTCACTCGCGATCATTGTCAGCGGACTCGCGATCGCTGTATCAACGACTTCTTCCGTCATCGAAAAAACTGCCACCATGCCGCCCGTCTTCCGGTAACGATCGAAACTCTCTTTGGTAAGACGTTCTCCGGTGGCAGCCCATTGCAGATCTTTGTAGTCGATGTTGAAAACTTCCTGCCAGCCTTCGTCGAAGATTGCGGACTTGATATCGGTCATTCCGGCGATGTAGGGATAACACTCCGTGGTCACGTCGAGCCCGCGTGACTTTGCTTCAGCTATCATTTGCAGCAACTTCGGTGTTGCTGGTCCACCCGTACTTTGAATGTGTACGACGTGCAGCGGTGCTCCGGTGATTGCAGCAGCCGAGATCACTTCTTCAAGCGCTTGAATACTGCTGCCGGGTTCTTTCACTCCTGCGTGTCGCATGTGAACGTGACACGAGGCGCCATATCTTGCTGCAACACGAAACATCTCAAGGATTTCCCAACGTGAGGCATTAGGTGTGTATTGAATTCCGAATCCGACAGCCACAGCGCCGCGACGCAAACCATCTTCCAGGCGCTGCTTCATCTCGTTGATCTCTGCATCCGTTGCCGCGCGTCGTGCAGCATCGCCCGTGGGAAGAAACGTGACCGGCTCGTGCATCGCAGCCATGCGCGCTGCGAGATGTCCCGCACTCACACCGTAATTGATTAACGACTTCTGCTCACGTTGCGCATACCAGGCATCTACATCGCCCGTTCCGACTTCGAGTTCGAGGGCCGTGGTCACACCGTCCCTTGCTTTGAAGCGATAATTCTCATCGTCCTGGCCGTGCTGGTGAAGATCGATAAACCCCGGCGAAACGACGAGCCCACGCGCATCGATGATGGTACGTCCGGCGAGTTTGTTAGAGGTGATGGCTTTGATGGTGCCGTTAGAAATGCCGAGATTGCGGATCGCATCGGTGCGCGATTCCGGATCGATGACTCTACCATTGAGGATCACAAGATCGTACGTAGACTGGGGGCTTGAAGGAGAAATCAGCATCAGGACAATCAGCACAATAGATCCAATAAGACCTATTCTCATCGCAACTTCCCTCGCCCTGCCACGCGCCAGATTTCCTCAACCTGTTCACCTCGCACGCCGTAGATCTCATCGTGCATGTTTACCGTGGTGCAAACGTGATTCGGAATGATGCTGAGGCGATCTCCAACTCGATAAGTCCGCTCCGACCGACTAATATTCAAGTGCCCGTGCTCCTCGGAAAACCGCTCAACTTCAGCCGCCGGATCTTCCTTGACGATCCCGAACCCACGTTCATCTCCAGCCTGGAAACGATCCGAAGAGAACGTTTTTGATCCCCCATCAACAACCGCATGACCGGGAACTGCCGTGCTCACCACTGTAACGACAACCGAGAGGGCACAGTCGCTCAACGAGGCCGCTGAAACAGCGACTGTATTCCGATCGTTGAAGATGTATGTGCCCGGACGCACTTCGTTAACACCATAAAAGTACCCGCCTTCATAAGCCGTCGGCGTAGAACCGCCGCTCACAACAGCAAGCGGCAGTCCCGCACGCTCAAAAGCCGCAATCGTTCGCTCAAGAATTTCATTTACCTGCGTACGCAGTGTGGCTCGCTCTTCCGGCTCAACTCCGAATTGCCCCGGGAAAAACGTTATCCCCTTAAACTCGAGCGCAGGAAGCGCTGCAATCTGATGCGCGAGGTTCACCAAATCGCGTTCATTGCTGAGTCCACAACGCTCAAAGCCAACATCCATTTCGATAAGGATTCCGATCTTTGATCCCTGTCTCGCGGCTGCTGCAGAAATCCCACGCGCCGCGTCTATCGAATCCAGCGAAACCCTGATCCTCGCTCTCTCAGCGACGCGCGCCAGACGCGCAGTTTTCTCTGGACCAATGATCGGATATGCAATCAGTATGTCGTCGATTCCCGCGTCGAGCATGACTTCAGCTTCGCCGAGTTTTGCGACCGTAATTCCGGTCGCGCCACTCGCGATCTGTCGTTTCGCAAGCTCCGGGATCTTGTGAGTCTTGGTGTGCGGACGCAGTAAGAGGTGATGCGTGCGGCAGTAATCAGCTACACGCGACAGGTTTCGCTCCATCACGTCGAGATCAACAATGACGGCGGGAGTTTCGAGTTCAGAGATATGCATTGGACAGGATTAACAAGATTAGCAGGATTAATAAGATTCTTAAGGCACGATTTCGAATGACGCTTCCTGTTTTGTTGATTTCCGCGTCACCATGTCCTTGGTTTCGATCATCGCCTGATATTTGCCCGGCGCGAGATTAGCCAGCTTCAAATATTGAGCAAACGTCAAGTGAGGCACCGGCTGGCTCTGAATGTCAGTCAACACAAAATCAAAAAACTTTGTCGCCGGTTGACCGTCTTTCATCAATCGCACACTGACACGGACCAGCGGCTTGCCTGTCTCCGTGCTGTTCGCCGCATTGTAAACATCCAGAAACATGATCAGGTTGTCGGTGCTCCTGAACTTGAGTGCGGCTGATGGACGTATCAATTGCTTTCCATAAACAAATACGTCCGGAGAATCCGCTGGATTCGGCGGCAATTGGTTCGCCGGTTCAACGTAACGGCTAAGCACTACCGGCGTAGTCGCAAACTCTGCATCGGGTTCAGGCAAGACCAGGTGTTCGCGGCGTGCACTGAGTTTGCCCGACTGTTTATCCTGCACGATCAGATCGATTGTGTAATCACCTGACGTGAGTTGCACATCCTGACGATAGAAAATGTTGTTGTTGACGATCTGGTCGTAATCGCTCGCCGATAGATTCACGGAAAAGCTGCCGCCCAATTTTGTCAGCATCCGATCCGGCGTGGCCTTCACAACTCCAAGCACCTCCAGCTGCATCGACTGCTTGTCGCCTTTGCGTTCGAATTTCACCGCCGCGGGTGGAACTTCGATCGCGAGTGGAACCGTGTAAAGACCATTCCGATCTCTGAAGGCACTGAACGAAACGAAGACCGGCAGTCCCGGACTCGTTTGCGCCTGATTAAAACCAGCGAGCAGTTTCTTCTCCGCAGGAGAAAACGGGACGAACTCTTCCGGGGGAATCGCGTAGTAACCCGACCGCGAAAGGATCTGCGTATCGGGACGCCGCACTTCGATCTTCACTTTGCGGAATGTGCCGTCGAAGTTTTGATTGCTGCTGCGATAAGCCAGCGTGTAGCGCGCCTGGATTTCCTGATTGATTCGCTCGAGTCCCTGCCCGATATCGTTGTTGCCTTTGATGAACTTGCCGCCCGTGTCGCCGGAGAGACGATACAGAATGTCGTATTCGCGCGTCTGACCTTCCTGTCGCACGTTGTCGAAAACAGTCTCGCCACCGACAGCTCGGATTCGTTGTTCCTGATTGATAGAGGCTGCACCGGAGAGCGGCGCCGCCGGGACCAACGCACCCGAAGCCGGCGCGGCAGCTCTCAGCCCGGCAGAGTCGATGATGTAGATGGCGACATTGGCCCGATTCGCGATGTCGATCGTGCTTTGCACTTGCCAGTCGAGGATTTCAGGCGTGACGAAACCCTGCGAGAACAACACGAGCGTCTTCTTGCCCGGAATTGGTCGCAGACCCTCGGCCAGGGCAGCGAGCGCGGCC
>Ga0207428_10003440_pt1 | contig 15375 bp, 13 predicted proteins | sample RhiMethybrSRZTD1_FD_187600 | JGI IMG/M metagenome (GOLD analysis project Ga0207428, IMG submission 187600) | Populus rhizosphere microbial communities from Tennessee, USA - Rhizosphere MetaG P. TD hybrid SRZTD1 (SPAdes) (version 3) | ecosystem: Host-associated > Plants > Roots > Rhizosphere >...
CAGGTGGCGGCCGCTGCGGCGGTGGCGATAACGGCCCTGACCCTGGCTGTCGGGCATCTGTTCGAGACGACGACGTTCGACATGGTGACGACGGCCGCCGCGGTGTGGTTGTTCGTCCGGGCGATGCGAAGCGAGCCGCAGCGGTGGATGCCCTGGATCGCCGCCGGGGTGCTGACCGGGGTGGCGATGGAGATCAAGATCCTGGCGGCGCCGCTGTTGGCGTGTTGTCTGCTCGGGGTCGTGATCTGCGGTCCGCGGAGCCGCCTGCGGAGCCCACGCCTCTGGGCCGCCATCGCGATCGCGCTACTGCTGGCGGCTCCGAATCTGGTCTGGCAGGCATTGCACGGCTTCCCGATGCTGCAGGTGGCGGCCAACATCGCGGGCGGCGGTTCGACGTCGTCCACCCCACGCCTCGCCCTCGTGCCGAGCGTCCTGTTGGCCGTCGGCCCAGTGGTGAGCATCGTGTTGATCGTCGGTCTGGTTGCCTTGTTGCGATCGGACCGCAGGGGAAGCGATGGGTGGCTGGCGGCAGGTTTTCTGATCTTCCTCGCATTCCTGCTGATCACCGGCGGCAAGGCTTACTACCCAGCTGGACTCGTCCCGGCGGTGCTGGCCGCAGGTGCCGGGCCGGTGCTGGATTGGGTGCGCCGGGGGCGACTGTGGCGGCCGGTGCTGGCGGTCGGGCTGATCCTCTTCTCGGTGGTCAACACGGCGCTGCTGACGCTACCGATAGGTCGTCCCGGTGGACCCGTGTTCACGATCGCGGTCGGTGCCAATCCCGATCTGGCGGCCGAGGTGGGATGGCCGGGGTACGTCGATCAGGTCGGGGAGGTCGTGGCCAGCATTCCCGCGGCACAGCGCGCCGACACCATCGTGTTGACCCAGTCCTACCAGCAGGCGGCGGCGGTCGGCCTCCTCCGGCCCGCGAATGGGGTGACGATGCCGGCTGTGTATTCCGGTCATAATGGCTTCTGGTTCTGGGGGCCGCCCCCGGAATCGGCCATCGACGCCATCGTCATCGGGAACTTCTCCCCGGCCGAACTTGCGACCGGGTACGCGCATTGCAAGGTGGCGGGCACGGTCCAGACGCCGCCCGGCGTTGACAACGACCTGACCGGCACCCCGATCCATCGGTGCACCGGCCTGCGACAGCCCTGGTCGGTGCTCTGGCCGCAGGCCGCGACTTTTGCATAACCGTCGTCGCGATGGACGTCGAGGCCAGGCTCATAGAAGCGGTTGCTCCGACTCGTGAGCCCGGTTCATCAGGGGTCGGGCTCGTCGTCACGGTTCTGCTGGACCTCGAGCCGGATCCGAGGCGAAGGCGTGCCGTCGGCATTGCGCAGCTAGCGATCGAAGAACGGCTTGTGCCAGCTGGATGCAACGGTGCCAAGCGGCCGGCACTTCGGCGTTACCTGCCGGGCGTCACCGGCGTTGCTCGGCGCGAGCCTGACGCGCGGCGCGTCTCTCCTCGAACCGGCCCGCTTGCCGATCCAGCTCCTCGAAGTAGCTGCCGAGCTGCTCGCGCGCCTGCTCCCCCTCCCCGGACAGCCCGACCCGATCCCAGACGTCCCAGGAGCGCAGGATCGGAGCGAGCACCTCGTCCCGGTGGATCCGCAGGTCGTAGATGCCGGCCATGGCGATCTGCACCGAGCGGCGCGTGAACCCCTCAATGGTGTTGCCGGGCATCTGGAATGTGCTGACAACGTCACAGATCGCCCGCATCGTCTCATCGGGAGCGAGCTCGAGCGCCGCCTGGAGCACATTCCGGTAGAAGACCATGTGCAGGTTCTCATCCTGCGCGATTCGCGCGAGCAGCTGCTCACACACCGGATCCTCGGTGTAGCGGCCGGTGTTGCGATGGGAGATACGGGTCGCCAGCTCCTGGAAGGAGACGTAGGCCACGGTGTGCAGCATGTCCAGGTCGTACGGGCTGGCAAAGCCCTGCGTCATGTGCACCATGCGTTCGCGTTCAAGGGTCACCGGGTCGACGGCGCGCGTGGTGAGCAGGTAATCGCGGATCGCGATTCCGTGCCGGCCCTCCTCGGCGGTCCAGCGACCGATCCATGTACCCCAGGCGCCGTCGGTGCCGAACGACTCATAGATGTCGCGGTGGTAGCTCGGCAGGTTGTCCTCGGTGAGGAGGTTGACGACGAGCGCGGTGCGGGCGACCTCACTCACTCGAGATTGCGATGGATCCCACGCATCGCCGCCCAGCACACCGTCGAAATTGCGGCCATCGCTCCACGGCACATACTCGTGGGGAAACCACTCGCGGGCCGTCTTGAGATGGCGATCCAATTCGCGCCCGACGACGGGCTCCAGCTCGGTCAGCAAGTCAAGCTGCGTCCACGGTGGCATCGATCGCTCCTCGCGCCTGCATACGAATGTCATCGTAGCTTCGCGATGTCGAGAACGATCGGCGCCTCGTCGGCTCACAGGCTGGTTCCCCGGCCCGAGGCCTTGCCTGATCGGGAAGTGATTCGCCTCCGCGAGCATCTGGGGCGAAAACTAGTAGCTCGCCCTAGGGCGTCCACCACGGCCGCAGCGGAAGACCGCGGTCGCCTCCGTGAGAGTCGAGCTTGACCGCCAAGACTTGGTGAAGCTGAACGACATTCGTCTCGAAGCCGAGCCGTGACCCGGCCATGTAAAGGCCCCACACCTTGGCGGTCGGCAGCCCGACCTCATTGACTGCTTCTTCCCAGTGGTCAACGAGGTTGCGGCACCAGTCGCGCAGCGTCAGCTCATAGTGGTGGCGCAAGTTCTCTTCGTGCACCACCTCCAAACCGACATCCTGGGCCGCGGTGATGATGCGGCCGGAGCCGGTCAGCTCGCCATCCGGGAAGACGTAGCGGTCGATGAATCCACCCGCTGACTGCCCGGTCTGGTTGTTCGGGCGGGTAATGCAGTGGTTGAGCAGCAGCGCGCCGGTGCGCAACTTGGACTTCAGGAACCGGAAGTAGGCGCGGTAGTTGGCGACGCCGATGTGTTCAGTCAGCCCGATCGAGGACACTGCGTCGAAGCCCGACTGAGGCACGTCGCGGTAGTCGCCGTGGCGGACCTCGGCCAGGCCGGCCAGGCCTTCGTCGGCGATCTTGTTCTGCCCCCACGCCGCCTGCTCCTTCGAGAGCGTGACGCCGATGGCCTTCACCCCGTGTCGGGCGGCGTAGCGGACCATGCCGCCCCAGCCGCAGCCTACGTCGAGCAACCGGTCGCCCGGCTTCAGGCATAGCTTCTCGAACACCAGCCGGTGCTTGTTCTCCTGCGCCTCCTCCAGCCTCGCGTCGGGGTGCGGGTAGCAGCCGCAGGTGTAGGTCATCGACGGGCCGAGCACCCACTCGTAGAACGTGTTGGACACGTCGTAGTGGTAGTGGATGGCCTCCGCGTCCCGGGTCCGGCTGTGGCGCAAGCCTTTTGCGATGCGGCGCCAGCGGGGCAGCGCCTCCTGCGGCGGCGGTGCGATGGGCTTGAGGTGCTCGAACCCGATCGACCGGACGATGTTGGCGAGCACACGCGCCGGCGGCCGCCTGAAGTCCATCTTCTCGGCCAGCGCCTTGAGTAACTCGTAGGGATCCCCCGGGTGCACACCATGCAGCTCGAGGTCGCCGGAGACGTAGGCGCGGGCCAGCCCCAGATCTCCGCGTGCGGTGGCCAGATACGTGGTGCCGCGCGGGGTCAGCAGGTCCAACCCGAGCTCGGCATCGTCGGGTCCTGCCGTACTGCCGTCGTACGCTGAGAATTTGACCGGCAGTTGGCCGGCGGCGAAGATCTCGAGGATCTCGGCCAGTGTGAGTTTCCTGGCCGGCGCCGCCTGTGCTGTGTTCTCCCTGAATGTGGTCATCGTCCTTGCACCGCCTTCGCATACAGGTCCAGCAGACGTGAGTCAGGATCGTAGGTTTTCTTGACCGGCTTGTATGTTCCACCGCCGTAGAGCTCATCAAACTCGTTGGGCGTGTAGAACGCATCGGAATACAGCGATTTGTGTCCGTCCAGCGCTCTGACCGCGCGCTCGATCAGTTTGTTGGTGTGACCTTGCTCGGATGGCCAGTCGGGACCGACCGGCACCGAGGACCAGAAGCCGACGTTGACGTAGGTCTGGTGCGGGCGGAGGGGATACAGCGGCCAGTCGCGGTCGTCGCGCAGACGCAGGGGGCACAGCCAGAGCGGCTCGATGGGTACGCTGTCCAAGAACCAGTCCAGGAACTCGGCGGTGCGTTCGATCGGCAGCTCGACGTCTTGGATGACGCGCTCGCGGGGCGGACGGCCGCTGCGCTTTTCGATGCGGTCGGCGATGTTGAACCGCTGGTCGTAGCCCATGAGCTTCCAGTAGAAGCTGCTGCGCCGGTAACGCCGCGGCCAGAGCCGGCGAATGCGCGGGTCCTGCGCGCCGAAGGCCCGCGAACACCAGAACCAGTCGGTGTCCCACCGCCAGAGGTAGTCGTGAACGGTGAGCCGGTCATGCTTCTCCCCGTCATCATGCTGGATGGAGCGGTAGTAGATCTGCTGGCCGGTGTAGTTGCTGACCGGCCCGGGGGCCGACGTCTGAACGCCGACGCACAGGTAGCTTTCATCGGCGCTGAACACCACGCCGTCGAGGTAGTCGATGGGCCCCCCGTCCAGGCCGCCGGTCTCGATGATGCGGTCCATCGTGACGACCATGTTGTGCAGCGATCCGAAACGTAGATGCCTGAGCGCGACGAACGGTTTGACGGGTTCGAGCTCGATCTTCAGACGGACCGAATAGCCGAGCGTCCCATAGGAATTCGGGAACGCCCGGAAGAGGTCGCCGTGTTGGTCGGGCGACGCGGTTAGCACGTCACCGGTACCGGTCAGGATGTCCATCTCCAGCACCGACTCGTGCGGAAGACCATTGCGAAACGAACTGGACTCGATGCCGAGCCCAGTGACGGCGCCGCCGAGCGTGATCGTCTTCAGCTGCGGCACCACGAGCGGCGCCAACTCGTAGGGGAGCGTGGCAGCGACGAGGTCCTCATACGTGCACATCCCGGCAACATCGGCGGTCCGGGCGTCCGGGTCGACCGCGACGACCCCGGTCAACCCTGACGTGTCAAGGCCCTTGACAGTGTTCTTGGCCCGCGCCCGGAAAAGGTTCGACGTGGGCTTGGCCAGCCGAACCGTTGCGTTTTCAGGGATCGATCGATAGCTCGCGAGAAGCCGCTGCACGCCCGCGGCGTGAGCAGCCCGTGTATCGGTCGCGGCGGAACGGCCAGCGGAGCGCCTCGACTCTTCTAATCGCTTGGCTGCCACAGCTCGATACGGCTGCCTGCGGGGTCAAGGACGTGCGCGAAGCGCCCGACGCCGGCTTGCTCGACGACCTCCCCGTCGATGGTCACGTCAGCGTCGCGCAGCTGCGCGAGCATCGCGTCGAGGTCTCGAACCCGGAAGTTGACCATGACCTGCTGCTCGGGCCTGCCGAGGTATTCGCTGTCCTGAGGAAAGGGAGCCCACACCGTCGGCCCCGCCTCCTGCTGCCACAGCACGTCACCACCTTCCAGGCCCGAGTCGATGCCGAGGTGTTCGGCATACCACGCAGCCGTGCTCTGCGGGTGCGCCGATCGGAAGAAAACGCCACCGATGCCCCTGACACGTTCCACGCCAGCCTCCTCCGGTCCAAGACGTCCAGTCGCCGTCCCGTCATCGACACCGGTCAGGCTCCTCATAAGACTGGCACAAGTGGATTGCGACCGACCAGGGAGCCTGGGTGAAGGCAGCGGCGAGCCCTGCATGAGCAACGATTTCCTTCGGGCAAGGTCCCGTACAACGACCAGTTCGCCGGCGCCTGGTGAGCCATGGATGTCCTGCACCGGACCTGACTGGTCTAGCTCCGGTTCAGGCGGCAGCACCGGTCAACTTGAGGTCTCGCGGGTCGCGCCAGGACTTTCGCCATAGCGTGGCATCGACGGTCAAGCGCTGGCCACAGTGACTGCAGAAGTCCGCAGTGGTGGACGGGTGTCCGCAGCTGCGGTGGACGATGTCCATCCGTATTCCTGGGTCCGCGTGTGGCCGATGCCGCTCGCCCCATTGCGCGAGCGCGGTGATGATCGGAAAGGTGTCGGCACCAGCCTCTGTCAAGACGTACTCGTGCCGGGTACGTCGCCGGTCCTGATAAGGCACGCGTCGCAGCAGTCCGGCGTCCACCATGGTGCTCAGCCGTTTACTCAGCACGTTCTCCGCCACGCCCAGTTGATCACGGAACTGCTCGAATCGCCGTACCCCAGAGAACGCCTGCCGCAGCACCAACATGGCCCAGGGATCACCTAGCACCTCTAATGAGCGCGCGATCGGGCACCTTTCGCCCGTCCAGTCCGAACGCAGAGGCATGACGCCCTCCTCACTTGTCGTCCTTCTGGCTTGTCTCAAGCCAGGCTAGTCTCGGCGGCTAGGTCGAGCAGGTCCGGCGCGCGCCACTTCTCATCCGGAGACATAAGCAGCAGTCACGGGGTGAAGTCGGCGATGGTCTCCGCTTCGATGTCCGTATCCCGCACGCCGGTGTTGGCGCTGACCGGTGGAACGTCACGGTGCCGTCGCAGTCCGATCGAGAGAGCCGCCGCGAGCGCACACAACGCCGCGCCGCCGAACCAGGCGTAGGTGTACGTGCCGAACGAGTCGCGGATGATCCCGGCCGTCAGAGCGGCCGCCGCGGCTCCGAGCTGATGTGATGCGAACACCCACCCGAACACAATGGTGCCCTGGTCGCCGAAGAGCCGTCGGCAAAGCACGACGGTTGGCGGTACCGTCGCCACCCAGTCCAGTCCATAGACGACGATGAACACCACCATGCTGGGGTGGACACTGTCGGCTAACAGCCATGGCAGCAACAGCAATCCGACGCCGCGGAAGCTGTAGTAGGCCAGCAGCAGCCAGCGAGGATCGATCCGATCGGTGAGCCAGCCCGACGCCACGGTGCCCACGATGTCGAACACGCCGACCAACATCAGCAGACCAGCCGCCGTGGTCGTGGCCATCCCGTGGTCATGGGCCGACGGGATGAAGTGGATTCCGATCAACCCGTTCGTCGTTGCCCCGCAGATCGCGAATGCACCAGCAAGCGCCCAGAACGGCTTGGTAGTGGCAGCCTGACGCAGCGCGGCCAGCGCCAAGTCTGCCGCGTTCCCGCGAACCGACGTAGGTGGCGTGACCAGACGGTCGCCGCCGTAGGGCGCCAACCCGAGATCGGCCGGGCGGTCACGAAGCAGCACCACGACCAGCGGCAGCGCCGCGACGGCCGCGGCAGCGATCAGCAGCGACGCGATCTTCCAGCTCGTCGCCTCCACCAGGTACGCCACCAGCGGCAGGAACACCAACTGGCCGGCCGCGCCGCCCGCGGTGAGAATGCCCATCACCAGGCCACGACGCTTCACGAACCAGGCGTTGGCCACCGTGGCAGCGAACACCAGCGCCATCGAACCGGTGCCCAGCCCGATCAGCACGCCCCAGGTCAGCACGAGCTGCCACGCCGCCCGCGCGAGCACCGACAACCCAGCACCGGCGGCGATCAACAGCAATCCGACGCTGACGACTCGACGCAAACCGAACCGTTCCATCAACGCTGCAGCAAACGGTGCGGTCAGGCCATAGAGCACCAAGTTGACACTCACCGCGGCCGACATCGTCACGATCGACCAGCCGCCCTCGTGCAATGGCACCATCAAGGGACCCGGTGCTGCCCGGAAGGCCGCCGCGGCCACTAGCGTGGCGAACGCTACCCCAGCCACCACCCACGCGTAGTGCACTCGCGCCATCCCAACCTCCGTGACCAATCTGCTGAGCGCAGCATTCTAACTTGTTTCAAGCAAGTCAGATGTCCGGTCCGATGCCGCCGCCGAGGATGGTCGCGAGATCGAGCCTCACCTCTCAGGGGGATCGCCGCTTCCGCGCTCTTTGACTCGACACTTGTTTTTTGCAAGTGCGGCTGACACGATGAGACCGTGAGTTCGAGAAAAGTTGTCGTGTACGAGTTCATGACCCTCGACGGTGTCGCCGAGAATATTGCTGGCTTCTTCACCGAGTGGGACGACGACGAGGTCGCCTCGCGCCGATCCGGGGGGTGATCTCGCCGATGGGCTACTTGATTCTCAACTACCGCCTCATCGCGTAGGCGTCGCTTGCAACCAACCTCCGCATACCGGACCCACGAGAAGGAGACCACGATGACCGCAATGTTCGTCAACCTGCCGGTGACCGACCTGGAGCGCGCGAAGTCTTTCTACACGGCGATCGGATTCACCATTAACCAGCTCTTCACGGATCACAACGCGGCCTGCGTCGTCGTCGAGGAAGACCACAGCTATTTCATGATCCTGATCCGCGAGTACTTCCAGAGCTTCACCGACCTGCCGATCGGCGACCCGGCCGTGAACCCGTCGGTGGCGACCGCGATCTTCCTCGACACCCGGGAGGCGGTCGACAAGGCGGTCGCCGACGGTCTCGCCGCGGGCGGCTCGGAGGCGCACCCCGCCTCGGACTACGGCTTCATGTACCAGCGTCAGCTCACCGACCCCGACGGCAACATCCTCGAGTTCGGTTACATGGACCCGGTCGCCGCCGAACAGGGCCCCGAAGCGTTCGCGAACCAGCAGGCCTGAGGTCGATGGCCGCACGCGACTACGGGCAGTATTCCGGCATCACGCAGGCGCTGGAGCTCGTGGGCGAGCGCTGGGCCATGCTCATCGTCCGCGACCTGCTCGTCGGGCCGCGCCGCTACGGAGAGCTCGCCGCGGGGCTCCCACGAATCCCGAGCAACATCCTGGCGGCGCGGCTCAAGGAGTTGCAGGCGGCCGGCGTCATCCGCCGGGCGCCGCGCTCGCGCGTCATCGTCTACGAGCTGACGCCCTACGGCCACGAGCTTGAGCCGGTCGTGCTCGCGCTCGGCGCCTGGGGCTTCAAGGCGATGGGCGATCCGCGGGAGGAGCAGATCATCACCGCCGACTCGATGACCATGGACCTCCGCACCGCCTTCCGGCCGCAGGTGGCGGCGAACCTTCCGGCGACCGCCTACGCGGGGCGCTTCGGTCCCGCCGAGCTGCTCATCCGGGTAGACGGCTCCAGCCTCGACGTGATGCGCGGGGACGGACCCGTCGACCTAGCCTTCGCCACGGGCCCGGGCATCCGCCGGCTCATCTCCGGCGAACTTGCCCCGGATCGCGCGATCGCGACCGGCGTGGTCCACGTGCTGCGCGGTCGTGGCGACCTCCTCGACCGCTTCGCGAGCACGTTCCACCTGGCCGCCTGATCCGAGCGCGGTGCGAGTGCGCTGAGGGTCGCCGGACGGATCGTGAGGTCCATCACACGGCCTCGACCTCACGCTCGATCAGTTCGATGTCGTCACTCGGACGGCGGTGTCAGTCCAGGCTGCTCTGCCACTAGCTAGTGACCGCTCGCGGGACGAATACTCATCGTCGTGGCCCGTCCAAGCGATCGGCGCGTGCCGGCCTCACCCGGCACTGACGGTCTGGAAGGCCGCTCCCGGCTTCAAGCAATCACCCGGCCTGAGCCCTCGGCACCGATCCTCGAACTGCCTGAGCGGACTTCCCGAACATCGGTTTCACTAGGCCAAACGCTACGGCGCCCCCAGTAGGATTCGAACCTACGACACAAGGTTTAGGAAACCTTTGCTCTATCCCCTGAGCTATGGGGGCCGCGCCTAGCGCGCCACACAGGGTATCCGAATCTAGATGTGCCAAAGGCCGCGTGGGTGTTGATCGAAACGACCAACACCTACGCGGCCTGAAAGCTAAAGACTATTCGTGACTGTGTTCGTGTTCCGCCTTGAGCTTGGCGACCTGGGCATGCACCTCGACCATGTCGAGGCCCTTCACAGCGTCCACAACCTCCTTCAGGGCGTGTCCAGGCAAGGCGCCGGCCTGGTTGAAGACTAGGACACCCTCACGGAAGGCCATCAAAGTAGGAATGCCCTCGATGCCCAGCTGGCTTGTCAGCTCGTAGTTGGCATCGGTATCCAGCTTGGCGAAGACGATCCCGTCGTACTCCTCTGAGGCCTTTTCATAGATAGGCCCGAAACGCTTGCAGGGACCGCACCAGTCGGCCCAGAAGTCCACCAGAACAATGTCATTGTCGATGATGGTCTCCTCGAAGTTCTCGGCGGTGATCTCAATCGTTGCCATTCATATGCTCCTCATGGATGGTGATCGGCTGCTGCCTGGGGGCTTCGCGGCAGCCACTGTGTCAACCGCATACGACGTACGCCTATTCCATACCCGCGGCGGATGACCCCGCATGTGATGGACGCACTATTTGATAGCGACAAGCCGGCGCATCGGGATTGCCACCTCGACCACCCCGCGCCTTTTGACACTGTCTTCCAGATACTCGATCGCGCGCTCGACTCGCGACCACTTGGTGTTCGGCAGATAGAGCGCCGACATCACCAGTTCGGCGTCGGCGCGCGAGCGGATGCTAAATCGATAGCGCTCGCGCGCATCCTCGACGGCCTGCATCCCACGTAGATTCAGCGTCTTGGCGAATCCGGTCAACTCCACAGGGCCAGGAAACTGGGGCTTGGTCCGTAGCCGCCCGTTAATCCGTGTCAGTACTCTCATGTCACTCGGCGCGAGCGGCCGTATCCCTGGGGCTATCGCGGCGAGCACTCCCCCCGGACGCAGGACCCGCGCTACCTCCTGGATCACCCGGTCCATCGGCTGTACGACGACCAATCCCATGGAGCTGGTGACGACATCGATGCTCTCGTCCCTGAACGGCAGCTGCAGGGCATCGGCCCGGACCCACGGCCCAGGCCCGCGCTCGGCGGCCAATGCGAGCTCGTGCTCGGACAGATCCAAACCGATGACCGTACGTCCTGGCTGGGCCAGCTCCCGCGACATCGGGCCCGATCCGCACGCCAGATCCAGCACGACGGTCGCCGTTGCCGAGACCGCTCGGGCCAACCATCGGTACGGGGAATGATCACCTGCCAGCGCGCGGGAGAGCACGGCCTCAGCGATCCCGGCTCGATCTCGGTGAAACTCGGCCAGGTACTTCTGCCAATTCACTTGGTCGCTCACGGGAACTCTTCCCGGCGAGATCAAGCGCGCGACACGAATAGGTGGGTGGATGCTTCGCGGTCGATCTCGCAGCTGGGCAGACCATCGACGGTCAGCCTGACACCAAGCCCTCCAATCTCGGCATGGACCTTGGCGCCTGGTTGGATGCCAGCCTGGCGCAGCGTACCCATCATCTCCACGTCCTTTTGGATCTCCTCGCTCATCCGCTCGATGACGACAGTGATCGAGGATCCCGAGCTGCCGACCACGTCCTGCAACTGCTCATTGCCGCCTCGGAAGGGCTCGGTGATCGCAGTCACCCCAAGTTCATCCAGTCCGGGAATGGGATTGCCGTACGGAGACATTGTTGGCACGTTCAGCAATTCAACGAGTTTCCGCTCGACATCTTCAGAGATCACATGCTCCCAGCGGCACGCCTCGTCATGCACCTTCTCCCAATCGAGCCCGATGACGTCAATGAGCAGCCGCTCAGCCAATCGGTGCTTCCTCATGACTCGCGTCGCGCGGGCGCGTCCCTCATCGGTCAGCTCGAGATGGCGGTCTCCGAGGACATGCACGAGGTTGTCTCGTTCCATGCGCGCCACGGTCTGCGACACCGTCGGGCCACTTTGATGCAGGCGCTCCGCGATCCGGGCGCGCAGTGGAATGATCCCCTCCTCCTCGAGCTCATAGATCGTGCGGAGGTACATCTCGGTGGTGTCGATCAGGTCGCTCACGTCTCTCCTATTGTCTTCGCTCGCGCATCTTGCCAGGAACCTGCTCAGCAGATGGCGAAGTCAGACGCTCGCGAAGACCCATGATGCCCGAGGGCAAGATTAGACGATGCTCTCCGACGGGCAGGTTGCGATCTGGTGGGTGCGACGCGATTTCCGGCTGGCCGACAACCCCGCGCTGCGATCAGCGATCGATGACGGCGAGGCCGTACTGCCACTCTTCGTCCTTGACCCCGTCCTGCTGGCTTCTGCTGGGCTGGCAAGGCGGAAGTGGCTGATGGCCGCGATCTACTCGCTCGATCATGATCTTCGCGACGCCGGTGGTCCGGGACTCAGCGTGCTGAGCGGCAAGCCCGTCAACGTGCTCCCGCGCGTGGCCAAGGCCCATCAGGCGCCGTGGGTTCATGTCAGCGCCGACTTCGGCCCGTACGGAAGGTTGCGAGACGAGCGCGTCGCCCAAGCGCTGAGCCGCGCCGGCATCGAATTGATCAGGACCGGATCCCCGTACGCCGTGGCCCCGGGCACGCTGAAGAACCGCTCCGGCGAACCCTTTCAGGTGTTCACCCCCTTCCATCGCGCCTGGCTTGACCATGGTGTGGGTGAGCCCGCCCCTGGCATACACGCCCGTACGGTCACGTGGCTGCGAGCCGATGGCCCCCGTCGGCTCGAAAGTCCCGACGAGGATCTGGGCTCGCTGGCAGGCGAGAAACCTGCGAGGAAAGCCTGGCACGCCTGGCTGCGCCGGGACTCCGAAGGCGTCACCGATTACGCCAAGCTCCACGACTTTCCCGGCGTCGACGCCACGTCGCACCTCTCTATCGCACTTCGCTGGGGACACTTGCACCCACGAACCGTGCTGCACGACCTCAGTCAGCGGCGCTCATCGGGAGCGGACGCGCTCGCACGTCAGATCGCGTGGCGCGATTTTTTCGCCGATGCCCTGTTTCACCGGCCGGAGGCGATAGGCGAGCCGATTCGCGACGAGTTCAGCGCGATGCCAACCGATGACCCCGACACGGGCGAGGTCGCGGCACAACGGTTCAGAGCGTGGAAGGAAGGCACGACGGGCTATCCCTTGGTCGACGCCGGGATGCGTCAGCTGCAGGCGGAGGGCTGGATGCACAATCGGGTCCGGATGGTCGTTGCCTCGTTCTTGATCAAGGACTTGCACATCGGGTGGTGGCACGGCGCTGAGTGGTTCATGGAATGCCTGCGCGACGGCGATGTTGCTCAGAACCAGCTCAATTGGCAATGGGTGGCCGGCTGTGGGACCGATGCCGCGCCCTACTTTCGGATCTTCAATCCCACTGGTCAGGCGGAGAAGTTCGACCCGGATGGCAGCTATATCCGACGCTACGTACCCGAGCTGGCTGATGTGCCGATCGAGCATCTATATCAGCCTTGGGCAGCTGACGACGGGGTGCCGAAGGGCTATCCGAAGCCGATTGTCGATCATGCCGCCGAGCGCAAGGAGGCTTTGGATCGATACGCCGTCGTCAAGGGCCGCTGGGCTGAGGCCGGGGCCAGTACGTCTGTGAGTCGGGCGAGAGTCATCGGTGCTTCATAGATGAGGTCGTGCTCCCCCGCGACCACATTCCGTAAAGTCCGTTGACCCCGACCGTACGCGCGCATACCTTGGTGGGACACGGGAAAGGAGGTGGTCCGAGGGATGAATGACTGTTGGACACGTGAGGTGACGGCCAGCTAGCCGCATCCCAGACTGTGTAGGAACTGGTCGCATGCGGCCGGCTAATCCACAGCCAACACCCGAACCCGCGAGCGCCGGAGTTGTCCGCCCGGCCATCGAGCTCCTGCTTCTCACATGACCCACGATGGGGTCTGTCGCTGGATGCCGTTGACAGCTCGCGGGTTTGTCCATGCTTACGAGTCGTCAATGATCGGACTGAGCGCCTTCACCGTGTCGATGGTGTCGGCCTGGTCAGCCGACTTGTCCGGCCGATAACGCAGCACCCGGGCGAACCGCAGCGCGACCCCGCCGGGGTACCGCGTGGACCTCTGCAGGCCGTCGCAGGCGATCTCCACAACCGTTGAGGGCTCGACATAGACGGTGCCCGCCGTGCGCCGCACCTCCAGCTCCAAGAAGCGCGCGGTCTGCCAGGTGAGCAACTCGTCGGTCAGGCCCTTGAAGGTCTTGCCGAGCATGATCAACTCGCCCGACACGGGATCAGGCGCCGCGAGATGGAGATTCGACAACCAACCGTGGCGGCGACCATGCCCCCATTCGGCAGCGGTGACGATGAGGTCGAAGGTGTGTCGGGGCTTCACCTTCACCCAGGCTGCGTCGCGCCGGCCGGCCGCGTACGGAGCCTGAAGGTTCTTGATCACGACGCCTTCGTACCCCCGTTGGACGGCGTCGGCGAAAGAGTCCGCGGCCTCAGCAGGCGTGGTGCAGATCTCACGCGGCACGGTGACCGTAAGCGGCAGCAGCTCACGCATGCGTTCCAGCCGCTCGGTCAACGGCGCGTCCAGCAGGTCCCTGCCGTCAACATGCAACAGGTCAAAGAAGAAGACCTGAAGCGGCCCGGTCTGCCCAATGGCTGCGAGGTCCACACTGCTCATGGTGCGTGACGCGACCACCTGGAAGGCTTCCGGCCGGCCGTCGCTGTGGAGCGAAAGCACCTCGCCGTCGAGCACGAGTTGATCATGGGGAAGCGAACGCGCCACCGCCGCCACCTCGGGGAGCCGCGCGGTGATGTCGTCCAGACTGCGGGTGAAGATCTTGACCACCTCACCCGCGCGATGCACCTGAACGCGTACGCCGTCCAGCTTGTAGTCCACCAGTGCCGGGAGCCCTGTCTTGTCAAGAGCAGCGTCGGCACCCGGAGCACTCGCAGCCAGCATCGGCTGAATGCCAACTCCGACCTGGAGGCCGACCGCCTCGAGCGCCACGAGGCCGCCGCTCAACAAGATCGCAGCCGCGCCTGTGGTGGAGGACATCAGCATTGCTGCCCGACGTACCGCGGCGACTGGAACATCGAAGGCAGCGGCGAGACCTTCTTGAACCGCGGCCTCCATCGCGCCTTGCCGCAACTCGCCGAAGACCAGGCCACCCAGCAGGGCTTGCTCGTCAGCGGTGGCCCGGGCGAACAGGGCCTGTACCGCCGCGGCCCGCGCCGCGGCCGATCCGGCACCACTAAGACCCGCGATCTGAGCGAAAACCGCGTCGACCTCGCCTACGGTCAGCGTGGCCTCGGCTGCTGGCGGGGGTGCAGCCTGCAGCGACTTCCAGCCCACCCCCGTACGCCGCTGACGCAGGCTGCCCGAGAGGTAGGAGGCCACAATCTCGACGTCATCGCTGGACGCGTCCCGAAGAACAGCCGCAATGAGATCACGCTTCGCGTTGCGCGAACGGGTGGCGGCGAGCGCGATCCGGGTCTCCGCAAGGCGGCTCAGCAGCATGCTGGCGATTCTCCCTCTCGCCATTGACAAATTTCCGACCAGTGCGGGTATCTGCGGTCGTCTAGCTCGAGTTCGAGTCGATAGCTCCGCACTGGTCGGGATTTTTGATACACGAGTGTGGCCGACGGAGAACGCGAAAGGGCGCCCCCAAATAGGGGAGCGCCCTTTCGTAACTAACCCGCTAGGCGTTTTCCTCGGTTTTG
>Ga0207428_10003443_pt1 | contig 15366 bp, 12 predicted proteins | sample RhiMethybrSRZTD1_FD_187600 | JGI IMG/M metagenome (GOLD analysis project Ga0207428, IMG submission 187600) | Populus rhizosphere microbial communities from Tennessee, USA - Rhizosphere MetaG P. TD hybrid SRZTD1 (SPAdes) (version 3) | ecosystem: Host-associated > Plants > Roots > Rhizosphere >...
GTGTTGACACCCGAGTAGCGGGCGGCCTCGGCGTTGTGGCCGATGGCGAAGAGATGTCGTCCGAATACCGATCGATGGAGCAGCACCCAGGCCAGGCCGGCCACCACGCACATCAGCACGAACGGCATCGGCACGCCGCCGACGCTTCCCGCTGCCAGCGCTCGTACCCACTCGAACCCCTGGCCGGTTCCGAAGCCTTTCGTCGAGTCCTCGGCGATGTAGCGGGCGGCGCCTCGATAGAGCAGCAGGCCGCACAGCGTCACGATGAACGGCTGCAGCCGCAGGCGCGCGACCAGCAGTCCGTGCGCCGCGCCGAGACCGGCGCCGAGCGCGATCACCGACGCCAGCGCCACGGCCGCGGGCCAGCGCCATTCGACGAGCATCATCGACAGCAGCACGCCCAGGAGCGCGCAGATCGATCCGATCGACAAGTCGATGCCGCCGGTGATGATCACGAAGCCGACGCCAATACTGAAGATGCCGTAGGTGCCGACGAGCCGGGCGACGTTCTGCACGTTGGTGACGCTGAGGAACTGGGGACTGGCAATGGCAACGATGGCGCACAGCGCCACCAGCAGCAGGAAAACACCGAGCTCTTTTCTTGTCATGAGGTGAGGTCAGGCGATTGCCAGCTGCATGATCGATTCTGGTGTGGACGAGGAGCGATCGAGGATGCCGGTGATCCGTCCTTCGTGCATCACGGCAACGCGGTCGCTTTCGGCAACGATCTCCTCGATTTCACTGCTGATCATGACGACCGCCGCTCCCTCGTCGGCGAGCCGGCGAATGAGACGATGGATCTCGGCCTTGGCGCCGACGTCGACGCCTTGCGTCGGTTCATCGAAGATCAGCACGCGCGGCTGGAGCGCCAGCCATTTGCCGAGGACGACCTTTTGCTGGTTGCCGCCGCTGAGCGTCGCGACGGGAGCTTCAATCGAGGAGGCCTTGACAGTCAGCGCCGTGGCGGCGTCTTCAGCGGCGCTCGTTTCGGCGGAACGGTTGACGAGACCAAAACGGGCATACGATCCGAGTGCCGGGAGCGTGAGGTTGTCGCGCACCGTCATCGCGGCAATGATGCCGCGGCCGCGACGGTCCTCCGGGACCAGGCAGATCCCCGCGCGGACGCCGTCGCGCGGCGAGTCGAGCGCCAGCGGCTGGCCGTCGAGCAGCACGCGACCGGACACGAGCCCCGCGACGCCGCAGATGGCCTCGGCCAACTCCGACCGCCCCGCGCCGATCAGGCCGGCGACGCCGAGCACCTCGCCCCCATCGACCGTCAGGGAGACCTCGGCGAGGGGATAGCGTTGCGTGCGCACGCGGTCGACGCGCAAGCGCGCCTCACGTGCGCCCGTTCCGACCGCCTGGCGCGGGGCTCCCTGGATCGCGCGGCCGACCATCAGCTGCACCAGACGATCGCGTGTGATCTCGCCGCGGTGGAGCACGCCGGCATTGCGGCCGTCGCGCAGCACGGCGGCGCGGTCGGCCAATGCTTCGATTTCCTTCAAACGATGCGAGATGTACACGATCGCGGTGCCGCTCGATCGCAGATCCTGCAGCACGGCAAACAGCCGTTCGGCCTCGGTCGAGCCCAGGCTTGCGGTCGGCTCGTCGAGCACGAGCAGCCGCGCGTTCATCGACAGCGCCCGGGCAATCGCGACGAACTGCTTCTGTGCCGTCGACAACCTCCGCACGATCGTGCGCGGCGAGATCTGTGCCCCGATGCGGGCGAGTTGCCGCTCGGTGTCCGTCTCCATGCGGCGGCGATCCAGCAGATGCAGCGGCCCTGCCCAATGCGGCTCGCGCCCGAGGAAGACGTTGCCGGCGACGTCGACCGTCTCGACGACCTCGAGCTCCTGGTGGATGATGCCGATGCCGAGTCGACCTGCGTCAGCCGGCCCATGCAGCCCCACCGGTACACCGTCGAGCGCGATCGTGCCCGAGTCAGCGCGATGGATCCCGCCGAGGATCTTCATCAGCGTCGACTTGCCCGCGCCGTTCTCGCCGACGAGTCCGACGATCTCTCCAGCGGCGACGTGGAAGTCCACTCGATCGAGGGCAGTCACGCCGGGAAATTGCTTGGACACCGCCGACATATTCAGGAAAGGATTGGTCGTCAATGGAGAGCTCCGGTGCGCCCGCATGGGAACAGCGATGGCATCCGCTTCGCGAAGAGTGGGTCGTCGTCGCCGCCCATCGTCAGGATCGTCCGTGGCATGGCGAACGCGCTGTCGTGCCCAGCGCGCGGCCGCCAGAATACGTCGAGAGCTGCTACTTCTGTCCACGCAACCTGCGTGTGAGCGGCGCGCGCAACCCGGACTACCAGTCGGTGTTCGTCTTCGACAACGATCATCCTTGTGTGGGCGCGGAGGCCCCCCGGCATCTCGAGCCACCCCCGGGCATCTATCGGAACGCGCCGGCGACGGGAGTGGCGCGGGTCGTGTGCTACACCCCAAAGCACAACACCACGCTGGCCGAATTGCCGGCCGACGAGATCACCGCGCTGCTCGAGGCGTGGCGCGAACAATATCAGGAGCTCGGCTCGCGCTCCGACATCCGGCACGTGCTCATCTTCGAGAACAAAGGCGAAGTCGTCGGAGTGTCGAATCCCCATCCGCACGGGCAGATCTACGCGACCAACTTCGTCTTCAAGACCATCGAGACCGAGGCTGCGGCGAGCCGCCGCTTCTACGACGAGCAGCGCCGTGTGCTCTTCCAAGAGATCCTGCGATCCGAGCAGGCGGATGGCCGCCGCATTCTGTTCGAAAACGCATCCGCCGTGGTGTTCCTGCCGTACTTCGCCCGGTATGCCTACGAATGTTACGTCGCGCCGAAGGAGACGCACGCCAGCCTGGCGACACTGTCCGCGAGCGAGCGTCGCGATCTGGCGGTCGCATTGAAATCGCTGCTCGTTCGTTACGACAACCTGTGGCAGATGTCATTCCCCTACGTCTTGACGCTCCATCAGGCACCCACTGATGGCGGCGATTACAGTGGCTTTCACTTTCACATCGAATGTCATCCGCCGCTGCGCAAGCCGCACCTGTTGAAGTATCTTGCCGGTCCCGAGGTCGGCGGCGGCAATTTTCTGAGTGACACCAGGCCAGAGGCGAAGGCCGCGGAGTTGCTCGCCGTGCCGGACGTCCATTTTCGCCTGAGCGGCGTGGGCCCGCATGCGTGACCCGGAGGCGCTGTTGAATCTGATTCTCGCGCTGCACGGAGAGGTGCGTGACGAGATCGTGGCCGCCACCGAGCGGCATGGCCTCGACCGGATGGCGTCGATCGATCGTGACGATGAAGGGGACACGATTTACGCGATCGACGTCATCGGCGAAACCATCGTCACGCGGATCGCCGAAGCCCTGGCGCGCGAGCGAAGGTTCGTCATGGTGGCGGAGGGGCTGCCCGGAGGACGCCGTATCTACCCGAGCGGAGCAGACAAAGCGTCCGCAGATTGCTACATCATCGTCGACCCAATCGACGGCACGCGCGGCCTCATGTATCAGAAGCGCAGTGCCTGGATACTCACGGCGGTCGCCCCCAATCGGGGCCCGGAAACATCACTGCGCGACATCGAGCTGGCAGTGCAGACTGAAATTCCTCTCGTCAAGCAGCACCTGTCCGACCAGGTGTGGGCCTTGCGAGGCGGCGGCTCGCACGCCCGGCGCCACAACCGGCTCGCCGGTGAATATCTGCCGATCCGGTTGCGACCCTCTGCAGCACCGAGCATCGCCCACGGCTATGCCACGATCGTTCGCTTCTTTCCCAGCGCACGCGACGTGCTCGCCGCGATTGACGAAGCGATCGTCTACGGCGCACTGGGTCATTACGGTCCTGGCAAGACGCACTGCTTCGAGGATCAGTACGCCTCGACCGGCGGTCAGCTGTACGAGCTCATGGCTGGACACGATCGCTTCATCGCCGATATTCGTCCGCTTCTTCGTCCGGTCCTGGCCGAACGTGGATTGCCACCAGCACTCACGTGCCATCCGTACGACATCTGCTGCTCGCTCATCGCGCAAGAAAGCGGCGTGATCGTGACAAATCCTCGTGGTCAGCCGCTCGATGCGCCGCTGAACGTGGAGGCCGAGGTCGCATGGGCGGGTTACGCCAATGCTCACATCCGTTCGCAAATCGAGCCGCTGTTGCAGCAGGCGCTTCGCGCGCGGGGATGGATCGACGATGAAGGATAGCCTCGCGACAGTTGCCGACGCGCTGCGCGAGCGACGGCTGTTCGAGCCAGGCGTGTCGCTATCGATCGCGCGCGCGCCGGGACGCCTCGACGTGATGGGCGGGATCGCTGACTACTCAGGCTCGCTCGTCCTGGAGCGTCCGATCGCCGAGGCGACATGGGCGGCCGTTCAGCGGATCGATCGTCCCATCCTGGAAATCGTCAGCCTCGGCCGCGCTGCGTGCACGATTCCTCTGAAGTTGCTGGCGCCTGATGGTGCGCCGGTGAGCTACGAAGACGCGCGGCTGATGTTCACGAAGGTCCGGCTAAAGCCGGACACGACATACGACCACTGGGCGGCCTACATTGTCGGCGTCGTTCTCGTGCTCGCCCGCGAGCGCGGACTGCCGCTGACATCCGGCGCGCGAATCGTCGTCGTCTCGGACGTGCCCGAGGGCAAGGGTGTGAGCTCGTCGGCCGCGGTTGAAACAGCGACCATGGCTGCCACGGCGTGCGCATTCGGAATCGCGGTCGAGCCGCGCGATCTGGCGCTCTTGTGCCAGACGGCCGAGAACCACGTCGCTGGTGCCCCGTGTGGCGTGATGGACCAGATGACGTGCGTGTTCGGTGACGAACATGCGTTGCTGGCGCTCCTGTGCCAGCCCGCGGAGCTGCAGGCGCCGGTTCCCATTCCGGACGACATCGAAGTGTGGGGACTCGATTCGGGCGAGCGTCACGCTGTGGGCGGATCCGACTACCGCGCCGTCCGCACGGGTGCGTTCATGGGCCTGCGCATCCTCTCCGAGCACACGTTGGTGCCGGGAAACTACCTCGCGAACATCGCAGTCGACGAGTTCGAACAGGAGTTGGCGCACCATCTGCCAGAACACATGTCCGGAGACGAATTCCTCGCCCGCTACGGCGGCACGGCGGACGCGGTGACGTCGGTCGAATGTGGACGACGGTACTGTGTGCGTGCACCTGCGGCACATCCGGTGTACGAGCGCTCACGCGCCGAAGCGTTTCGCCGGCTGCTGCCCGAATCTGCTGAAGATGCCCGCCGACGCCTCGGCCAGCTGATGTACGAGTCTCACGCCAGCTATGGCCGTTGCGGGCTTGGCTCGGAGGGCACCGACCGCCTCGTCGCGCTGGTGCGCAGTGAAGGCGAGACGGCGGGCTTACACGGCGCGCGGATCACGGGAGGCGGCAGTGGTGGCACAGTCGCCGTGATTGGGCGCCGCGAGGCCGCGGCCGCGATCGCGCGCGTGGCGGATGCGTATGAACAGCAGACCGGTTACCGGCCGCACATCTTTGCGGGATCGTCGCCGGGTGTCATGGCGTTCGGCGCTCGATCGATCACGTTGTGAGGAGTAGCACTGATGAAACGACACGCTGCGAAACTGATCGCGTCCGTAGCTGGCCTCGCCTTGATGACAGCAGGGTGCGGGCCGCGTGACGGCAACGCGAGTGGCGGAACCAAGACGCTGAAACTGGCGTTCGTCACGAATAACTCCGCCGACTTCTGGACGATCGCACGGCGTGGCGTCGAGAAGGCAGACGAAGAGCTGCCCGACGTGCAAGCGGAGTTCAGGCTCACGGCCGACGGGACGGCCGCGGAGCAACAGCGCGTGGTTGACGACCTGCTGACGAAGGGTGTCGACGCGATCGCCATTTCGCCAGTCGATCCACAGAATCAAACGGCTCTGATCGACGCTGCCGCGAAGCGTGCACTGGTGTTCACCCAGGACAGCGACGCTCCGGAATCGGCGAGGACGTGCTATATCGGCACGGACAACCTGGCGGCGGGACGGCAGGCCGGGCAGCTCATACGCGAGGCGATTCCCGACGGCGGCCGGATCATGCTGTTCGTCGGCAAGCTCGACGCGCGCAACGCCCAGGACCGTGTGCGGGGCATCAAGGAAGCGCTGGCCGGATCGAACATCACCATCATCGACGTGCGAACCGACGACGTCGATGATGTGCGGGCGAAGGCAAACGCGGCCGACACACTGGTGCGCTATCCCGACGTGAAGGCGCTCGTCGGACTGTGGAGTTATAACGGCCCCGCGATCCTCAATGCCGTCCGCGAGGCTGGCAAAGTCGGCAAAGTTCAGATCGTCACGTTCGACGAAGCGGACGAGACGCTGGCGGGAATCAAGGCAGGCGCCATTCATGCGACGGTGGTGCAGCAGCCGTACGAGTTCGGCTATCAGGCGATCAAGCGGATGGCGCAGGCCGTGCGTGGCGATCGCTCGTTCATCCCGGAGACGAAGCAGATCATCGTGCCGACGCTCGTCGTGAACCGTGCCAACGTGGACGAGTTCACGCAGCGGATCAACACATTGCGGGGGCGATAAATGGCAGCCATGACTCCGTCGAGCCGTCGTCGTTTTCTCGCGAACCTGGGTGGGGCAGGCGCCATGCTGGCCACCGGCTCATGGCTGGAGGCCATCGGCTATGCGCAAGGCGTGCGCGGCCAAGCGCGTGCGCTGATCCAGCAGCCGCGCGTTCGCGCCGATTTCGATCGCCGGGTCCTGGGCGCGTTTCTCGAACATCTCGGAAGGGCGGTCTACACAGGGGTCTACCAGCCGGGATCGCCGCTCGCTGATTCGAGCGGCTTCCGCACCGACGTCGTGCGCGAGGTCAAGGAGAACGGCGTTCCGATCGTCCGCTATCCAGGTGGCAATTTCGTGTCGGGGTACAACTGGCTGGACGGCGTGGGACCAAAGCAACAGCGGCCGACCGTGCTCGAACGGGCGTGGAACTCGATCGAGACGAACCAGTTCGGCACCAACGAGTTCATCGACTGGTGCCGGATGGTTGCCAGCGAGCCGCTGCTTGGGATGAACTTCGGTACGGGCACAGCGGAGATGGCCGTCGCCTACGTCGAGTATTGCAACTACGAGCGCGGCACCAAGTGGAGCGATCTGCGCCGCTCGCATGGCTACGAGAAGCCGCACAACGTGCGGTACTGGTGTCTCGGCAATGAGATGGACGGCCCGTGGCAGATCGGGCAGATGCAGGCCCGTGAGTACGGCCGAAAGGCACGCGATGCGGCCCGGCAGATGCGCGTCATCGACGGCAATCTGCAGCTGATCGCCTGCGGGTCGAGTGGCACGAACATGCCGCAATACCTGATCTGGGACCGGGAAGTGCTCGAAGAGTGCTACGACCAGGTCGACGGCATTTCGCTGCACGCGTACTACGGCAACACGCCAGCGCTGACGCGGAACAGCGCGGCGCGCTATCTGGCGATGAACCTCGACATGGATCGCCAGATTCGCGAGGTCGCTGCCGTCTGCGACTATGTGCAGGGCCTGCGGCGTTCGAGCAAACGGCTCTGGCTGTCGTTCGACGAGTGGAACGTGTGGTATCGCGCGCGCAGCGGCGACGCCGTGAACGGGCGCCGGCAGGTCGCGCCGAAGCTGCTCGAGGAGGTCTACAACCTCGAGGACGCGCTGCTCGTCGGCGGCTTTGTGAACACGCTGCTGCGCAACGCCGACCGCGTTCGAGTCGCGTGCCTGGCGCAGCTGGTCAACGTGATCGCTCCACTGGTCACCAATGACACGGGTGTGCTCCGTCAGAGCACCTGGTTCCCCTATGCCTGGGCGCTGCGCTACGCCCGCGGCCGCGTGCTCGATCTGCGTGTCGAGTCCGACACCTATCCAATCACCGCCGCTGGACTGCAGGCCGACTTCGCGCGGAACGATCAGGTGCCGTTCGTGGATGTCGTCGCTACGCTCGATTCGCAGAACGGGCAGGCCTGCGTGCTGATGCTGAATCGAGACCTGGAGGGAGAGCGCGAGCTCGCGCTCGAGTGGCGCGACATCACGCCAACACGTGTCCTCACCTGCGAGACATTGACCGGCCCGGATCTGAAGGCGTTCAACACCTTCGACCAGCCGCGACGAGTGGTGCCGCAACGGCTCGAACCACCCAGCGCTGGCGCGCGCATGACGTTCAAGCTGCCGGCGCGCTCCTATACGGTGGCGCAGTTGGCGACTACCACGTGAACTGCGATCCGTCCGGCCGGTAATAGGTCGGACGGTTTGGTCCCGGCTCCGAAATCGTGCCCACGAGCTTCAGCCGGTCCATGTTCACCGTGACGCCAAGGCCTGGCCGGTCGTTGGCGTACAGCTTGCCGCCCTTGAACGTCAGGAACTCGTTCAGATACGCGATGGGCTGAGTCCCGTAGTTGTATTCGAAGACGACGGACTGCGGATACGGTCCAAGCGCGTGTATCTGTGCGGCCGTTGCGATAGGACCGGTGAAATGCGGGACGATGCCGATGTCGTGCGTCTCGCAGAGCGCGCAGATGCGGATCATCTCGGTGATGCCGCCGACGTTCGGCAGCGAGCAGCGGACGAAGTCGAGGTCGTGGTTTTCGACCAGCCGATGGAAGTCCCAGCGGGCGCCCCATTCTTCACCAGCGGCGAGCGGGACGCTGGTCAGCGTGCGCAGCTTGGGAATGTCCTGGAGAAACGCGTCGGTCTGCACGGGATCTTCGACCAGATAAGGTTCGAACTCCTCGATCAGGCGACAGCCGCGGAGCGCGTCGGCGAAGGTGAAGCGCTGGTGGAAGTCGACCATGAAGTTGCCGCCCGGACCGACGCCTTCGCGCGCGGCGCGGCAGTCGGCTTGCACCTGTCGCATGCGCTCGCGGGCATCGTAGCTGGTGCTGCCTTGTGGCAGGCTCGCGGCATCGAACCGGAAGAGACGCCAGCCCTCCTCCATGCACGCGGCAGCGCGGTCACGGATCGTGTTACCGCCGCCGCGGAACGTCGTCGTATAGCACTCCAGATGGTTGCGATTCATGCCGCCGAGCATGTCGTGCACCGGGACGCCGAGAGCCTTGCCTTTGAGGTCCCACAGCGCGAGGTCCAGTGCGCCGATGGCATGCAGCCGTTCGCGTCCGGGTGGATAGTGGAAGGCGCGATACATGTCCTGCCACAAGCGCTCGATCTGGAAAGGATTCTTTCCAATGAGCCGGCCGGCACAGGGCTCCAGGGTGTCGCGTGTACCGCCTTCACCGATGCCGGTGATATTGGCGTCGGTCTCGATGGTGACCACCATATTGCTTTGCAGGAGCGGGATCTGCAGCGGCATCACGTTCGGTGCTTCGTAGAAGCGAATCCGCGTGATTTTGGCCTGTGGTAACGCGGCCTCCGCCCATGACGGCCGCAGCAGAGCGGCCGCGGACGCAGCGGCTGCGGACTTGAGGAAGGTGCGACGATTCATCGGCTGACTCCTCGGCTAACGAGACTGTCGAATCACCCAATCCGCCTCGAACATGTGCGCCTGCCGCCCCTACTTGCCGCGGCCTGGGAGCCCGATCACCGGCTCCGCGTCGGGTTCGGGTGTGTTGTCGCCGCGACCGCGTCCCGCGGGCCCCGCGCCTCGACCGGGGCCGCCGCCGCGCGCTGGTGGCGTCCATCCATCACGTGCCGGTCCGTTCTGGACCATGCGCGTGTCGGCACTGAGGACGTAGCCGTTCAAGTACTGTGCGCCGGCGTTGCCGAAGTACTTGCCGTATTTGAGCGCCGCGTCGTGCACCTTGATGAGCGCGTCCTGGTAGCGCGGATCGTTCTGCTGCCAACCTGAGAAGCTCGAGAGATCGTTATTGCCCATGAGCAGGACGTCGACGCCGTGTGTGGCGGCGATTTCCTCTGCGTTCGCCACGCCCTCGAGCGTTTCGATCATCACGGTGACGAGCATGTTGTCATTGACAGTCGCCCGATAGTTGACCCCGGGCCAGACCTGGCCGAACGACCCACCCCCGGAGCTGCGGCGACCCACTGGCGGGTACCGTGAGAACCGCGCCGCATCGCGGGCCTCGAGCGCATCGTCCACCGTCGGCACGATGATGCCGATCGCACCGAGGTCGGTCGCTTTCTGGATGCTCGATTCGAGTGCATCGGGCATGCGGATCATCGGCGCGGCGCCGGCGCCGGGGCACGCCAGGATCATCCGGCGCACCTCGTCGTACGACATCGTGCTGTGCTGCATCTCGAACCAGGTGTAGTCGTAGTGCTTGGCGACCTCGCAGTAGAACTCGGGGTTGTACGAGGAGATCGTGTAACTCGTGATCTGCTTGTCCTGGAACAGCAGTTCCTTAGCCTTGTTGTAGAACGGCCGCGGCGTGGCTGGATTGATCGACGCCTTCACCTGCCAGCCCCAGCCGCGCTGGTCGGGTTTTGCCGGCGTGAGCGTTCCGCCAACCGGCGCGCTGTTCGTTGTGCCCGGCGCGGCTCCGCCCGTTCGCGCGCCGCCTTGCTGGGCCTGGAGCCCGATGGCGAGGCTCACCGCGGTGCCGGCCGCTAGTGCAACATGCCGCCACTTCATTTGGCACTCCCTTCCGTCTTGGATGGTGATATCACGCTCATGGTAATGCCCGTGAGCGGCCGATCCTGGTCATCGAGAAACCGCGCGCAGAAATCGGTGTGACCTCCGGCGTTGACGATCGCCGCGCGAACCACGTTTGGACCCTGCTTCAGCGTGAGACGCTTCGACACGCCATCGTCGATGACGGTCTGCCGATCGTTGTAGATGCCGATGACTTCCGTGCCGTTGACCCACCAGATCGATGCGGCGTTCGAGCCGATCGCCAGGCGCACGCCGCTCAACTCGCGCGGCGCGTTGACAATGGTGACCACCCAGAACAGAACGTTCGAGGTCGGCTTGTTGAGCGCGTAGGCGAAGTGATAGAGGTTGACGTTGTAGCCGACGGAGTCGATCGCATGCCACGCGACCTTGGTGTCGCCGACAAACAGCGTGTCACCGTCGCGAGGGATGGCGGTCAGTTGACCGGGGAAGTGCTCGGTCTTGACCGTAGCCTTCACGGCACTATCGGTGAGTTGTCCGCTCACACGAATGGGCTCGAGGACGAGCCAACGCTGCAGGAACCCTTCCGCGTTCGGCGCTTTGGCGGGCGACGTCGGACGTGCGAGCGACGGCGCGGGCGCCCCCCTCGACTCTGCTCGTTGCAGACGAGCGGTCGCAGTGCCTTGCGCATGAGCGACAGCGACCACGATGATGCCAGCAAGCGCGCCGACAATCACCAGCGACGGAAGAAATGTGCGATCGCTCATGGCGTCTTGAAGAGCCAGCGCTGACGATCACTGTCGGGCGTGAACCTGGCGAGCGTCGGCGTGCTGCTGCCAATGGCCGAAAGTGCCAACGGTTCCTGGGAATTCGGAGTCGCCTTCGGCATCACACGATAGGTGCCGTCGGTGAGCTGGTCGATGCGCCAGAGTTGTTCGGGGCGGCCGCTGAAGCTGGCGAGCACGACGAGCTCCTGATCGTCCGTCGCGGTCAGCGCGTGGTCGGTGCCAGCGATCGTGATCTTGAAATACGGCGATCCGGGATAGCCGCCGGCGTTCGCGACCGGCGTGACCGTCCACTTCTGCTGCGCCTGCAGCATGTATGGCGCCATGCGCACATCGATTGGCCCCGACGGCCAGTTCGCGGACACCTGCGCCGCGTCCTGCGCCGGTATGGGCGTGCCGCCTCCGGCACCAGCACTGCCGCGACCGCCGCGTCCGCGTAGTCCTCCGACCGGTGTGCCCTGTACGGCCAACTCGAGCGCCGTGCCAGTTCGCGCGGATTCAATCTGGTATGTGCCTTCCTTGAAGTTCTCTCCAGCGACGGGCCAGCCATCGCGCCAGAGAAGGGGACGAATGTCGAGCACGCTGATGCCGCCTCGATCGAGGTCGGCTTCATAGTGGCAGGAGAACTTCTGCACGCCGTCGCCGAGATCGAGTAGTCCGAAATGTCCCGGACCCACGTATCGACCGCCAGAACCGAGAAAGAGCTTCCCGCCTCCTTGCAGCATGTCGATGCCCATGTTGTCGATGAACGGTCCCATGACCTTCTTTGCCCGGCCCATGCGGATGTTGTAGCTGGAGTTCGCACCCGCGCAGCACGACCCGTGCGTGACCAGCAAGTAGAACCAGCCGTCGCGGAAGATCATGATCGACGCTTCGCCATTGATGGCAATGTTGATCGGCTTCCGGTCGGGATAGAGGCGCTTCCCGGTTTTCGGATTCAGTTCAACCAGGCGGATGTAGCCGAAGTAAGAGCCGTAGGTGAGCCAGAGGGACCCGGTCGGATCGCGAAACACGCCAGGGTCGATGGCGTTGCTGTCCTCGACGCCATCGGACCACACGACGGGTCCGCCGTCCTCCCATTTGTAGTCCGACGAGCTGGGATCGAGTGTCCTGCCGACGAGCAACCCGATCGCGGCCTTGGGCTGTGTGCCGGGGGCAGAGTAGTAAACGAAGTACTTGTCGCCCGATCGAATGACGTCCGGGGCCCACGTGTTGTTGCCGCCGCGCGCAAGGACATCCGGCCCTGGCCGCCCTCCGGGGAGCGCCTGCATCAACGTGCCGGCGCGCCGCCAGGTCCATCCGTCATCGGAGATCGAGATCGGCAAGCCGTTCCCGGTGCCATACGCGTAGAACTTGCCATCGTGCACGACGACGGTTGACGGGTCGTGCATGCCGGGCTCTCCGTCGAGCGCCAACAGCGTCGACCCGAGGAGAAGCGCGACAGGTGCGGCAAGCAGGAGGATTCCCGACAGGAGGCGGATCACCGGTACCCCGCGCGACGTGACGCGCTCGAATCCGTCAGCTCGCCAGCGACGCGCTGATCGCCTGCGCGGCAGCTTTGACTTCGGCCGCGGCGCGCGCGATCCGCTTTGTGTGCAGCCGCGTCACAGGCGACGAGATGCCGACTGACGCCACGATCTCGCCCTGGGGATCGCGGATCGGCGCCGCCACGCATCTCACCTCTTCCATGTACTCCCCATCGTCGAGCGCGAATCCGTCCGTGCGAACCCGTTCGCACACGCGGGCGAGTCTTGTCAGCGTGGTGATCGTGTTGCGCGTGTATGCGTGGAGAGACGCCTGTCCGAACAGACTCTTCAGACCGTTGAGATCGAAGTCGGCGAGCAGCGCCTTGCCGTGCGCCGTGCAATGCAGCGGCGCGAGCTCGCCCGTCTGCCCGGCGACCGAGACCACCTGGCCCGTCGGCAGGTGGTGGTCGATGAAGAACGCCTGTCGGCCTTCGAGCACCGCGAAGTGCGAAGTCTCTTCGAGCTTGGCGGTCAGCTCTCTCAGGTATTGATGGAAGAACGTGCCGAGGACGTTCCGCCCGTAGCGCCGTGACAGCCGCCAGGCCGTGGGTCCGAGCACGTAATCCTTGCTGCCCTTCGGGTTGGCGAGGAACCGGCGCTGCCGAAGTGTGTTGGCGAGGCGAAAGACGCTGCTGCGATCGATGCCGATGAGGTCGGTGAGTTGCTTCAGTGGTACCGGCTCTGAGGACGCGGCAACCGCCTCGAGGATGGCCAACCCGCGGTCGAGACTCTGGATCGGTGGTGTGTCGTGTGTGGGTTTCCCGCTCATGGACGGAAGCAGCGCGGCTCACAGGATATCACTCCGGTTCGACCCCATTTCGCTGGGCAGAACATCCATGCCCGCGACCCAGACGATGCCGTTCAAAGAAGCCGACGGTAGTCGGGGGCTGGCGCATACAACGCGCGTTGCGTATAGTGCACTCCGTCGAGGGTGCGAATCGTAACAACGTGACTCCAGCGAGTCAAGGTTCGGCGCGACTCACGCGACACCGATACCCGGAAGAGCCACAGCAGGAGCGATGGCGGAATTCACCTTCGGCCCGTTTACGTTGAGCACTGACACGTCGACGCTCACCCGCGATGGAGCCGACATGCGACTGCGGCCGCGCGCCTTTCAGGCGCTGCGGGTTCTGCTCAATCACGTCGGGACCTTTGTCGACAGCGACGTGATGCTCGCGGAAGCCTGGGAAGGGACGCACGTTTCGGTCCATACGATCGATGTCACCATCGGCGAGGTGCGACGGCATCTCGGCGAGTACCGCCGGTGGATCGTCAGCCGTCCGAAATTCGGCCACGCGTTGATCGTGCCGAGATCGGACGAGCTCGTGCGGCAGGGATGGCACTTCTGGAGCCAGCGAACGCGCACGGGATGCGAACGGGCCATCGACTGCTTCAAGCGCGCGATCAGTGAGTGCCCATCTGATTTCCGCGCCTTCGAAGGGCTGTCGGCCTCCTATTTGACGTTAGCGATCTTCGGCATGGCGTGTCCGCTCGAGATCTATCCGCGATTTCTCGAGGCGAACGAGCAGGCCGCGGCGTTGAGCGGCCTGCGCCCGGAACTGCGCTGCAATCGTGCGTTCGGGCTGTACGTGTTCGAGCATCGTCCTGCCGAATCGGAAGCGCAGTTCCTGCGCGCGCTGGACGAGAAGCCGTCGCTGGCGTCGGCGTACGTCCGGCTGGCGATGCTCTATGGGGCGCGCGGTCGCTTCCGCGAGGCCTTCGAGATCATCGCGCGAGGCAAGCGAGTCGATCCGCTGTTGCCGACGCTGGCAGCCGCGGAAGTACTGGTTCGCTGCTGGCAGCGCGATTTCGAGACCGCCGCCGCGATCGGTCGGCAGGGTGTCGAGCTGCACCCGTACTTCCAGGTCGTTCGCGTGAACTACGCGCAAGTACTCCAGTTGGCCGGCCGTCCGGACGAGGCGCTCGCGCAGTATCACATCGCCTCGATCATGTCGCCGGACGCGCCGTGGTTGCGTGCGCTCGAAGGGGCGTGTCACGCGACGCTGGGGCGCTGGGCGGATGCACGGGCCATCCTGGAGGGACTGGAAGCGCTGAGGCGGTCGGAGTACGTCGACGCCTACCACATGGCGGTGTTTCGAAGTGCGCTGGAACAGCCACGCGAGGCACTCGCGGAGCTGGCACGCGCACACGCCGAGAACTCGTCGTGGCTCTATGCGCTCGACGTCGACCCAAGACTCGACGCGCTGCGAGCGGCGCCTGGGTTCCGTCGTCTGCGCCGGCGCCTCGCGTCGTGACGCCTCGGGTTCTTTTTTGCCATTGTGTGGAACCGGTTCCAGTGTTAATGTCCGCCGACATTCAGCGTAGTGAAACGGCGGTTTCGCTATCTGCAACAAGGTGGGTGAGCTGAACGAGCGTGCCGGAGCGTCGATGACGATGGATCGCCGGACCTTCACGAAGTCGCTCTCGACCGGGGCGGCGGGTGCAGTCGCCGCGGTGAGCCGGTGGACTCCGCTCGGGCTCCTGCCAGCGGTTGCAGCCGGACAGACCATCGCGCTCAAGGACCTCGTGCCGAAAGGGTGGCTGATCGGCGTCGCGATCAATCAGA
>Ga0207428_10003445_pt1 | contig 15364 bp, 13 predicted proteins | sample RhiMethybrSRZTD1_FD_187600 | JGI IMG/M metagenome (GOLD analysis project Ga0207428, IMG submission 187600) | Populus rhizosphere microbial communities from Tennessee, USA - Rhizosphere MetaG P. TD hybrid SRZTD1 (SPAdes) (version 3) | ecosystem: Host-associated > Plants > Roots > Rhizosphere >...
ACGCCTAGCGCGAGCGCGCCCCACTGGAGGCGGCGCACGACCGGCATCAACTCCGGGATGCGGTAGACCCAGCGGTTTCTGCCGATCAGAAAGCCGATCAGCATGGTGGTCGCCATCTGGACCCAGAATCCCAGGATGCCCCATAGCTCCCAGGGATTCGTGTAGACGTGGATCATCTCGCGCGTGTGTTCACGAGCGGCATCGAGAAACGTGCCGTGGCCGTACGCCAGGTTATTGGACGCCTCCCACGCCTGTGCGTCCTTCACCAGCATCGCAACGCGCTCGGGCGACATGATCAGCAGACGCACCGTTCCGGAAACCGCCGGGTAACAGATCAGCGCGATGATCATTGCGACAACGACGCGGTTGGGAATTCCGCGTATGAGCAACAGGCCGAAGCCGAGGATCACGTAGATGTGCAGCACGTCGCCGGTCCAGAACACCAGGCAGTGCACCAGCGCAAACGCCAGCAGCACGAGCAGGCGGCGCACGTAGAGACCCGCGCCATGCTCGGGATCGCGCTCCAGCATGCGACCCAGCTGGATCGTGAAGCCGATGCCGAACAGGAGGCTGAACATGCTGTTGAACTTCCCGGAAAACAGCATGTCGCGGATCTGTTCGGCCCGCTGATCCATGGCGCCCGCCCACAAATGCGAGCCGTCGGCTTCCGCGAAGAAGGACGTCGAGAACCCCGGCATGTTCATGATCAGGATGCCGAGAAGCGCAAACCCTCGCACGATATCGAGAGTCTGGATCCGCTCGGACGCCTGGACGGGCCCGCGCAGTTCAGTCATCGCTGCAGTCCTTCGTGATGCGCGGACGCGGTCAGGCCTCGGTCACGGGCCCGTGGACCGCGAGCGGCGCAGTTGATTTTGGCGGATTGCCCCGGGATGATACGCCAAGTGCGCCGGACTTGCGACTGCCGCCGTCCATCGGTCGGGATCGCCCGCGAGGCGATGCGCCTGGTGGGCTGGGTCGACTGATGCGACGGCCAACCATCGCGATACCCGACGACTACCCCGTCGTCATGGGGTCGAGCCCTTCGTTTCTCAATTGGCGCGAAAGCACGCCGTGTGTGTACTTCGACACACTTCCCGGGTCGGAGGAAGGCTTGCTGGCGCGCATCCGCGACGCCGACATCGTCATCAACATCCGCTCCTCGACGAAGTTCCCGGCGAGTGTCTTCGCGGCGTGCCCCAGGCTGAAGTTGCTGTCGCTCTGGGGCACGGGTACCGATAGCGTCGATCTTGCGGCCGCGAAGCAGTGCGGCGTCACGGTGACGAATACGCCAGGGGTTTCCGCAACCTCGATCGCCGAGCATTCGCTGATGCTCGCGCTCGCCGTCGCGCGACGCGTGGTCGAGATTCACAACGGTGTCGTCGCGGGCGGCTGGCCGCGAGGCCGGTCGGTGCAGCTTCAAGGCAAGACGCTCGGCGTGATCGGCCTGGGCGCGATCGGCCGGAGATTCGCGCGCCTCGGGCAGGGAATCGGCATGCGTGTGATCGCCTGGACCATGCACCCGGACCCGGCGCTCGGCTTCGAGTTGGTCGAACTCGACGAGCTGCTGCGTACCAGCGATGTCGTCAGTCTGCACCTGCGTCTGTCCTCGCAGTCCACGGGCTTCCTTGGGCGCGACCGCCTCGCTCTGATGAAGCCGGGCGCCATTCTGATCAATACCGCCCGCGGGCCGATTGTCGATGAGGCAGCTCTGATTGACGCGCTGCGCGAGCGGCGGCTTGCGGGCGCCGGTCTCGATGTCTTTGACGCCGAGCCATTGCCCGCCGGCCATCCGCTTACCAGGCTCGACAACGTCGTGCTCACGTCGCACTGCGCCGGGATCACGCCGGAAGCGCTCGAAAATGGCCTGGCTCTGGCGATCGAGAATGTCGTGAATTATCTGAACGGCAATCCAACCAACGTGGTTCGGTAACCGCGAGATTGCGTGCGGTCCCCAGTCACGGGCTCGGGAGAGCAACTGCACGCGAGTTCGGCAGGAAGACAGGTAGAATCCGCACGGCCACATGACCCTGCACAGCCTCACCAGAAGGCGGGCGCTCGGCGCTGCGGCGTCGGTGCTCGTCGGCTCGAAGATCGCACCGGGTTCAACGGCGGGCGTGCAGCCAGCCGTGGAACGAGCCGTGGTAGCGCCGCGCGCTGAGCTCGTCAACACGCTGGAATACGAGCAGCAGGCGAAGCTGATGTTGGCACCGGCCGTGTTTTCGCTGATTGCCGGCGGCGACCGGAGTGGCTTCGATCGAATCACGCTGCGGCCACGGATGCTGGTCGATACACGCGGCCTGGATCTCAGCGTCACACTGTTTGGCGAGCAGCACTTTGCGCCGATCGTCCTCGGACCGGTCGCGGATCAGAAGCGGTTTCATCCGGACGGCGAGCTGGCGACGGTCAAAGGCGCATCGGCAGCCAGGACCGTCATGATGGTCAGCAGCCGTGCGAGTGTCCCGCTGCAGGACATTGCGGCCGAGGCCCGTACGGCGCTCTGGTATCAGGTGTTCGCGGGGGATCCGGCGGCCCGCAGGCAGATCCAGGACGCGGTCAACGCCCGCTGCTCTGCGATCTGCATCAGCGCAGGCGCGGCGCCGGCGGCGAGCGGGACCCCGCGTTCGGCGATTGCAGCGAAGATGGACTGGTCAGCCGTCGATGCACTCAAGCGGGGACTGAACGTGCCAATGATGGTCAAGGGCATCACGACGCCCGAGGCCGCACAACTGGCGTTGCAGCACGGTGTGGACGCGATCATCGTGTCGAACTACGACGGGCTGGCGGGAGCGGCCACGGGTTCCGTGGTGCTGACACTGCCGGCAATCGTCGACACGGTGGGAGGCAGGGTGCCGGTACTGGTCGATGGGAGCTTCCGGCGGGGCACGGACATTCTCAAGGCGCTCGCCTTCGGCGCGCGGGGTGTGCTCGTGGCACGACCGGCCATGTGGGGCCTGGCGGCCTATGGTGCCGACGGAGTGCGGGGGATCGTCGAGATGCTACAGACCGAACTCGCCCGGTATATGGCGATGTGCGGCCGGCCGCATCTGAAGATGCTCGATCGCTCCCTGCTGAGACTGCACCGGGCGGCGACTGCCCGGACAACCGCTACTGGTCGGACGGCTGAAGTCAGCGATCTTTCGCTGGATGGAGCCGTCCGTGGGTAGGGTCGAGGCCGAGTGGCGGCAGAGCGTGTCGCGGCGCGAGGCGATCGCCGGCCTGGCGGGCATGTTCGCCGGATCGCACGCCCGACTGGCGGCGCAGACGGATCCCCGTCCACTCAAGGAGCACCGCCGGATGCCCGGGCTCGACGAGATGAGGGGCTCGTTCGATTTCGAGCCCGTCTTCTTCGCCAACGTCCCGCACGTGACGTATGACTACACCGCCCATGGCGACGGCTCCGAGTTCACCGTTCGCCGCAACCGCGAGGCCTTTGACTGGGTAGACCTGGTGCCCGGGACAGCGGTCGATCCGAAGGCCGTGGATCTCTCCAGCGAGGTCCTCGGCACCAGCATGCGGTATCCGATCCTCGTGGCACCGTCGGCAGTGCAGGTGCCAGTGCATCCGGATGGTGAGAGCGGGATGCATCGCGGGGCGACGGCGGCCTCGAACACGCCGATGATCCTGAGCCACGTCACGAGCACCACCGTGGACAAGGTGGCGGCCGCAGCGAAGGGCCCGCTCTGGTCGCAGTTCTATCCGCAGCAGGACCGCGCGATCGGCCGGAAGATTCTGGAGGAGGCACAGAACGCCGGGTCCACGGCGATCGTGGTCACGGTCGATCAGCAGGCGTCGTACTACGAACGCACTGAACACGATCGGAACCTGGGCGGCGGCCCGCGGCGAGCGGGGCGCGGCGCGGCCGTGCCGCAGGAGAGCTCGGGACCGGAGAAGTATCGGGTGTCCCCGGTCCGGCTCTGGTACACGTGGGAGTACCTCGACGAGCTTCGCAAGATCGTCAAGGTGCCGCTGCTCGTGAAGGGGATCCTCACGGCCGACGACGCCTTGCTGTGCCTGGAACACGGAGTGGACGGTGTCATCGTGTCGAACCACGGCGGACGGTCGATGGACTATGGTCCGTCGACGCTCGAGGTGCTGCCGGAGATCGTCGCCGCGGTGCGCGGTCGGGTCCCCGTAATCACCGACAGCGGATACCGGCGCGGGACCGACATCCTCAAGGCGCTCGCACTCGGTGCCAACGCCGTGCTGCTCGGACGGGCACCTCGGTGGGCGCTTGGCGCCTTTGGGGCACCGGGCGTCCAGCGGCTCCTCGAGATCGTGCAGCGCGAGCTGGTCGAGGCGGCGGCAACGGCCGGACGGCCCACATTGGCGTCGATCGATGCCGGCATCGTGACGACTCGCTTCCCGTGATCTGAAGCCTGGCCGGGGACGGTCGATAACGTGGTCATGGACCGCGACGAAGCACGGGACCTGCTCGAGGCTCAGATCGAGGAATGGCGCCTTCGGCCGTACGCGGATCTCTCGCGGGAAGTGGGCCGCTGGCGCCGGTTCGAGACGACCGGCCCCAGCGGTGAACACTACGAAGGGCATATTCAGGTGTTCTGGCAGGGCCTCGCCCACGGACCGGTCAAGGTCATCGGTTCGATCGACGATGGCGGGTGGCGGACGTTCGTCCCCGTGATAATGGATTTTACGGTGACCCCTGACGGGAACGTCCTCACCCACTAGTCACACCTTGCGGCGCACCTGGACGGGCTAACCAACCATTTCATCGATTGGCGCGTCTAGTCCGCCATGATGTCCTCTGCCTTCGTCCGGGACAGCCGCCACGCGCTTCGTGCTCTTCTGCGCACTCCGGCGTTCACCGCCATCGCCGCTCTCACCTTCGGCCTGGGGATCGGGGTCAACACGGCCGTGTTCAGCGTCTTCAACGGCGTCGTGCTGCGGCCCCTTCCGTACCCGGAACCCGATCGCCTCACGATGGTCTGGATGGACAACCGGCTGCAGGGGATCAAGGAAGACATCACGTCGTGGCCGAACTACCAGGACTGGCGTAATCAGAACTCGTCGTTCGCGGTAATGGCCGGCTACACGGGCGCGGCGTTCAATCTCACCGGTGCCGACGAACCGGAACGCCTGCAGGGTGCCCAGACCACCGCCAACTTCTTCGACGTGATGGGCGTTCGCCCGCTGTTCGGGCGCCTCTACACCGACGCCAACGAAACCCCCGGCAACGATGGCGTCGTCCTGCTCTCGCACGGCCTGTGGCAGCGAAAATTCGGCGGCACCAACGACGTGCTCGGCAAGACCATGACCCTGAACGGCCGCACGTTCGAAATCATCGGCGTCATGCCGGCAACGCTGCAGGTACCGCCGGAGGCGCAGGTCTGGAAGCCGCTGGCGCCCGACGAGGGGACGCGGAACGCGCGCGGGGCATTCTGGCTGCCGGTCATTGGCCGTTTGAAACCGGGGATCTCGGTGCAGGAGGCACAAACGGAGATGACCGGGATCGCGACGCGCCTCGAGCAGACCTATCCGTCGAATCAGGGGTTCGGCATCAATCTCGTCCCGCTTCACCGTCAGCTCGTGGGCGATATCGAGGGTTCGCTCGTGGTCCTGCTGGCGTCGGTTGGCTTCGTGCTGCTGATTGCCTGCGCCAACCTCGGCAACCTGATGCTCGGACGCACTGCGGCGCGGCGGAAGGAACTGGCAATCAGGACCGCGCTCGGCGCCGGCCGCGCCAGGCTCGTGCGGCAGATCGTCACCGAAGCGCTCGTGCTGGCGGCGATCGGCGGCGCGCTCGGGCTGATGTTCGCCTGGTGGGCCACCCGGTTGTTCATCAGGATTGGGGGCGACAGCATTCCCCGACCGGATGCCGTCGCGATTGACGCACGGGTGATGCTGTTCACGCTGGCGATCGCAGTGGTGGCCGCGCTGCTTGCCGGGATTGTGCCCGCGCTGCAGGCCTCGCGGCCGGCCGTCGTCGAGAGCCTGCGCGAGGGAGGGCGCGAAGGCGGATCGGGCGCCAGCCGCCGCACCCGGCACGTGTTGATCGCGGCCGAAGTCGCGCTCGCCTTCGTGCTGCTCGCGGGCGCCGGTCTGCTGCTGCGGACGTTGTGGAGCATGCAGAATGTCGACCGCGGATTCTCGCTGTCACGCATTGCGACGATGAGGCTGAGCCTGCCGGCCTCGGCATACGCCGGGCCGCCGGAAGTGCGTGCGTTCTACACGCGACTCCTGGAGCGCGTGCGCGCGCTGCCGGGCGTTGAATCAGCCGCCACCGGGACCGGTGTGCTCATGCCCCTGCTCGCCAACTCCGGGATCATGACAATCGAGGGACGTCCACCCACCCCCGGCCCGCAGATCGAATACCCGCGCGAGATCGTGTCCCCGGGGTACTTCGAAACGCTGGGTGTGACCCTCGGCGCCGGCCGGACGTTCACGGAGCAGGATCACGCGGAGGCGGCGCTCGTCACGGTCGTCAACGAAACATTCGCCCGCAGCGCCTGGCCCGACCAGGATCCGCTGGGACGCCGCGTCAAGTTTGGCGGCGCGCAATCGAAGGCCCCGTGGCTGACGGTGATTGGCGTCGTCCGCGATCTCCGGCGATCGGACGACGTGCGGCGGCCGGTCCGGCCGGAAGTCTATATGTGTGCGCTGCAGAACCCGCCACGCAGCCAGATGCTGCTCGTCCGGACGGCTACGGACCCGAATGCGGTTGTTGCATCGGTGCGCCGCGAAGTACAGGCGATCAACCCGCAGCTTCCGCTGTTTGCCATCGGCACGCTCGAAGGGCAGATCTTCGAGACGCTCACGACGCCGCGCTTTCGCGCGGTGCTGCTGGCGGGGTTTGCCGTGATCGCGCTGCTGCTTGCGACGATCGGCATCTACGGCGTCACGGCGCATGCCGTCGGACAGCGGACTCACGAAGTCGGTATCCGGATGGCGCTCGGCGCCGCGCGACGCGACGTTCTCGGGTTGATTCTCGTGGAGCACCTCAAACCGGCATTGATTGGCGTGACGGTCGGCGTCCTGGGGGCCGTCGTCCTGAGTCAAGCGCTGCGCACGCTGATCTACGGGGTCAGGGCGACGGATCCGTTCACCTTCATTGCAATGGCAATCGCCCTGATCGCGGTGGCGGTCGTCGCCTGCTGGATCCCGGCGCGCCGGGCAACGCGCGTCGATCCGCTGGTGGCGTTGCGGACGGAATGAGGCAGCGGCGTCAACCGCGCTTCGTCTTGATGGACGCCAGGAACTCGGAGGGGGTCTCGACCTTGATGCCGTGCCGCAGGGCGGAGACGAAGTGCCGGCGATTATCGGTGACGATCACTCTCGCGCCGGCGATGCGGGCGACCTCGGCGATGTGCGCGTCGTAGATGCGCCCTCCGGCGATGCGCTCGCGCGCAGCGCCGTCGAAGAAACCGCCCTGTTCGGCGGATGGAAGGTCGTGAACGACCAGGCGCCCGAACACCTCCTGCCGCAGCAGCTCATTTGCGTCCTCGGGCGTCAGGCGAAATTCCGGGGGCAGGCGCGTGGCAACCGAGTAGAACTCGAGGCAGCAGTGCCAGGCCGTACCCGGCGACGGCAGTGTCTTCTCCGCGACGGCGTGAAGGATCGATTGTGCCGGCGCACTCTGGGGTCCGAAGTCCACGAGTCCCGCCAGCAGCACGCTCGTGTCGAGAAAGATGGTCAGGGCCAACGGTTGCGCTCGTCTTCGACGAGGCCGGCGATATCGACGGCGCGGCGCGTACTCACGTCGCTCGTCGGCCGCGCCACGAGCCGGCGTCCCACCTTGACGAGCCGCGGGCCGGGCGCCACCGGCTCGAGCCGAACCCCGAATTCATCGACCGTGATCTCGAGTATCGTGCCCGGCGACAGCCCGGCGCGATCACGGATGCTCGCCGGAATGACCAGCCGGCCTGCCTTGTCGATGGTTGTTCGCATACCATTAGGTTACCATTTTCTTCGCCGGAGCGATTTCATGTCTCGCCTGCGTTTCCTACTCGTTGCGGTAGTCGCCGTGCCGGTGCTCGGACAGGCGCGTGGACTCGCCGCCGCTGGAATCCCCGCTTCGACTCCGGAGCCCATCGCGATTAACGACAATCGCACCGCCGCGGGCACGCTCGACGGCACCACGTTGACCGTTCGGCTGGAGACGCGGGAGGGCGAGTGGCACCCGGATGGTGACAACGATCCTGGCGTCAGGGTGCTCGCGTTTGCACTCGAAGGTGGGCCGTTGCAGATTCCCGGGCCGCTCATTCGCGTCACAGAAGGTACCGAGGTTCGCGCGCTGGTACGCAACCGGCTCGAGAAAGAGCCGCTGATCATTCATGGAATGTATGCGCGATCGGGTGCGGCAGCTGCACCGGAGCCGATCACGATCATGCCGGGGGAAGTCCGTGAGATCCGATTCCTGGCAGGAACACCAGGTAGCTACTATTACTGGGGCGCAACCAACAACTCGCCGCTTCCGACGCGTGCCCCTCGAGACACCCAACTGTACGGCGCCTTCCTGGTCGAACCGCGCGGCCGTAACGCGCGAAACGAACGCGTCTTCCTCATCGGCGTCTGGGCGACCGTTGACGACGCACTCGTGCCCAGCGCGTTGAATCGCATGGTCATGAACGGGAAATCCTGGCCGCATACGGAGCGGCTGACGTATCAGGTCGGCGAGCCGGTTCACCTCCGCGTCATCAACGTCGGCGGCGGCGTCCATCCGATGCACCTGCACGGGTTTTATTTCAAGGTGGACAGCCGCGGCGACGAGGGATCCGATGTGATATTTCCCGCCAGCAGCTCGCCGCGTCTCGTCAACACGGAACGGCTGGCGCCGGGCAGGACGTTTTCACTGACGTGGACGCCAACGCGGTCCGGCAACTGGCTGTTCCACTGCCACGACATGAGCCACATCGCTCCGGCACTGCCGCTCGACGGCCGCAAGCCTGTCGAACACCATCACGTCACCAACCATGCGCTCGAGATGATGGCAGGCCCGGTGGTCGGCATCACCGTCGTTGGAAAAGACGAGCCGCTGGCGAAGGACGTCAAGCCGCGGATCCTGCGGCTGATCGCGAAGGTCGATGCCGCTGGTACCCCGGCGGAACCTGCGTACGGTTTCGCGCTTGAAGAAGCCGGCAAGACAATCCCGGCGGCCCCTCCGTATCTGCCAGCGCCAACGATGGTTCTGAAACGCGGCGAGCCCGTGAATATTTCGGTCGTCAACGAATTGCCGGAGGCCACAGCGATCCACTGGCATGGCATCGAGCTCGAGAGCTATTACGACGGCGTCGCCGGTTTCTCCGGCAGTGGCGCGCGCGTCTCGCCGGCGGTCGCGCCGGGACGATCTTTCGACGCGCGCTTCACGCCTCCGCGGTCCGGTACTTTCATCTATCACACTCATGTCGATGAAATGCGGCAGCAGCAGGCAGGCTTGAGCGGCGCATTGATCGTGATCGACGATCCGGCCGCCTACGATCCCACCCACGACCTCGTTCTGCTCGTATCAGTGCCGCGTAAAGCGGCCGACAGCGACAAGGTGTACATCAATGGCTCGATGACACCGCCGCCGTTGGCGATGAAGGCCGGCGAGCGCTATCGGCTGCGCTTCATCAACATCCATGTCTTCAGACCGTCAATGCGAATGCGACTGCTGCGCGGTGAAGGATTGACGACGTGGCGTGGAATCGCGAAAGACGGAATGGATCTGCCACCCGATCAGTCCGTGGTCGGCCCCTCGGAAATCCAGATGGGAAACGGGGAGACCTACGACTTCGAGTTCTCGCCCACCACGCCCGGCGATATGCGTCTGGATATCACCAATGCGCTCGGCGATCTGCTGACGAGAATGCCCGTCAGGGTTAGATGACCTTCCTCACTTCTTCACTTCCCGGGCGGAACCGAACAGGTCACTCCCGGCATCCGCAGCGAATGCCGGAGCCAGGGGCAGCACACCGTTCAGCACACTCTTGGCGACGCCACTGATTCGTTCGACGACTTCAGCCGAGTACTGGGTCTTGTGACACGCCATCGAACGCACGGCGGCGTCGCCATCGGCGGGTGTGAATGGCACGCGTGTCGTGAAGTACTTCGCCTGCGGTACCAGGAATGGCGGCTCGCCCCGCCCCGGATTCATGGCGCGCATCCCCTCGACCGGAATCGCCGAGTAGAAGAGATGCTCCGGCGCACCGGTGGCCCCGGCGCGAACCAGTTGGGTCACGATGCTGCTCACCAGCCGATGATCCGGGTGCCCGGTGCCGCCGTCCGGTCCCCACGTGATCAGGACATCCGGACCAAGCCGTTGCAGTTCTTCCTGGATTCGCTGGGTCAGGCGATAGACGCGCGTGGGATCTTCGGCATAGTTGCCGAGCTGGGCGTCGGGGAACCCGAGCAGGATCGGTGGCTTGGCGCCCAGCGCGGTCGCGGCACACGCCGCCTCTTCGGCCCGGGCGCGAGCCAGTTCCGGTCCGCGCGGAATCGACGTGTAACTCCCGCCTGCCGCACCATCGGTCGCGATGATCAGGTAGACCTGCACGCCCTCGCGCGCGTACCGCGCAAGCACCGGCGCCGCCGAGGTCTCGTCGTCAGGATGCGCGAACACCGCGACCAGCGTCCGCGACGTGCCTTGCGCGGCGGCCGGCGTGGCGGACAGGAGTGCCAGGGCCAGTGCCCCCATTACTTCGTGCTTCATTTGTATGGCCTTTACGGTTCGTCGCCGCTCGGTCCGTAAATCTGCGGCACCTTCGATCCCATCGGCCGCAGGTAGGTCGTGATCTGGCCGCGGTGATGGACGATGTCGAAAAGAAAGCTCCAGGCCATGGGTGAGGCCGGCCGCTGCTTGCCGAAGAAGTCGAGCGAGCCGTTCCAGCGTTCCGCGGGCAGCGCGCTCCAACGCTGCGGCATGCCCGCGCTCTGTTTTTCATACGCCTGGAGCACTTCCTTCATCGTAGCGGGCATCGGCGGCGGCGCCCATTCGACGTTCCCGCTCTCCAGCGCGTCGATGATCATCCGCTCCTCGCAGACGATCTGCCATGCAATCTCGCGGGCGGTCCGCGATTTCGGATCCGGGCGATAGTCGGATCCTTCCGGGATGTGTGCCAGGACGGTGCGGGTCGTCTTCGACTCGTTCGTCCAGAACTGTGTGAACAGCGCTTTCTCGTCCAACGCTCTCTCCCTACTGGGCGGGCTGCGGTGCCGGTACGCGCGTCCTGAAGAGGCCCCAGCCTCCTGCCGCGGCCAGCAGGACGACGATCGTGAGGACGCCATTGCTCAGCTGCAGCAACGTCGGATCCTCGAGCGATCGCACCGCCATCGCGTCGGTGACAAACCCGGCGACGACGGCGGCGATCCAGATGGCAAGAAAGCCGCGGGACCGATAGAGCCACACCGCCAGTGCGGCACCGGCGCCCATGCCGGTGATGAGCGTCAGTCCCGGCAAGAACGCCACCTGGTTCGATGCGGCCACCAGTGCAGCGGCGGCCGCGATGATGAGCGTGGAGACGGCGGCGTTGAGCCGGGCCCGGTCGAGCGCTTCGACCGCCAGGGCGATGCCCAGCGCAATGAAACTGGATCCGCCGATCGTCTCGCCGAGCACGGAACCGACGCCGGCCTCGACTGCGTCGATCTCACGGCTAATCGACGGCACGAACCCGGGAAGCGATAGAGCGGCCCAGTCAGCGAGGACCCCGACTGCCGCTACGACGACACCAACGCTGACGCCGTCCATTAGCGAGGCCGCGACACCGCGGATCAGGATCTTTCCCCGGATCAGTTGCTCGGCGGCCCACAGCCGTGCGGGACTCTGCCGGCCGATCCACAGCGTGACGCCGCTCAAGGCAGGAAGCGCCGTGCCCACGAGCAGCACCGAGATCCCGACGATGCTAATCGCGCTTTGAAGGGCGCCCGATCCGATGGTGGTGAGCGCCACCTGAACGAGGACGAGAATGCAGATCGCGAGTGGCAGCGGCCTGGTCAACGCATCCCAGTTGCGCGTCTTGAACAGCACGTAGAGCCCGAACAGCCAGCCGACCACGAACATGCCGCCGATGATCACGGGGCCGGCCAGCTGCAGGACGCGTATGGCCATCGAGGGTTTCGGCTCCGTGTACCCGCGCGGCTTCTGGAGTGTCCGCTCGACGAGTACGATCCGCTCACCCCGCAGGTTGACGCGAAACTGCTCGACGTGCCCGAAGCGCTGCGTGGGGTTGCGCCAGGTCATTTCGACCGTGCCCGCCGGAAACGAGCGCTGAATGAGCTCGAACTCGTAGCCAGAGGCATCGGCGCCGTACGTCCTCTTCAGTGCGTCGAGCCCGAGAGCGATCGCCCGTGGGCGATCGGCCGCAACGACGGCGGAGTCGGGAGCAAGTCCGGTCGCGAAGCTGGCAATCTGTCCGCGCGGACTCAGGCGGACGCTGAAACTGCCGGGCGGGGGATCCTGGTCGTCACCGTTGGGACTGCCCGAATCCGCGACGCCGACCCGCCACTCCGCAACGGCACCTTCCCGGATGGCCTCGCGTGCGGCGGCGAGGCCGGCCATCGCCGTGACGTCGCCGACGTCGAGCGCGGTCCGAAACTCGATATCGCTCCGCGATCCGGTGTTCGGGTATCCAAAGCCGGCGATGGTGTCGCGGGCCTTCGTGACTACCGCGCCGTATGGCACTTGGAGCGGCAGGTCTGCACCGGGCCGCGCCAGATGGTAGTAGGACATCGCGACGGCGAGCGTCGCGATTGCTACGACTCCGAGGACGGCGTTGCGCCACGAGAGTCCGCTGAGTGAGACGATCTCCGGGCTGTCGGCCGTCAGGTCGCGCTCGAGCGGGACATCGACAGCGACGCCCTCGAGGGCGGACGTCTGAGCGGTCAGGCGGCCCGATTCGAGTGCGGCCTTCAGCCGCTGGAGGTCGACTCGAAGATCGGCAATGGACTGATACCGGAGGTTGGGATCCTTCTCGAGGGCCTTTTCGATGATCCATTCGAGCGGTGGCGGCAGCGCGCGCGCCGCGAGCCTGAGCGAAGGCGGCTCGCGCTCCAGGATGGCGACGAGCAGGTCGGTCGTGGTCGACGCGACAAAAGGCGCGCGGCCGGTGACGAGCTCGTACAGCACGACGCCGAGGCTGTAGCAATCCGACCTGCCGTCCACGGGCAGGCCGCGCGCCTGTTCCGGCGACATGTACGCGATCGTCCCGACGATCGTACCGGGACTGGTCTCGACGGTGGCCGCCATGGTCATCATCGCATCGCCGGAGCCCGCGGCCGGACGGGCGAACGTCGCGACGCCGAAGTCGAGCACCTTGACGTAGCCGTCGGGCCGCAGCATCAGGTTGTCGGGCTTGATGTCGCGATGCACGATCGACGCGGCGTGGGCCGCGGCCAGTGCCGACGCGGTCTGTATGCCGATGTCGAGGATCTCGCGAAGCGTCAGCGATCCGCGTTCGAGACGCTGCCGCACCGATTCGCCTTCGACGAATTCCGATACCAGGAATCGGGAGGCATCGTGATCGCCGACCTCGTGGATCGTCAGGATGTTGGGATGATTGAGCGCTGACGCGGCACGCGCCTCGTGAAGGAACCGGCTGAGGCGGTCCGGATCGCCGCTGAGCTCGCGACGCAGGACCTTGAGCGCCACCGGCCGTCCGAGCGTGGCATCGAGCGCCCTGTAGACTTCGCCCATGCCACCGCTGCCGAGGAGACTCTGAATCTGATAGCGGCCGACAGTCGTCCCTGGGCTCAGCGACATCGTCGATTGAGACTTTACCGTAGAGATGTGGCGACGCAAAAGTGTGTGGTTGATGTCATGGCGTCGCACCTCGACGTTCGACAGCCGAAGCCGTTCGAGGTGGCGCGTGTCGATGTCAGTGGTGCTTCTCGAGTTCGAGAAACGCCTTGAACACCATCTCCGGAAGACCAGGCGCCGCACCCCACAGATATTGGTCGGGGCGGCGTCGGACCAACGCGATGAGCTCCGAGAGCGAATGGGCGGAAACGTCGCTCCCGACGGCGATTCCCATGCTGACGTGAGCGGCCGCTGAAATCGGCACGAGATCCCGCTCCGCATCGTACGGCAGCCGATGGTGCAGGAGCGGAATGACTGTCACGACCCCAATCGGCGCAAGCAGCAGAGTGTGTCGATCGTTCCCGCCCACGAACGCCTGTACGCCCGCAGTCCCGTCGCCGCCCGGACGATTGTCGACCACGACGGAACGCTGCACCGCTCTGCCAGGAGCGGCGGCGTAGAGCCGAGCCGCGAGATCGATACCGCTGCCTGCCGCGTAGGGCACGATCAGGCGGACAGGCCGGGCGGGCCACGTATCCGCACCGGAAGACTGCGTGCAGGCGCAGACGGAGACCGCAAGGATGGCAATCGCGGTTGCCACGAGCCGGGATCGTGCCGCGCGCATGGACATCGTTCCAGTCTCAGTCGCGACTGCTCGTTGCGGCTGCATCACGTGTCTTCCTGACTGGCTTTCGTCTACCAGCACCAGGCCGGACGTACGACTGATTGGCTTCGATAACACGCTTGAGCATATCGATTAACGATCGCCGCTCCGCTGGCTTGAGCACCGCGAAGATCCGGTCCTGTGCCGCCAGCGCTTTCGGCAGTTGCCGGTCGTGCAAGGCTTTGCCCGCCGCTGACAGCCGAAGCACACGGGCACGACGGTCGACACCGTTGACGGTCCTTTCAATCAGTCCCAGCTGCTCGAGGTGGTACACCATCGCGCTGACACTCGTGCGGTCGAGCGCCATCTGTTCCACGAGCGTGTTCTGATCAATGTCCGGATGGTGATGCAGATACGTCATCACACCGAATTCCAGCGGGCGGAGATTGGTGTTGGCGTGCACCTCGGCGACCGCGCCAAGGGCAATCTGATACAGGCGGCGAGCGAGACCGATGGGTGCGTCGGGGTGGGGAACAGCGCGAGTGTCGACTTTAGTCATAAGTCTGATGTTCAGAATTAGGAACATCAGGAATACTGACTAATATCCCGTGCTGTCAAGCCGCCGGGCTTTCCACTTGCGGCCCGCCGCGGCCAACAGCCACTTTAGCCATACATCTATGGCACGATCATATGTATGAAGAAGACGTTGCACATTGACGAGGGGCTCTTGCGGGATGCGAAGTCAGCGTCCGGGGCGAAGACTGATACCGACACCGTTCGGCTCGGTCTCGAGGCACTCGTCCGCCACGGGGCGTACGAGCGCCTCCGAGCGCTTCGCGGATCGGAGCCCGCGGCCCGCGAGACCCGACGAAGGCGTGAACGAGCGTCATCGGCCAAACATTCGGCGGCATGATCGTCCTCGTTGATACGTCCGTCTGGATCCGGTTCCTGTCGAATCGCGCCCCGTTTGCCGCCGAACTCGACACGCTTTTGAGCCGCGGCGAAGTAAGCGGCCACGAGTGTGTCTACGGCGA
>Ga0207428_10003447_pt1 | contig 15358 bp, 20 predicted proteins | sample RhiMethybrSRZTD1_FD_187600 | JGI IMG/M metagenome (GOLD analysis project Ga0207428, IMG submission 187600) | Populus rhizosphere microbial communities from Tennessee, USA - Rhizosphere MetaG P. TD hybrid SRZTD1 (SPAdes) (version 3) | ecosystem: Host-associated > Plants > Roots > Rhizosphere >...
CGCGTGGGGGTGCTCGTCGTGTTCGCGCTCATCATGTGGCGGATCGCGATCCACGCCATGGAGCGCAAGCTGATCGACTGACGGGGGTCTTCAGGCGCGTACCGGCTGGACGTGCGAGACGAGCTTGCCGTCCACGAGCGCGTGCACCGCGAAGCCCGGCGGGTCGCCGGAGAGCGCGAGCTCGGTGGCGCTGAAGTCGAGCAGGCCCTGGATGTAGGTGCTCGGCACCGACATGACCGGCCGGCCTCCGAGCTGGGTCGAGATCGCCCGGTGCACGTGGCCCACGAGCACGCGCTCGACATGCTCGTGCCGCGCGAGGATGTCGCCGAGCTTCTCGCGATCCGCAGAACGGAGCGCGATCGCGTCCCAGGGCGGGATGCCCATCAGGAACGGCGGGTGGTGCATCGCCACGATCGTCGTGTCGCGGCCCGCCGCGAGCGTCTCGTCGAGCCACTCGAGGCGGCCGTCGTCGAGCGCGCCGCCGTCCTCGCCCGGAATCGTGCTGTCGAGAACGACCAGCCGCAGCGGGCCGAGGTCGACGGCGTACTGAACCGGCGCGCCCCCGGCTCCCGGAACGCCGAAATGGCGATGAAGCGCGTCGCGGTCGTCGTGGTTCCCGGGCAGGACGTACGCGGGTGCGTCGATGCGCTTCAGGAGCTCGCGCAGCTGTTCGTACTCCTCGTCGGCCGCGTGGTCAGCGAGGTCGCCGGTGACGAGCACGGCGTCGGGGCTCGCCCGGAGAGCGAGCACACCGTCGATCGCGGCGGCGAGGTTCCCGGCTGGATCGTCCCCGTTCCACGATGCCCCGATGTGCGGGTCGCTCAGCTGAATCAGCAGAAACGGCCGGCTCATTCGGCAGATCTTGCAGGAGCCGAGCCGTTAGCGAGCGATGGTCGTGATGATTCCGGCCCGGCTGATGCGCCGGAGCGCCGGCACCGGCCGTGCCTGAGCCACGAGCAGCGAGCCGTCCCGCGCCAGCGCCAGGCCGGTGGGGAGGATGCCGACACGGGTCGCGCGGACCCCGTCTCGGTGGCGTGAGATGCGCCCTGTGCCGACGAGGATGCGCCGGGTTCCGTCCGGTCGAAGCAGCAGGACGCGGCCGCCGTCGGGGCTACCCACGGTGACGTAGACGCCCCGCGCCGTCGGGAGCACGTTCGCAGTATCGATCCGTGCGACCACACGCAGCTCCCCGCTCGAGCGGTCGATCCGGAGCACTCCGTTGCGGGGGTCGGCCACCAAGAGATCGCCGCCTTCGTCGTAATGGAGGCCGTGCGGCCCGACCACGCCCTTGCCGACCGGCACGAGGGTCTCGAGTGCGCCCGTGGCGAGATCCACCCGGATCACGCCTCGCTCGATCGAGGCGACGGCGAGGTAGCGCCCGGCGGGATCGACGTCGATCCCGCTGGCTCCCGGGATGCGGGCCACCGTCGTGATCCGTCCACCGACGCTAAAGCGCCGCACGGCACCGTTGTGGAGGTCGGAGACGTACAGCCGCCCTTTCGTGTCCTCGGCCAGCGAGACGAGCTCGCCGAGCCGGGCTCGAGCGGCGAGACCTCCGTCTCCCGCATTGCCGGCCCGGCCGCTGCCCGCGACGCGGACGAGGCGCTTGCGCCGGGCGTCGTAGCGCAGCACCTGGTGTCGCCCCGCGTCGGCGACGAACACGCGGCCGCGGTGGTCGACGAGCACGCCGTACGGCTGAGCGAGCTGTGGCGCAGGCTTTGCGGCCAGTGCGACCGGGACGAGAAGCAGCGGCAGCAGGAGTAGTGAGCGTCGGCGCAGCATAGGAAGTAGTGCGAGTTCGTCGCTAATCTATCGACGAACTCGCACTTGTCAAGCACCTACAATCACGGCGTGGCCGGCCGCTCCTGGAACTCCGACGCCGTGCTCCTGCAAGAGGTCTACTCGGCGGGCACGCTCGTCGGGTCGCTGGTCAACGAGGAGCTCCGGAACGGCGGGGTCGACCCGCAGCTCTTCTCGTTTCTCTCGTGGGTGCGCCTGCTCGAGCCGGTGACGCCGGGAACGCTCTCCGCGGAAACAGGGATCCCGCCGACGACGATTCGCGACTACCTTCGCCGCCTGCGCGAACGCGGCGACCTGGTTCGCCTGCCGAACGAACGGGACGGCCGTTCCTACCTCGTCAAGCTGACGCCGCGCGGCCGCGGGCTCGTCGACCGGGGCGCACCGCTCGTGGGCGCGGTGTTCCAGCGCGTCGAGCCGCACCTGCCGCGGCCGGTGGAGGAGTACGCCGAGCGGGCGCGCGAGCTCCGTGAGGCCCTCGCCGCCACCGCGGCCGCCGAAGCCGAGCGCGACCTGGATGTCGCCTAGCCAGAGACGCGGATCTCGTCCGCGAGCTCGCGCGAGATCGCGACGCGGCGGCCGGCGCGTACCGTGAGCGGGCCGCCGAGCGGCTCCGCCCGCACGAGCTCGACCGGCTGGCCCGGGACGAGCCCGAGGTCCGCGAGGTACGAGACGAGCTCGCCGTCGCCGTCTGGGATGCCCTGCACCGTCGCGCGATCGCCGGGCAAGAGCTCGGTGAGGCGGCGGGTCTCGGGTCGGAGGATCCTGAGTGTCGCGTCCGGGATCGGGTCGCCGTGCGGATCCAGTGTCGGCGAGCCGAGGGCCTTGTCGATGCGCTCCTCGAGGTCTTCCGAGAGTACGTGCTCCAGCCGGTCCGCCTCCGCGTGCACCGCGTCGAGGCCGAGCTCGAGCGTCCGCGCGAGGTAGAGCTCGAGCAACCGGTGGTGTCGGAGCATCTCCAGCGCGAGCAGCTCGCCGCGAGGCGTGAGCCGGACGCCCCGGTACGGCTGGTGGTCGGCGAGCCCCTGCGTCGCCAGCTTCTTCACCATCGCGGTTGCGGAGGGCGGCTTGACCCCCATCCGCCGCGCAAGCGTGGTCGTCTTCACGCGTCCGCCGTCTCCCTGGAGCTTGTAGATCTCCCGCAGGTAGTCCTGGAGCGCTTCGCTGAGGTCCCCGAGCCCCGGCACGCCTAGGCCACCAGCAGTCCGGTGACGTACATGACGACGATGCCGGCGAGGTAGCCGCCGATCACGGGGCCGGAGCGCAGGCCCCCGGGCGCGCGGCGCGCCACGTAGCGGCCGACCTCGACCAGGACCTGCAGCGCGGCACCCACCGCGAGCGCGAAGAACAGCACCCCGAGGACGTCGCTCGTGATGAACCCGCCGATCCAGGCGCCGAGGATCGCCGGCGCGCCTGCGACCAGCGCCAGCACCGCCAGCCGCCCGAGGCTCGCCCGCGCGCCGTCCGCGATCGGCGCAGCGATCCCGAGACCCTCGGTGACGTTGTGCACCATGAACCCCACGATCAGGAACGTGCCGAGCGCGAGCTCGCCGAGGGCGATCGAGGAGCCGATCGCCAGCCCTTCGCCGAGGTTGTGCAGCCCGATCCCGATCGCGACGAGCGTCGCCAGAGCGACGCCCTCGAGGGGCGCGCTCCGCTCTCGCCCCGCCGCGGCCGAGAAGCGCTGCGAGACGAACGTCAGCCCGAGGTAGCTCGCGGCGACGCCGAGCAGGATCAGGCCTGGGCCCTGGAAGCCACTCGGAAGACGGGCCTGGAGGTCGAGCGCCTCGGTCAGCGCATCGACCGCCAGAAAGCTCAGCAGCCCCGCCGTCAGCGCCATGAAGCCCGCGATCCAGCCCGGGCCGCTACCGCGCAAGGACGGCAGCCAGCCGACGCCCAGCGCCACCGGCACGACCCCGACGAGCAACCCGATCAGCGCGTAGCCCAGGAACCCGCGCGACGATGCGCCTCGGGCCTCGACCGCGGCGGGGACGTCGAAGGTCGACTGGATCCCGCTCGAGCTCGTCACGCCGACGGAGTAGGGGTCGTCCTCGACCCACTGGAACGGGACGACGATCGTGCTCGAGCGCAGCCGGCCGAGCGTGGCCGAACCGTCGACGGTGTACGGCACGATCGCGTCGTCCACCGTGACGGTCGCGATGGTCAGCTCCTGCCGCTGCGGGTTCGTCACGCGGATCCGGATCTCCCCCGGCTTGAACTCGACCCGCCGGATGTCGAACAGGTCGGCCGGCGGCGGCGCGCGCCCCACGAGGTCGAGCAGCGTCGTCCCGCTCGCCGCGAAGACCGCGACTACCCCGACGAGCAGCAGCAGCGGCAGGAGCGCCCACAGCCGCCAGCCGCGCGGGAGCTCGTGCGCCGCCGAGTCCATCAGTCGACGACCTCGAAGAATCCCATCCAGCCGAGCTCGGTGAACTCCGACTGGTGGGCGTGGAACATGAACCGCCCGGTGTGGGCGAAGTCGATCTCGATGATCCCGCGCTGGCCCTGGCAGAGCATCACGGTGTCCGTGTACTCGAAGTGGTCGCTGGAGCCCGTCGGGTAGTAGCGGAAGAAGTCGCCGTGCAGGTGCAGCGAGTTGATCAGGTCGAACTCGGTCAGGTTCGCCAGGTAGATCCGCACCGTCTGCGAGCGCCGCACGCGGATCGGGTACTTCGCGTAGTAGAAGGCGGGCCCGTTGACGCCGTAGAAGTTGTTCTCGCCGTCACCGTCGGTGTCGAAGCCGGTGAGCACCATGACGAGCTCCTGCGCGGGCGGGCGCGGCTCCGGCGGGTCGATGATGAAGGCGCCGTAGAGGCCCTTCGCGATGTGCTTCTTCAGCGGCGTCGCGTGACAGTGGTAGAGGTGCATTCCGTAGGGGCGGGCGGGGAACTGGTACGTGAAGCTCCCGCCCGGTTCGACGATCTCGAAGACGCCGTCCATGCCGGCCGGGTGGATGCCGTGGAAGTGGATGGTGTGCGGGTGGGAGCCGCCGTTCGTGAAGTTCACCCGCAGCAGGTCGTCCTCGGTCGCGCGGATGACCGGGCCCGGGACGGTGCCGTTGTACGTCCAGGCGTTGAAGAACACGCCCTTGGCCACCTCGATCTCGCGGTCGACCGCTGTGAGCTCGTACTCGCGCACGCGACCGGGCTTGTGTGGCAGCACGGGCGGGGGGTGGAGGAGGTCGTCGAGCGCCTTCGGCCCGCCGGGCGCCGGGACGTCGTGCCCGTGCATCGCGGCGTGGGTCGGCGCGTCCATGGCCATCCCGGGGTAGTGCACGTGCGGGGTCGCAGCCTGGGCCGGCTTGTCGAGCGCCAGCTTGGCCAGCGGCACCGCTGCGACGGCCGGCGCGGTCGCCGCCAGCAGCTGACGCCGCGTCACTCGCGATTTAGACACTCCTAAAGAATAGTTTCGATGACACGGAGATTGCAAGAGTTTCACCGTCGCGGTGGTACGTTCGGCTTCGTGGCGGAAGAACCGCGTGTCCCGCCAGGCGTTCTGACGCCTGTGGTGCGCCGCGGCCGGCGGCGAGGTCGCGCCCGGGTCGCGGCGTTCGTCCTCGTCGCGGTCGCTGTGGCAGCAGTGGCGGTGGTCGTGTCGCGCATGCATTCCTCCGCCCGTGCGACGCCCGGGGCTTCGTCGAAGCACTCGGCTCCTGCCCGTGCCGCTGTGACGCCGAAAGCGGTGCGTCCGGAGCGGCTGCTCTGGACGCGTGGCCCGGTCGCCGCCCCGCCGCTCCGCCTTGCCGCGAGCGCCGCGATCGTGGTTGACGCGGGCACCGGCCGCGTCCTGTCGGCGCGGCGCCCGCACCGGCGGCTCCCGGTGGCGTCGACGACGAAGATCCTCACCGCGCTGCTCGCGCTCCGGGCCCTGCCACGGAACGCGTTGGTCACGGTCCCGCCGGCCGCGACACGCGTCCCACTGGTGAAGGAGGGTCTTCGCCCGCGCGAACGCGTTCGCGCCTGGAAGCTGTTCTACGGCCTGCTCCTCTTCTCGGGCAACGACGACGCCGCGGCGCTCGCGCTTGCGACCGCCGGCTCGCGCAATGCCTTCGTGGCGCGGATGAACGCTGAGGCGCGGGCGCTCGGCCTGCGCGACAGCCACTTCTCGACGCCCAGCGGCGTGATCGACCAGGACAACTATTCGAGCGCCTGGGACCTCGCGGCGCTGACGCGCGTCGCGCTCCGCGACGCCCGCTTCCGCGCGATCGTCCGGAGGCGGATCGCGCACATCCCGTGGTCGGCGCCGACCTACGAGAAGGTCTACGTGAACAAGAACCCGCTCATCGGGACCTACCCCGGCGCCGACGGTGTGAAGACCGGCTGGACGACGCTCGCCGGCCACTGCCTCGTCGCCTCCGCGACCCGCGGCGGCCGCACGGTGATCGCCGTCGTGCTGAATGACGCGAATGCGCCGGTGGACGCGCGGCGGCTCCTGAACCTCGGCTTCCGCACGCCCTCGTAGGTAGTCGAACCGCTCCGGGCGGTCGTGCGAATCAGTCGGGAAGCACGTCTCGAAAGGAGCCGCAATGCGTTTCATCCCGACGAAGTTCCACGCGCCGCTCGACTACATCGTCGGCGTCGCCCTGATCGCCATGCCGTGGATCTTTCAGTTCTCGGACATCACGGCGGCGACCGTGGTGACCGTGGTGCTCGGCAGCGGCCTGATCGCGTACAGCCTGCTCACCGACTACGAGCTCGGCGTCTGGAAGGTCGCGCCGATGGCTGTGCACAACCTGATCGACGTGATCGCGGGTGCGGTGCTGGCTCTCTCACCGTGGCTGTTCGGCTTTGCGGACGAGGGCGCCAACGCCTGGGCGCCGCTCGTCGTCGTCGGCCTCGCCGCGATCTTCCTCGGCCTGACCACGAAGCAGTCCGGGGGCTACCGCTACCGCCGCGCCCACACGGCGGCGGGCTAAACCACTCCTCGCCCTGCGCGCGGCGGTCTCTGCGGCCCGCCGCGCGCGCTCACTCTCGAGCGACCCGGCGGCATATGGTCCGCCGGGTGTTCGCGCGCGTTGCCGGCGTCTGCGGTCTGCTCGCCCTGGTCACATCCACCGTCGGCTGGGTGGCGGGCGGGCTCGCCCAACCCGGGTCCTACAGCCCGGCCCGCGACGACATCTCCGACCTCGGAGCCGTCACCGCGAACAGCGCCTGGATCTACAACCAGGTCGGGGCGAATATCACCGGCGTGCTCGTCGCGGTGCTGGCTGTAGGGCTCTGGCGAGCGCTGAGCCCGGACCTGCTCGGCCGCCTTGGTGCGGCGGCGCTGCTGGTCGCGGGTGTGGGGAGCTTCCTGGACGGCCTCTTCCGTCTCGACTGCCGTAGGATCGATGCCGCCTGCACGAACGATTCCTGGCACTCGCATGCCCACAAGCTCGAGTCCGGGATCACGGCGGCCGCGACCCTGCTCGCCCCGCTTGTCCTTGCCTTCGCGTTTCGCCGGATTCAGAGTTGGCGCCGCGCGTGGCTGCCGAGCCTGGCCGTGCTTCCCGCGATCCTGCTTGCGAATGTGGCCTTCTCCGCGATCGGAGACGGGGCCGCGACGCGAGCGGGAACCGTGGTGTTCTTCGCCTGGGTTGCCTTCGTCGGCGCCTGGCTGCTGCGCGTGTCCTCTGACGCCCGCCGGACCACTGCGACTGCAGTGAAGGCTCGCTAGCGCGCACAGCCGGGCTCTCGCCACGGCGGCGAGGCGCCCGCACCCTCATTTACTCGGCGAGGAAGTACGACCCGACGACGAACCAGCGATCCACGGTTCAACCACCATGCTCGGCGAGCCACGCCTTCGCGACGCGCTTCTGCGCGCGTGTCAGCCACGCCTCCGCGACGAGGTCGTGCAACTCGTCGCGCTCGAGGCGCGCGAGGCTCGGGATGCGCACCAGCACCGCCGCGTAGCCGTTGAAGTGCGGGGTCGTGAAGTAGATCCCACGCGTGTCCGAGAGCAGCAGCTCCTTCACATCGAGGTCGGCGACGCGGAACATGAGCACGTCGTCGAGCCGCTCGCCGTGCTCGTCGACCGCGTCCCGCCGGAGGCCGCGGTGGAAGCAGAAGACCTTTCCGTGCACCGCGTAGGCGGGCCGGCCGTCCTCCGAGACCTCCTTCGTCGCCTGCGGGAGCGCCAGCGCGAGCTCGTCCAGGTCGGCCATCGTGCTCACCGATCTAGTATCGCGGCCGATGGCATACGACGAAGCACTCGCGGCGCGCATTCGCGACCTCGTCTCCGGCGAGGGGGGCGTGACCGAGCAGAGGATGTTCGGCGGCCTCGCGTTCCTGGTGAACGGCAACATGGCCGTCGCCGCGAGCGGCCAGGGCGGGATCCTCGTGCGCGTCGACCCGGCCGATTCGGACCGGCTCGTCGAGACGACCGCGGCCGAGGAGATGGTCATGCGCGGTCGCGCGATGAAGGGCTGGTTGCGGCTGACCTCGGACGACGTCGAGCGAGACGACGAGCTCGCGGAGTGGGTGGAGAGGGGCGCGTCGTTCGCACGCAGCCTGCCGTCGAAGGGGTAGCGTCCCTGCGTCGTGAGCGTCGTCGTCGTCCTGATCGTCGTCATCCTGGCCCTGCTGCTGGCGGGGTCGCTGATCGGCCTCGCGTTCGAGCTCTTCTGGCTCGCGGTCACCGGCTTGGTCGTGGGCGGCCTCGGCCGGCTGATCCTCCCGGGTCGTCACGACATCAGCCTGCTGATGACCGCGCTCGTGGGTATTGCCGCGAGCCTGCTCGGCGGCATCCTCGCCGACCTCTTCGACGCCGGGTGGCTCGTCAAGTGGCTCGTCGCAGTCGCTCTGGCGGCGATCGGGATCACGCTGTTCTCGCGCGCCGAGGGCCGCCGAGGCCTCGACCGCGCCTAGGCGCTAACAGCCACCCTCGCCAGGGCCCCCGCGCCGAGCCGGGAAGGCACCATCAGCCCGGGACGTTGGCCCGGCAGCTCTGCGCGATCCTGGTGGCGTCGCCGGCGGCGGCCAGACGGTAGCCGGCCCGCGTCCGCTCGAGCCCGCCGTCGTGGGCATAGACCATGAACGGCTGGCTCGGCAGCGGCGAGGGCGTCCACTCCTCCGGCGCTCCTGCCGGTGCCTCGTAAACGTTGTGGGCTAGCAGCGTGTTCAGTGCGGCGTGAGCCCGCGCAGCCGCCGCGTCGTCATGCGTGCGGATCGCGGCGACCCAGTAGCACTCCCATGACCACTGCGCGGCCATCACGGCGTGCCCGCCGCCCGCTCCGCGAGGCGTCACGCTGTTCTCGGCGTCGGGCGGGAACCGGAACGTCGGCCAGGAGTAGCCCGGCGGCAGGGTTAGGAGCTTCTGCGCGGCGACGTACTCACGCTTTGTGACGGGCGGTTTCACCACATCTCCGCCGAGCCAGTGCGAGATGGCGTAGGCGGTCGAGGCGAGCACGACGGCAGCGAGAACCGTGAAGGCCAGCACGATCGCACGGTGTCCTTTCGGTCGCCGCTCCGACGCCACGAGCCGGGAATCGCCGGGCAGTGCCGTGATCCGGGCGAACAGTTCCATCCCCGGTGCCGTGGCGACCTCGGGAACAGGGTTCGCGCGACGCAGCCGCACGATGATCGAATCGCTCATGTCGTCTCCAGGTCGAGGTGGGTCGTTTCGTCGTGGCTCCCGTTCGAGGAGTCGTCGAGCCTCGCGCGAAGGCGCCGCCGCGCGCGCAGCAGGCGGACGCGGAAGGCCGTCGCGTTGACGCCGAGCGAGCGCGCGGCCTGAGTCGGCGTCAGGTCCTCCCAGGCGACGAGAAGCAGGGCTTCGCGGTCCAGGCGGGAGAGCGATCGCAGCGCCTCGGTCAACGCAGGGTCGAGCTCCGGAATCTCCGGCGGCGGGGCGAGATCCCCGGGCTCGCCGGCGCCGTGCGCCGCGGCGCGCGCCGAACGTCGCGCATCGGCTTGCACGAGGTTCCGGGCGGTCGCGTATAGCCAGGGCCGCGGGTCGTCCCGGGGGACGTCGGACAGACGTCTCCAGGCGATCGTCATCACCTCGGCCGCGACGGCGTCCGCGTCGCGGCTTCCCCGCCTCCGCGCGTAAGCGGCAACGGCGCCGAGGTGTGCGAACACGGGTTGGAACCGCTCCTCGGCAGCGCGGCGGTCAGATGCGGCGGTCATACCCGTAACTGTCGGAAGGCCGCGAAAGCGTTACCGCGGAGCTCCTCGGCCGTTGCCCATGTCGGGACATTAGGCGTCGGCGTAGCGCTGCCCGAGGGCCTCCGACGAGTACCTGCTCGTGCCTGGCTCGTGGGCGCTAGGCGACCACCTGGGCGGCCGAGAGGCCGTCGAGCTCGCGCAGCCGGCGGATCCGCTCGGCGAGCGGTGGGTGCGTCATGAACAGGTTCGCGACGCCGCCCCGCGGGAGTGGGTTCACCATGTAGAGCGACGCCGTCGCGGGGTTCACGTTCATCGGAATCGCCTGCGCGCCACGCTCGAGCGTCTCCAGCGCGTTCGCCAGCGGCTCCCCGCGGCCGAGCAGCTGCGCGCCGGTCGCGTCGGCGAGGTACTCGCGCTGACGCGACACCGCGAGCTGGATCAGCGTCGCGGCTAGCGGCGCGAGGATGATCGTGGCCAGCGTCCCGATCAGGCCGAGCGGGCCCGAGTCCTCGTCGTCGCCGCCGAAAAACAGGGAGAACTGGAGGACGGTCGCGATCGCCGAGATCGCCCCCGCGACCATCGCCGCGATCGACGAGACGAGGATGTCGCGGTTCTTGATGTGCGCGAACTCGTGGGCGAGCACGCCCTTCACCTGGTCAGGGGGGAGGTGCTGAAGCAGGCCCTGGGTGACGGCGACGGCAGCGTGCTTCGGGTTGCGGCCGGTCGCGAACGCGTTCGGCTGCTCCGAGGGGATCAGGAAGAGCCGCGGAGTCGGTACCTGCGCGCGCTGGCCGAGGTCCTGCACCATGCCTTCGAGCTCGGGCATTGTGCCCGGCTCGATCGGCTGTGCGCGGCTCGCCTTGAGCGCGAGCTTGTCCGAGAACCAGTACCCCCCGACGTTCATCAGCACCGCGAGCCCGACGAAGATGTAGAGGAAGCCGCCACCGAGGAGGAGGCCGATCGCGATCAGCAGCCCGGTCAGGCCCGCGATCAACAGCCATGTACGGGCCTTGGTGGCGAATCTCGTTGCCGTGATGTTCATCTGCTCAGAGTCTCCTTTCGACTGAGCGCCGTGATTGACGATCAGCCGAAGGTCTCTCCCGCCTCGCAAGGCCGGTGCGCCCGGGCTCGGTTGACGAGCCGTACTGACGGGCCACACCCGTTCGGGGATACTGCCCCCCGGCGCTGCAAATGGTAGCGGTTAGATGCAGCCATGACGCTGCGCCGATCGCTAGCGTAGAGCGCGTGCCGACAGAGCCAGCTGTCGAGACGACCCAGTTACACAAGCGCTACGGCAAGGTCCAGGCCCTCCGGGGCGTCGACCTCCGCGTCGAGACCGGAAGCGTCTTCGGCCTGCTCGGCCCGAACGGGGCCGGCAAGACGACGGCCGTGCGAATCCTCACGACGCTGCTGCTCCCGGATGAAGGCTCGGCGCGCGTCGCGGGATTCGACGTCGTTCGTGAAGCCAACGAGGTCCGCCAACGGATTGGCCTGGCGGGCCAGTACGCCGCCGTCGACGAGAACCTCACCGGCTTCGAGAACCTCGAGATGGTCGGCCGCCTCTACCACCTCGCGCGGGCACAGGCGCGCGAGCGGGCGCGGGAGCTCCTCGACGACTTCGAGCTGTCCGACGCGGGGGGCCGTCTCGTCCGCACGTACTCCGGCGGCATGCGCCGCCGCCTCGACCTCGCCGCGGCGCTCGTCGCGCGGCCCCCGGTGCTGTTCCTCGACGAGCCGACGACCGGGCTCGACATCCGCAGCCGGATCGACCTGTGGGATGCCATCGAGGTGTTGGTCTCGGCGGGCACGACCCTCCTTCTCACGACGCAGTACCTCGACGAGGCCGACCGGTTCGCCGACCGCATCGCCGTCATCGACCAGGGGCTCGTGATCGCGGAGGGAACCCCGAGCGAGCTGAAGGCGCAAGTCGGCGGCGAACGGCTCGACATCCACCTCTGCGACAGCGGGCGCGGAGACGAGGCGTTGGCCGCGCTCACCTCGATTGCGAGCGACCGCCCGTTCCTCGAGGACGGGACCGTCCGCGTGCCGGTGGCGCAGCGCCGAGGGACGATCGCCGACGCCGTGCGGCGGCTCGACGACGCGGGCATCGCGATCGACGACATCGCCGTCAACACGCCGACTCTCGACGACGTCTTCCTGACGCTGACCGGCCATGCCGCAGAGCCGGCGGGCGAGGAGGAAGAGGTGGGAGCCCGGTGACGGCACTCCAGTACGGGATCTCGGACACGCTCGTCCTGGCGAAGCGGAGCCTTCTGCGGATCCCGCGCCAACCCGACCTGCTCGTCGGCTTCACGATCCAGCCGATCCTCTTCGTGCTGCTGTTCGTCTACGTCTTCGGTGGCGCGATCCAGACGCCGGGTTTCGACTACGTCGACTTCCTGATGCCCGGGATCATCGTCCAGTCGATCGCGTTCGGCGGTTTCGTGACCGCGCTGGGCCTCGCGGACGACCTGAAGAAGGGTCTGATGGACCGGTTCCGTTCGCTGCCGATGACCCGCTCCGCACTACTCACGGGGCGCACGCTGGGAGACGTCGGCACGAACATCTTCCAGCTCGTCGTGATGTTCACCGTCGGGCTGCTCATTGGCTTCAACTTCTCGGGCAGCGTCGGAGAGGTGATCGCCGGGATCGCGTTGATCCTGCTGATCGGCTACGCCTTCTCGTGGGTGTTCGCCTTCATCGGCCTTACCGCGTCGTCGCCGGAGGCGGCGAACGCGTACGGCTTCACGATCCTCTTCCCGCTGACGTTCGTCTCGTCGGCGTTCGTCCCGGTCGCCTCGATGCCGAGCTGGCTGCAGCCGGTCGCCGAGCAGAACCCGTTCACGTACATGGTGAACGCCGCCCGCGCGCTGTTTCTCGGCGTCCCGGCCGGCAACAACGTCTGGATCGCGCTGCTCTGGACGCTCGGGATCATCGCCGTCTTCGCGCCGCTGTCGGCGTGGCGCTACCGCCGCGTCGTGGCGCGGTAGGTCGTTACGCGAGCGCGCGCTCGAGCGCGGCCCGGTCCATCGGCCCGCCGTGTGCCGCGAGCACGTGCTCGACCGGCTGCGCGAGCAGCGGGCGCAGCCTCTCGGCGACCTCCTCGCGCGTGACGCGGCCGCCCATCTTCTCGACCTGGATCTCGAGGCCGCCGCCGAAGTCGGCGAGCGAGTCGCCCGCGACGACCGCGCGATGCTCCTCCAGCCACAGGACGAGGTCGTTGTGCTCCCTTCCCCAGAACACCTCGGCCCCGAAAGGCAGCCGTTCGCCAGCCGCGTACAGGTGCTTCTCGAGCTCGTCCCCCTCCATGAGCCACCTGACGTCGTCGCTGACCCAGCCCTCGAGCTGCTCGGCCGTGACGTCGAACTTCTGCATCAGGTCCTCGCCCGTGTCGGGCGGGGGCGTGAACACCTGTGCGCCGAGCCGTTCCACGAGGCTCTTCGCGTCGCGCTCGTGCCACGGCGCCGTCAGGACGATCACCGGCTCGCGGTGGGCCGCGAGCCCCTCGATCTCACCCGGCACGGCCAGCGGGTCGAAGAGCAGCAGCCGCGTGCCGTCGTCGATCGCATACGAGGAGACGCGCTGGGGCCACCAGTCGTCGGTCGTCCAGTCCGGATGGGGAGCGTCCCAGTGCCACAGACCCCGAGCCAGCTCGCGCACGGCAGCGATGGTATGCGCGATGAGTTTGCCCCGGGGTCGGAGTCTCAGGTTTCATCCAAGCTCGAGAGGAGGAGAAGGAGAAGATGCCTGAGCACAAGGTCGGAACCCGTGAGGAATGGCAGGCCGCACGCGACGAGCTCGCGAAGCTCGAGGGCGAGCAGGCCGAGCGAAACGAGGAGATCAAGAAGAAGCGGCTCGAGCTTCCCTGGGTGGAGGTCGAGAAGGAATACGAGTTCGACACCGAGGAGGGCAAGAAGACCCTCGCCGAGCTTTTCGACGGGCGCTCACAGCTGCTCGCCTACAACGTCATGTACGGCCCGGACTACGAGAACGGTGCCTGCCCCGGCTGCACCGGCCTCGCGGACGAGCTCAGCGGTGGGCTCGTCCACCTCAACCATCGCGACGTGACGCTGATCTGCTTCTCGCGTGCCCCGATCGAGCGCCTGACCGCGTACAAGCAGCGGATGGGCTGGCAGTTCCCCTACGTCTCCACCTACAACACCGACTTCGCGTTCGACTTCGGCCTCGCGCTGACCACCGAGCAGGCGAAGCGGGTACCCGAGTTGACGGAGCTGGTCGACAACCCGCCGGACTGGCTGGAGGACTGGTCGGACCAGGTCGGAGCGAAGCTCGAGGACGGGCTGCGCGAGAATCCGAGCTGGATCGCCTTCGCGCGCGACAACGGCACCGTCTATCACACGTACACCGTGTCGGCGCCCGACCCGTTCGTCGCGCCCTACGCCAGCTTCTTGCTCGACCGGACGCCGAAGGGGCAGGCCGCCGAGCCACGCGCCTGGCGGAAGGACGAATACCCGGACTGACGGGGTGTTGAGCCATGGAGGCTTTCAACCTCTTCAACGGCGAGACCGACGTCGAGCCCGACGGCACCGAACCGCCGGGATACCGCTGTCGAGCGGCTCGCCTCGGGCCGAAGCTGGGAGCCTCACGGCTCGGAATGAGCATCTACGACCTGCCGCCGGGTGAGGCGATCTGCCCGTACCACTTCGAATGGACCGACGAGGAGTGGCTGATCGTCATCGCAGGGAGGCCGACGGTGCGTACGCCGGAAGGCGAGCGGCTGGTCGAGCCAGGCGACGTCGTCTGCTTCCCGGCCGGCCCCGACGGAGCGCACCGCGTGCGCAACGAGGGCTCAGAGCTCACTCGCGTCGCCCTTCTCTCGACGAAGAACGAGTTCGGCATCGCGGAGTACCCGGACAGCGACAAGGTCGGCGTCTGGGCCGGCGACGCGCACTACATGCTCCGCCGCTCGGCGCACCTCGACTACTGGGACGGCGAGCGCTGACGCGGTAGCTCGTGTGCGGAGCGGCCGGCGTACGCCGCAGTTGCATGCAGCCGCGCGCAGAAGGTGCCGTCGTTGACAACGCGGCGCGAACGCGAGAGCGTGGTCGCCGAGGGGGATTCTACTGCGGAAGGGGGTTGGACCGTGAGGAAGTTGCTCATGCTCGGCGCGGCTGTGGCTGCGCTCGCGATACCAGCGGGTGGCTCGGCGTCGACGATCACGCAGGTCATGCACGGGCTGAACAATGCGAAAGGGCTCGCGTTCGGCCCCGAAGGTGCGCTCTACGTCGCTGAAGCGGGACGCGGCGGCCCGGCTTCCGGACTCTGCTGGACGAGCCCGCGGCCGGATCTCGGTCTCCGCTGCTACGGGGCGACGGGCTCGATCTCGCGCTACTGGCACGGGACGCAGGAACGGATCGTGACGGGTTTGCCCTCGCTGGAGAACCCGGCGTTCACCGGGCCGGCGGCAGGGCCTCAGCACATCTCGTTCCAGGGTCGCGGCGGCATGTACGTGACAA